>JABAHQ010011141.1_pt2 | contig 13934 bp, 13 predicted proteins | sample 7062091 | NCBI WGS metagenome assembly JABAHQ01 (sample SAMN14534359, study PRJNA622989) | marine sediment metagenome | biome: marine biome [ENVO:00000428]; feature: marine pelagic biome [ENVO:01000023]; material: deep marine sediment [ENVO:00002113] | place: India: Gulf of Kutch | collected...
CTGGACCCGGACTGCGAACCGCTGCTGGACTACCTGGCGCCCATTCCGGCCATGCTCGAACCCTTCCAGCTGCACAACATGCGCGTGCGCTGGCGCAAGTGGGGCATCTTCGACTGCAACTGGAAGGTGGCCATGGAAGCCTTCAACGAGACCTACCACGTCCAGACCACCCACCCGGAATTCAACCAGTTCGGGGGTTTCCGCGGCTGGGGACGGGCCCAGGGCAAGCACAGCCATATCGGCTACGAAGTCCCCGCGGACATGGACAAGAACCAGGCCGCCAAACTGCGGCTGGGTACCCACGACGACCCCCGGGTCGCCACCGCCGAGATGCAGAAATTCATCTGGGAAAACGCCGAAACCAACACCACCAAGACCCTGGTGGACGCTGCCCAGCGACTGAAAGACGAGCTGCCGAAAGACACACCCCCCGGCGAAGTGCTCCAGCACTGGCTGGCCTCCGCTCGCAAGGCCGACGAGGAACGGGGCGTATTCTGGCCCCAGGTGGACCCGGAGCACGTGGGCAAGACCGGCACCGCCTGGCAGGTGTTCCCCAACTTCCAGATCGGGCACTCGGTGAACAACATGTTGTGCTACAGCGCCCGACCCTACGGCTACGATCCGGACAAGTGCATCTTCGAGGGGGCGGTGTACGAGCTGTACCCGGAAGGGGAAGAACCGGACACGGANNTGTCCCAGGATTTCTCCAACATGGCCGCCGTGCAGCAGGGCATGAAGTCCATGGCCTTCCAGGGCCCCAGACCCAACCCCTACATGGAACGCGCCGTTTCCAGTCTGCACCGCAATCTGGCCAGGTACATGGGCACGGGGAACCCCCGGAAAATCAAATAGGTCAGCCTCACCCCGGCTGCAAGGGTCCGGGGCGAGCGCGACCGTCTATCGGGCAACCATCGCCCGACCGCTACCGCAACGGCGGTCGGGCGATCCGAACCAGGAGACATGCATCCGTGAAAAATGATTTTGGCCTCGCCTCACCGGGGGACCCGGCATTGCTGACCGGGCGCCTTGTGTCCGCCATGGAAACATCCGGAGGGCTGACGCAATGAGCCATTCCGGACCTCTGGCCGGTATTCGTGTTATCGACCTCACAGCCATGGTGATGGGGCCCTATTGCACCCAGATCATGGCCGACATGGGCGCCGACGTGATCAAGATCGAGCCGCCCGCCGGCGACAACACCCGCTTTATCTCCGTGGGCCCGGAATCGGGCATGAGCGGTGTGTTCGTCAACGTCAATCGCGGCAAACGCAGTGTCGTTCTCGACCTGCGTACCGACAAGGACAAGCGCATCCTGCAGCAGCTGGTCGAGAAGGCCGATGTCTTCATCCACGCCATGCGCGCCAGGGCCGTGGCCAAGCTGGGTTTCAGCTACGAGGACGTGAAGGCGCTCAACCCCTCCATTGTCTACACCAACTGCTACGGCTACGGGCGACGCGGTCCCTACCGGGATCTGACCGCCTACGACGACACCATCCAGGCCGACTGCGGATTACCCTGGGCGCAGCAACAGCTCACCGGCAATGCCGATTACGTGGGCACCATCATGGCGGACAAAGTGGCCGGCATGACCGCCCTTTACGCCACGACCATGGCCCTGTTCCACCGGGAACGTACCGGCGAGGGCCAGGAAGTGGAAGTCAGCATGTTCGAAACCATGGCCTCGTTTATGCTGGTGGAACACGCCAACGGCGCGATGTTCGACCCGCCCCTGGGAACGGCGGGTTACCCCCGGGCCCTGTCCCGCAACCGCAAGCCCTATCCGACGAAGGATGGCCAGATCTCCGCGTTGATCTACAACGACAAGCAGTGGAACAAGTTCATCGATGCAGTGCAGCCGGAGTGGGCCGGGGAGGAATTCGCCACCCTGGAGCAACGCGCTCAGCAGATCGACCGGGTCTACGCCCTGCTCGGGGAAACCTTCCTGGAGCGCACCACGGAGGAATGGCTGGAGCTGCTTCGCTCGCTGGATATTCCGGCCGCGCCGGTGCGTACCCTGGACGACCTGCTGGACAACGAGCACCTGAACGAAGTCGGTTTCTTCGAAACCGTGGACAGCCCCAACGGTCCAGTGCGCTTTCCGGGGGTGCCCACCTGGTTCTCCCGGACGCCGGGCCATGTCACCGGCCCGGCGCCGAGACTCGGCGACCACACCCGGGAAGTGCTGGAAGAGCTGGGGCTAGGCGACGATCGCCCGGCGGACAGCAGCGACCTGCATTCGGGCGGCACGGCCTGAGGATCGAGCCGGCAGCAGCCCGCCGGACGCGTCCCGGCCGGCGGGACATTCGCGCCCTTTGGCCGGGGCCCGTCATTGCGCACGGGTAACGACAAACCGGCTGCGGAAACTGTTTCGGGTTTCTCTTTTACAGACACTTGAGGAGCAATATCGTGGATTTCTCTCTGTCCGACGATCAACGCAACATTCGCGACGCCGTTCTGAAGCACTGCTCTCAGTTTTCCGACGAATACTGGCTGGAGCGCGACCGGGAAGGCGAATTTCCCCACGAGTTCTACCGATCCATGGCCGAGAACGGCTGGCTCGGTATCGCCATGCCCGAAGAGGTGGGCGGCGCCGGGCTGGGGATTACGGAAGCGGCCATCATGATGCAAGCGGTCTCGGAATCCGGCGGTGGCATGACCGCGGCTTCCAGCATCCACGGCCCCGTCTTCAGCCTGGAACCCATTTCCCGTTTCGGCACCGACGAGCAGAAACAGCGCATGATTCCGCCCATGCTGACCGGCGAACAAAAAATGTGCTTCGCGGTCACCGAGCCCAACGTCGGGCTGGATACCACCAAGCTCAAGACCCGGGCGGAGAAGGTCGAGGGCGGCTATCGCGTCAACGGCGAAAAGATCTGGATTACCAACGCCCATGTGGCCGACAAGATGCTGTTGCTGGCGCGCACCACGCCCCTGGAGGACGTCAAGCGCAAGACCCACGGCCTCTCGGTCTTTTTCACCGACGTCGACCGCTCGGCCATCGAGCATCAGCTGATCCCCAAGATGGGTCGCCACGCCGTGGGCTCCAACATGCTCTTTATCAACGACCTTTTCATTCCCGAAGAGGACCGTATCGGCGACGAGGGCGACGGGTTCAAGATCATCCTCCAGGGACTCAACCCCGAGCGCATCCTGCTGGGGGCCGAGGCCATCGGCCTGGGTCGCGTGGCTATCGACAAGGCCGCGCGCTACGCCCGGGAGCGCGTCGTCTTCGACCGCCCCATCGGTATGAACCAGGGCATCCAGCATCCGCTGGCCAAGGCCTGGGCCCAGGTGGAAGCGGCCAACCTGATGGTCATGAAAGGCGCCACCAAATTCGATCAGGGTGAAAATTGCGGTGTCGAGGCCAATACGGGAAAATACCTTGCCGCCGAGGCCGGCTTCGAGGCCTGCCATACCGCGATGCTCACGCTGGGGGGCATGGGCTATGCCCAGGAGTACCATGTGGAGCGCTATCTGCGGGAAATCCTGATTCCCCGCACCGCGCCGGTGAGTTCCCACATGATTCTCAACTACATCGCCGAGCAGGTGCTCGAGCTGCCCAAGTCCTACTGACGCTCTAAAAAGGATCCCTGAAAGGCATGACCCAAGACGGAGAACTCTTTACGGCTCGCTCCTGGCTCTTCGCCCCGGGCGACAGCGACAACAAAATGGAAAAGGCCGCCGCGGGCGCCGCGGATGTGGTCATCTTCGACCTGGAAGATGCGGTGGCCGAAGAATCCAAGCCCCGGGCCCGGGAGATGATCGCCAACCTGCTGAACAATCAGCCGGACCAGGATCGGGATCGTCTCTGGGTGCGGGTCAACCCGCTCGACGGCCCCCACACGCTGGCCGACCTGGCCGCGGTGATGCCCGCCCGCCCCGGCGGCATCATGCTGCCCAAGTCCCGCGGTCGCGAGGACGTGGAGCGGCTGGATCACTACCTTTCCGCCCTGGAGGTGGCCGCCGGCATCGAACCGGGCGCCACCAGGGTGCTGGTACTGGTCACCGAAACCGCCGAGGGCATGCTCAATACCGGCGTCTACAAGGACGCCCCCCGGGTAGTGGCCCTGAGCTGGGGCGCCGAGGATCTCGCGGACGATCTGGGCGCCAGCGAGAACCGCAACCCCGACGGCAGTTACGGCTTCACCTACGAACTGGCCCGCAGCTTTTGCCTGCTGGGGGCCGCCACCGCCGGAGTGGCCGCCATCGAAACCATCCAGGGGGATTTCAAGGACCTGGAAGGGCTCCGCCAGCGGGCCGAGAAGGTGCGTCGGGACGGCTACAGCGGCATGCTGGCCATCCATCCCGCGCAGGTAGAGGTCATCAACGAGGCCTTCACCCCCGGCGAAGAGGAGCTCGCCGAAGCGCAGGAGATCGTCGATCTGTTCGCCGCCAACCCGGGTGCCGGCACCATCGGCTACAAGGGTGGCATGCTGGATCGCCCGCATCTGGCCCGGGCGAAAGCCCTGCTGGCGAAGGCGGGGCGCTTATGAGCGNNCTGATCGAGCAGGGTCGGGATATCGGCGGGCTGTCGGCGTTTATCGCCACGAGCTTCTCCGGGCTCATTACACCCGAGGCGACGGCAAGCTTTGCCGTTTCCAGCAAGGGGGGCGATCGGCGCGTTGCGCTCGCTGACCAAGGCCCACAAGCTCGACATCATCCCCTGCCACGTCAGTCAGGTGGGCCCGATGATCGAACAGGACCTGATCGGCTGCGACGTGGCCTTTATCCAGGTGAGCCCCGCCGACGACAACGGCAACCACAGTTGCGGCCTGATCGGCGACTACGTACAGGCCGCCGTCGAGAAAGCGCGTGTGGTCATCGCCGAAGTGAACGACCAGGTGCCCTTCACCCACGGGGAGCTCATCCCCGCGTCGAAGATCGACTGCGCCGTACAGGTATCCCGTGCTCCGGTGGAGGTGCCACCGGCGAAAATCGGCGAGACGGATCAGGCCATCGCCAATCATGCCGCCGGCTACATCGACGACGGCACCGTTTTGCAGACCGGCGTAGGCGCGGTGCCGGACGCCATGTTGCGCCTGCTCCACGACCGCAGGGATCTGGGCGTGCATTCCGGTATGCTCGGCGACGGACTGGTGGAGCTGGTGGAAGCCGGTGTGGTCACCAATGCCCGCAAGGCCATCGATACCGGCGTATCCATCAACGGGGCGCTGATCGGCACCAGTCGCCTCTACCAGTGGGCCCACGACAATCCGCAGATCCGCATGTGCAGCACCGCCTACACCCACGATGCGGCGGTGCTGGCGCAACTCGAGCGGCTGGTGACCATCAATTCCGCGGTGGAGGTGGATCTCACCGGTCAGGTGAACGCCGAGCAGAGCGGCGACCGGTATATGGGCGGCACCGGCGGGCAGGTGGACTTCGTGCGTGCCGGTGCGCGCTCGCCGGGGGGCCGGTCCATCATCGCGCTCCCGGCCACCGCCGTGGGGGGCAGTGTCAGTCGTATCACCGCCGGACTTTCCGGGCCGGTTACCACCGCCCGCTCCGAGGTGGACGTGATCGTGACCGAGTTCGGTGCCGCCGAGCTCAAGGGGCAGAATCTCGCCGAACGCGCGCGCCGGCTGATCGCCATCGCCCACCCGGACTTCCGGGAAGAGCTGGAACGCGCAGCCCACAGTATTCAACAAAGAGGTTTCTGATGAGTGACGCCGTACTCTTCGACGCCCGGGACGACGGCATTGCCGTCATCACCCTGAACCGCCCCGATGCCCGCAACTGCCTGCGCAAGGACATCCGCGAGGGACTGTTCGACGCCTGGGATCGTTTCGAGCGCGACGACAACCTGCGCATCGCCATCCTCACCGGTGCGGGTGACAAGGCGTTCTGCGCCGGAGGCGATCTGAAGGAAATGGTGGAGACGGGCATGAAGGTCCCCCCGCGGGACATGTTCCCCCTGCCCTACGACAACATCGAGCTGTCCAAACCCACCATCGCCGCCGTCAACGGCGTGGCTTTCGCCGGCGGCTGGATGATCGCCCAGGCCTGCGACCTCTGTGTCGCCAGCACACAGGCGAAATTCGCCGTCACCGAAGTCAAGGTCGGCCGCAGTTCGCCCTGGGCCTCGCCGCTGATCCACATGATTCCGCAGCGGATCATGATGGAGATTCTGCTGACCGGCAAACCCATCACCGCCCAGCGCGCTTACGAGATCGGCCTGGTGAACCGTCTGGCGGAGCCCGAGCAACTCATGGATACCGCCCTGGAGTTGGCCGGGGAGGTTCTGGAAGGCGCCCCGCTGTCGGTGCAAGCGGCCCGCGAAACCGTCATGCTGTCCACCGAAATGGGACGCTCGGCCGCGCAGCAGGCAGCCCGACACGCTTCGGAGCTTTGTTACAACAGCGAGGATGCCCAGGAAGGCCCCCGGGCTTTCGCCGAGAAACGCCGTCCCCAGTGGCAAGGGCGCTGAGCGGGACTGCCATGACACACACGCTGGAAGAAACCGTTCACGGGCATGTGGCCCGATTGACCTTCGCCAACCCGGCCCACAACCATGCCACCATCGGATTGTTGCGGGACCTGGCCGACGCCCTGGAGCGACTGGATGCGGAACCGGCAATACGGTCCATCGTTCTGGCCTCGAAAGGCAAGGTTTTCTGCGCCGGCGCCGATCTGGTCGCCGACGAGGGATTCGGCGCTGAAGGCGATGATCCGCTGCGGGAATTCTACGACCAGGCCCTGCGCATTTTCGCCTGCCGCAAACCCGTGGTCGCGGCCATCCAGGGCGCGGCCGTGGGCGCCGGGCTGGGTCTGGCGGTAGCGGCGGACTTCCGCGTCGCCGCCCCCGAGGCTCGCTTCGCCGCCAACTTCACCCGGCTCGGCTTCCATCCCGGCTTCGGCCTCACCCATACCCTGCCCCGGGTGATCGGCCGGCAGCGGGCACACCGGATGTTTCTCACCGCCCAGCGCTACAAGGCCGCCGAGGTAGCCGACTGGGGGCTCGTCGACCGCCTGTCGGATACCGGGGATCTCGAGGATACGGCCCTGGGGTTCGCCGCGGAGATCGCCGAGGGCGCTCCCCTGGCGTTGCTGGCCACGCGGGCCACTCTGCGGGACGACCTGGTGGAACAGGTCAGAACCACGTTGATCCACGAGCACGGGGAACAACAAAAACTCAAGGACACCGAGGACTTTGCCGAGGGGGTTCGCGCGGTGGCCGAGCGACGCCCCGGGCAGTTCAAGGGCCGCTGACCCGCAGACCCCGCAGCACACTGCCTCCCCGACGCTCCCGGGCACTCGGCCGGAGTGCTCCCTGCCGACCCATCATATCGATAACAGGAGAACACCATGACCACCGAACAGCCCGCCCGCATCGAGCCCATCCTGCCTTCCGAGTGGGACGACGAAATCCTCGACGCACTGGGCGCCTTCCCCAACGGACTCAAGTTCGTGATGAACGGCTGGGAACAGGAGGGCGGCCTGGTTCGCGGAACCAACATGCTGGGCGGCTTCGCCCACTACCCGCCTCTCGCCAAGGCGTTTCTGACCTTCAACCAACACGTCGCCGCCAACAGCACCCTGACAGCCCGGGATCGGGAATTGCTGATTCTGAGAACCGGCTGGCTCAGAAAATGCCCCTACGAGTTCGTCATGCATATTATCCTGGGGCAACGGGCGGGCCTGACAGACGAGGAAATCGACCGCACCCGGGAAGGCCCGGACGCGCCGGGCTGGAGCGCGGAAGATGCCGATCTGCTGCGGGCGGTGGATGAACTCTTCGCGGACGCCCGCATCAGCGACGGCACCTGGGACAACCTCGCCAGGCGCTACGATCATCGCCAGCTGATGGACCTGGTCTTTGCGGTGGGTTGTTACGACATCGTGGCCATGGCCACCAACAGCTTCCAGATTCCCCTGGAGCCCGGCGTGGAGGAGCTGGAAGCCAAGACCCGGGAACACATGTTCGGGCAATAACGCCTCCGGCAAGGCGGCGCTCGGCATCCTTCGCCGAATGCCGCGCTGGGACTTCGCAAAACAACAGGCCGAGCGGGAAATAATAATGACAGCATCCTCGAACGCCGTATCCGAGTGGCGCAGCTACTGGTTTCTGCCCATTGCCGCCGCGCTCGGCTACGCCACCTCCGTCATGTATGTCTACTCCATGGGCCCGTTTATCGAGCCCATTCAGGAGGCTTTCGGCTGGTCCCGCGCCCGGACCTCTTCGGGGATCACGATTGCCGCCTTTATCAGCGCGATCTTCTGTATCCCCATCGGCATGCTGGTGGATCGGGTCGGCCCGCGCCGGGTGGGTCTGCTCGGCGTGGCCCTGATCAGCCTCGCGTTCGGCGCCATGGGCACCGCCACGGGATCCGGTCTTAACTGGATCGTGCTCTGGCTTTGTCTGGCGGTGACCACCCTGCTGGTCCAGGCCACGGTCTGGACCGCGGCGGTCAACAGCCGCTTCGAACGCTCCCGGGGGCTGGCACTCGCCGTCACCCTCTCGGGCGCCTCCCTGGCCGCCGCCCTCTTCCCCGTGACCGCCACCTGGCTGATCGACACGTTCAACTGGCGAACGGCCTTTATGGCGTTATCCGGCGGCTGGTTCGCCCTGATCTTTCCGGTGCTCTTGTTCGGCTTCCGGGGCGCCCACGACCAGGGCCATCGCCAGCGCCTCGATACCCCGGCCGCTTCCAGAGAACTTCCGGGGCTTTCCCTGTCCCAGGGACTGCGCTCCCCTGCCCTGTACAAACTGCTGATGGCCGGCGGTTTCTTCGCATTCACGGCCCTGGGGGTGGTGGTGCATTTCGTCCCCATTCTCACCGACAGCGGGGCGGACAAGATGAACGCGGCCGGCGTGGCGTCCCTGATCGGCATTTTCTCCGTGGTCGGCCGACTCGGCACCGGTGTTCTGCTGGACCGCTTCCGCGGTCATTTGGTGGGTACCTGTGCCTCCGCGATCCCGATTGTCGCCAGCTCGCTGTTGCTGTGGGACGGCACCAATCCCGTGAACCAGACGCTGGCCGCCATCCTGTTCGGGCTCACCCTGGGCTCCGAGGTGGACGTGATCGCCTATCTCGCCGCCAAATACTTCGGGCTCAGGAATTTTGGCGCCCTGTACGGGGCTCTGGTCATGGCGCTGTCGCTGGGGACGGCTTTCGGCCCTCTCGGGGCAGGCGCGCTGCATGACTATTTCGGCAGCTACAACGAATTTCTTATTCTGATAGCCATCCTGATGGCAGCCAGTGCCCTGGCGCTGTTGAGCCTCGGTGCCACACCGTCCGCGGACCAGTTCCTGGCACAGGAGAACAGCGACGAACCCGACACCGAAACTGCCCGCTAATTGTAATCTCTCAAGTTGTAAATGCCCGGTGAGTTGCGGGGCTGGCAAGGGCCACGCCGTTTAACGGCCCCGCTGAGCGAAGGCGTGCCCACTTCGCGTCTTCGCGAGAGAAATTCACAAGCAACGGGAGTCGGACGGCAGGCTCGGAAAGAAAGCAGGCGGCGGAGTTCCCGCCACCTGCGCGGAGGCGTCTCGTTCGGCGACGGCTGTCGCTTAATCGATTCTCATATTGATGGACGCCCCGAAGGTCCGGGGAGTGCCCCACATGGACAAGGCCCCCAGCTGCTGGGGCAATACCTGGGAGCGATACTCGGCGTCCGTCAGGTTGTCGCCGTAGACGCTGAAGGTCCAGGTGTCGGAGGGGTCCGTCCAGGCNNTAGTAGAGCGTGCCGGACAGATCCAGAATTCCGTCCGCCAGGCCCGTGGTGTAGGAGGCGCCGACATTGGCGGTCAACTCCGGCGTGCGCTGCATTTCCAGCCCACCTGCCTCAATGTAGCTGGGAATGAACGAACCGAAATTCTGACCGCAACTGGCCGGATCCAGGCACTGACTCCAGGATTGGGCGCGATCGAAGTTTTCGTATTCCGCGTCCAGCCAGGCCGCCCCCATATTGACACGGAAGTTTTCCGTCACCGCGAACTGGGCCTGCCCCTCCAGACCGTAGACCCGGGAATCGGCCGCGTTCTCGATAATACTCCGGGGTCCATCGAAGGTAGCCACCTGCAAATCCTGGTAATCGTAGTAGAAAGCCGCCGCATCGAAGGTGGTGCGATCCGAAGCGTACTTGTACCCGATCTCGTAAGCGGTAATCTCCTCCGGGTCCACATCCACGCCCTGAGTGGAAGAACCGCCGACATTGAGAATCGGCGATTTGTAACCCTGGGTATAGGAGAGATAGACGCTGGAGCGCTCGGTAGGCGTGTAGCGCAGCACCGCCCGGGGCGAGATGTTGGTCTCGTCCACGTCCGCCACCTCGAACCGGTTGAAGCCACCCATACCGTCACCGAGATTCATGTAGGCGTCGGTCACCTCGTCGTAACTGACGCGCAAACCGCCGGTTACGAACAGGTTGTCCGTCAACTGATAGGTGGCGTCGCCGAAGGCGGCCACGGAACGGGTATCCGTACCCGAACCGGCATTGCCGGAAATAACGAAGGGTCCGCCGCCGAAGGAGGAACGGATGTTGGTCCACTCGCTCTCATCCAGAAAGAAAAACAGCCCGGTTGTCCATTCCAGACGGCTGCCGGTGTTGGAGGACAACAGGAATTCCTGGGTGAAAATGTCGTCATTGACGTCGTACTGGAAGTGGAACACCGGCAGCGAGGAGAAATCGAAGTCCATCAGGTTTTCCGCTCTCTCGCGCCGGTACTGGGTGTAGGACGTGAAGGTGGCATTGTCCAGCTCGCTCTTGACGGTGAGCTGGAAGATATCCGCTTCCGCCATGAATTCCGGCTGGAAGTCGAAGGACACTTCGTCGCGTTCCGTGGCCACGATGGAGCCCGGGAAAACCGCGGCGGTGGAATAAACCCGCCCGTCTTCCTCGAACCCGTTGGCGGCCACCGACGTTCGATCGTCCGTATCGGTATGGCTATAGCGCAGAATCGCCGTGGTTCGATCGGAGACATCCCAGCGCGCGCCCAGACGGAGCGACCAATTGTCGTAACCGGCATCGTCGTCGCTACCGGTGTAGATGTTATCCACAAAACCGTCACTCTTGCGGACCTGGGCCGCCATGTCGAAGGCCAGCGCCTCGCTGGGCCCGCCGGTGGCGTAGACCTGGTAGCGCTGGGTGTTGTATTTGCCGTAGGCGATTTCCGCCTCCAGACGCGGATCCGTTGCGGGGTCGGTGGTGGAGACCTGGATGGCACCGCCGGTGGAGTTGCGGCCGAACAGGGTTCCCTGGGGACCCTTCAGGACCTGCACACTCTCCACGTTGAGCAGGTCGAAATCGGCAAAGAAAGGATTGGGCGAGTAGAAACCGTCGACGTAGATGCCGACATTGGAGCCGCCACCGGAAACCGACACCGCGGTCCCCACGCCGCGGATCGTGGGCTGGGACAGGGCCCCCTGGTTGTCGAAGCGCAAGCCCGGCGTCAGTTTCATGATATCACTGAGCTGCTGGACATCCCCCTCGCCCAGCAGATCCGCGCCGATGTTGGTAATACTGATGGGTACGTCCTGAGACAGTTCGCTGCGCCGCTGGGCGGTAACCACGATTTCTTCCAGCGAAGCCCTCTCTCCGGTAGACGATTGCTGGGCGAAAGCCTGATGGCTGCAGGCGAGGGCCAGGGTCAACGTGGCAAGCTTGCAGGATGGCGCGATTCGCGCACGCAGACAGTCCTGGGGCCTGGCTTTCCGGTGTGAGCTCATGCTTGTTCTCCTCTTGGTCTTTTGTTTTTCACAGGCGATAAAACCGACTCGACTTCGCCGTCGGGGGTCGAACCCGGGTGGTTGCTATTGCCGAAGCGTTTCTTCAGATCGCTTTTGTCGATTGCCGGAAATCTGGCAGGCCCCCTGACCACGCGATGACTTCGGGAAGCACCGCCCGGATCTTCCAGCGCTGTTGTGTTTATCCTGTCTCCCCATCAGGGGGTACCGCCGGCAATCCCATTATTTTAGCATGGGTATAGCGGGGTAGCATGGACGGCGTGCGCGCGAACCACCGCCCCGGGGCAACCCCTCGCTCGCCGGAGGCATTCAGACCTCGATGGCCATCTGTTCCAGTTCGCGTTGGGCGAGGAAGAGCCGGCCACTGTACTCCAGCGGATTTTCGCAGGCGGCGAAGTAGGTCATCATGCGGGCGGGAATGTCCATGGAGACCAGCTGCGAACCATCCAGGCCCGCCGTTTCCACGTTCTTGACGGTGATCTCCGAGGCCGTGAGCCCCGGCATCACACCGATGACGGCAATATTCTTGCGGGCCAGTTCCGGCGCCACCACATTGCCGACACGATCCAGTGCGCGTTTACTGCCCAGGTAGGCAGGAGCCGCCATTCTGAAATCGCCGATGGCTTCCCGGAAAGGCGGCTCCTCGACGTTTCGGTAAACTTCGGCACACCCCGCCGTGACGTTGAGAATACGGCCGCCACCCCGGGCTTCCATCCAGGGCACGACCAGTTGCATCAGGGTGAAGGGGGCATGGACATTCACCGCGAACTGATACTCCCAGTCCGCTCGCGGAATCTCCAGTAACGGGCTGGCCCAGGTATCCAGGCTGGTGACCGCCGCATTGTTGATCAGCAGATCCACGCCGCCGAACGCCTCCACCGCCACTTGCACCAGCCGTTGCAGGTCTTCTTCCCTGGCCATGTCGGTAGCGACGGGAAGCGCTCTCACACCCAGCGCCCGGGCCTCGGCGGCGGTCTCCCCGATAGTACCGGGCACCGCACCGCCCTCGTCGACGCTGCGTGCGGCCAGAACCAGATGCACCCCTTTCTCCGCCAGCTTCAGCGCCGTGTGACGTCCGATGCCTCGACTGGCACCGGTAATGATAGCGACCTTGCCCGACAGGTCGTTTTCCCGCTGCCTTTCCATCCTCTGCCCTACACCGGCGACCAGATGGGACCTCCCCGGGTGTCCCGCAGAGAGGGTATCTCCTTGCCGTCGATATCCTTGATACCGTACTCCCGCGCCATCTCGGCCGTGATAAAGGTTCCGCCGGAGTGGCGCATGACATCCGGATCATCGGCGAGGGCCGCGATCACCAGGCCCGGAAATTCCGGCGAACAGGCATCGTCGGGGCGGGTCGCGGCGCCCTCCTTGAGACCGGGTATGCTCGCCAGGTTGCGCTCGGCCCGCTCGGTCATGGTGAGTCCCTGCCACAGGGAAATGGACGCCACGTTATAGGGTTTCAGCTCAACGGCCATATCCCTCGCCATACGGTCCACCGCCGATTTGCTGGTGCCGAAGAGCACGCCGTAGGTATAGGCCACCCCGGTATACCCGGAGATTTCCACGATCAGCCCGGATTTCTGCCGCACCATGATCTTCGCCGCGTACCAGGCCGCCACGAAATTGGAGCGCACCCCCACATCCATCATCTGCCAATTGGACAGCGGCTTTTCCCAGAACGGCTCCGGGTCGGTGAGGTCCTCCGGCAGGGCGAAGGCATTGTTCACCAGAATATCCAGGCGCCCCTGTTCGCGGTCGACTCGCTCGAACAGCGCCGCCACCTGCTCGTCGTTATTGTGGTCCACCTGCACCGCAATGCCCTTGCCGCCCCGGGCATCGCACTCGGCAGCGGTTTCCCCCACGGTGCCGGGCAGCGGGTATTCGCCGGGATTCACGGTGCGCCCGGTGACATAGACGGTGGCCCCCTGTTCCGCCAGGGCCAGGGCGATCCCCTTGCCGATACCGCGGCTGGCGCCGGTAACCACGGCCACTTTGTCGGTCAACTCCCCCATTTTCATCTCCTCACAATTGTCATTCGGCCTTGCCACCCGGGCGTTTGCCGAAAAATATCTCGCTATAATCTCCGACGGCACTGCCGGTGCAGTGATCCCCCTTGAAGGGCAGCCCCATCACACCCTGTGACCAGTCGACCGATTCCCCGAAATCCTGGAACCAGTCGTACAACAGGGTGCGGCCGGCAATTCGCCAATCGCCATCGCGCTTCTCCAGTCGATCCAGATAGCG
>JABAHQ010011183.1_pt6 | contig 13926 bp, 12 predicted proteins | sample 7062091 | NCBI WGS metagenome assembly JABAHQ01 (sample SAMN14534359, study PRJNA622989) | marine sediment metagenome | biome: marine biome [ENVO:00000428]; feature: marine pelagic biome [ENVO:01000023]; material: deep marine sediment [ENVO:00002113] | place: India: Gulf of Kutch | collected...
GACCAGCCTGGGGTCATGATGAACCTGCTGCGCTTCGTGCGGACTATCGGCTACCGCCCGGTGCTGGCCGGTAACATCAAGGGGCTGCAGGATCATTACCGCACGCCCGAAACCCAGAAGGGGTTCGCCGAGCAACACCACATCTCGCCGCAGATGGCCACCTCCTTCGCCGACGGCACCAAGATCTCCATGGAAAATGCGGTGGTGGCCAACGCCACCGGGTTCACGGTCGGCCAGCGGGGGATGTACGGGCCCCGCTGCGCCCACGTCAAGGAGGCCGTGGACCTCTTCCCTCTCGACCAACTGCTGAACGGCGGCCTGGTCGACTATATTCTCGGCGCCGAGCCGGGCCCCGGGGTGTTCGTCCTGGGCTACAACGATCATCCGGTCCGGCAAGACTACATGAACTATTTCAAAATGGGAGAGGGGCCCCTCTACGCCTTCTACGTTCCCTACCACCTGCCTCACCTGGAAGTCCCGTTGACGGCGGCCCGAGCCGTTCTCTTCCACGATGCGGCCGTCGCCCCGCTGGGCGCTCCGGTGTGCGATGTCATCACCATCGCCAAGCGAGACCTGAAAGCCGGGGAACTGCTGGACGGCATCGGCGGGTTTACCTGTTACGGGACCATAGAAAAGGCCGACGTCTCAAGGCGCGAGGGGTTGCTCCCCATGGGCCTGTCCGAAGGGTGCCGACTGCGGCGCGATGTCGCCAAAGACGAAGCGATTGCCTGTGACGATGTTGAACTGCCACCAAACAGACTGTGCGACCGCTTGCGGGCCGACCAGGACCGTTTTTCCTGGTGGTGAAGGCATGAGGAAAACCTCGATTTTCCCCCGTCAGAAGCGAAGATAGACGATCTTGACAGTTCCGGAATCGATGATACTTGTTAAGTAAGGAGGAACGCAAGACAGGGATTTTTGAATCGGGTATCGACTCGAAAATACGTGTAAAACTCTAATGAGGTCGGCAAAAATCGGTAATAGCGAGGTCGCCATGAACAGTTCGGATGCCGACAGCGTGGCGGTAACAGTCATCCAACCCAAATCCGGGTGGCAGGTTATCAACTTCAAGGAGTTGAGAGAATATCGCGACCTCTTCTACTTCATGGTCTGGCGAAATGTTAAAATTCTCTACGCCCAAACCATCCTAGGCTTTTCCTGGGCCATCCTGCAGCCGGTGATCCAGATCGTGGTCTTTACCCTGATCTTCAGCAAGGTGGCCAAAGTCTCCACCGACGGCATCCCCTACGTTCTCTTCTCGACCCTGGCCATCATTCCGTGGACCTATATGTCCCAGGCGGTGACCCAAGCCAGCGACAGCCTGGTCAGGGGTCAGAACATGCTCGGCAAGGTCTACTTCCCACGGATCATCTTTCCGGTCACGCCCGTTCTGGCCCGGTTGATCGATTTCGGGGTCTCGATGATACTCATTGCCGGCGTCGCCATCTACTACGGGGTCGGTCCGACCTGGAACCTGCTCTATTTCCCCTTCATGGTTCTCTTCATGGCCGGAGTAAGCGCAGGTTTCGGCATGTGGCTGTCGGCGATGGCGATCCGTTTTCGCGACGTGAAGCTGGCCATGCCTTTTTTCATCCGGATGTACATGTACACCGCTCCGGTCGTCTACGCCACATCGTCCATACCCGAAAGCTACCGGTTCTTCTATTCGCTCAACCCCGTGGTCGGGGTCATCGAGGGGTTCCGTGCGACCTTTCTCGGAACGCCGATGCCCTGGGCCTATGTCCTGCCCGGCCTGATCACGGGCATGCTGCTCCTGGTCAGCGGGGCGCTCTACTTCAAAAGAATGGAACGGGTCTTCGCGGATGTCATCTGATCCGCAGGAAGAGACAGGCCGTCAATGAAAAGATCAGATCTCGCCATATCGGTCGACAACCTGAGCAAATGCTACCGCATCGGCCTGAAGGAGGAGGTCCAAGACAATCTCGGCATGGCCGTGCTCGACTTCATATGGAAGCCGATCAGCAACTACCGCAAGTACCGCTCGCTCTACCGGTTCGATGACGTCGATCCGGAAACGGACGCCGAGTCTCCCGAAAGCGTGCTGTGGGCGCTGCGCAACATCACCTTCGAGGTGAGCCAAGGTGAGGTGCTGGGGATCATCGGGCGCAACGGGGCCGGCAAGTCGACCCTGCTCAAGGTTCTCGCCAGAATTACCGAGCCGAGCAGCGGAAGGGCCGAAATCCGCGGCAGGGTCTCCAGCCTGCTGGAGGTCGGCACCGGCTTCCACCCAGAACTTACCGGCCGCGAGAACGTTTACCTGAACGGGACCATCCTCGGCATGCGGAAGAAGGAGGTGGATCGCAAGTTCGACGAGATCGTAGATTTCTCGGGCATAGAGAAATTCATCGACACCCCGGTCAAACGCTATTCGAGCGGCATGAAGGTGCGGCTCGCCTTCTCCGTCGCCGCCTTCCTCGAGCCGGAGATTCTGATCATCGACGAGGTTCTCGCCGTCGGCGATGCGGATTTCCAGCGCAAATGCCTCGACACCATGAAGCGGGTCGGAGGAGAGGGCCGAACCGTCCTCTTCGTCTCCCACAACATGCCGGCGGTGACCCGCCTCTGCAATCGGACCATCCTGCTCGAGGAGGGTCGGGTAGCTGCCGATGGACCCTCCGGCGCGGTCGTCACCCGCTACCTCAATTCGGGACACGACTCGATGGCCGTTCGCGAGTGGCCCGATGCTCACAAGGCGCCGGGCGGCAAGGTCGCCCGGCTGAGGGCCGTGCGCGTCAAGGCGAAGGACGGACAAATGACCGAATCGGTCGACATTCGCAAGCCCTTCCAGATCGAGATGGAATACGACGTTCTGACTGGGGGACATGTGCTGCTTCCCCATTTCGGCATCGTCAACGAGTTCGGCGAGTCGGTCTTCGTCACCGTCGATCAGGATGCTGGCTGGCGTCAGCGTCCCCGTCCCGAGGGGGCCTACGTGAGCTCGGTCTGGATTCCAGGCAATCTGCTGGCCGAGGGGATGCTCTACGTCAACTGCCACCTGTTGACGTTGTTTCCCGAGACGAAGCAGTTTTCCGAACGCAATGCCGTCGCCTTTCAGGTGGTCGACAGTCTCGACGGCGACTCAGCGCGTGGGGATTACTCTAAAAACATGCCGGGAGTCGTTCGGCCTCTGTTGGAATGGAACACCGAGTATTTTCCTGTCGGCAAAGACGTCGTATACAAGGAAGGAATACGGTAATGAGAATAGAAGATTTTAGATCCGAGAAAGTCGGCAACCGCAGTAAGGTTTCCGCAAAGGTGAAATGGGAGGACTGCTCCCGGGAGGATTACGAACTGTATTTCGAAACAGAGGAAGCATTCGCGGCCGACCTGACAAGCAACCCCCATGCATTCCTCATCGCCAGTTCCATTCCGGCCCTCCATTACGGAGAGAAGAGGATCGCCATCGATGCCGAAATCTGTCCCGAACTGCTCGACGGTCTCCAGGTCTCCCTGGGTTGGCTCTCTCAGTGGCACGGTGATGATCGTCCGACTATCGAGACCCGCGGGCGCCGTCCGGATACCGGTGGGCCTCCGGAGAAGCGGGCGGGTTCCTTCTTCTCCGGAGGCATCGACTCCTATGCCACAATCAGCCAGAACCGCCTCAACTTCCCGCTCGACCACCCGCGGTCGATCAAGGATGGTATCCTGGTGTTCGGCCTAGAACAGGACGACCCGGAGATCTTCGAGTACGTCCAGGCACTGCTGGCCGAGGCGGCCGAAGAGGTCGGTATCAACCTTATTTCGGTCTATACCAACCTCTACCTCCCCTTTCGCCAGGAGGATTCGCAGAACAGCTGGCATCTGTGGCTGCACAAGTTCATGGGTGCCGCCCTGGCGGCGGTGGCCCACGCCTTGGGGCCACGTTTCAGCGACGTCTCCATTTCGCCCAGTTTTGATATCCCCAATTACCATCCCCACGGAAACCATCCGCTGCTGGTACCAAACTACGGCAGTTGCGGCCTGCGGATCCACTTCGACGGGACCGACTTGTCGAGGTTCGAAAAGACTAAGCTGATCGTGGAACAGGGCCTGCCCCTCTCACACCTGCGGGTCTGCAACAAGTTCAAGCAGTACGAACCGGGCCGGTTCAACTGCTGCAAATGCGAGAAATGCGTTAGGACCATGCTCGAGTTGATGGCGCTGGGGGCGCTAAAAGGGAACCAATCGTTCGCGGTAGATGAGGTAACCGAGGAGATGGTAGAACACATCTCCATCGAGCGGCAGAAGTACTTCTACGAGGAATTGCTGGAGCCCTTGAAGAGTTGCGGCTTGTCCAACTTGGCCGACCTGCTAGAGAAGAAGCTGGCCGCCGTCGGACATACATCGCTCAAGAAGAAAATCAAGGAATTCGACCATCGGTACCTGCACGATGGCCTAAGGAGACTGACCTCCCGCAAAGGGATCAGTCCGGGAGGGGGTAAACATTGACAGCGTCCGCTCCCGACACCCCTTTGCAAGGACAAAACCCCGAGCCAGATGAGCGCCTTTCATGATTATCGACATACGAACATTGCCGAATCATCAGCTCCTTGAGGCCGACCTCTGCATCGTCGGCGCCGGAGTAGCGGGGATCTCTCTCGCGCGGGAGTTCATCGGTTCGAAAACCCGAGTCTGTCTTCTGGAGAGCGGCGGCCTTCAGCCCGACAAGGCGACACAGTCCCTGTACTGGGGAGAGAACATCGGGCATCCCTATTACGAACTCGACACCGCGCGAGCGCGTTTCTTCGGCGGCACCAGCCACTTCTGGCACATCCCCATGGGCGAGAGGCGCCTTGGAGTGAGGCTGCGCCCTCTCGATGCGATCGATTTCGAAACCCGAGACTGGGTCGAACATAGCGGTTGGCCCTTCGCACGGGATCACCTGGAGCCTTACTATCAAAGGGCGATGGAAGTCTGCGGAATCGGACCGAACACCTTTGCCCCAAAGGACTGGCAAACGGAGGATGATTCTCCCCTGCCCCTGAACGGTAGTGGTGTGGAGACAACCATCTTCCAGTTTGGAGTGCGGGACCGATTTTTCAGAGAGTATCGCAAGGAACTCGAGGAAGCGCAGAATACTGAAGTCTATTTGCATGCCAACGCCCTCGAGGTCGAAACGGGAGAGACTGCGGAAACCGTTCGGAGCATACGGACAGCTACTCTCGACGGTAAGAAATTCCGGGTTAAAGCCCGTCATTACGTCCTCGCCCTGGGGGGGATAGAGACCCCGCGGCTGCTTCTGCTCTCCAATCGGGTTCAGAACAACGGNNGGTTCTTTATGGAGCACCACCATCTGTGGTCGGGAGTCTATCATCCCTCCGACCCCAGCATTTTCGACGCGACCGGCCTCTACCGAGTGCATACGGTCAGGGGCAGGGCCATCATGGCCAAGCTGGCCCTCACCGAGGAAACCATCCGCCGGGAGAAGCTGCTGAACTACTGCACCTCCATCCACCCGAGGTTCCTCCCGGAGCCTCGTTTTCGGCGGATTCCGTCCAAGGGGGTCGATTCCTTGAAAGAGCTTGGCGCCTCTCTCAGCCACGGCCGCATTTCACCCGATCTTGGACAACATATCTCCAACGTCTTCGGCGATTTTTCTGGCATCGCCAGAAACGCCTATCGAAAGGTACGGCGGAGAACCAAGGTCCGGATTTTCAGGCTCAACACCATGGCGGAACAGACGCCGAACCCCGAAAGCCGAGTGACCCTCATGACGGAAAAGGACCCCCTTGGTCAGAACAGGGTTCAATTGAACTGGCAACCGGCAAGACAGGACATTCGCAGCATCATCCGTTCGCAGCAAATAATAAACGATTCGCTCCACCGCGCCGGTCTGGGCGAGATCGAGATCGAACTCGAGGGCGACGCCCCCCCGCAGGGCCTGCATGGCGGATGGCATCACATGGGAACGACCCGAATGCACGACGACCCTGGCAGAGGCGTCGTGGACGCCAACAGTCGAGTCCATGACATGTCGAACCTCTACATAGCAGGACCTTCTGTTTTTCCGACGAGCGGCTACGCCAATCCGGTCTTGACCTTCGTGGCCCTGACCATGAGATTGGCGGATCACCTGAAAAAGGTCGTCTGACGTTTCGACTGCAAAGGGGGATCAGGAGAAGTTCATGGCACGATGGGGAATGGTGATCGATCTACGCAGATGTTTCGGATGCCGATCGTGCGTTCGGGCCTGCCATGAAGCCAACGAGGTGCCGAGAGACACCTGGCGACGGGTGGACGAGTGCGGCCTGAGCGGTCCGCCTGAGAGGGAGAGACGTTTTCTCCCAGTCAATTGCCACCAATGCGATTCGCCTTCCTGCCTTGAGGTCTGTCCCACAAAAGCCACGCAGCGCCGCCCCGAGGGGATCATCGACATCGACCCGAAGCGGTGCCTTGGATGCGGGTATTGTATCGTCGCCTGTCCCTATCGGGCACGAACCATCATTTCCCGGAACGAATATTTAACGACCCTCTCGGATCTTCCCGAAAAAGAGCAAGACAGCTCGGAGAACGGCCGGGTCGACGTCTGCACCAAGTGCAATTTCTGCCTGCCGCGGATTGCCGACGGCCTGCGCCGCGGTCTCACACCCGGAATCGATGAGGAAGCCACACCCGCCTGTGTCGCGGTCTGCAGTGCCGGTGCTCTGCATTTCGGGGACCTAGATGACCCGGATAGCTATATTTCGCGCCTGCTCCGGGAAAACCAAAGCTCCCAACTTCAGGGAAGGCTTCGGACCTGTCCGGGAGTTTATTACCTCGTCCCGGAAAACTGGCTCGATACCGACCGCCGCGGCAAGGAGTGACGAAGATGGAACTTATCCTTCCAAGTCGGCAGCAGGCATGGAGATGGCCGGCGGCGCTCAATTTCATCCTGGGCGGACTCGGGAGCAGTTTTTACCTGCTGAACCTCCTGAGCCTCCGTTGGACGTCAGAATCGCGTCTTGTCGAGTCACTCTCCGGCAAACTTCTCGGGCCTGCCTTGGTGTTGGCCGGATTGGCGGTTCTCGGTCTTGAAGCCCGCCGCCCCTCGCGCGGACGTTATCTGCTGAGTCACTTGAAGCGCTCCTGGATGTCCCGGGAAGTTCTCGCTGCGGCGCTTTTCGCGACCTTCGCTCTTCTGGACGTCTTTTTTCCGAGCGCCTTTCTGAGGTGGATCGCAGCATTGGGCGCCGGCATGTTCCTGTTCTCCCAGAGCTTCATACTCTACCGGGCGAAAGGAGTTGCCGCCTGGAACCAACCTCAGACCTCCGCGGTTTTCATCAGCTCCAGTCTTTTGAGCGGCGCCGGCCTGCTTCTGATCACCACCGCTTGGGGTGGAGGCGTCTCCGGCCGAGTCACAGCCTCGATGACTCTCGCTCTGCTGGTGATCGATCTCTGGGCCTGGGGGCTCTATCTGGGCCGCCGCCCGGAAGGCCAGCGCCGTGCGGTGAAATCTCGCAAGCCTATCTCGCTGATGCTGACGGTGGGTGCAGGACGCCTCCTTCCGGCTCTTCTGCTGGTGCCGCTCTTGACCAGCGCCGCAGAGGGGAACGGAGGGCAGACCCTGCTCGTAGCCGCCGGAGCCAGCGTCATTGCAGGATGCGCAGTACAGAAGATCCGCATACTTCACCGAGACGGATACCTGAGAGAGATCGCTCTGGATCGAAAGGACGCAGGCTGACCCGTCCTTCACCCTAAGGAGGTTCGTATGCCCGTCGACTATTCAAGACGCCCTGATTTCAGCCGGTGGAACAAAAAATGGTCTCGTTTCTGGATGCGCTGGGCCGGTCCCGGCCCGATCGGCCGCAGAGCCTCATGCTTGGCGGCCTGGACGGCCCCCCCCCATAAGGAGAGGGTCAAGCTGGCGAAAATGAGCCGTCGCGGATACGTCGAGCCGACGGCGATCATCCATCATGCCGATTTCAAAACGGGAGAGAACTGCTTCATCGGCGACCGGGTCCTCGTGTTCCAGCGATCCGAAGGCGGACTCGTCAGAATGGGGGACCGCGTCTGCATATACCGAGACACGACCGTGGAAACCGATCGGGGCGGTTTTTTGGAAATCGGATCGGACTCGAGCATCCACCCCCGCTGTCAGATCAATGCGTATGTCGAGCCGATCATCATCGGCGCGGGGGTGATGATCGCTCCGAACTGCGCCCTGTACTCCTACAATCACGGCGTGGCCCCGGATGAATCGATCCGCAAACAGCCGTTGGAGAGCACCGGCCCCATAGTCATCGACGACGAGGTCTGGCTGGGCGTTGGTGTGACCATACTATGCGGGGTGCGGATCGGAGAAGGGGCAGTCATCGGGGCGGGCTCTCTGGTGACCAGCGATATTCCGCCGGGCGCCATTGCCGTAGGCATGCCTGCCCGGGTGGTGAAGATGCGCAGCGAGCTGACCGGTGCGAATCGGACTTCGAAGGGGCCGGAGAAAACCAAAGTGGAGGCTCTGGCGATGGGAGCGGGTGAAAAGTAGTGAACCAAACAACGGTGCGAAGAACCTGCAGGGGGGAAGAATCCCCGTCAATAACGGCCTTTCCTGGCGCCGAGTGGGAGACTGCCACCCCCGAGTCCGAAGGGGTGCATCCGAAGCGTCTCGAAAAGGCTCTCGCGTACCTCTCCCGTCGATCGGGCAAAGACGGAATCTCCGAGACGGTGCTCATTCGCAACGGAAGACTCCTCTGGCAGGGCGAGAACGCCGCGGTAGCTCACAATGTCTGGTCGTGCACCAAAGCCTTCACCAGTACCGTGCTTGGCCTGCTCATCGACCGAGGGACCTGCTCTCTCGAAACCTTCGCCTGCGAACATCTCGAAAGTCTGGCCGACATGTATCCCAAAGTGACGCTGAGGCACTTTGCGACCATGACCTCGGGATATAACGGGGGAGGGGACCAGAGCCGTTTTCCCTTCAAACCGAGCGAGCCCCTGTTTGCTCCCGGTACCGAGTTTCGGTACTGGGATTCGGCGATGAACCAGTTCCTCAACGTGCTCACCCGTATCGCCGGGGTGCCCGCCCAGGAAATATTCAGACGATCGGTGGCCGATCCGATCGGAATTGAGCCCGAGGCATGGCAGTGGAAGAATTTCGGTCGCATCGACGGATTACTGGTCAATGGCGGCGCGGGAAATAAGGGCAAGGGGCTGCATCTCTCCGCTCTCGATATGGCCCGGTTCGGACACCTTTTCCTTAACCGGGGTGAATGGGGGGGGAAACGTCTGCTCAGTGAGGAGTGGGTCGATCTCGCGACGTCTGCTCAGGTAAGTCCCGCCGTTCCCGAGGATGAAAAGAGCGCCCACGACGGCCCCGGAAGATACGGTTTCGGATGGTGGACCAACGGCACCGGCCGAAAAGGCCGACCGTGGTGGCCCTCCACCCTCCCCGGGACGTATGCCGCCCGAGGGTTCAACAACAACCGCTGCTTCGTGCTTCCCGAGTGGAAGATGGTGATCGTTCGACAGGGGCGGGACGGAAACATCGACGAAGCGGTTTACGATCGTTTTTTTCGGCTGCTTGGCGAAGCCCTTACGGGGTGTCGGTTGTAATAAGGAGCGACATGGAAAAGCGAATTGCCGTCGGAATGCAGGAGAACTCCCATCGCATTGAGGCCATGGCCTATTTTTCTCTGGCGGCAATCGCACTTGGCGTGGTCCATCTCCTCTGCTATCGGTATCCCGTTGCCTACGTGCGGCTCGTTACCGAAGACCAATGGGGCGAATACGGGACCGCTCTGGGGTTTTTCCTGGCCGGGTCTCTGTTTCTTCTTCTGGTCAGGAAAAACGGTCCTGTGTCACGCAAATTCCTGTGGGCCTTGGCTGGAATCGGTCTCATCTTCATCGCCGGCGAAGAAATCAGCTGGGGGCAGCGTTTTGTCAGAAAGGTCTTCCATGTCTCAATCGTTCCTGATCTCTTTCTGGAGATCAATGCGCAGAGAGAACTCAACTTCCACAACATCGGAATACTCGACGACCTGAACAGGGACGGTCTGCATCGAATCACCGGCTACCTGGCGTTATGCTGGACCCTCCTGTCGGCAATGCTCGCCGTTTTCCTACCGGCCCTTTGGAACAGGATTGAGAAATCGGGAATTCCAATCCTCCCCCTTCGGCTTGTGCCTCTGTTTCTTCTGGTCCCCTTCTGCTTTCTACTGGAGACTCTGCCCAAATGGAGCGAAATCGGGGAGTTGCTTCTGGGACTCGCCGTCGCTGTCTGGGCCATGGATCTCTATTTTCGATACGGGACGGAAAGGAGGTATCGAGGGGGGAAAACCGTTTTTCTCATGACGTCGGTTCTAGCCTTCTGTTGTCTTCTGGTCTCAGCGCTTACCTGGGTTTTCCCCGGGAATCTTCATAAGAGCTTAAACAAGAGAGCATTTAGTAGTTTTCCCGCCTACGGCATGCATGCACAGGCAGAGCAAATTATTCAGTATATGTATCGTCATCCAGAGTTCTTGGAAGAGGAGACCAGGATTAAACATGCTCGGATGCTCCGAGAAAAAGGAGAGCATGCCAAGGCGCAAATCGTTTTAGAGGAAGCGCTGAAGGAAATGAAAGAAGCACCGGCGGGTTCCACTGGCGAATACTACAGGCGCCGCGGAATCATCCATTTTTTGCTGGGGGATTCTCGTGCCGCTGATAAGGATTTCAACAGGGCCGTGGAATCCGATAGAAAGCGGATGAGATCGGCCACGGATTCTGACGAAAAAGCCAGACTGTCGTGGTCCCTCGCCCAGACCATGGAGGCAAAAGGTGACCGGAGCCAAGCGTTGTCCGAGGCGCAACAGGCAAGAGAGGTAGCGGCTTCGGCCGCCCTTTCCGGAGCTGTGGAGAGATGGATGCAGGGTCTCGAAAAACTGGAAGAGGCTTCAGATCATGTCGACTGACGCCCAACGTGCCCGCAGTTCCCGACAAAGCGTTCATTATGCTAGCGAAAAACGATAGCGAGGTGGTCCGCGGCATGACTTCTCTGATGAAGCAGAACGACCTGTATTTTAGCCGCCTGCCGGAAAAACATGCGCCCGGCGAAATCCTCGCTGTCGATCTCACCGGCATAGCACCCGCAATTGAGGGAAGAGCAACGCTCAAACTGGAGGATTTCGCCGGCGGCGGCTTCGCCGGGCAGGTCTACCGTGCCACCCTGCTCACGCTCGAACCGGCCGGGCTGGAAGCGACCGGTCTGAGGGTCGGCGGCACCTATGCCGTCAAAATTTTGCTGCCGCCGACCACCAAGCAACGCCTGTTCAGGGATTTCATCTACTGGTTGGGGTTTCAGGGCGCGTTCGCCCCCCGGTTCGATCCGAACGCGGCACGCACCGGCGCCTTGTGGCAACATATCATCCGGCGGGGGGCAAAAATTCGTTTCGGTGAAGAAAACGCGGTGGCACGGATCCATGCCACCTTCTTCGACCCGGAAATGCAGAGCTACGGAGACATCATCGAGTGGGTCGAGGGCAGGGACTGGCGCCTGGAGATCGACAGGGAGATTTTTTCCCGCTCCCGCAGACCGAAGAACAATCCCGGTGCTGCGAAAGAGTACCTCTCCAAGAAGAGGTTCATGGCCGAATTCGTTCGACTCCTTCACGACATGGGCGCCGGCGAACTGGCCCGGCAATACGAATGGTGGACCTGCAAAAGCCAGCCGAACGTCGTCAAACGCAGAGGGGCAGGACCGGAACCGGGAGCCGGCCTGACCGCTCTCGATTTCCGCCCGGGGCTTGCACTGCTGTTCTTTCTTCCGATGAGTCCCGCGGATTTCAGGCTGATCATCAAGGGGATGCGCCGAGGCGCCTTGGTTCAGTTCGACCGGGGAGACCTTCAGAAACTGCGGGAGTTCTGTCGCAGACATCCGGATGAATTTGCGGGGACGGAATCCGTTCTGAAAGAACTGGAGGAGAAGGAGTTCCGCTACCGGCGGGCCTTGCCTGACATTACGCGGCACAGGTTCCGTTTAATCCGGGACGCCGAACTGCGTCGGAAAGTGAAGGGGGGATTGATCCTGGGCTGGAAGGGGAATCGTCTGATCGATGCAGCTCATTCAGAGAGACTTGAACGCTCCAATGCGAGGTTCGTCCTCTTCTATCTGCTCGGCGCCTTTCCGGTGGTTGGCAGGATCCTTAGGAGGCTTTGGGGAGAACCGGATTACAGGAGAGATGCCTGTGCACGTCTGACGAGTTTCTCTTATCTGCGACGGTATCTCCGCATTCGTCAGGCGGAGCAATTGAGTAAATGGCTTCGAAAGGATCGAATAGACGAAAAAAAAGCGGACTTCTTCCTACGCCATCCTCTTCTTTTTGCCGTCATCCGTTTTTTCCCGGGGATGCTGCCCCTGCCAGCCAAGGTGCACCGCATGCTCATCGACTGGCCCTACGCCGGAAGCGCCTTGAAATCGGCGATCGTATTCCCCGTCCAGCTTTACCGCGACCTGGAAACGCGCAAAGCCTGGATCGAGAACGAAATCGATGAAGGCGAACGCCAGGGGCTCATCAAACCCCGGGAGAAAGAACAGATACGCTCGCAGATTCACGATCCATTCATTCAGAAATATCTGAAATGCATGGCCGTCCATTTCTGCACATTCCCCATCACGAAAACCGTGATGGTTCTTCTCGCCGTCTATGCCTATCTGAATTTCGGCAACTCCTGGAATGAAAGCCTGGCCTACGCCGTGGCGGCCATGGTCATCGTGAGCATTCTACCCGTCACGCCGGGAAGTCTGGTCCGGGGATTATATGTGGTTTACCTGATGATCCGGGAGCGTAACGTAAAAAGTTATTGGCTCGCTGCCACGATTTCCTTCTGGCATTATATCGGCTATCTCGGTTTTCCCATTCAGATGGCGAAGGAATTCACCTCCCTGGCTCGCCTTCTTGCCGCACGCTGGGTGGTTCGCGTCACCCGATGTATCCCGGTCTTCGGCGAGTCGGGAGCGTTATTCGAGCATGTGCTCTTTGATCTCTGCGTCAATACGCCCCTTTCCATAAAGCGTTCCATTTCACGACGGTTGTTTCCGGCAAAAGAAGCAAAAAAGTTCCCCGCAAATGATTAGGAGGCGGTCCGGGGATTTTTCTCCGGTCGGGGTGAAATATGAGGGGGAGTCGATATAATTGATCATGAAGCTTCTCCCCTTGTACGAAAGGGAAAAGCCCGCAGAATCGAAGCCTTCGACTCAAGCCTGATTTGTATATGGCACTGCGGCAAACGCTTGTCAGGAGAACATCAATGCAGGACAACACGCATCCACTGGTGAGCATAGGCATCCCGACCTATAACAGAGCCGATGATTACTTCCGTCAAGCGATCACGAGCGCCCTGAACCAGACCTATCCGAGTATCGAAATTATCGTCGGAGACAACGGCTCCACGGATGGAACGGAGGAACTGGTCTCCTCCCTGAACGAACCCCGAATACGCTACAAAAAGCATCACTCCAATATCGGTGCGAACAACAACTTCAACTTCTGCCTGAACCAGGCGAGGGGTGAATATTTTCTCCTTCTCCATGATGACGATTTAATTGACGAAACGTTTACGGAAACCTGCATGAATGCCCTGGACGAAGAGTCGAGTCCGGGGATCATCAGGACAGGAACACGAATCATCGACAAAGATGGGCGCGTCGTGAGCGAGGTTCCGAACACGGGAAAATCGCGCGGTTTCGAAGAGCTTATGTTCGCCTGGTTGAATGATGAAACCTCTCTCTTCATGTGCAGCACCTTGTTCAAACGCAAAGCGCTGCTAGACATCGGCGGATTTCAATCGAAAACGAATCTTTATCAGGATGTGGTCGCCGAGTTCAAGCTGGCTGCCGGTCACGGTCACCTGGAAATACCGGAGATCAAAGCCAGCTTCCGCAGACACGACGACAATCGTGGAGCGAAGACCAGAACGATGGCTTGGTGCGAGGATTCAGGCTACCTGATCGAAGTAATGTGCGATCTCGCCAAG
>JABAHQ010044352.1_pt1 | contig 13926 bp, 11 predicted proteins | sample 7062091 | NCBI WGS metagenome assembly JABAHQ01 (sample SAMN14534359, study PRJNA622989) | marine sediment metagenome | biome: marine biome [ENVO:00000428]; feature: marine pelagic biome [ENVO:01000023]; material: deep marine sediment [ENVO:00002113] | place: India: Gulf of Kutch | collected...
ATCATCGAGTCGCTGTCGCGCTTCCGGACCGCCGGCGAGCAAGAGGACGTGGTTCGCCGGCTGGCGGAGGGCGCTATCGACATCGTGATCGGCACGCACCGTCTAATCTCGGCGGACGTCACTTTCAAGAACCTCGGGCTGCTCGTCATCGACGAGGAGCAGCAGTTCGGCGTGACGCAGAAGGAGAGGCTGAAGGCGCTGAAGCGCAACGTGCACGTCATCACGATGACGGCCACGCCGATCCCGCGCACACTCCACTTGTCGCTCAGCGGGCTGCGCGACCTCGCGGTGATTCGCACACCGCCGCGCAATCGCCAACCGATCATCACGCACATGATCAGCTGGGACGACCAGACCATCGAGGACGCCATCCGCCTCGAGGTCGACCGTGGCGGCCAGGTCTTCTTCGTACACAATCGGGTCGAGTCGATCGACGAGGTCGCCGCCAAGGTCCGCCGCCTGCTGCCCGACCTGCGGGTCGAGGTCGCCCACGGCCAAATGCCCGAGCGCCGGCTCGAGAAGGTGATGGCCGAGTTCGTGCGCGGCAAGATCCAGGTCCTGGTCGCCACGGCCATCATCGAGAACGGCCTCGACATCCCCAACGCCAACACCATGATCGTCCACCGGGCCGACTACTTCGGGCTGGCACAGCTCTATCAGCTGCGCGGCCGCGTGGGACGCTCGCACCAGCGGGCGTTCTGCTACCTTATCGTGCCGCCGAACGTGCCATTCGAGACCGAGCGCCGACTGAACTTGCTGGAGAAGCACACCGAGCTGGGCGCCGGCTACCGGCTGGCGCTGAAGGACCTCGAGCTGCGGGGCGCGGGCAACCTGCTGGGCACCGAGCAATCGGGCTTCGCCCAGGCGGTTGGGTTCGACACCTACCTTCGCCTGCTCGAGGACACGGTGGCGGCGATGCGGGCGGGTGAAGACGATGCGCCGACCCGCGCCAAGGTGCCCGAGGTGTCGGTCTCCGGAGCCACATACATTCCGGAGAGCTTCATCCCCGACGAGCGACAGAAGCTGGATCTCTACCGCCGGCTCTCGAAGGCGTCGGACTTGGACGAGCTGGAGCGCCTCGCATCCGAGTTGCGCGACCGCTTCGGTCGCCTGCCGCCGGAGGCGGAGCGCCTCATCGCCGCATCGCGGATCCGGATACTCGGTGGCCGGCTGGGCGTGGAGCGTGTGCTGGCCACGCCGGGCACCGCGCGCGTGAACTTCCGGCGCGGGGTCGTCCCGCGGATGACGTCGCTGCGCGACGCCATGGCCGGACACGAGGTCGAGGTCGAGGTGCGCAGGCTGCAACCGCTATCTTTCGTCTTCCGGCTCGCCGGGTCCGAGGACATCGCCCCGATCGTCGTCGAGGCTCTGGAACGTATGCTCGACGAGCAGCGTGAACCCTTGGTGACAGGATGAGCATGAGACAGAAGCCGACTTCAACTATCGTCGTAGCCGCCGTAGTCTCGCTGGCCGCCTGCTCATCCTTCCGTGAGGCGATGGAGGGCCACCAGGCGGCCGTGGCTCGAGCGGGCGGCTACAGCCTGACCATCGGCAAGGCCGCTGAGTTAGTCGCCAGCAGCATCCCGCAGAGCGTTGCCCCTGACACGAGAGTTGTCGACCGGATCACCGATTTGTGGATCGGCTACACACTGCTCGCCATCGAGCTGGCCAGCCCCGACACGTTTTCCGACGTGGACGTGGCGCCAATCATCGGGGCGGCCGTGACTCGTACCATCCTCCGGAAATTGCACGATCACGTCATCATGGCGCGAGTCGATTCGTCGGACGCCGTGCTACGTACAGCTTATGAGCATGAGCAGCCCTTCGTACGTGTCGAAGTACAGCACATCCTGATCAATACCACGGGAGCGACCGAGGCCAAGATTGATAGCCTAGCCCGGGTTGCTGAGGCCATCCGCGAGCGCGCCGTCGCCGGCGAAGATTTCGCTCAGCTCGCCCGTGACCACTCTCAGGATCCCGGCAGCGCTCACCGAGGCGGGTACCTCGGCTGGGTGGGCCATGGCCGTCTCTTGCCTGAAGTGGAGCCGACGGTTCTCGCTATGCAGCCAGGTGAGGTCAGCGAAACCGTGAGGTCCAAGCTGGGGTATCACATCTTCAAAGTCACCGCCAGGGAATCGCCGGAGTTCGAATCCGTTCGGGACTATTACCGCCGCGTTTATGTGCAGCGCAGCATCAGAGAGCTGGAGAAAGCGTACCTGGATTCCGTGTTCGGGATCAGGAACGTCCGCGTCGAAAGCGGCGCCACCAATCTGGTCAAGCGGCTGGCCCATTCTCCAGAACTCGAACGACTCAGCGCCGTCAGGAGCACCGCCGTGTTGGCACGCTATCGCGGTGGTGTGCTCACGGTCGGCGAGTGGGTGGAATCCGTCCAGGGGAACGCACCCATCTCGCGGCAGCGCTTCGCCGTCTCGGATTCGGCCACCGTACACGAGCTCCTGCGGCAGATGGTCGGGGACAAGTTACTCATCAAGGTGGCGAGCGACGTCGGCTATACGCTCTCTGACGAGGAGTATGACAGGATCGTCGATCACGGCCATCGTAAACTCGAGATGGCGGCAGACCAAGCCGGCCTCCGGCGCCAGGAGCTGCTGAGCGCGGAGGACACTATACCGAGCGCCGTCGAGCGTGCCGTCCGTAACGCCGACCGAAATCGCGGACCGGCATTCGCCCTGGACCACGTTTGGCTCGCCTTACGCGAAGGGCGGACCTTCCAGGTATATCCAGATCGTTTCCCGGCCGTTGTCTTGGAGGCGCTCGCGATCCGACAGGCCCACGGCTCGGGCGGCGAGTCAGCCGCAGCTGTGGCCGAGCTGGGCAGGGAGGATGGTCAATGAACCGAAAGATGTTTGAGGGCGCTTCCCGGATTACAGGGTTACTCTGGCTGGCGAGCGCGGCTGTGGGACCCGTAGCGGGTGACGCCAGGGCCGCGCCGCAGGAACCCTCGCAGCTCGTGGAGCGCGTGGTCGCGGTCGTCGGCGACACCGCCATACTGTGGACCGAGCTCCAGGAGTACACGATCGAGCTTCGCGGCCAGGGCATGGAGGTGCCGCAGGACCCCGAGGCGTACAGGGACTTCCTCGAGGAAGCCCTCGACTGGAAGGTCGACGAGGTTGTCCTCTACATGCGGGCGCGGCGCGAGGGTATCACCGTCTCCGACAGCGAGGTCAACCAGCTGATCGATGAGCGCCTGGCGCTCATCCGGCGACAGTTCGGCAGCGACGCCGAGTTCCAGCAGGCTTTGGGCGGCATGGGCCTGAGCGCCGCCGAGTTCCGCATCCGGATGGGCGAGCGGATCCAGGTCCAGCTCATCAACAGTCGTTACCTGCAGCAACGGATCGGCCAGATGCAGCCGGTGCCGGTGAGCGAGGAGGAGATTCGCGAACGCTTCGAGCAACGCAAATCAGCCCTGGGACCCCGGCCACCGACGGTGACCCTGAAGCAGGTGATCATCACGCCGCAGCCTTCCGAGGAGGCGAACTTGGCGGCGGAGGAGAAGGCCGAGCAGGCGCTCTCGCGTCTGCGGTCCGGCGAGGACTTCGCGCAGCTGGCCCGCGAGTACTCCGACGACCCTGCGTCGCGGGAGCGGGGCGGCGAGCTGGGATGGGTGAGACAGGGACAGCTGCTCCCGGAGTTCGAGGAGACCCTCTTCGGCATGCTGCCCGGCGCGGTGAGAGGTCCGATCGAGACATCGGTCGGCTACCACATCGTCAAGCTCGAGCGGATCCGCGGGCCCGAACGTCTGGCCCGGCACATACTCATCCGACTGCCGGTCTCAGATGCAGACGTGGAGGCCGCCAGACAGCTGGCCGAGGAGGTGGCCGCCGCCCTGCGCGCTGGCGCTGACCCCGACTCGCTCATCAACAAGCACGGCGATCCGTCGGAGCAAAGCAGCCTCACGAGATACCCCCGGGACCGGCTGCCGCAGAGCTACCAGGACGCGCTGGCGGATGCCGATCCAGGCGACGTCGTGGGGCCGATCTTCCTGCAGATGACGTCCGGGCCCGGCAGCGGCAAGTGGGTCGTGGCCCGCATCTCGAATCTGAGGCCGGGCGGCGAGTGGACGCTGGACGACGTGCGCGAGTCGTTCCGCGGCCAGNNGCCCGGGTAGCTGCCGGTCCAGCGTACCTTGAGAGCGAGCCGAACGTGAAACGGCCGAGGATCGCGGTCACCTTAGGCGACCCCCGGGGCGTCGGCCCCGAGGTCGCCGCTCGGGCCGCCCGGATGCCTCCGCCGCTGGACGCCGAGCTGGTCCTCGTGGGACCGGAAGGTCTGGAGGAGATCCCGGGCCTCGAGCTGATCGCGGTCGGGCGCTGGCGGGCCGGCGGCGGCGCCGAGGAGGCCGGCCGCCTCTCCGGCCGGGCGATCGAGCGCGCCGTGTCGCTCGCCGGCGCCGGCACGGTCGACGCCATCGTCACCGCCCCCATCTCGAAGGCGGCCCTCGCAGCGGCGGGTTACGAGTGGCCGGGACACACGGAGATGCTCCGCGACCTGGTCGGTGTCCCCGAAACGGCGCTGTGTCTCGCCGCCGAGTCGACTCCGCTCGCTGCGCCACTCCGCGTCGTCCTGGTCACCGGCCACATGCCCTTGCGCGACGTTCCCACAGCCTACACCGTGGAGCGCCTACAGACCGTCGCCCGCCTCGCCCACGACGGGTTACAGCGCTGGTGGGGACTCGAGCAGCCGCGGCTCGCCGTCTGCGCGCTCAACCCCCACGCCTCCGACGCCGGGCGGTTCGGCGACGAGGAGCAACGGGTCTGCGCCCCGGCGATCGCCACGCTGCGCGGCGCAGGGGTCGAGGTCGACGGACCCTACCCGGCGGACACCGTGTTCCTGCACGCCATGCGCGGCGCGGCCGACGCCGTGCTTGCCCCCTACCACGACGTCGGGATGGCCGCGATCAAGACGGCGTCGTTCGGCACGGCCGTCAACGTCACCCTCGGCCTGCCGTTCCCCCGCACGTCGCCGGATCACGGCACCGCCTTCGATATCGCCGGCAGCGGGCGCGCCGATCCCGGCTCCATGCGGGCGGCGCTGGAGGCGGCCATCCGCTTCGCACGGCGCGCTTTGACGTCACCTGACAAGTCCAGTAGATTGGCCGACGGATGATGCGGACCACACCTGCCTACAGCTCCGCCCGCGGCGACCGGGTCTCGTGATCAAGCTCATCAACGTCTACAAGGAGTACCCGCGCTCCGGGCTCGCCTTGAAGAACGTATCGTTCCATTTGAGGAAGGGTGAGTTCGCCTTCCTCATCGGCCCCTCGGGTGTGGGTAAGACGACCGTCCTGCGGCTCATTCACATGGCCGAGCCGCCCACCGACGGTGAAGTGCGGGTCTCCGGGTTCTCCTCCCAGCGGATGAAGCGCCGTGACATCCCGAGGCTCCGACGCCGGGTCGGCATGGTGTTCCAGACCTTCCGCCTGCTCCGCGACCGAACGGCGGCCGAGAACCTCGCCTTCGCCCTCGAGGTGACAGGCGCCCGGCGCAGCGAGGTCAAGGGCAAGGTGCAGAGACTGCTGGCGCAAGTAGGGCTCGCCGCCCGCGCCGGCGCTTACCCCGAGGAGCTGTCAGGCGGCGAGCAGCAGAGGATCGCGCTGGCGCGTGCGCTGATCCACGACCCCGTGGTCCTGCTGGCCGACGAGCCGACGGGCAATCTCNNCAAGGTGCAGCGGCTGCTCGCGCAGGTCGGTCTGGCTGCCCGCGGCGGCGCCTATCCGGACGAGCTCTCCGGCGGCGAGCAACAGCGGATCGCGCTCGCCCGCGCCTTGATTCACGACCCCGTCGTCTTGCTCGCCGACGAGCCGACGGGCAACCTGGATGAGCGGGCGTCGCGTGGCATCTTCGATTTGACGCGGGACATCAATTCCGCCGGCACGGCGGTACTGATGGCGACGCACAACCTGGACCTCGTGCGTCGCTACCCCCAGTACCGCGTGATCGAGCTCGCCGACGGCGCGGTCGTCTACGACTCGGCGGGCGAGTTGGGCGAGTCCGATGGCGTATCATAGCGTCCGAGAGGCGATCGCCGCGTTTCGCCGGGCGCCCGGCCTGGCGGTACTCTCCGCCATGAGCATCGGGCTCAGCCTCTTCGTACTAGGCACGTTCGGGCTCGTCACGTACAACGTCGAGGTCACGCTCCAATCGATCGAGCGGCGCGTCGAGGTCGTCGCCTATCTGCGCGATGACGTCTCCGCCGCACAGCTGGAGGTCCTCCAGAACGATGTCGGCTCGTTCCCCGAAGTGGAGAACGCCGTCCACATCTCGAAGTTCGAGGCGATGCGAAGCGCTATGCAGCAGCTCGAGGAGTTCCGCGAGGTGTTCACCGACCTCGAGGTCAACCCGCTGCCCGCCTCCCTCGAGGTGCAGCTGCTGCCCGAGTTCCGCGATCCCGAGTCCGTCCAGCGCGTCGCCGAGCTCATCGCGCTCTACCCGTTCGTCGAAGACGTGCGGTATGGGCGCGAGTGGGTCGAGAAGATCTACCAGCTCCGGCGACTCGGCGGCGCCGTCGCCGCCATCCTCGGAATCGCCTTCGCCGTCGTAGCGATCCTCATCATCGGCACGACGGTCCGGATGGCCGTTCTCGCTCGGCGCGAAGAGATCATCATCATGCAGCTGGTCGGCGCGACCCACGGCTTCATCCGCCGGCCGTTCTTACTCGAGGGCTTCATCACCGGCCTGGCGGGCGGTGCCCTCGCCCTGCTCCTCACCTACAGCACCTATCTGGCCGTCGACGGATCGCTCATCGACCTGGAGTGGTTGCCCCCGATCTGGGCGAGCGTTGGCGTGCTGGCGGGCGGCATCCTGGGCCTCGCGGCGAGCGACACCGCCCTACGCCGACATCTGGTCAAGTATGCCTAGAGCGGCCGTCCTGTTCCCCGCTCGCGCGCTGGCCGCTTTGGCGCTCCTCGCCCTGGCCAATCCGGCGCTCGGCCAGGAGGACCCGATCGCTCCGCTGGAGGAGCAGATCCGGCTGAGCCGGCAACGTCTGGCGGCGATCCGCGAGGAGCAACGACGCCTGCGCTCCGAAATGGACGCACTCTCGGCGCAGATCCACGACGTCCGCGCCGAGCTGGACAACCTGAACCGGCAGGCCCGGAACCAGGAAGCCCTGCTGCGCGAGATGGACCACGAGCTAGCCATTCGCGACCGGCAGGTGGTGGAGACGACCGCCGATATGCTGCGCACGCAGGACCAGCTCGTCGAGAAGCAGGTTCTGTTCTCGCGGCGCGCTCGCGACCTGTACACGCGCGGGCCGCTGGCGAACTGGCAGGTTCTGCTGGCGGCGGAGAGCTTCTCGGACCTCATCAACCGCTACCAGTACCTCTACCTGGTTGCGCTGCACGACCGGCTGCTGGTGAGGCAGATCGAGGAACTCGGGAACTTGCTGCAGCAGCAGTACGAGCGGCTCAAGCGCGAGGTGCAGGAGCTACGCGACGTTCGGAACGAGAAGGTGCGGGAGATCCAGGACCTATATCACCTGGAGCGGCAACGCGGCCGACGTCTGCGGACCGTGCGGGGCATGCAGGCCAGCACGGAGCGCCGGCTGGAGGAACTGGAGCGCGCCGAGGGCAAGCTCACCAGCCTGGTCGACCGGCTGGAGCGCGAGCGACGTGCGGCCGAGGCGCTGGCGGCGGCGTCGCCGACCCGCGGAGCGCTGTCGCCCGAGGACCGGGGCACTGTGGACTGGCCGGTGGAGGGTCGGTTGATCTACCGATTCGGGCGGCAGCAGAACCCCGACGGCACCGTGATCATCCGACAGGGGATCGGCATCGGGGCGGACGAGCTTGCCGAGGTCCGGGCGGTGCGAGGCGGGACGGTGGTATTCGCGCAGCCGTACGTGAGCTATGGGCCGTCCGTCATCTTGAGCCACGGCGGCGGCTATTACTCGCTCTACCTGTACCTCTCCGAGATAGTGGTCGCGGAAGGGGACACCGTGGCGGCCGGCCAGCTCATCGGCCGTGTGGGCGGCGCGGACACGCCCGAGGGCCCACACATCGAGTTCCAGATCCGAATCAACCGCGAGGCCGTCGACCCGCTCCCCTGGCTGCGAGGGCCGCGTGGCTGAGCCCGGCTACCTGGCCGTCTTCGGGCACGAGGAGATCCGCACGCGCCTCGCCCGGGCAGCGGCCCTGGGGCGCCTCCCCCAGTCGCTGCTACTCCACGGACCGCGCGGCGTCGGCAAGCAGCGGTTGGCGCTCTGGACCGCCGCCGCCCTCAACTGCCGCGGCGCGGACATCCGCCCGTGCGGTGACTGCCGCGCCTGCCGGCTGACCGGCCGGCTGGAGCATCCGGACATCCACTGGTTCTTCCCGCTGGCGCGCCCGAAGCGCGCCGCCGGTGCTCAGCAATTGCAGCAGAAGCTGGAGGACTTGCGGGCGGCGGCCCTGGAGGAGCGCCGGGCGAACCGCCTCTATCTCCACGAGGACGAGAGCGCCACCGGTATCTACGTCGGGGCCGTCCATACGATGCGCAGGCTCGCCCAGAAGTCGCCCGCTATGGGGCCCGCCAAGGTGCTCGTCATCGGCCGCGCCGAGGCCCTGACCCCACAGCTGGGAAGCCCCGAGGCCGCCAACGCGCTGCTCAAGCTGCTGGAAGAACCCCCGGGGGACACCACGCTCATCCTCACCAGCGACGTGCCCGGCGCGCTACTGCCCACCATACGGTCCCGCCTGCAGGCTATCCGTATCGCCCCCCTACCCGAGGAACGCATCGCCGAGTTCCTGGCCCGCGAGGCGGCCGTCCCGGATGCCGAGGCCCGCAGGCTCGCGAGCCGCAGCGGCGGCTCGATCGGGCGAGCCCTGGAGCTCCACGACGCCGAACAGGAGGGCCTGAGAGCGGACGCCGGTGACCTGGTGCGGGCCTTGCTGGACGGCCGGCCGCTGGCCGGCCTCGCCGCCGCCCACCGCTTCCGCGCCTTCGGCGCCCGCGGCGCCTTCAGCCGACTCCTCGGCGAAGCCCGCAACCTGCTGCGCGACCAGCTGGCCGCGGCCGCAGGGCGGCCCCCCGCCGATCCACAGGAGGTCGCCACGCTCGCCGGAAATCGCTCGCCCGACCTCAATCGGATCATCCGATTACTCGACGCGCTCGCCGAGGCCCGGGAGCTCGCCGACCGCAACGTCAATCCGCAGCTCATCGTCGCCAACCTCCTGCGGCTGGGCGGCGGCACCCCCGCAACTCCCGCCAGCCGCCGGCCCGGCCACGGANNAGCTCCCGCCAGCCGCCGGCCCGGCCACGGAGGTGCCTAGGATGACCGGCAAGAAGCCGAAACTGACCCACCTCGACGAGGCGGGCGGCGCCCGCATGATCGACGTGGGAGACAAGCAGGCCGGCCGTAGGACCGCGATCGCCGAGGGCCGGATCCGCATGCAGCCCGCCACCCTCGAGGCGATCCGCCAGAACGCCGTGGCGAAGGGCGACGTGCTCACCGTCGCCAAGATCGCCGGCATCGCCGCCGGAAAACGCACCGCCGAATGGATACCCCTCTGCCACCCTCTACACATCGACGTGATTGATGTATCTTTGACCCCGGATCCGGACCTTCCCGGTGTGAAGGTCCAGGCCCGGGCTGGCCTCACCGGCCGGACCGGCGCCGAAATGGAAGCGCTGGTGGCCGCCAGCGCCGCCTTGCTCACCGTCTACGACATGTGCAAGNNAGAAGAGAGGCGGCCGCAGTGGAACCTGGCAACGGCGCGAGTCGTAGTTAGGGGAGAACTCGCGCCTGCGAGGTTGACAGCGCAGGGCGTGTGGTGGTGGATGAGGTGAGGGCCAAAACTGTAGGATCCACTACGATCTTCCAGTCCCCGCCTTTGGCCCGGCTGACGGCGACTCTCGGGCGCTGGCTTCCGGGGCGTTCCTCAGCCGACGCAATCCCGCTGGGAAACCGAAGCAGAGGAGAGTCCGTTTAGGGGAGGTGGGCCTTGGGATGGGCGGTCCGGGGGCAAGCCGGACCGCGTCGGGGAGAGACGGGAGGATCGTGAGATTCACGATGGGAAGGTAATGCGAGACTATACATCGACGTGGCAGACGCAGGCGCAGGCGGTCCCGTTACGATGGCCGCTGCTGCAAGCGAGATTGTCGGAGGTACCCGCAACGGTGTGGGCGCTGTTGGTGGTCGCCCTGACCATAGCCGGGGCGGGGGTGATTGGCAGCATACCGCAGGTGAGCAATCCGGCGGCCGAGGCGCTGAGCTCGCAGCTGGCGTTGGTGGCGGCGGAGCACCGTGATCTGCGCAGCGAGGTTGAGCTGAGGACGCTCGAGGTCGAGCGTTTGGAGCAGATCCAGCGATTCTCGGGCGACTTCCGGATTCCGGCGGACCGGGCGATGCTGGTTTACGACGTCGCGTTGGCCGAGGGAGTGAACCCGGAGCTGGCGTTCAACCTGGTGCGAGTGGAGAGCGGGTTCCGGCGCACGGCGGTCAGCACGGCGGGCGCGATCGGCTACACGCAGATCCGGCCGAGCACGGCGCGCTGGCTGGACCCAGCGGTCAAGACCAAGGATCTGTTCGATCCGGCGACGAACCTGCACCTCGGGTTCCGCTACTTCCGCTACCTGCTCGACGAGTACAACGGCGATACGCGCTTGGCGTTGCTGGCCTACAACCGCGGACCGGGTCGTGTTGGGCACCTGTTGAGCAGCGGGATAGACCCAGCCAACGGATACGCGCGCGCCGTCCTGGGCGAGTAGTTGGGATTTCGAGTGACTGTTCCCTGAGGGCTGTTGGGAATTCTCGAATGCCGATTCGGGGAACAGGGAAATAGGGAAGCCAGGGGAGGTAAAGAAGAGGGGCGCTTGCCGAGTTCAGCTGGCGCCCCGTTTCTGATACTTCCCTGGCTCGCCGAATCCCCAAGTTCACGTCGGGAATTCCCAGGCAACATCTAGTTCGGCCCGACGTATATTCTCACTTCATCCCCCGGGTAGATGCGGCTGCTGGTCAGCCCGTTCCAGAGCATCAGGTCCCGGGCCTCGACTTCGTATCGCCTGGCAATCGCCCAGAGGGTGTCACCGCTCTGTACGCGATAGGTGATGTAGGGCCCGTCAGGGGTCTGCGGCGTGACGCGCCGCGGCGTGCTCCTGCGAACCGTAGTGGCTGTCGCGTAGCGCGGCAGCCTGCCAGCCCTGGGAATCACGAGCCTCTGGCCGATGCGCAGGCGCCGGGGCTGGACGCCTCGGTTGGCCGCGCGTATGGCCGATATGCTCACGCCGTACATCCGGGCGATCTGGCTCAACGTATCGCCACGCCTGACCACGTGCTGCACCCAGGTGACCCGATCCGCCGGCCGCACTCGGGCGTACTTGAGGGCGAAGGTGTGGCCGGAGCCTGGCGGCACACGCACGGAATAGCGCTGGCCCGGAGGCGTGACACCGCGGAGGACCTGCGGATTCAGCTCCACGACCTGGTCCACCGGGACGCCCGCGGCCTCGGCGATCACATCGAGGCTCGTCGCGTCAGGTATCTGGACGACNNGGGCGGTCGCGGTGTGGAAGAACCCATAATGGTTCGGCTGCTTGGCGATGAGGGCCGCCGCGATGAGCTTGGGGACATAATTGCGCGTCTCGCGCCTGAGGTAGCGCCGCCGTGCGAGCGTCCAGTAGTCGTCGGTGCCCGAGCGGCGGATCGAGCGTCGCACCCGGCTGGGACCGCCGTTGTAAGCCGCGGCCACCAGGTACCAGGAGCCGAACTCGGTGTACAGGTCTTGCAGGTGGGCGGCGGCGGCTTTGGTGGCGAGGACCGGATCGCGTCGCTCGTCGACCCAGTAGGAGATCTGCAAACCGTACAGCCGGCCGGTGCTGGCGATGAACTGCCAGAGGCCGACGGCCCGGGCCCGGCTGTACGCCCGCGGACTGAAGCCGCTCTCGATCAGTGACAGGTAGACCAGGTCCTCGGGTAATCCGGCGTCGCGGAACATCGCGCGCATCATCGGCTCGTATCGGCCGGCGCGCTGTAGGTAGATGGTGAAGTTGTCGCGGCCCTCGGTTTGGAAGAACTCGAGCCACCGCTCCACGGCGTCGTTGATCGTGATCGGGATGTCCCAGGTCGGACCCGCGGCGGCCTCGGCGGCCGCCTCACTCAACATGCCGCGCACCCCGGCTTCGACCCCGGCCTCGATCGCGCCCGGGTCGTCGCCCTCGACCTGGGCGATCAGAAGCCCCAGGCTGTCGCCGCCAGCGCCGTCGGCCTCCGGGTTCCCGACAACCGCCGGCTCGGGCCCGCGTGCCGCCGAGCGCGTCGTCGCGCAACCCACCGCCACCGCCGTCAGGGTGGCGATGCCGATCACCAGCCAGGTCCGTCGCCTCACTCCCTGCCCTCCAGCATCTCGTCCAGCGCGCTCAGAAACAGCCTGACGTTCTCCTCGCGGCACGTCGCGCCCATCAGCCCGACGCGCCAGATTTTCCCGGCCAGCGGCCCAAGGCCGCCGCCGATCTCGATCCCGTAGCGCTCCAGCAAGGTCCGGCGAAACGCCTTGTCGTCGACGCCGTCCGGGACCCGCACCGCGGTAAGCTGGGGTAGCCGGTACGGCTCGTCCACCACCAGCTCCAGCCCACGGCTCACGAGTCCAGTCTGCAGGGCGCCGCCTAGACGGACATGGCGCTCGTACCGTGCCTCCAGCCCCTCCTCAAAGATGGCGCGCAACCCTTCGTGCAGGCCGTAGAGCGCGTTCACCGGTGCCGTATGGTGGTAGGCTCGCTCGCCGCCCCAGTACGCACCGATCAACGATAGGTCCAGGTACCAGCTATGCGCCTGCGCGTCCCGGGACCGCACCCGCTCCATCGCCCGCTCAGAGAGGGTGATCGGCGCCAGTCCCGGCGGCACGCTGAGGCACTTCTGCGTGCCGGAATAGGCAACGTCGATCCCCCACTCGTCGACCTTCACCGGCACGCCGCCCAAGCTGGTCACCGTGTCGACGAGGAACAGCGTCTCGGTCCGCCGCAGGTACGCCCCCAGCTCCTCGAGCGGTTGCCGCACGCCGGTGGAGGTCTCCGCGTGGACCACGGCCAGCACGCGGGCCCCGGGCGTCGACTGGTGCGCCTCCATCAGCTCTCCCAGATTGAGGGGTTCGCCCCACGCCGCCTCGACGGTCACGACCCGGGCGCCGGCTCGCTCGGCGTTGGCGACCATGCGCTGGCCGAAAATCCCGTTGACCCCGATGATCACCTCATCGCCCGGCTCCAGCAGGTTGTCGAACGCCGTCTCCATCCCGGCGGAGCCTGTGCCGGAGATCGGTAGCGTCATCCGGTTGGCGGTGCCGAACAGGGCCCGGAGCTGATCCGCCGTCTCGTCCATGAGCCTGAGGAAGGCAGGGTCCAGGTGGCCCACCGTGGGCCGCGCCATCGCCAGGAGTACCCGCGGACTCACATTGGACGGGCCCGGCCCCATCAGGACCCGTTGCGGCGGCTCGAATGGCAGGTAGTGCGCACTCATAGGCTTCTGATTCATCACAGGTCGGGGGGATAGAGGCGCCGGGACCTCGACGCTCCAGCTTCTTCTATTCGCCAGTGGAGAGGAAGTTCCCCAGAACTCGGTTCGTCGCGTTGAGGACCGCCCGCGCCACGCCTTGCGACACACCACCCTCGGTGGACGGCGCCGTGCCGATCAGGCGTCGGTCTCCACCCGTCTCCGGATCGACCACCCCCAGCGCGACGATCGCCACGGAATCATCGAATGCCCTCACCGACTTCACCCCGATGAGTCGGAAGCTCATCCGACCGCCCAGGAGCTTGTGCAGCGCATCGAGGGTCGCCTCGGCACAGACACGAAGGTCGATCGCGCCGTGCCCGTGGGCCTCCGCCCGGCCCCGGTACTCCACCGCCCTCCACTGCAGGGCGATCTCGGCGTGCGCTCGCGTGTCCGCGCCGTGCGCCAACTGCGCATCGACCAACCGAACGCGCTCTCGCTCGACGCTTTCCT
>JABAHQ010012801.1_pt1 | contig 13922 bp, 10 predicted proteins | sample 7062091 | NCBI WGS metagenome assembly JABAHQ01 (sample SAMN14534359, study PRJNA622989) | marine sediment metagenome | biome: marine biome [ENVO:00000428]; feature: marine pelagic biome [ENVO:01000023]; material: deep marine sediment [ENVO:00002113] | place: India: Gulf of Kutch | collected...
CTATCTCAAAATTGTCTGAGCAGGATCACCATGCACGCGAGCTGGACGAAGCCGAGGAAGTTTTCCGGGTGATACTCCCAGCGGATGAGGATGCGCCGTTGCCACTGGATCCAGGCAAAGAAGCGCTCGACCACCCAGCGTCGCAGGTAACGGCGCAGCCGCCGGCGGTCCTGCGTCGGTGGCTTGCTTCGATTCTTGCGGTGCGGGGCGATCATCTCGGTGCCTTGCTCGCGCAGTTCGTCATCGAGCCGATCGCTGTCGTAGGCGCGGTCGCCGATCAAGTTCTCGGGCACTGCCTCGACCATGTAGAAATCAAAGCACAGCTGCACCAGCCGCACCTCGTGATGGTTGGCGGCATGGGTGCTGGCGGCCAGGGGTAGCCCGTGCGCGTCGACGATCGCCATGATTTTCATGCCCTTACCGCGCTTGGTGGGGCCGACCTCGGCGCCACCGCCCTTGGCGGGAACGAAACTGGCGTCGATGAACGCCTCGGTGTCGTCGAGCGCACCAGCCTCGCGCAGCTCATTGGCCAGCTCCACCAGCACCTCGCGCAATACCTCGCTGTGACACCACTGCTGAAAGCGCCGATGCACCGTTTTGTAGTTCGGATAGCACTGCGGCAGCATGTGCCACTGTGCACCGGTGTTGAGAATCCACAGCACCGCTTCCAGGACGCGACGCGTAGGAATCGGCTTGCGGCCGCGACGACCTTCCGGAATGTTTTCCTCCGGAAAGTGATGCCGAATCCGCTCCCATTGCTCGTCAGTCAACTTAATCATATGAGCAATTGTAGAAGACAAGCGGCGATCACGGAATTTTGAGATAGGTTCTAGTCACTCGGTCCTGCCGTCAGGTCGTCAATTTCCTATATATGTCCGAAACTTTCAGCGGCAGCTTGCGCACCTCGTCGATCACCGTGTAGTTGACCGCCCCATACATGTGTGGCAAATATTCGTGTGCCTCGGTGTCGATGGTGATGCAGAACGGATGCACGCCCTCGCGCTGGGCCTCCATCAGGGCCTGGCGAGTGTCCTCGATGCCGTAGGGGCCCCGGTAGCCGTCGAAGTCGTCCGGCTTGCCGTCAGAGAGCGTGATCAGCAGCCGTGTGCGCGCCTCCACGTCCTTGAAGAGCTGCGTGAGGTGGCGGATGGTCACGCCCATGCGGGTGTAGTCCTGCGGCTTGATGCCGCTGATGCGCGCGCGCACCTCCTCGCCGTAGGGCTCGTCGAAACGCTTGATCCGATAGAGCTCACATTTCTTGCGCGTCATTCCGGAGAAGCCGTAGATGGCGTAGCGATCGCCGAGGGTCTCCAGGGACTCGCACAGCAGCACCAGCGCCTCGCGCTCGGCGTCGTTGATCCAACCCTTGGTCGAGCCGCTCATGTCGACCATGAACATCACCGCGATGTTGCGCTCCTCGCGGTGTATTCTGGTGAACAGCCGATCCGTCATCTCACCGCCGCATTGCGCGTCGGCGTAGGCCTCGACCAACGCGTCGATGTCGACGTCGTCACCCTCGGGCTGCTTCTTCAGCATCCGGTCCTCGTCGCGCAGCGCCTCGAACGTGCGCCGTAGGGTCTTGACCAGGCCGGCGTGCTTCTTGAGCGTGCGGGTGACGAAATCGTCGTAGCGGGGGTGGACGTCGACCTCACGCAGCACCGCCCAGCGCTTGCGATAGTGCCGGCGCTCGAAGTCCCACTCGTTGTATAGATAGGCGCCGTCCTCGTGGTAGACGCCCTTCCAGACCTCGGCGGGGTCGCGCTCGGGCGGGCGCTCGTCGTGAGGATAGGCCCCGTCGCCGGCGGGCACCAGGTACTCCTCGGGGATCTCGCCGAGGTCCTGCAGGATGGAGGCCATGGTCGCGCGCGCGTCGTCGGGCGGGATCAACGGCTGGCCGTCGAGCTCGAGCTCGAAGCTCGCCCGATCGGGACGCCCCGGCTCCGGCTCGCGCAGCTCGAAGCGCGGCGGCGCCTCGGGGAGCCGCGCGGGCTCGCGTGCGGCGCGCCCCCGCGCCTCCTCGGCCAGGCGCGCGAGCGCCTGGCGGAGCCGGCGCTGCTCGCGCTCCCGGCGCTCGGCCCATACGCGCTCCACGACCTCCGGATGCAGAACCCCCTGGTAGCAAACCGGCGCCGGCAGCGCCGCATCGTAGAGCGCCGGCAGCCAGGCGTGGCTCTCCTCGACGCCGGCCTCGGCGCCGCGCAGGCGGGCGGCCGTCGGGGCCCAGGCCTCGGGCAACGGGGGCTCGCCCTCGGCCGCGCGCAAGGCCCGCATCATACGCGCTGCGCCCGGCAGCTCACGCTCGATGCAGGCGTCGAGCCGCAACCGCTCCAGCGCGTGGAACACCGCCGCCGCGCGCCCGGGGTCGGGATAGCGGGCGAGGGTCTCGGTGAGCCCGCCGCGCCAGGTCCCGAACCAAACCTGGGCCCACAGATGCACGACGGTCGCCTTGTAGAGCCGGAAGTTCTCCTCGGCTGAGGCGAAGCGGCTGATCACCTCCGGCAGGTACAGGGTCTCGGTGTCGGTGTAAGCGGCGCCTCCGGGCTCCAGGCGCAGCGCGCGGCCCGCCAGCCCGTGGACGAAGCCCTGCAGCACTCCGGCGACGTCGTCGAGGGCCACGCCGCTGAGCTTGTCCTCGCGCCCCCGGGCGAAGGCCTCGACGTCGGCCAGCGCGCGCACGGCGGCATGCAGGCCGGAGCGATCGTAGACGTCGGTGGCGTGGACGATCCACGCCTCGGCGCCGGCCTCGTCCATGAGCTCGAGCGCCCGCGCGCCCCGGAAGGCCACCTGGTAGGCCAGCTCGGCATTGGTGTGGGCGGTCACCTCCACCCAGCGCAGCACGAACTCCTGCCGCCTCCGCTTGAAGGCGGCCAGGGCCCGGGCGGGCCCGGCGGCCGTGCGCCGGGAGGAGAGGGCCGGATCGAGATAGACCTCCAGGCGCTCCTCGAGAGCCGTGGCGTCGAGCGCAACGGCCCCGGCGCGCTCGGCGCCCCCCGCCTCCTCGGCCCAGTGCACGGCCTCGCCCACGGCCAGCGCGGCCCCGTCGGCGGCCGGCACGGCGAGCTCGGCGCGCGCCACTCGCTGCGCGGGGAAGGCCTCGAACACCAGCCGGGCCACGCTCTCCGGGGCGAGCTCGGCCGTGTGCAGGGAGATCCACACGCCGCGGCAGCGCCCGGCCGCCAGGCGGGGAAGATTGCGGACCAGGCGCGCGAAGTCACGCTGAATGTCCCAGACTCGGCTTCCCGGCCCCCGGAAGAACGGCGGGGGATCGGCCACGATCGCATCGAAGGCTTCCTTGCGGTCGAGCGCCCGCTGCACGAAGGCGGAGACGTCCTCCAGCACCCAGCTCACGCCCGCCTCCGGGAGGTTCTCGCGGGCCATGGCGAGCTCGGCCTCGGAGGGCGTCACGTGCGTCACCCGGGCCCCGGCCGCCAGCGCCGCCGCGGTGGCCTCGCCCGGTCCGCCGAACAGATTGAGCACGCGCAGCGGCTCGCCGGCGGGCGGCCGGGCCAGCCGCTCGGCGACCCAGCGACCGCAGGCCACCCGCTCGGGCCGGTGGCCCAGCTCGCCGCCGGGGCCCAGCCCCAGGCGCCATGGGCGGCCCTCGAGCACCGCGTTCCAGCGCCGGGGCCCGGAGCGCGGGCCCTGGACCCAGCGCCCGCGGCGCCCCCCGGGGGAGTCGAACGCCCAGTGCGGCCGCCAATCGGGGCGCGCCGGGGCGCGGGCCGCATGCGCGGCCGGGCGCTCCACGATGACCTCGCCGAAGCGCTCGAGCCGGCGCCCGCCGCCGAAGTCCAGCAGCTCGTAATCACCGTCGGGGCGGAGGATGGCGGGCTCGCCGCTCATGAGCACTCGGCGGGGATCCCGCGGGGCCGTCCTCAGAACAGCGAGGCGCCGAGCTCGTTGACCGCGGCGAGCATCTCCTCGTCGTCGGTCAAGGCCTGCGCCACCGACGAGCGGCAGGCGGCCACCGGCTCGACGCCGGAGACGATGAGCTTCGCCGCGTGCACGAGCAGGCGGGTGCTGGCGCCTTCCTCGAGGCCCTGGCCCTTGAGATTGCGAGTGGTCTGACCGAACTTGACGAGCTTCTCGGCGAGGGCAGCATCAACGCCGGTCTCGTTCGTGATGATCTTCTGCTCGAGCGCCGCGCTCGGGTAATCGAACTCCAGCGCCACGAAACGCTGGCGCGTGCTCTGCTTGAGGTCCTTGAGCACGCTCTGGTAGCCGGGATTGTAGGAGATGGCGAGGCAGAACCCGGGCGCCGCCTGCACGAGCTCACCTTTCTTCTCGATCGGCAACACGCGGCGGTCGTCGGCGAGAGGGTGGATCACCACCGTGGTGTCCTTGCGCGCCTCGACGATCTCGTCGAGATAGCAGATCCCGCCGGCGCGCACCGCGCGGGCGAGGGGCCCGTCCACCCAGACCGTCTCGCCGCCCGCGACCAGGAAGCGTCCGACCAGGTCCGACGCGGTGAGGTCGTCGTGGCAGGAGACCGTGATGAGCGGGCGCCTCAACCGCCACGCCATGTACTCCATGAACCGGGTCTTGCCGCAGCCGGTCGGCCCCTTCAGCAGGACCGGGAGCCGGTTGCCGTACGCGGCTTCGAAGACTTCCACCTCGTCGGCGACCGGCTCGTAATAGGGCTCGGTCTCGACGAAGTACTCTTCGGGCTTGAAGGCGTATGCGTTCACCGGCGCCGTCCTGATCCGCGGCCGAAGAAAACGTGACAAAGCACAAAGTAGCGGAAAGCTTTTGGGAACAAAACCCTACGGGCCTAAGAGTTTATATAAGGATTCTATGCCTCTATTGGAAAATTCGATAGAGTCTACCGCCCCCCGCTGTGGCGCGCCGCGGCGCGGGAAGGTATCGTTACGCTGCTGTAAAAACGACGCCTCTGCGCCGTGCCCGCGCCGAGCCCCCGAGGCCCAACATATCGATTAGAGGAGCCCCGGTGGCGGGCGCGAGAGTTTTCTTCGTGCTCCGGGAGGTGGAGGAGAGCCCATGTCGGAGGCAATCGCAACCAACCAGACCATTCTGGTGGTCGGCGGCGGCATCAGCGGAATGACAGCGGCCCTCGAGGCCGCCGAGTGCGGCAAGCAGGTCATCCTCGTCGAGAAGAATCCCGCCATCGGTGGCCGCGTCAGTCAGCTCTACAAGTACTTCCCCAAGCTGTGCCATCCCACCTGCGGTCAGGAGATCAATCTCAAGCGCCTGAAGACCAACAAGAATATCCGGCTGATGACGCTGACCGAGGTGACCGGCGTCTCCGGCGATGCGGGCGACTACACGGTGACCGCCAGCGTTCATCCCCGATATGTGAACGAGAGCTGCACGGCCTGCGGGGCCTGCGCCGAGGCGGTCGCGGCCGAGTTCGACGATGAGTTCAACTACGGGCTCACCACGCGCAAGGGGGCCTACCTGCCCTATAACATGGCCTATCCGCAGCGCTACGTGCTCGATCCGCGCATCATCGGCACGCCGGACGCCGAGAAGGCCAAGGCGGCGTGCAACTACGACGCGATCGACCTCGACATGCAGGCGCAGGAGCTCACGCTCAATGTCGGGGCCATTGTCTGGGCCACCGGATGGAGACCTTACGACGCGGGTAAGATTCAGCCCTACGGCTACGACCGGTTCCCGAACGTGATCTCGAGCGTGGAGCTCGAGCGCATGATGGACCGCTTCGGTCCGACCGGCGGCAAGCTCGTGCGCCCCTCCGACGGCAAGGAGGCCAAGGACGTCGCTTTCATCCAGTGCGCGGGCTCGCGCGATGTCAATCATTTGCGCCATTGCTCGCGGATCTGCTGCATGGCCTCGCTCAAGCAGACCACGTACGTGCGCGAGCAATACGGCGGGGACGCGAAGTCGACGGTCTACTACATCGATATCCGCGCCATCGATCGGCTCGACGACTTCCACCAGAGGGTCCGGGAGGACGAGACGGTCCGGTTCGTGAAGTCCAAGGTGGCCAAGATCACCGAGGACCCGGAGACCGGCAATCCCGTCCTGCACGGGGTCGACACCGAGGGCTATCATCGCTACAGCAATCCGCACGATCTCGTGGTACTGGCCGTCGGCATGGAGCCCAGCGTCCCCAGGAACGAGTTCCCTATCGACGTGGTCGTCGACCAGGACGGCTTCATAGAGCACGACGAGTCGAACGGCGCGATCTTCGCGGCCGGATGCGCCTCCGATGCGCTGGACGTCAATCGCTCCGTGCAGAGCGCGACCGCCGGCGCCATGCGCGCCGTGCAGGTGGTCAATCGCGTTGCCGGGATGGAGGGTTAGACCGTGGCGGACGAGCTGAAAATCGGGGCCTACCTGTGCAAGGGCTGCGGTCTGGGTGAGCGCCTGGACGTCTCGCAGCTCGCCACGATCGCCGAGCGCGAGGGCAAGGCGAACCTGGTTCGCGAGCACGACGTGCTGTGCTCGAGCGCGGGCGTGGAAATGATGCGCAGCGACATCGAGAGCGAGGGCGTCAACCGCGTGGTGATCGGCGCGTGCTCGCGTCGCTCGAAGACTGAGGCCTTCGACTTCGACGGCGCCGCGATCAGCCGAGCCAACCTGCGCGAGGGCGTGATCTGGGTGCGCCCCGACACCGAGGAGGCGCGCGAGACCACCCAGGAGATGGCCGCCGACTACGTGCGCATGGGCTGCGCCGAGGTCCGGCACATGAAGCCGCCCCGGCGCAACGACAAAACGGCCGAGAACCGCGAGGTGCTGGTGGTCGGAGGCGGCGTCAGCGGCATGACCGCGGCGCTCGAGGCCTCCAAGGCCGGTTACAAGGCGGCGCTCGTCGAGCGCTCCGGCGAGCTCGGCGGTCACGCGGCGAGGCTCCAAAAGCGCGTGCCGGCGCGCTCGCCCTATGCCGATCCGGTCGACACGGGGGTCGCGGAGCTGAAGTCGGCGGTGGAGGCCGACCCCAACATCACGGTGCATTTGAGCTCGACGGTGGCGCGCACCAGCGGGGCGCCGGGCCAGTTCTCGGTGGATATCGCCAACAGCGGCGGCACCGACAGCCAGCGGTTCGGCGCCGTCATCATGGCCTCGGGCTTCGAGCCCTACGACGCCAACAACCTGCCCGAGCTCGGCTACGGAAGGTCGCCGGACGTGGTCACGCAGCTCGAGCTCGAGGAGCTGGTGGGCCAGGCCGGCGACGGTCCGATCAAACGGCCCTCCGACGGCAAGACGGTCGAGAAGGTCGCGTTCATCCAGTGCGCGGGCCAGCGCAGCGACAAGGAAGGCCATCTGCCCTACTGCTCCGGTCATTGCTGCAGCACGTCGATCAAGCAGGCGATGTACTTCAAGGAGCGCAACCCGGGGGTGGACGCCAACATCCTCTACACGGATCTGCGCACCCCCGGCGTGTCCGGCGAGGAGTTCTACCGCAGCGGGCAGAGAAAGGGCGTGGTCTTCACCAAGGGCGAGGTGAACGAGGTCACCGCGTCCAACGGCGCCCTTCGCCTCAAGCTCAAGGATTACATCCTCGACGAGGAGGTCGAGGACGACGCCGACATGGTGGTGCTGGCCACCGGAATGGTGGCGAACTCCGGCAACGACGTCGAGGAAGAGGGCGAGATCCTGAGCCATCGCGGCCACCCCGTCGAGATGAAGCCGGTCTCCATCCTGAACCTCTCCTACCGCCAGGGCTCGGACCTGCCGCACCTCAAGTACGGCTTCAACGACTCGCATTTCATCTGCTTCCCTTACGAGACTCGCCGGTCGGGGATCTACACCACCGGCCCGGTGCGCCGCCCGATGGATCTCGGCAGCGCCGCGGAGGACGCCACGGGGGCGGCGCTCAAGGCGATCCAGTCGATCGAGAACGCCGCGCAGGGCCAGGCCGTGCACCCGCGCTCGGGGGACCTCAGCTTCCCGCGGGTGGACTACCAGGGCTGCACCCAGTGCAAGCGCTGCACCGTGGAGTGTCCTTTCGGCGCGATCGACGAGGACGAGCAGACCTACCCCGTGTTCAACGAGAGCCGCTGTCGGCGCTGCGGGACCTGCATGGGCGCGTGCCCGGTGCGGGTCATCTCGTTCGACAACTACTCGATCGACACCGTCGGCCAGCAGATCAAGAACATCGATATGCCGGACGAATTCGACGAGAAGCCCCGGATCCTGGTGCTGGCCTGCGAGAACGACGCCTATCCGGCGCTCGACATGGCCGCGATGAACCGCATCCAGTACAGCGCCTTTGCCCGGGTGGTCCCGGTGCGCTGCCTGGGATCGGTAAACAGCATCTGGATCACCGACGCCCTCAACAGCGGCTACGACGGCGTCGTGCTGATGGGCTGCCAGAAGGGCGAGAACTACCAGTGCCATTTCGTGAAGGGCTCGGAGATGGCGCACTATCGGATGAGCAAGATCGACGACACCCTCGAGCAGCTCAGCCTGGAGCGGGAGCGGGTCACCACCCACGAGGTCGCGATCACCGACATACAGCGGGCGCCCGAGCTGATCGAGGAGATGGCGGCGACGATCGAGCGCGTCGGCATGAGCCCGTTCAAGTTCTAGGAGGCCGGGAGATGGCTGATCTGGATAAAGCGGCCATTGAGCACTATCGCAACAGCTTCCTCCGCGAGGTCGAGCAACAGGTGGAGGAGGGCGAGTGGATCAAGATGTGCATGCAGTGCGGCGTCTGCTCGGGCTCGTGCCCGCTCGGCCCGTACTGGGACCACCCGCCGCAGGAGATCTTCATGATGATCCGGGCGGGCAAGCGCGATGAGGTGCTGTCCTCGACCTCCATGTGGATGTGCACCTCCTGCTACAATTGCATCGTGCGCTGCCCGCGGGAGATCCCCATCACCCACGTCATGCACGGGCTCGCCACCTACGCCGACAAGCTCGGTCTGGCGCCCAAGCAGCAGCCGACGCGGAAGTTTTCACACCTGTTCTGGAGCAACGCGATCAAGACGGGACGCGTCAACGAGGCAAAGCTCGGCATCAGCCTCTACTTCATGAACGGCATCGTCGAGGGCATCAAGACCAGCCTCAAGATGGCTCCTATCGGGCTGAACCTGCTCAAGACCCGACGTTTCAATCCGTGGGCTTTCACCGGCGGCCACAAGGGCTGCAAGGGCGCGAAGGACATCCACAAGATCATCAAGAAGGCCGAGGAGCTCGAGCGCAAGCGCCTGAGCGGGACGGCCTCGGGCTGAGGAGGGCGGTGGTCATGACGAAGAAGGAGTACATGTTCTACCCCGGGTGCACGGCGGAGCGCTATGCGTCGGGGTCGAACTACCTCACGTCGGTCAACGCGATGTGCGACGTGCTGGACATTCAGCTCAACGAGATCCCGGACTGGAACTGCTGCGGGGCGTCGATCTGCTACGCCGGCAGCGGCGAGCTGCCGCGCCTGGCGCTCAACGCCCGCAACATGGCGATCGCCGAGGGCGGAGGCAACGGCCAGGAGGGGCACGCCCGCAACATGGCGATCGCCGAGCAGAGCTCGCCCGATCAGGATATCGTGGCGACCTGCGCCGCCTGCTGGCTGAATGCGCGCGAGACCAAGGAGCGCCTCCTCGAGAACGAGACCCTGATGACCGAGACCAACGAGGCGCTGGCCGAGGCCGGGCTCAAGTACGAGGCCAAGCAGGATATCCGCCACATGGTAGAGGTGCTTATCGAGGACTTCGGGTACGAGGAGCTCGGCAAGCCCATGAAGAAGCCGCTCGAGGACATGAGGATCGCCGGCTACGTGGGATGTCAGACCAACCGGCCGTTCGGGATCCACGGGGAGTCGTTCGAGAACCCCGTCTATCTCGACAAGCTGGTGGAGACCATGGGCGGCGAGCCGATCCCGGAGTATGACCAGAAGGTCTCGTGCTGCGGCGGGGCGCTCGCATTCTCCGAGCGCGAGAAGAGCCAGGAGCTAATCAGGGACATCATCGAGTCCGCCTACGACCGCAATGCCGAGATGATCGTCACGCCCTGCCCGGTCTGCCAGATGAACGTCGAGATCTATCAGGGGCAGATCAACAAACGCTTCGGGACGAAGTTCGAGATGCCGGTCGTCTACTACAGCCAGCTCATGGGCGTCGCCTACGGCAAGAGCAGCAAGGAGGTCGGGCTCGACGCCCAGGTCATCAAGTCGAAGAAGCTCGCCGATCTCGCCGACAAGAAGTAACCGTCAGGCAAAGAACCATTCGAACCGAGAAGCCCCTGCCCCCGGCAGGGGTTTTATTTTTGCTCAACGACGCTCAACGCGAAGGCGCAAAGGCCGCCAAAGGCGCGAAGCCTCGGGGTTTTGACCTCTCTATCCCCCATCGTGGGCCGGCCCGCTACCCCCGCCGGAGCAATCACGATCGTAGCCGCGATGCCCGGTGATCCGTAGGGCCACGGCCAACCCGAAGTACTCGGGCCGTCATAAATATATGTCCTTTGCGCCTCCGCGCCTTTGCGTTTGAAACGGGGGTCAATCCCCCTCGGCGGGAGCGTCGTAACGCGGATCGTAGTCGTCGCGCCGCCGGCTTTCCTCGTGGCGCTCCTCCATGCGTTGCCGACGGCGCTCGATCCGGCGCTCGCGGGCGCCCTCCCTGAAGGGGATGGTACGCTCGCCGTAGAGGACCTGCTTGAGGAACCGCATGGCGAACTCGAGCAGGGCGCCGTCGTCCCGGGCGAGCCGCTCGTAGGTCCCCGCGTCGACGTCGAACGTCTCGTTGAAGCTGTCGCTGAGCACGAAGTCCCGGAAGGCGTCGAGATCGTAGCTCGCCGTGTAAAAGAGCTCGAAGCTGCGGTCGCTCGGCCGGCCCACGGTCGGCCCGCTCGAGCGCTTCTTGAGCACCACCTCCCGCCAGGCCTGATTTTTGGCGTCGTACACGTCGCAGCCCTGCTCCCGGCGATACTCGCGCACCGTCAGTCGCCGCGGCTCCTGGTGCCCGAGGCAGTGCGGCTCACGCACGATGAAATAGGCGTCCTCGACCTCGGCCGTGTCTTTCTTCCTCACTCCCATCGTGCCGAGGGCGTAGTACCGGCAGGCCGCCGGCCGGTCCTCGTAGACACCGCAGCCCTCATCGGCCACGAACCGGCAGGCCGGGCTCTCGTCGCGCGGGCGCAGCTTCACGCCGGGCATCCCCTGGGCGTCCATCTCGAAGGGCATGGTATAGCGCTCGAGGAATTCCGAGGTGCTGAGCCCGAGCCGCCGCGAGAGGCGCAGGATATCGTAGGGCGTGAGCGTGATGTCGATGTTCATACAGCACAGGTTGAAGCACGCCACCTCTTTGTGGCAGTGGAACTGGATCGCGTCGTCGAGACCGAGCTCGACCGGTTGCACCGGGCTCTGCTCGGGCGCCTCGCCGATCGTCTCCTTCAACCTGCCGTAAAAGTCTTCTTCAGACATGACCTAACCTGCACGAACGGCAACCATCAGCTACCAGACGCCAGATAGGCGGCTGTTGCTGTTATCTGCTATCTGTCTTCTGATATCTGTCATCTGCCGTTAGACAAAAAAGCCGGGCGCACGACGCGCCCGGCCCGTCCTTGCCACCACCCGGAGTCCGGCGGAGCTCAGGCCACCTGGCTGCCCTGCTTCGCGATCCCCTCGGGCTCGCCGTCGGCCGGCTTGATGAGCTGGACGTAGGGCACCTTGCGGAACGTCCACTCGCCCGTCTCCGAGCTGTACGTCGAGTTCACGAAGCACTTCCAGTTCTGGTCGTCGAGATCGAGGAAATCCGACCGGTAATAATATCCCGGGTACCGGGTCTCCTCCCGGAACTGGATGTGCCGCATGTGGGCCTCGGCCGCTATGATGCGGTGGTAATTCTCCCAAGCCCGCAGCAGCTCGTGGAGATCCTTCGCCCGCATCTTGAGCGAATCCTCCTTGAGCATCTCGAGCTTCTTCTCGGCGAGCTCGAGCATCTTGCCGTTGGTCTGGTACCACGTCGAGACACCGCCCACGTACTCGTCCATGATCTTCTGCAGCCGGGCCTGCAGCATCTTGGGCGTGACGTAATGCGGGTTTACGTCGATCGCGGTGGTGTAGTCCTTGTGCTCAAGGAACGTCTTCACCGGCTGGTATATGTCGCTGACCAGCTCGTCGACGCTCTTCGTCAGCTCGGGCTTCCAATCCTTGTTGTCGAGCGCGTACCTCACCATCGACTTGGCGGCCAAGCGCCCCTCGGTGAACGAGCCCGAGGAGAACTTGTGACCGGAGGCGCCCACGCCGTCGCCGGCGGTGAACAGCCCGTTGACGGTGGTCATGCCGCGGTAACCCCAGTGAAACTCGTCGGGAACGCCGGGCAGGTCCTCGGGGCCCGACACCCAGATCCCGGCGCAGCCGGCGTGCGAGCCGAGCAGGTAGGGCTCGGACGGCATCAGCTCGGACATCTCCTTGTCGGGCTCGATGTTCTCGCCGGCCCAGACGCCGCACTGGCCGATGGTCATGTCGAGGAAGTCCTCCCACGCCTCGGCCTCCAGGTGCTTGATCTCCTTCGGCGTCATGTTCTTCGCCAGCTCGGCCATCGCCGTCGGGGTGTCCATGAAGATGGGGCCGCGACCGTCCTTCATCTCCTTGAGCATGAGGTGGTTGCGCAGGCAGGTGCCCATCTTCGGTCCGTTGGCGTAGGTCCCGTAGCCGTGGTCCTTGAGCATGTCGGCGTTCTTGACCTGGTAGTCCTCGCCCTCCGCGTTGTGCGCCTTGGCCTTGAAGAGCAGGAACCAAGCGCCCACCGGCCCGTAGCCGTCCTTGAAGCGGGCGGGCACGAAGCGGTTCTCCATCATGGTCAGCTCGGCGCCCACCTCCGCGGCCATCGCGTAGGTCGAGCCCGCGTTCCACACCGGATACCAGGCGCGGCCCATGCCCTCGCCGACCGAGCGCGGCCGGAACACGTTCACGGCGCCGCCGGCGCACAGCAGGCAGGCCTTGAACTTGTAGACATAGACCTTGTGCTCGCGCACGGAGAAGCCCACCGCGCCCGCGACGCGCTTCGGGTCGTTCTTGTCGGTGGTCATCTTCACGACGAAGACGCGCTCCTGGACGTTCTCCAGGCCGAGCGACTTCTTCGCGGCCTCTGCGACGATCCACTTGTAGGACTCGCCGTTGATCATGATCTGCCACTTGCCGGAGCGCACGGGCTTGCCGCCCTCGGTGAGCTTCTTGCCCTCATCGCCCTGCTGCTTCCAGACCGGCAGGCCCCACTCCTCGAACAGATGCACCGAGGAGTCGACGTGGCGGCCGACGTCATAGACAAGGTCCTCGCGGACGATGCCCATCAGATCGCCGCGGACCATGCGCACGTAGTCCGCCGGGTCGTTCTCGCCCATATAGGTGTTGATCGCCGACAGTCCCTGGGCGACCGCACCGGAGCGCGACATCGCGGCCTTGTCGACCAGCTTGATCTTGAGGTCCTGCCCCTCGGCCCAGCGCATGATCTCGACGGCCGCGCCACAGGCCGCCATGCCGCCGCCGATGATAAGGATATCGACCTCCTCCTCGACGACCTCAGGGTTTCCGAATTCGTACTCGGCCATCGTCTATTACCTCGCCTTACCTAGTTGTATACCCATCCTGCGCCCAATGAGGCTCACGAGGAGGCGAACTGGCTCATATCGCAGGCGTGCAGGTCCTTGTCGAAGAGGACCTCAGGCTCGGTCAGCTCGTTGAAGTCCGGCTTCGGCTTGCCCACGGTCGGATCGGCGGACCCCTCCGGGGTCGTGCGGATCGGGAACTTGAAGCGCTTCATGTTCCCGTTGCGGAACTTGATCGTCCACATGATCGAGTCGGTGCCGCGCAGCGGCTGCACGGAGGCGCCCAGCGGCACAATGTCCGCATAGTGGCGCACCTCGATCGCGTTCTGCGGGCAGATCTTCACACAGCTATAGCACTCCCAGCACTGCTCGGGCTCCTGATTGAAGGCCTTCATCGAGTGGCCCGTCATGGCGCCGTCCTTGTCGAGCAGCATCAGGTCGTGCGGGCAGATGTACAT
>JABAHQ010040664.1_pt1 | contig 13917 bp, 10 predicted proteins | sample 7062091 | NCBI WGS metagenome assembly JABAHQ01 (sample SAMN14534359, study PRJNA622989) | marine sediment metagenome | biome: marine biome [ENVO:00000428]; feature: marine pelagic biome [ENVO:01000023]; material: deep marine sediment [ENVO:00002113] | place: India: Gulf of Kutch | collected...
CCCACTCGCAGACGCACGGCGGCCTTGGCCGCCCAACTCTTCCCATCTCCTTGGCGTCTTCGCTCCTTGGCGAGAGCGACGAACTGCCTTCCGAAGGAACCCCTCCGAATGGGCTCCGCCGCCGATGATCGAGTCGCGCACAGCAGTCTACCGCCGACTGCCGCGGGAAAAGAGCCACCAACAGAGTCTGCGGAGGACCCCTTTCTTGGAGTGGGGTTCGAATCGCGACACTGACAGAATTGGAATCAATGACCTCTAAGCCGTTGGCGAATCTGCAAGAGCCGAGTTCTTCACACAAGCTGGGGATAACTTTGTGTATGAGCCTGGGAACAAGGCGCCGTGGGCCCACAATTCCACGCGTTTGCGTCAGATTGATGAAATTCTGGCCATCCGATTTTTTGATTTTGCTTCAGTACATTGCTGTCATGTGACAAGGATTTGACAACCCCGCCAAGGACTTAGACTGAATCCACAAAGGCTCGCACCGTCTTGTGCATAAAGTTGATTCTTACCATTGTCATCCGAGGCCACCCCGGCGCACCGGGGCTGCGCCGCTCTTCTCTCCCCGGGGCGGCAAAAGAACGGCAGACGACTGCCGGGCCGGCTCACGATCCCGCGGCGCGGGTTGGATTTTGTGCCGGGGAACACTGAAGTTTTCGGTTTATTCGCCGATTATGAAAATATTGGCACGCATGTTGCCCGTCGCTTTGACGACCGACTGCTACGCTGCGGACAGCTCGGGCAAACGGCGGGCCGCCCTCCACGGCGGCACGCCAAGTCGTAGAGAAGCTGGGAGACCAAAGGTGGACGACGCGCCGGACTGCCAGATTCACAATATGAAGCGGACAGGATCGTCCTGCGGGGCGCCAACGGACCCATTCATGACGCGGCGCAGCGGATTCTTATGCGTTTCCGCTGCAGCGCGCGGCCTTATCGCATTGTATGCGACACGGGCGGGCGGATTGTCCTGAAACCGGAACGATAGACATCCGTTGGTTCGCCGCAACACGGTGGCGCCGTCACGTCGGTGTCCGCACCGGTGCGGATCATGCCCCGGTCATGCGTCGGTCCACTATGAATGGCTTAGGACGTGCAATTGAGATCCGCTCGCACGCTTGGCGTCTAAGCTTCCGTGCGTTCATTGTTTCCTGCCTTATCCACAAAATCTGTGGACAAGTCTGTGAATGTTCGTCGAATAATNNCTATTGGGGTTACAGTTTCGTTAAATTGAGCAATTTTTGTACGGCAGAATTTTTATTTCCAACACAATGACTTATGCAAAAAATATAGTGATTTTGTGCGTTTTGAGGGGCGGGACACGGCTTCATTGCGGTGCGCGGGCCGTCCTGTGCATAAAACACACGGGAAAAACCTCATAGGACTGGTTCCTAGGGAAGGTTACCGAGTGCTTACTTCGCCGCAGGAGCTATTCTGGCCGTCCCAGCGCGACGCATTTTCGACGCAATGATAATCTGTTGCGCTCGGACAACGAACGTCGGTTCGACATGGCACAACAAAAGGTGCTGGTTTCCTTGCGGGGGCTGCGGCGGAGTTTCCGCGAAGGGGAGCAGACCCGCACGGTCATAGAAGATCTGGACCTGGAGCTGCGCGACGGGGAGTGCGCCGCGCTGTTCGGGCGCAGCGGCTCCGGCAAGTCCACCCTGCTCAATCTCATGAGCGGCATCGACAGCCCCGACGCGGGCGAGGTGCAAATCGCCGGCCAAGCGCTCACGGCTCTGGACGAACGCGCCCGCACGCTGTTCCGCCGTCGCCACATCGGTTTCGTCTACCAGTTCTTCAATCTGATCCCCACACTCACGGTCGAGGAGAACCTCCTGCTGCCCCTGGAGCTCAACGGGTGCAGCGAGTCCGCGGCGCAACAGGCCGCGCGGGCCTTGCTGCGGGACGTGGGACTTGCAGATCGTCACGGCAGCTTTCCGGACCGGCTGTCCGGCGGGGAACAGCAGCGCATCGCCATGGCACGTGCGCTGATCCACGACCCATTGCTGGTGCTCGCCGACGAGCCCACAGGAAACCTGGATGCGGAAACCGGTCGTCAGATCCTTTCGCTGCTGGAGCGGCTCACCCGCGGGCGGGGCAAGACGCTCCTGGTGGTCACGCACTCGGAAGAAGTGGCGGCCCTCGCGGACCGGGTGCTGGAGCTGCGCAACGGCCGGGTCGCTCCGAGGGCTCAGAGCTCCTCGCCGTGATGCCCAAGCAGTTGCGGCTGCCCAACGAGGGGCGAGCGGAGCTACTCCTCCCGCAAGGCGTGCGCGGGGTTGGCAGCCGCCATCTTCCAGCCCGGATAGAGCCCCGCGATCAACGCCGCTGCAAACGCAAGCACGACCGCTTCCAGGAGGACCTCCCACTGCAGCACGGTCTGCATCGTCCAGCCAAAAGCCCGCCGGTTGATCACATGGATCAAGAGATACGCCAGCACCAGGCCCACAGGCACGGACAGCAGCCCTGCGACCAGTCCCATGAAGCCGCTCTGCAGAGTCACCAGTGAGGCGATCTGCCGCGGCGTAAATCCTGTGGCGCGCAGGATGGCCATCTCGCGCCCGCGCTCCAGAGACAGCGCCATGAGCGCGCTGAGGATGCCGATGAACGCCACGAGCACCGCGAGCAGCCGCAGCACGCCGGTGATCGTGAACGTGCGCTCGAAGATCTTCAGAGAGACGGCCCGCAGCTCGCGACTGGAACGCAGGCGCACGGCCTGGACGCCGCGCGCCGCCTCCCGCAGACGGGCCATGACCGTGTCGAGCTCGGCCCCAGCGGCCAGCTCGATGCCCAGGGCATCGACGGCGGGATCGTCGTAGTAGCGATCGTAGAGCGCACGCGGCATCACCACCTCGCCGGGCCCCGACTCATAGTCGTAGTAGATACCGACAACGGAAAACTCTTTGCGCCCGCGATCGGTGGGCAACCGGATGGTCTCGCCCACGGACACATCGTGCCGGTACGCGTAAGGCTCCGAGACCAGCACCCCCTCATTGCTGCGGTAGGCGGACCACACGCGCTCCGGATCCCCGTGCTTGAGCAGATACTGCGGCCGGCGTCCTCCTTCCATGGCGATCGCGAATACGTCCGTCAGTCCTTCCGCCGATTCCACGGTCACGGACCGCCCGGTTGCAATCGACGCGATACCCGGGACAGTTTTGATCCGCTCCGCGAGCGCTGGGTCGAGCGCAGCCTCGCTGCGGGTGGAGCGCAGGCTGGGCGCGGCGACATAGATGTCTGCACGCAACGTGGACTCCAGCCAGGTCTGAACCGTGGCGCGAAAGCTCGCCACCATCAGGCCCACCCCCACGGTGGTGGCCACCGCAAGCATGAGGGCGGCGATGGCCACGCCGGTGCGGCTCAACGAAGCCTCCACGCCCCGCACGGCCAGTCGCGGCAGCATGCCGAAGGCGCGCCCCACTGGTGCGGCGAGGGCGCGAGCGATGCCCGCCACGGCGAGGGGGCTCATCAGGGTCATGCCCAGGATAAGCAGGAAGAGGATCCCGAAACCGGTGACCAGGGCGCGGCTTGGAAACAGCGCGATGAGCCCGGCGAGCACCATCAGCCCCGCGCCATGCCACGCAAGCCCGGGCACCAGGCGGTGCACAATGCCTTCCAGCTGGGAACGGTGCAGCGCCGCCTGGGGCGAGGTCCGCGCCGCCTCGGCAGCCGGCACCAGGGCGGCCAGCACGGTGGCGCCCAGGCCGAGCAGCGCACCCTTGACCAGCGGCGCCGGAGTGACAAGCAGCTCGCTGACCTGCAGCGCGAAATACAGGTCATCAATCGTGCGCGCCACCAGCTTCACCAGCACCTCGCCGAGGAGAACGCCCGCGCCCAGGCCGAGCACCGTGCCCGCCAGTCCCACGGCGAGCGCCTCTCCCAGCACGAGGCGGAAGACCTCGCCGCGGGTCACGCCCAGCACCCGCAACGCACCGATGAGCGGGCGGCGCTGCAACACGGCGAACGTCATGGTGTTGTAGATCAGAAACGTGCCGACCACGAGCGCCAGCAGGCTCATCGCAGTCAGATTCGTGCGAAACGCCCGGGTCATCTCCGCCTGGGCGCGGGTGCGCGACTCGGCCGGCACAAGGCTCGCCCCGGACGGAAGCATCGCCTCGATACGGGATCGCACCGCCGCGCCGGCTTCGCCCGGTGGCAGGATCAGATCGATCCAGGACAGCCGCCCCGGCTGGCCCAGCAACTCCTGGACGGTGGCGATGTCGGCAATCATCAGGCCGTCCAGCGCCGCCCGGGTGTCGGCGTCGGTGGGGATCCGGCCTACTAAATGGACCTCCCGGCGGTATCCACCCAGCTCTAGATGTAAGCGCTCGCTCACAGAGATATCCAGTCGCCGTGCGGTGATATCGGGCAACAACACGGCACCCGGTTCTGTGAGCAGGGCTTCCAGCACCGGCTCGCCACTGCGCTCCAAGTGAGGCCGGAATGTGGCCTCGGCGAAGGGGTCGACCCCGAGCAGGCGCACGGTTTCCCCGCGCAGCACGCCGAAGCCCTCCACCGCCGGCGCGCTGGGCCGTACTCCGGCCTGCAGGCGCAGGCGCGCATAGACCTGCTCGTCCACGCCGGCGGGGCCGCCCACGATCTGATGGGTAGCGCGTCCGGCGACCTCGTCCATGGAAAGCTCGAAGGCCCGGTGGGCGCTGCCGCTGGCAACGTCCACGGCCACCGCTACGGCAACGCCCAGGCCCACGCCCAGCACCGCCAGCGCCACTTGCCACGGGTGACGCCATAGATACCGCCAGCTGGATCGCCGGATGAGGGGGGCCATGGGTCTCCGGAGCAAAAGCCTCGACGTCGGGTCCCGAAAGGAGACCACATTTGTGTGCCGCTGTGGATTCTTTTTCGCGTGGATCTGTGATTTGCTTTCCCGCATGCTCCCCCGCGCCGTCCTTGCCTTGCTGTGCGCCACGATTTCGGCCTGCGCTCCCGAGCCGCCGCCGGGGGAGGCTGGCGGACAGCCGCTCGAGCTCGAGGAGGTGTTGGGCGGCGACGAGAGCGAAGGCTTCGCGCGCGTGCTCGAGGCGCGCGAGCTCGTCTTCCCCCGCGACCACGGTCCGCATCCCGACTACCGCAGCGAATGGTGGTACTTCACCGGAAACCTGCAGACCGACGCCGGGCGGCGCTTCGGCTATGAGCTGACCTTCTTTCGGTTCGCGTTGAGGCCCGGGGAAGCGGCACGCGAGTCCCGGTGGGCCACGCGCCAGGTCTACATGGCCCACCTGGCGCTCACCGACGTGGAAGACAAGCGATTCCGGTTCTACGAGCGCGTGGTGCGCGGCGCGGCCGGGCTGGCCGGCGCCCGCGCGAGCCCGTTTCGCGTATGGGCCGAGGACTGGTTCGTCGAGGCGCCAGAAACGGCGGCGTTCCCCTGGCGGTTGCGCGCCGCCGTGGAAAACATCGACCTTGATCTGCAGCTCACGGGGACGAAACCCGCCGTGCTGCAGGGCGATCAGGGTCTCAGCCGCAAGAGCGCGGCGCCGGGAAACGCGTCGTACTACTACTCGATTCCGCGGTTGCGGACGCGCGGCAGCATCACCGTGGGGGGCAAACGCTTCTCGGTGCGCGGCCAGAGCTGGATGGACCGCGAATGGGGCACCAGTGCGCTGGCCCGGGACCAAGCGGGCTGGGACTGGTTCGCGTTGCAACTGGACGACGGCACCGACCTGATGTTCTACCGGCTGCGCCGTAAGGACGGCGCAATCGACTCCTTCAGTGCGGGTAGCCTGGTAGGCCCGCAGGGGCGCAAGCAGCCCCTGGCCCACGAGGACGTGGACATCGAAGTGCTGGACACCTGGGCAAGTCCACGGGGCGGGGCGACCTATCCTTCGCGCTGGCGCCTGCGCGTCCCGACGGCGGGCCTGGCGCTTTCGATCCAACCGCTACTGTCCGACCAGGAGCTCGACGCGTCGGTGCGCTATTGGGAAGGCGCGGTGCGGGTCTCGGGTCGCCATGGCGAGAAGCCCGTACGGGGCTACGGGTACGTGGAGCTCACGGGTTATGCGCGACCGGTGGAGTAACCCGCTCGTCGCCACGCGGGACCCGAAGCTTGCTCAAATTGCGTATAGCGAGTCGAGGACAAGCATCCACCATGGCGTCGCTTTGCCTGTTATCCACAAATTTTGTGGATAACGCTGTGGATCAAACCACGAACAACCTCTGTCGGCTGTTGGCGACATTCGAGTTTCATTAGATTGACCAAATCTTCGTCGGTGGTCGTGATCGCTCGTGATATTCCCTCGGAAAGCATGAACGTTTGCACACGGGCTGTTGACAGCGCCTGATCGCGATCCCGCCCGTGAACAGCCAGGGCGCGCCGCTCTGCGCCGAAAAGCCTTCGCCACCGCCAGGCACGGATTTTGCTGCTATGATCTCCGGCTCATGAGCAATTCTCCCGTCATAACGACGTTCCACGATTCGCAGCCGAGCCCGGCGGGCCACGCCGAGCCCTATTCCTGGAGCTGGGTACTGGACGTGGTTCTGCGACACAGGCGCGAGCTCGTGCTCGCCCACGTGGTGGCGATCCTGGCCGTGCTTGCGAGCGTGCCCATTCCGCTGCTGTTGCCGCTGCTCGTCGACGAGGTGCTGCTGGATCAGCCCGGCCCGCTGGTGGGATTCATGAACGGGCTGTTCCCTGCGGCCTGGCACGGCCCGGTGCTCTATATACTGTTCATGCTGGCGGCGACCGTCGTCCTGCGGTTGTCCACGATCGCGTTCAACGTGTGGCAGCTCCGCGAGTTTACGTTGATCGCCAAGGACGTCACCTACCGCATGCGACGCGATCTGCTGCACCGGCTGGAGCGGGTCTCCATGGCAGAATACGAAACGCTGGGCAGCGGCGCCGTAACCTCTCGCTTCGTGACCGACGTGAACTCGGTGGACGAGTTCGTGGGCGCCTCGGTGGCCAAGACGCTCATTGCGGTCCTCAGCCTCGTCGGCATCACCATCGTGCTGATCTGGATGCACTGGCAGCTTGCACTGTTTATCCTGGTCATGAACCCGCTGGTGATCTATTTCACGGTGGTGCTGGGCAAAAAAGTGAAAACGCTCAAGCGCCGCGAAAACACGGCCTTCGAGCTGTTCCAACAGTCTCTGGTGGAGACGCTGGACGCCATCCAGCAGATCCGCGCCTCCAACCGCGAGCGGCACTACGTCGCGGAGGTCGTCGACCGCGCGCGCGGCATCAAGACCCACTCGGCGGCATTTTCGTGGAAGAGCGACGCCGCCAACCGGCTCTCCTTCGGTGTGTTCGTGGNNGCGCTGGCACGTCTCAACCGCCTCCTGCAGCTCAGGCAGGAGCCTGCCTATCCACACAAGCACAACCCCTTCGCCGGCAAGACCACCGTGGGCGTGCGCGTCGAAAACGTTACCTTCGCCTACGGCGAGGGCGAGCCCGTGCTCAGGCACGTCAACCTGGACATCCGCCCCGGTGAGAAGGTCGCGCTCGTGGGCGCCAGCGGCGGCGGCAAATCGACCCTCGTACAGGTCGTGCTCGGCCTGTATCCGCCACGGGAGGGCCGGCTTTACTTCGACGACGTGCCCGTAACCGAGATTGGGTTGGACGTGGTCCGTGACCACGTGGCCACCGTGCTGCAACACCCGGCCATGTTCAACGACACCGTGCGCAACAACCTGAGCCTGGGACGTGACATCGGCGACCACACGCTCTGGCACGCCCTCGAGGTGGCGCAGCTCCGCGACGTGGTCCAGGCCATGCCCGGCGGGCTGAATACGGTTATTGGCCGGCAGGGCGTGCGGCTCTCCGGGGGACAGCAGCAGCGGCTGGCCATCGCCCGCATGCTGCTCACCGATCCAAAGGTCGTGATCCTCGATGAGGCCACCTCCGCACTGGACACCGAGACCGAGGCGCGGCTGCATCGCGCGCTGCGCGAGCACCTCAAGGATCGCACCATGCTCATCATCGCGCACCGCCTGAGCGCCGTGAAGCAGGCCGACCGCGTCTATGTCTTCGAGGACGGCCACATCATCGAAGAAGGACACCACGAGGACCTCATGCAAAGCGGCGGCCTCTACGCGCGGCTCTATGGTCGCTGATTGCATGAGAGGAGTCTCAAATGCGATTTCCGACTCTAAAACGACGTACCGAATGCGGCGGCGGCCCTTGACCGCCGGGCATGGATGGATGACGTCTGAACCGGGTTGCGGCGCGCAAAGCGCGCCCTATGCGGTCTGATTGCATGAGAGTGTGGATCGAGGTTGCGGCGCGCGAGGCGCGCGGTCGGCGGCGTGGCGGGTGATAGGGCGGCCTTTGGCCGCCGTGCACAGGCGGATGACGTCTGAACCGGGTTGCGGCGCGCAAAGCGCGCCTATGTGGTCGGCGACAGGTGATCATCGGCGGCTAGAGCACCAGCAGCAATACCGGCAAATAGACCATCGCGAGGAGCAAGGACAGGGAGACGATTCCGGCGGCCAGCTCCCGGTCCAGGTTTTCCAGGGAGGCAAACACCAGGGTGTTGAAGCCCACGGGCGCGGCGGTGCCCACGAGGACCACGCTGCGCGCGAGTCCTTCCAGCGCAAAGACGCTCACCCAGGCCCAACCGAGCAGCAGGCCCACGCCACAGCGCAACGCAATGGCGGTCAGCGCCGGACGCATGGGCACCTGCCGCAGATCGAAATGAATTCCCAGGGCGACCATCACCAGCAACACGGCGTATCGCCCGAACGCCGCCACGGCCTCGTGCACGGGATCGGGCAGGGACACACCGGAACCGTTCATTGCGAGAGCGATCACCAGCGCCCAGAACGGGGGGAAGGCCGCCAGGCCGCGCAGGGTGCGCGTGACGCGGCCGCCGCCCGCGCCGTACCAGCACGCGAGCGCATACGTGAAGGTCAGAGTCACCACCCCGTTGCCGAAATCGAACAAGGCCAGGCGCGCGATCCCATCGTCACCCCATGCGGCCAGCACGAAGGGATATTCCACCGCCAGGTTCATGATCATGGCGCCCACGACGAACGTGCCCAGCGTCTGGCGTGAAAGCGCCAGCCGCTTACCGGCGAACGCCGAGACCCGCCACAACACCAGGATCGTGAGCACCGCGGACAGGGGAAGCAGCGCGAGCGAGGGGCTTAGATCAATCCGGCTCACCGTGGCCAGGATCAGCGCCGGCATGGCCACGTGGACCACCAGCCGCAGCAGGAGATCGCCGTGGCGGGACTGCAGGACGCGAAGCCGGCGCAGCGCGACCCCGGCGGCGAACAGGACGAAGATGGGCAACAGCTTGATGAAGAGCTCCGGCATCCGCAAAGGATCGGTGAGTTTCGGCGCTGCCGATGACCGCGCTATTACACCATACTCCCCGGCCCCGTCTTATAATGAAGGGGACCATTTCTCAGACGCTCACAGATCGATGCCTGGCCAAAGCTCCGTCAACGCGCACGTGGCCGCCAAGCTGCGCGAGGCGGCCGACCTCCTGGAGCAGCAGGCGGCCAATCCCTTTCGGGTCAGCGCTTACCGGCGCGCCGCGGATACCGTGGCGGACCTGGAGGAGGACCTGCAAGGCCTTGTGCAGCGCGAAGGCATGGACGGGCTGGTGGCGCTGCCCGGCATCGGGCGGGGAATCGCCGCGGCCATTGACGAGCTTTTGCGAACCGGCCGCTGGAGCCAGCTGGAGCGGCTGCGCGGCACGCTGGAGCCGGAGAAGCTGTTTCAAAGCGTCCCTGGCATCGGGCCGGAGCTTGCCAGGCGCATCCATGACACCCTGCACGTGGATACCCTCGAGGCCCTGGAAATCGCGGCCCATGACGGGCGTCTGGAGACCGTGGAAGGCCTGGGCCCCCGGCGAGCCACGGCCATCCGCGCAACCCTAGAGAGCATGCTGGGGCGCGTGCGCGGCGCGCGCACCCGGGGGCGTGCCGACGGACCGGACGTCGCGACCCTGCTGGACGTGGACGAGGAGTACCGCGAAAAGGGCGAGGCGGGCAGGCTGCCCACCATCGCGCCGAGGCGCTTCAATCCCCGCAACGAGGCCTGGCTTCCCGTGCTGCACACCAACCGCGGCGAGTGGCACTTCACCGCGTTGTTCTCCAACACCGCGCGCGCGCACGAGCTCAAGCGCACCCGGGACTGGGTGGTCGTGTATTTCTACGACGATCACCATCAGGAGGGACAGCACACGATCGTCACGGAGACCCACGGGCCCCTGCGCGGCCGGCGCGTGGTGCGCGGCCGGGAGGCCGAGTGCCGGGCGTACTACGGCCTGGAAGCAGCGCGCGGTTAGCCCTCGCGCGCCGCCTCGGCGGCGGGCAGGCCATGGCGGGGTGTTGCGGCACGGGTGTGGTCCGGCCCGGTCAGCGGCACGAAGGCCACCCCCAGCACACTGTGCTGCATCGTCTCCCCGCCTTCGCCCTTCTCTATATAGACGAGCTCCTGGGCATAGAAGCCGCCGCCCACCGGAATGACCAGCCGCGCCCCCGGTTTCAGCTGATCCACCAGGGGCTGGGGCACGTGAGGCGCCGCCGCGGTGACGATGATCCCATCGTAGGGTGCATGCTCCGGCCAGCCCCAGTACCCATCGCCACTTCGCACCTCCACGTTGGCATAGCCCAATCGCTGCAGGCGCTCCCGAGACTCCTCGGCGAGCGGAGCGACGTTCTCGATGCTGTAGACTTTCTTTACCAGATGCGACAGCACCGCCGCCTGATACCCCGAGCCCGTGCCGATCTCCAGGATCAGGTCCTCGGGCTGCGGGTCGAGCAGATCGGTCATGAGGGCGACCATGTAAGGCTGTGAGATCGTCTGGCCGTGTCCGATGGATACCGGACCGTCCACATACGCCATGGAACGCGCGTGCTCGGGGATGAACTCGTGTCGCGGGACCTCCGCCATGGCGCGCATGACCCGCTCGTCCAGGGCGTCCTTTCCAATGAGGCTGCGGGTCAGCTCCACCTCGCGCTCGATATCGCGAACCATCTCCTGGATGTCATTCATGGCGTGAGCCGGCGGTTGTCAAAGCCCTGCGATTATACCCCGGATAGTGCCCCAACCGGCCTTCCCGCGAAAGCCCGCGCCGTCGGGCCCGGATAGACGTACTACCCCGTCCGGGCCGCCGGCAGCGTCATGGAGCTCATCACTTCTTTCTGCACCAGGTCCCACACGCGGCGCTTGAGCTCGAGGAACCGGTCTGTCAGCTGCACGTCCAGATGACGCGGCCGAGGAAGATCGTTCTGATAGACGGCCTTCACCCGTCCCGGCCGCGCGGACATGACCACGAGACGATCGCTCAACACGAGCGCTTCATCGATGGAATGTGTGATGAACAGCACCGTCTTGCGTGACTCCTGGACGATGCGCAGCAACTCTTGCATGATCTGGCGCGTCATGGCGTCCAGCGCGGCGAAAGGCTCGTCGCACAGGAGCACGTCGGGCTCGTTGGCGAGCACCCGGGCGAGGGCCACGCGCTGCTGCATACCGCCGGACAGCTCGCCCGGATAAGAATGCTCAAATCCCTGCAGGCCCACCATCTCGATCCAGGGCTGGCTCTGCTCGTAGCGGCGCCTGCGCGTCTGGCCGCGCAGGCGCGGGCCAAAGGCGATGTTGTCGCGCACGCTCATCCACGGAAACAACGCGTAGCTCTGGAAAATCATTCCGCAGCGGGGCTCCACGCCGCGGATGGGCTGGCCCTCCAGAAGAATGCGCCCCGCCGTGGGCCTCAGAAAACCGGCGACCATGTTGAGAAACGTGCTCTTGCCGCAGCCTGAGGCGCCGACGATGCACATCACCTCGCCTTCGTTCACCTCCAGCGAGAAGTCCTTCACCGCCTCCACCGCCGCCTTGCGGGTGCGAAAGCTCATGGAGACATTGTCGGCGCGAATGATGGGCTCGCTCACGGCGCGCTTCCCCCCTTCTGCCACGGCACGAGCACGCGCTCCATCATGCGAAAGACAATGTCCAGCAGCAGAACCGTGAGGCTGATCGACAGCATGCCCACCAGGACCTGGCCGGTGTCGGACCACTCCTTCGCCGTCCAGATACGGAAGCCGAGCCCGCTGTTGGCGCCCACCATCTCCGCCGAGATCACGCAGGTCCAGGCGATGGCCAGCACGACCTTCAGCCCGCTCAAAATGTTCGGCAGCGCTCCGGGCAACACCACGAAACGCAACACCTGCAGGCGCGAGGCGCCCAGATTGCGCGCCGCCAGCGAGAGCGTGGTATCCACGCGCATGGTCGCATCGATGGTGTACACCAGCACGGAGGCGAAGCTGCCCATGAAGACAATGGCGTACTTCTGCTGCTCGTCGATGCCCAGCCACAGCATGGACAGCGGGATCCACGACAAGGCCGGGAGAGGCCGGATGATGGAGACGATGGGGTTGAGGGCCGCGCGGACGACGGGGCTCACGCCCATGACCAGCCCGACGGGCACGCCGATGGCGGCGCTCAGCAGGAAGCCCGTCAGCACCCGAACCGCGCTCATGCGCACGTCGTGCCAGAGCACCGCATCCTCGCCGGTGGCCATCGCCTGCATGCGGCTCAGCACGTGGCTGGGCGCCGGCAGAAAGAACGGGTCAATGACCCCCGCACGCACCAGCAGCTCCCACAGGCCCAGAAAGCCCAGAAGCCCGATGGCACCGATGACCATCGCCTGCCACAAGCCCAGGTCGCGGCCGATCATCCCGTTTCCACTATTGACCCGGCGCGTCTCGGGCCTGCCCCTTGCGGGCCGCGGGCAGAATCTCGCGATCGACCCATTCGCGAAACGCCGGCTTGCGGGGAATCGCGTGCATCTCCCCGTGCAGGATGTCGATGAGGAGATCCGCCTGGGCGAAGATCCCCTGCTCGCTCATCACCTCGTGCTGCTGCGCCGCGCCCAGCCACACGAACTTGCCGAGGTTCTCCCGGATCAGTGAAAGCTCCTGCTGGATATAGTCGCCCTGCACCAGGGCCGCCGCCTCGTCGGGGTGCTCACGCACCCAGTCCAACGCCTCAAAGTAGGCGGTCAGAAAACGCCGCGCGCGCGCCGGATCCGCATCCACCCAGGCCTTGCCGAGAATCAACACATCGGGGCCCGTCATGGTGCCGAAGCGCTTGTAGATCAGGGTATCGGTATCCATGCCGAGCACGGTCGCCCCTTTCACCTCCCTCAGCTGCGAGAATCCCGGCTCCCAGATGAGCGCCGCGTCCACGTTGCCTGCACGGAACACGGCCGGTACGTCGCCCACCTCCAGGTTCACAAGCCGCACGTCCTTGTCCGGGTCGAGGCCGTGCTCCCTGAGCAGCAGCCGGCAGGTAACGTCCACGCTGGATCCGAAAGGAAAGCCGATGGTCTTGCCCTTGAGATCGGCGAAGCTCTCGATGCCGGCCCGCGCCACCAGCCCTTCGAAACCGGGCGCGATGTCCTGGTTGCCCACCCAGTAGAAGCGCCGGTTGCCCTGGGCCATGGCGCTCAGCATGGCGATCTCGCCGAGGCTTGCGAACTGGGCCTCGCCGGAGGAGATCGCATTGAGCCGGTCCATGCTCTTGCCGATGGTGCGCCACTCGACGTCAAAGCCGTGGGCCGCAAAGATTCCCCGCTCGATGCCCGCCCACACCGGCACGTGGCCGTACCACTGGGATCCCACCGCGACCACGTGCACGCGCCCGTTGTCCTTGCGGGCGCCCGGTTCGGGGCCGGGGTCGCAGGCAGTCAGCGCCGCCGCCAGCAACAGCGTCGCCGCCGAAAGCGCCCCCGCCTGCACGGCGCATCGGCCCATGGATCGTTGCATAGCGTTGATCTCCATCCGCCGGCCGGTTTCCGGCCGCCCCATTGATATCACAAATGGGCGGCAGATGTCTTTCGGGGGATCCGTTCAGCTTCTGAGTCCAACGCAACCTGGGGCGCCTTGTGGGGAAGGGCTGGCGGGACACGCTGTGAATACCTCCCTGTACGCTCTCGCCGGCCCTTC
>JABAHQ010013410.1_pt4 | contig 13914 bp, 12 predicted proteins | sample 7062091 | NCBI WGS metagenome assembly JABAHQ01 (sample SAMN14534359, study PRJNA622989) | marine sediment metagenome | biome: marine biome [ENVO:00000428]; feature: marine pelagic biome [ENVO:01000023]; material: deep marine sediment [ENVO:00002113] | place: India: Gulf of Kutch | collected...
GGCCATCTGGTTAGCCTGTGGGGCGTGCCGGGTCTGAGCGATATTCATGCCAACGGCGGGCTACGCATCGGAACGCTGGCCACGGTGAGCGAGTTGGCGGAGGCCCTGGTTGGCCGGCAGCCATTTCAGGGACTGGTAGAGGCGGCCCGGCAGATCGGCGGGCGCCAGGTGCAGAACATGGCCACCGTCGGAGGGAATATTTGCAAAGCTTCGCCGGGGGCGGACATGGTCCCGCCGTTGCTGTGCCTGGACGCGACTTTGAGGGTGGTTGGCCCGGACAGCGATCGCCAAGCGCCGCTGGATGGGTTTTTGACCGGCCCCGATCAGACCGCCCTCCTGGCGGGCGAGATCCTGACGGAGATCAATATACCCACGCCTGTCCCCAGGACCGGCACTGCATTTCTCAAAGTGATGCGGCGGCAGGCGGTCGATTGTTCGATCGTGGCCGTCGCCGCCCGTGTCAGCCTGGCCAAGGACGGCCAAACCTGCCGCGAGGCGCGGATTGCGGTCGGGGCGGCCGCGCCATACCCCTTCCGGGCTAAGGGGGCCGAAGCTGCCCTGGTGGGTCAAGAAATTGGGCCTGAGGTGGCCCAGGAGGCGGCCCGTCAGGCCCGTGACGCCTCACAACCCATCGACGACGTGCGCGCTTCGGCGGATTACCGGCGGCTGCTGGTCAAAACCCTGGTTGAACGGGCCCTGCTGCGGGCGACCGAACGGGCGCGCCAAGGAGGAAAGGACTGATGCAACGGATATCCATTACCCTCAATGTCAATGGCGAGCTTTATCCGCTCGAGGTGGAGCCCCAGCGTACTTTGCTCGAGGTACTGCGCGAGGATTTGGCCTTGACCGGCACCAAATCGAATTGTCTGGCCGGTGAATGTGGGGCCTGTACGGTCATGGTGGATGGCCGCGCCATCAACGCCTGCCTCTATCTGGCCGTCCGGGCCGATGGAAAACAGGTCATGACGGTGGAAGGCCTGGCCGGGCCGGAGGGACTGCACGCGGTCCAGGAGGCATTTATCCGGCACGCCGGGGTGCAATGTGGCTACTGTACGCCCGGTTTCATTATATCGGCGGTGGCTTTGCTCGAGGCCAACCCGCAGCCGGCGGAGGCAGAGATGCTGGCGGCGGTGGCCGGCAACATTTGCCGCTGTACCGGCTATACCGGCATTCGCCGGGCCTTGAGCGCCGTCACGGCCGAGGCAAAGGAGGCAAAATGAGCCCCCAACGCGTTGTAGGACAGGACACGGTCCGGCTGGATGCCCGGGCCAAGGTGACCGGTGAATATGTTTACGGCATGGATTTCAGCCTGCCGGGCATGTTACACGGCCAGATATTGCGCAGCCCCCACCCTCACGCCCGCATCGTCGGAATAGAGACCGGCCAGGCCGAAGCTGTGCCAGGGGTGCGGGCGATCATCACCGGCCGGGAGTTGGGGGAGATCATGATGCCCGGGATGGTCTTCGATCAACCCCCCCTGGCGCGTGCCCGGGTCCGCTATGCCGGCGAGCCGGTGGCGCTGATCGTCGCCCTGACCCCTGATATCGCCGCCGAAGCCGCCCGCCTGATCCAGGTCGAGTATGAGTTGCTGCCGGTCATCAGTGAGGCCGAGGCGGCTATGCAAGCGGGCGCAATGCTGATCCACGAGGATTGGGCTGACTATGAGGCCGCGGAGGGCCTGGTGCGCGAAGGCAACGTGTGTTGCCATTCGACCCTGACCAGGGGGGATGTTGAGCAGGGGTTTGCGGAGGCTGACCTTATCTTTGAGGATAGCTTCTCGACCGAGAGCGTTCACCAGGCCCATGTCGAGCCTCGGGTGGCGCTTGGGGTCTTCGATGCGGCCAACAAGGTGACAGTCTATACGAACACCCAACTTCCCTATTGGGTGCGAACTAACGTGGCCCTTGCTATGGGCCTGCCGGAGAGCGCCGTACGCATTGTTACGACCGGCATCGGCGGCGGTTTTGGCTCAAAGCTGTATCCGCAGCTCGAGCCGCTGGTGGCCCTATTGGCCCGCAAAACAGGCCGGCCGGTGCGCATCGTGACGCCCGTTGAGGAGGAGCTGGTGGCCGGTTTGCCCCGGCATCCCTGCAAGCTGTATCTGAAGACCGGGGTGAAACAGGACGGCACGCTGGTTGCCCGGCAGGCGCGACTGATTTTGGATACGGGGGCGTATGCCGGCTCGGGACCGGAGCTGGCCTCAGTCGGCGTTTTGGTGTTGGCCGGTCCGTACCGGACGCCCCATTTACAGCTCGACGCCTACGCCGTGTATACCAACAAGACCAATTTCGGCGCTTATCGTGGGCCGGGCGGCCCCCAGGCCGTCTTTGCCCTGGAATCGCATTTTGACATTATCGCCGAAAATCTCGGCCTGGACCCGCTGGCGTTTCGACTGAAGAATGTAGTCGAGGAGGGGGACGAGGCCGGAAACGGCCAGGTGCTGCGCGGCGTGGGGATGCGGGAAGCGCTCGAGAGAGCGGCGGCGGCCATCGACTGGGATAAACCCGCCGGCCCGAACCGGGGCAAGGGCCTGGCCTGTGGTTGGTGGACGACTACCGGGGGGGCCTCCGGCTGTCTGGCCAAGCTAGACACCGATGGGAAATTTGTGGTGACGGTCGGAACCCAGGAGATCGGCACCGGCGCGATCATGGGGGGCATCCCTCAAGTTATGGCCGAGCTGATGGGGGTGGAGGTGGAAGATGTGCGGGTTGTCGTCGCCGATACGGAGACAGGCCCTTACGACTTTGGCTCACAGGGCAGCCGCACCCTGTTCAACGTCGGCCGGGCGGTCCAATTTGCCGCCGCCGACCTGGCCGAGCAGATTAAAGCGCTGGCCGAGGAGATGTTGGAAGTTGCCGCCGCCGACCTGGAACTGCGCGATGGGGCGGTTATGGTTAAGGGTACGCCCGAGCGGCGGGTTTCGCTGGCCGACGTGGCCCAGAAGAGCCTGGCCACGACCGGCGGCCTGCACAGCCGAGGGCTATCCTTCCCTGAGCCGGCCAGCCACGATAAGTCGCGCATGATCTCCTGCTTCTACCCTGCTTTCCACTATCCGAGCTTCTTCTGTCATGCGGCGGAAGTGGAGGTCGATCCGGGCACGGGCCAGGTCAGCGTGCTGCGCTATGTCGCCGCCCATGATGTCGGCTTTGCCATCAACCCGGCGTTGGCGGCCGGACAGATTCACGGCGGTGTGGTGCAGGGTATCGGCATGGGATTGATGGAGGAGATTGTATACCGCGAGGGGCAGGTGTTGAACAACAACTGGACCGATTATAAGCTGCCGACCATTGCCGACGCGCCGGAGATCGAAGCCATTATCGTCGAGCACGCGGTAGAAGGTGGGCCGTTTGGCGCTAAAGGGGTCGGCGAAGCGCCGGTTGTGCCGCCCCCGGCGGCGTTGGCCAACGCCGTTTATCGGGCGGCCGGGGTGCGGCTTCACGCCTTGCCTCTCACCGCCGAGAAGATCTTATTAGCCCAGCAACAAGGCAGTGGCGGATAGGGAGGTAGCGGGTAATGCCTACTGTTTTTTGGATGTCCAGGCTCAAACCGGGGGTGGCAGCAGCCGATTACGAGAAATGGGTGCGCGAGTTTGACTATGTTAAAGCCAAAGCGTTGTCGAGTATTCTCTCTTATCGGGCCTACTGCTTGCACGACTCCTTTCTGGAAGGTGGGACAAAGCCTTTTGATTATCTGGAGGTGATCGAGGTGACCGATTTGGACTCGTACCGCCAGCAGCTCGCCGAACATCCGGCCGCTCAGGCCATTGCCGAGGCGTGGGGGGACTATGTTGAGCTGGTTCATAGCCTGAGCGGTGAACTCATCCCGCCAGGGGTCAGCCGGTTGTGAGCGGCAGACCTATGGCCTAAAGGGGAAGGCTGAGGATTATGCGAATCGGAATTGACGTTGGTGGGACCAATACAGATGGCGTGCTTATGGATGGCAGAACTGTCCTGGGCGCGGTGAAGACGCCGACGACCGCTGATGTGGGTGAGGGAATCGCCCGCGCTTTACGACTTTTGCAGGCCGAGACTGGCTTCGACCCGACCCGGGTGACCGGGGTAATGATCGGGACGACCCAGTTTACCAATGCTATTGTGGAACGCCAGCGGCTGATGCCCACTGCCGCCATCCGCCTGGCGCTGCCGGCCACCGAGCGCCTGCCGCCGCTGGTGGACTGGCCCGACGACCTGCGGCAGGCTATTGGCAATCATCCCTTTCTCGTTCACGGCGGCCACGAGTATGACGGGCGCGTGATCTCCCCGCTCGACGAAGGGGAGATCCGCGAGGTAGCCCGGCGGGTGGCCGACCTGGGCATTCGGGCCGTGGCTATCTCGTCGGTTTTCTCCCCGGTTAATCCGGCTTTTGAAGAAGAAGCGGCGGCGGTCCTGCGGGCAGAGCTGCCCGAGGTAACGGTGACCCTCTCCCATACGATTGGCCGGATCGGTCTGCTTGAGCGCGAAAACGCGGCGATCCTGAACGCTTGCCTGGGGGAATTGGCCCAGCACGTGGTGCAGGCATTTCGGAAGGCGCTGGCTGAGATGCAAATCGCCGCCCCCTTCTATATTAGTCAGAATGACGGCACCTTGATGAGCGCCGAGTTTGCCGAGGCTTACCCGGTTCTCACCTTCGCCTCCGGGCCGACCAACAGTATGCGTGGGGCCGCCTTTCTCTCCGGGGAGGCCGAGGCGGTGGTCGTCGATATCGGCGGCACCACTTCGGACGTCGGTATGCTGGTCCACGGCTTTCCGCGTGAGGCCTCCACCATCGTCGAGGTCGGGGGGGTGCGGACAAACTTTCGCATGCCGGATGTCTATTCGTTCGGCATCGGCGGTGGGAGTCTGGTTCAGTCTGATCCACTCTATGTTGGCCCGCAAAGCGTGGGCTACCAGTTGACCCGAGAAGCGCTGGTGTTCGGCGGCGGCACGCTGACCGCTACCGATATAGCCGTGGCCGGGGGCCTGGCCGAAATCGGGGCTCCTCAGACAGTGGCCAATCTTGAACGGAGGCTGGTTGGGGGCGCACTTGAGTTCATCCATAGGCGGATTGAAACGGCTGTGGATCGGATGAAACTGAGCGCCGAGCCGTTGCCGGTCATCATCGTCGGCGGGGGCAGCATCCTGGTCGACCGGCCGCTGAAGGGCGCTTCCGAGATGGTTAAGCCGGAGCATTTCGCCGTGGCCAATGCGATTGGGGCGGCCATCGCCCAGGTCGGCGGGGAGACCGATCGGGTCTTTTCCCTGGAGGCTATTTCGCGGGCCGAGGCGCTGGATGAGGCCAAAGCTGAAGCGACCCAAAAGGCGGTCGCCGCCGGGGCCGACCCGGCTACTGTCCAGATAGTGGATATCGAAGAAGTGCCTCTGGCCTATTTGCCGGGCAACGCGACCCGGATACGGGTCAAGGCCGTGGGGGAACTGAACCTGGTTCAGGCGATACGCAAACCGTAGGTGGGCTAGGGAGGTATATATGAGATGGTTACACCCGGAAAACGTCGAAGATTTGGCCCTGGGCGCAACCGTGCTGGGAACGGGGGGCGGGGGCGATCCCTACGTGGGCAAGTTAATGGCCCTACAGGCGATTCAGGAGCACGGCGCGGTGCGGTTACTCACCTTAGACGAGATTGGCGACGATGAGCTGATTGTGCCCACCGCGATCATGGGCGCGCCGACGGTGATCGTGGAGAAGCTGCCGCAGGGAGATGAGATCCTGCGGGCCTTCCATGCCCTGGAGGCTTATCTGGGCCAGCCGATCAAGGCGACCATGTCCATCGAGGCCGGGGGCCTGAATTCGACTATCCCCATTATGGTCGCGGCCCGGTTGGGGCTGCCGTTGGTCGATTGTGACGGCATGGGGCGCGCTTTTCCCGAAGTCCAGATGGTCACCCATACCTTGTACGGTATCCCGGCCACGCCGATGGTGTTGGCGGACGAGAAGGGGAACAGTGTGCTCATCAACACCATTAACAACCGTTGGGCCGAGACCTTTGCCCGGTCGATCACGGTCGATATGGGGGCCACAGCCCTGCAGACGGCTTATGCCGTCAACGGCCGCCAGCTCAAAGAGGTGGCTATCCCTGGTACGATGACCCTGTGCGAGGAGATTGGGCGGACGGTCCGCCTGGCGCGCGTCGAAAAGCGCGATGTGGTCGCGGCCGTGCAGGGGATTACAAGGGGGGCCCGGGCCTTTCACGGTAAGGTGGTGGACGTGCAGCGGCGAACCGAAGGGGGCTTTGCCAGGGGCGAGGCTGTATTAGAAGGGATCGAGGAAGATGCCGGGGGGCGACTGACACTGCACTTTCAAAACGAGCATCTGGTGGCCAGGTTAAATGGCGAGGTTGTCGTCTCTGTACCTGATTTGATCACGGTCTTAGACTCAGACACAGGCGAACCGGTGACGACCGAAGGTTTGCGGTATGGTTTCCGGGTGGTGGTGTTAGGGATTCCCTGTACCCCCAAATGGCGCACACCCGAGGGGTTGGCGATTGTTGGGCCGCGATATTTTGGCTATGATATTGAATACCAGCCGGTCGAAGAGCGGTTCTGATAAAACAAATCTCGGCCAGTTTTGTTTTTCATGCGGTCTGTTGTACACTGAGAGGGGAATTTCTTTGATTTGTGGGAGAGCGTATGCAACTAGAAATAAGTTCAGCAACAGGTTTAACAGGGCGAATCACGGTTCCAGGGGACAAATCAATTTCGCATCGGGCGGTGATTCTGGCAGCTCTGAGTAACGGAGAATCGCGTATTTTTAATTGGCTCCCTTCCGGCGATTGTTGGGCCACGGTCGAAGCTTTGCGGGCTTTGGGGGTGCAGATTGAGGTGTTGGAACAGACGGAAACGGGGGCTGATTTGTTGGTCCATGGTGTGGGCTTGCGCGGCTTCAAAAATCCAGATAGGCCAATCAACTGCCAGGGGTCCGGGACGACCATGCGCTTGCTGGCCGGGTTATTGGCCGGACAACCGTTGGATGTAATTTTGGATGGGCATGAGGGGTTGCGCCGCCGGCCGATGGAACGCGTGGCCAGGCCCTTGCGTCGCATGGGGGCCCAGGTGGACACCACGGATGGCCGGCCGCCAATCCGTATTCGCGGCGGGGATTTAACGGCCATTGAATTTGAGATGCCCATTCCGAGCGGCCAGGTGAAAGGCGCTGTTTTGTTAGCCGGCCTCTTTGCCGAAGGCGAGACAGTTATTCATCAGCCTGGACCTGCTCGCGATCATACTGAACGGATGCTAGTTGCGCGCGCCCTCCCTATCGAGATGTCAGGCAATACGATTCGGCTCAAGGCTAACCAGCCTGAAATTTCCCCGCTGGATGTGACAGTCCCGGCCGATTTTTCTTCAGCCGCGTTTCCGCTGGTAGCGGCCTTGCTGGTCCCCCAGAGTGAGCTGGTTATCGAGCGGGTTAATTTCAATGAAACGCGAACCGGCCTATTCGAGGTATTAAAAGACATGCAGGCCGATATCACCCATCTCAACGAAACTGAAGAAAGTGGGGAACCCCTGGCTGATCTCGTTGTACGATACAGCTCTCTGAAGGGGGCTGAAGTACAAGGGGATGCAGTAGTGCGGATGATTGACGAATTTCCGATTCTGGCCGTGGCTGCGACCCAGGCCAACGGCAAAACCATTGTCCGCGATGCGACAGAATTGCGGGTCAAAGAAACCGATCGGATTAAGGTAACGGTTGCAGAACTGCGCAAGATGGGGGCGCATATGATCGCCTGCCCAGATGGCTACGAAGTGTACGGGCCAACCCTGCTTAGGGGGACCCGGGTCGACGGTCACAGAGATCACCGCCTGGCGATGGCTCTGGCCGTGGCCGGCTTGGTGGCCGATGAGACGACCGTGCTCAAAGATGCTAAGGTCATTGACGATAGTTACCCCGGTTTTGCCGCCATGCTTGAGGCAATAGGCGGAAAGGTAGCATTAACCTGATGAAAATCAACGGCGCAACGAAGGTAGTGGGCCTCTTCGGCTGGCCGGTGAGTCATTCTTTGAGCCCGGCCATGCATAATGCGGCTTTTGCTGCCTTGGAGCTAAACTGGGTTTATATCCCGCTTCCGCTAGCCCCCGAACGGATTAGCCGGGCGGTGAGTAGTTTACAGACCCTGAACTTTATGGGGGCAAATGTGACTATCCCGCACAAGCAGGCCGTGATGCGCTATTTAGATCACATTGATCCCGGTGCGCAGGCCATTGGGGCGGTTAACACCGTTGTCATTCGGGCCGACGGGGTCTATGGCTACAATACCGACGAATTCGGCTTTTTGCAATCGCTGCTTGAAGCTGATTTTAATCCCCGGGGGGCCCGGTGTTTGATTTTGGGGGCAGGGGGGGCGGCTCGGGCGACGGCTTTCAGCCTGGCTAACGCCGGGGCCAGCGAGATTGCCGTCTACAACCGCACGGTGGAACGGGCCGCTTTTTTGGTGGATGATTTGCATAATATGTTCAACGAGACCAGGTTTTCGTATGAGTCCCTCACAACGCAGTCTTTGGAAGCGGCCAACCACTTTTTTGACCTGGTGATCAATACGACTTCGGTCGGCATGGTCCCCAATGCAGAGACAACCCCCTGGCCGGAGAACATTCCCTTGCCCAAGGCCGTCATTTGCGATCTCGTTTACAACCCACCCCAAACGCGATTTCTACAACAAGCTGAGGCGGCCGGCCTGAAGATAATTGACGGCATTGGCATGCTGGTTCACCAGGGGGCCAGAGCCTTTGAATTTTGGACGGGCCAGAGGCCGCCGGCAGAGCTGATGCGACAGGTGGTGGTGGAGCGGTTGCGGCAGCGGCGAGAATGGACGGACTGAGGTAATTGAAGGAAACGAGATGGAAATTCTAGGCGGCCCTCTCTTCGCCGTGGCCGGGGCGGGCGAATCTCACGGCCCGGCGGTGTCGACTATCGTTTTTGGTTGTCCCCCTGGCCTAAAAATATCCCGGCAGGCAGTACAACAATATTTGGATCGACGCCGGCCCGGCAGTAGCAAGCACGGCACACCGCGCCACGAGGCGGATAAGGTGGTGTTTTTAGCCGGGTTGTACAATGAAGATACTGAACGGCTTTTGGCCGGCCCCGAAATTAGCGTCCGGGTTGAAGAAAAAACTTTTCAGACCGAAGCTTATGAGGAAGGTTACACCACCGGCGAACCGATCGCGGCAATTGTCCTTTCCACATCTAAAAAATCGGGAGATTATAGCCAATTCGCCGGCCCCCAGGGAGAGGTACGTCCCGGCCACACCGATCTGGTCAAATATCACAAATCTAAGGGCTTTGTGGATATTCGGGGCGGGGGGCGTTCGAGCTACCGCTCCACGATTTCCGATGTGATCGGTGGTTCCATCGCCCGTATTTTTCTGGCGGAATATTTTGGGACTGCCATTCTCTCGTCAATCTGCCAGGTGGGGACTTTGAAAACATCGCTCAGCCTGGCCGGGCATTTTGAAAGCCTTATTCACCAAACCCAAAATTTGATAATTTCCCAGGGTGAAATTGAGCGGGTTGAAACGATTTTGGCCGAGTCTGAAATCCCTTCGCTCGACCTGGATTTCGCCCGTGAGGCGGGGCAGTTGATTAAACAGACGCGGATTGAGGGGGACTCCCTGGGTGCGGTGGTTGAAGTGGTCGCCTTGAATGTCCCGCCTTTGGTTGGCGAGCCCCTTTACCAGAGCTTGAAGTTGCGGCTGATGGGCAGCCTGGGCGGTCTTAACGCGGCCCAATCCTGTGAAGTGGGGGGCGGCATGGAGGTCGTAGCGCGCAAAGGGAGCGAAAACAACGACCCGATCCGCCAGACGGGATATCAGGCTAACAGCCACGGCGGCCTGATCGGCGGGGTGACCACCGGCATGCCACTGGTTTGCCGGGTCGGTTTCAAGCCGACCTCGACGATTGTGAAGCCGCAGCTTTCAGTGCGGAAGAATTTGGCAGACATTGATTTTCAGCTCAAGAAGGGGCGACATGATCCATGTGTGGGCGTGCGCGCCGGAGTCACCCTGGAGTCACGGCTGGCGATTGAGTTGCTGAATGCGGTGTTGATGCAGCAGGCGGGATGTGTGGATACGACGAATTTTAAGTTATTCTAACTTGACAAGGTCACATTTCATTTTGTCATTCTGAACGGAGCCCAGCGGAGTGAAGAATCCCCATCAGCGGGGCGGAGATTCTTCGCTTCGCTCACGCTCAGCGTGACAAAGCCAAAATGATCCTTTTATGTTAATGTGACATTATCGAACTAAATGTCCCAGGAGCAGGTGTGCCTAGAAACATTGTTATTACCGGTTTTATGGGGACCGGTAAGTCAACGATTGGGCGGATTTTGGCCCAAAAGCTGGGCTATGACTTTATCGACATGGATGCTTTGATTGAAGACCGCCAGGGGCGGACAATTCGGGAGATTTTTGAGAGGGAGGGGGAGTCATATTTCCGCCAACTGGAGTCCGATCTATGCCGGGAGTTGGCCGGGTGGTGGCGATACGTTATCGCCACCGGTGGGGGAACCTTGACCAACCCGGAAAACCTGGCTGTTTTTAGGGCTAAGAATTTGGTTATCTGTCTTGATTGTGATCCAGAGATTCTTTGGCTGCGTCTTTCGGCCTCAGAAGATCGGCCTATGTTGGATAGCGCCGATAAAAAAGCGCGCTTGTTGGCTTTGTTGGCCCAAAGGCAGCCTGCTTATGCTAAAATCGAACATCATATTGACACTACCCATCGCAACGTGGAGGCTATAGTGGCCGAAGCGCGCGCTTTGTGGGAGTGGGGGCGTTGAAGGTAGGTCTGTTAATTTAAGGAGAGCACAAATGAAGACAAATCACACCGATGTCCATTACCTGGCCGGGCCTGAGGATCTGTATCCGATCTTATTGGATGAAGGGTTGTTGTCCAACGTGGGCCAGCATCTGAAACGTAATGGCCTGTCCGGGTCCTGTGCCCTGGTGACGAACCCGACGGTGGGGGCGCATTACACCGAAGGGGTGATGCAAAGTCTGAGCCAGGCGGGCTTTCGGCCCACTTTATGTGAGATTTCAGATGGCGAACAGTATAAGACGTTGGAGACGGTTGCTTCGTTATATGATCAGTTTCTGGCCGCTGGATTGGATCGCAAAAGCCCGATCCTGGCGTTAGGGGGCGGCGTTTTAGGAGATACGGTTGGGTTTGCGGCGGCTACTTTTTTGCGCGGCATGCCGCTGGTCCAGATACCGACGACTTTACTGGCCATGGTCGATTCCAGTGTAGGGGGCAAAACCGGGGTTGATTTGCCCCAGGGGAAGAATTTAGTGGGGGCTTTTAAGCAGCCCGCATTAGTTCTGATTGATCCAGAGGTGTTGTCAACCTTGCCGGCGATCGAGTTTCGGTCGGGCCTGGCGGAAGTCGTCAAACACGGTATTATTGATTCGCCCGAGTTGTTTGAGGCGCTGGGGGATGGCAAATTTACCTTGCTCTGGATGCTTGACGAAGCGATCCGGGTGAAGGTACGCGTGGTAGAGGAGGACCCCTTTGAGCAGGGGCGCCGGGCAGTGTTAAACCTGGGTCACACCTTCGCCCATGCTTTCGAGCAGCTTTCTAACTATGAACTGCGTCATGGGTATGCAGTGTCGATTGGCATTGCTTGTGCGACCCGTTTGGCCCTCAATTTGAACTATTGTTCCCCTGTGGAAGCCAAGGAAATCCTTGACCTGCTTGACTTTTTGGAGATGCCCATCGAGGTGCCCGATTACAGCCCCGATGCTGTCTGGCAGGCCATGGGGACCGACAAGAAAAAGCAGGCCGGCCGCTTGCGCTTTATCTTGCCGCAAGCGGTGGGCAAGGTTGATATTTTTAATGATATTCCTGAAGCAGCGGTGAAAGAGGTGTTGGCTCAATGACGAAAATACTGCTGCTGCATGGCCCCAATTTAAACCTTTTGGGTAAGCGCGAGCCGGACATATACGGCGCGATGACTCTGGACGAAATTAACCGCCGTTTGACGGAGTTGGCCGCCCAGCGCGGGGTTGAGTTGCGGGCTTTTCAGGCTAATAGTGAAGGGGCGTTGGTTGATGCCCTCCAGGAGGCCATGAGTTGGGCGGATGGGGTGATTTTTAACCCCGGCGCGTACACCCACACCTCCGTCGCCCTGCGAGATGCCATCGCCGGGACAGGATTGAACGTGGTGGAGGTTCACCTCAGCAACGTTCACGCCCGAGAAGAATTTCGGCATAAGAGCTTGCTGGCCCCGGTCTGCATCGGGCAGATTAGTGGTTTCGGCTGGCGTAGTTATGTGCTTGGTTTGGAGGGGTTGTTAGAGGCATTAGACAAATGAGCGAGCCTATTTACGCTTTTAGCTCACTTAAGGTAGAATCGTAATTGCATTTTAAAATGGGCCTTTAGCGGAGTTGGAATTAATTTATAAGGAGTATGGCATGCCCTCGCCCTTTCCGGGAATGGACCCATATTTAGAAGGTTACTTATGGCCTGATGTTCACCATGCTTTGGCTAACAAAATCAGGCAGATGTTAGGGCCGCAGTTGCAGCCTCGTTATGTGGCCCGGTTAGAGATCTTGGTTGTCCAGGATGAAGTTCCGGAAGCCGAAATAGGGATTATGTATCCTGATGTGGAGGTGGTTAAGGTCAAACCGGCTCCTTCCCTACCGTTGGGAGGTACGACAACTGCCGCAGGGGTTGCTACCCCGGCCCCCTTGACCATTTCATTACCCAAGGTGCGTTTGGTTAATGTGGAAATTCGAGATGTGGCCCAAAACGTGCTGGTAACGAGCATAGAGATTTTATCTCCGGTCAACAAACGGGAGCCACACCTGAGCCAATATCGCCAAAAGAGGGTCCGGCTGCGGTCGGCTAACGTTCACCTGTTGGAAATAGATTTGTTACGTCGGGGAACCCGGGCCTGGTCCCACCCTCGCCTGCCGGAAACGCCGTATTTCGTCATGCTTACCCGCGCTCAGGCTGATGATATCGAGGTTTGGCCGATTAGACTTCAAGAGAAATTACCATCTGTCCCGGTGCCATTGCGCGCGCCTGATCGGGATGTTGGGCTAGATTTATCCACTGCCTTGGGCGAGGTCTATGACGAAGCGTTTTATCATTTATCTATCGATTACACCCAAGATCCCCCTCCACCGCCATTGCCGGCTGAAGATGCGGCCTGGCTCAAAGAAGTAACCTTATCGAGCGGAAGAAAGGTGAATTAGACTCCATGCGAGAACAGTTTCAAAATGATTCAATACAGAACATTGTCTTAGACGGCACTTTAGTCTCGAAGTTGAGGNNCGGAAGAAAGGTAAATTAGACTCCATGAGTGAACAGTTTCAAAACGATTCGATGCAGAACATCGTCTTAGATGGCACTTTAGTCTCGAAGTTGAGGTCAGGGGTCGAAGGGGTGTTTGCTATCACCGAAGTAGATATGCCTAAAAAAGCCCCTCAGGGGACCATCATTTTCCGGGGGGAGTTGCTACATGCGGATTCAGAGGTCGTCTATGACACGATCGCCGAGCGTTGGCGACAGTATGAATATACGCCGTTGTTGCGACGGGCAAAAGGTCAAATTGAGTTGGTGGCTAACCCTGGGGTCGTGAAGCCCCGACCCAGCGATCCACGGATTAACCTGATTTTGTTTGTTATTACCCTGGTCGCAGTTTTGGCGATCGCAGCCTTGAATGAGGGCGCAAACCTGCTGGAGAATCCCGGCAGTATTGTCCAGGGCATTCCTTTTGCGGTCTCATTTCTAGCTATCTTGGGCGCGCATGAATTTGGTCATTATTTCCTGGCCCGTTACCATAAAGTAGCGGTGACCCTGCCATATTTTATCCCCTTCCCGACCCTATGGGGCACCCTGGGGGCCTTTATTCAACTGCGTTCGCCAACCAGGACTCGTAAGGAGCTATTTGATGTTGGCGTGGCCGGCCCACTGGCTGGTTTGGTG
>JABAHQ010015423.1_pt1 | contig 13886 bp, 18 predicted proteins | sample 7062091 | NCBI WGS metagenome assembly JABAHQ01 (sample SAMN14534359, study PRJNA622989) | marine sediment metagenome | biome: marine biome [ENVO:00000428]; feature: marine pelagic biome [ENVO:01000023]; material: deep marine sediment [ENVO:00002113] | place: India: Gulf of Kutch | collected...
ACGGTGCTGGACGTGAAGGTCAAGGATTATCCCACCCACGCCGCCAACAAGGCGGTGGCGATTATCCCCAACTGTGCGGCCACCCGCCACACACATTTCACCCTGGATGGCAGTGGCCCCGCTGCGCTGACTCCGCCCAAGCTGGAAGACTGGCCGGATGTCACCCGGGCGGCTGGGGATGACGTCAAGCGCGTCAACCTGGATACCGTGACCCACGAGGACATCAAATCCTGGCAGCCCGGTGACACCCTGCTGCTCAGCGGCAAGATGCTGACCGGTCGCGATGCCGCCCACAAGAAGATGGTGGATATGATGGAGAAGGGCGAGGAGCTGCCGGTCGACCTCAAGGGCCGCTTCATCTATTACGTCGGCCCGGTCGACCCGGTGCGCGACGAGGTGGTGGGCCCCGCCGGCCCCACCACGGCCACGCGCATGGACAAGTTTACCCGCACCGTGCTGGAGAAGACCGGGCTGGCCGGCATGATTGGTAAGGCCGAGCGTGGGCCCGCCGCCATCGAGGCGATTAAGGATTACGAGTCGGTTTATCTGATGGCTGTTGGTGGTGCTGCCTATCTGGTCGCCCAGGCGATCAAGTAAGCCGAAGTGCTGGCCTTCGCCGAACTGGGTATGGAAGCGATCTACGAGTTCGAAGTGAAGGACATGCCGGTCACCGTCGCGGTCGACACCAACGGCGAGTCCGTGCACATCACCGGTCCGGCGATCTGGCAGAAGAAGATCGCCGACAGCCTGGCGGTCGAGGTGCAGTAAGCATCTGCGTGGAAACGAAAAGCCCGGCCTAGTGCCGGGCTTTTCGCTTTCACACCGCCTGATCAGCCGCGGCGGCGCAACTGGACGAACAGCGCTTCGACTTTCTGCCGCGCCCAAGGCGTCTTGCGCAGGAATTTCAGGCTCGACTTGATGCTCGGTTCGCTCTTGAAGCAACGGATATCGACGCGCTGGGCCAAGCCGTCCCAGCCATAGTGGGCATGCAGCTCGGTGAGCATGGCTTCCAGGGTGATGCCATGAAGGGGATCGTTGGGAGTGGCAGACACGGATGGCGCTCTTGCTGAAGCGGCGCGAGCCGCGGGGTCGTCATGCGTGCCGCCCGGCAAATGCGAGACGGCACGCAGGGCATCCTACAGCTTTATCTCGGTGCCGAGCAGCTTGAGAAAGCCCGCCAGCCAGGCGGGATGCGCCGGCCAAGCCGGGGCGCTGACCAGATTGCCTTCGGTGTGCGCCTGGTCCACCGGGATGTCGACATAGTCGCCGCCGGCCAGCTTCACCTCCGGTGCGCAGGCTGGATAGGCGCTGCAGGCGCGGCCCTTCAGCACGCCAGCGGCGGCCAGCAGCTGTGCGCCGTGACAGACGGCAGCGATCGGCTTGCCGGCTTCGTCGAAGGCCCGTACCAGCGCCAGCACCTGCTCGTTCAGGCGCAGATACTCCGGCGCGCGGCCGCCAGGAATCACCAGCGCGTCATAGTCCTCGGCACGCACCGCGGTGAAATCGAAGTTCAGCGCAAAGTTGTGGCCCGGCTTCTCGCTGTAGGTCTGGTCGCCCTCGAAATCATGGATCGCGGTGCGCACGGTGTCGCCGGCCTTCTTGTCGGGGCACACCGCATGCACGCGATGGCCAACCATCTGCAGGGCCTGGAACGGCACCATGGTTTCGTAATCCTCGGCGAAGTCACCCACCAGCATCAAAATGTTCTTTGCTGCCATTGCATCGTCCTCTTTCGCGCGGGTCTGGAGCCTTTGCTCCGGTACACAACGACCGTCAGCCGTTGCGGTTGAAAATGTTCACCAGCAGACGGTCCATCGCGCCCCACAGGCGCTGATAGAGCCGCAGATGCAGCGGCCTGGCGTACCAGCTGGCCAGATCGATCTCGCTGCTGTCCTGAAAGTCGCGCTCGAAACTCCGCTGGACCTGGGCGCTGAGTGAAGCGTCGATCGCTTCGAGGTTGGCCTCCAGGTTCCAGCGCAGGTTCCAATAGTCGAAGTTGCATGAGCCGACGCTGACCCAGTCATCGACCAGCACCATTTTCAGGTGCGAGAAGTGTGGCTGATATTCATAAATCCGCACGCCGGCACGCAGCAGGCGTGGGTAGAAGCGCTGACCGGCATAGCGCACCGGTGGATGATCGGTGTTGCGACTGGTGAGCAGAAGGCGCACGTCGACGCCACGGCGTGCCGCCCGGATCAGCGCGCGACGCACCTTGCCGGTGGGCAGGAAATAGGGTGTCGCCAGCCAGATACGCGTCTGTGCCCGGCGCAGGTTGCGCAACAGGCTGAGCAAAATGTCGCGATGCTGACGCGCTGCGGCATAGGCGACGCGACCCAGGCCCGGCCCCTCGGGCACCTGAGGAATGCGCGGTGCACGGCTCGGCAGGGGCAGTTGCCAGATCCGCCGCCTCAGGCAGTGCACCCACTGGCTGTCGAACAGTTCCTGCCAGTCCTGCAGCAGTGGGCCGAACATCTCGACCATCACCTCGTGCCAGTGCACGGCAGGTTTGCGCGGGTTCCAGAATTCGTCGGTGATACCGGTGCCACCGACGAAGCCGACGCCACCGTCCACCAGCAGCAGCTTGCGATGATCGCGATGGAGGTTGCGCAGCTTGAGGCGCAGCGACAGCGGGTTGTACAGCCGCAGCTCGATCCCGGCGGCAGTCAGGCGGTCGCGATTGGCCTGGCTCATCTTCAGGCACCCGAAACCGTCGAACAGGCAGCGCACGCGCACGCCCCGCTCCGCCGCACGCACCAGCGGCTCGAGCATGCGTTCCAGGCAATGGCCGTCCTCCACCAGATACAGCTCGAGATCGATGCGCCGCTCTGCGCCCTCGATCGCTTCGATCATGGAGGGAAAGAACTGCGGCCCGTCGATCAGCAGACGGAAGCGGTTGTCGCTGCGCCAGGGAAATACGGCACCGGCCAGCATCACCAGGCATCACCCGGGTTGAACGCGCCGGCAGCCCGGCGAAGCGACATGGCAGAGCAACAACGATACGACATGAAATCCCTTTTTCCGGTCGACATCCCGAAGCAAACGCAGAAGGCTGCGTCGATCTGAGCAAGACGGACGCAGCGCGGTAGCTTACCCGCGCGCCTCGGCAAGGCAATGGCTGGCGTGGCAGGCGCCGGCGCAAACGGGTGATCCCTATAGGCTCGCCACGGGCAGGCAGAGTTCCCGCCAGCAGGCTTTTAGCCCAGCCCGAGCGCGCGGCAGGCCTGCTCCAGGCGGCGCGCCTGTGCATCTCGCGCCAGCGCCAGCACGCCTCGATCGCGCTGCCAGAGCGCCGCCGCATCGCCGCGAGCCATGACCGAGCCGAGGCCCCCTTGCAGCGCAGCGAACTGCTCGAGCTGTGCGGCCAACAGGAGGTGCGTGGCGGGCTCGTCGGCTGGCAGTCGGGCCACTTCCGCCGCGCCGCCCAGGATTGCCAGCAGGCGAAGCTGCAGGTCGCGCGGCCACTGCTCGCGCAGCGCCACACCATAGAGCCAGGCGGCCAGCGCGGCCAACACGTGCAGATCCTCATGGGTACGGAAAGGTTTGACGTAGTCACTCCAGCCATCGCCGGCCAGGCGCTTCGCCGGCGCGCCAGCCAGCTGGAGACGGGCATGAGGGATGTCGGGAACGATCGGCAGACTCGGGCCCGGGGTCAGCGCTACGCCAGCAGCGGTCGGCTCGACGGCGAACAGGCCGAGGCGCGGCGACTCGTCGGCGCCCTCCTCGCGGGCCGAGACCAGCAGCCACTGCACCGCATCGCCTGTGGTCACGAAGTCCTTGCTGCCATTGAGCTGCGCGCCGTCCCAGCGCGTGGTCATGTCGGCGGGGCGCAGCCTGCGTCGTTCGGTGGTGCAAAGCGCCCCCAGCCCTGCCGGCGCCTCGGGCCACAGCGCCCGCAGCGCTGCCTGGTAGCCGGCAAGAAAGGCCAAGCCGGGCGTCGCCGCCAGGCGCCCACCGTGTACCGCCAGGCCCAGCGTGCCCGAGCGGCCAGCCGCTGCGCACAGATCTTCATACCAGCCGCTTAGCCCGGCGCTAGCCGCGATGGGCTGCAGCGGCCCGATCAATCCTGCCCAAGACATGCTCATCTCCAAGGTTTCACGCCGTCATCCAACCATCATCCGTTCGTCACAGCGGCGACATGCCCGGCCCCTAGCCTGATCCAGCCAGACCAGGCGAGCCCAACGATAACAACCAGACGCTCGCGATGCATCGCCAACCCGCCACTGCCACGGCGGACAAGGAGACAGAGCATGAATGCCATCGTCGACCGCAGTACACGTCAACTTCAAGCCGAACGCCTGCAAGGTGAAGATGCCCTGCGCGAAGCCCAGGCCCTGCGCTATCGCGTATTCAGCAGCGAGTTCGAGGCTCGGCTGCAGGGCGCCGAACTGGGCCTGGACATGGACGATTTCGATAGCCACTGCCGGCATATCGGCGTGCGTGACCTGGCCAGCGGCGAGCTGGTCGCCACCACCCGCCTGCTGGATCACCTTACCGCTCGCCAGCTGGGCCGCTTCTACAGCGAAGGCGAGTTCGCCCTGCATGGCCTGGCGCAGCTGGACGAGCCGGTACTGGAGATCGGCCGCACCTGCGTGGCGCCGGCCTATCGCAACGGCGCGACCATCGCCGTGCTCTGGAGCGAGCTGGCCGAGGAGCTCAATCGGGGCGGTTACCGCTACCTGATGGGCTGCGCCAGCATCCCCATGCGCGACGGCGGCATCCAGGCCCACGCCATCATGCAGCGGCTGCGCGACAGCCACCTCAGCACCGAGCTGCTGCACGCCGAGCCACGTACCCCCCTGCCCGCGCAGGAGCTGCCGGAGAACGTCACCGCCCAGCTGCCGCCGTTGCTCAAGGCTTACATGCGCCTGGGCGCGAAGATCTGCGGCGAGCCCTGCTGGGATCCGGAATTCCAGGTGGCCGACGTGTTCATCCTGCTCAAGCGCGAGGAGCTCTGCCCACGCTATGCGCGCCACTTCAAGGCAGCGGTATAGATGCCGCGCCTGCGCCGGTACTGGCGCCTGCTACGGGTCGCCGGGGTGGTGCTGAGCGGTCTGATCGTGGCCGGTGCACTGGGTATTGCCGAACGATGCGCGATACCCGTCTCGGCCCTGCGCAAGCAGCGGCTGACCCAGTGGTTTCTGGCCCGACTGGCGGCCACTCTGCCCTTTCGCGTGCGCGTCACGGGCGAGCTGCCGGCGCAGCCGATGCTGTGGGTGGCCAATCATGTCTCCTGGTGCGATATCCCACTGCTGGGGATGCTCGCGCCGCTGTCCTTCCTGGCCAAAGCCGAGGTCCGCGCCTGGCCCGCGCTGGGTTGGCTCGCCCAGGCGGCCGGCACGCTGTTCATTCGCCGTGGAAGCGGCGACGCGGCGTTGGTCAATCGGCAACTGACCACGCACCTGTTCCAGGGGCGCCATCTGCTGATCTTCCCCGAAGGCACCTCGACCGATGGCAAGGAAGTGCGCACCTTCCATTCTCGGCTCTTCGCCTGCGCCATCGATGCAGGGCGCGCTGTGCAGCCGGTCGCCATCCGTTATCGACGCAACGGCGAACGGGACACCGTCGCACCCTTCATCGGCGACGATGAGCTGCCCGGCCATCTACATCGCCTGCTGACGAGCGATTGCTGTGACGTGGAAATCCGCCTGCTGCCGCCGATCGATACGCGCACGCTCGACCGCAAGGCCATCGCCACCGCCGCGCAGCACGCGATCGCCGACGCGCTGCGGCCCGAGTCGCGCGGGCAGCTGCGCGAGGCAGCCTGAGGCGTCCCAGGACACGGTAGCTGCGCTAAGCTTCGCCCATGAACTATCTCGCACACCTTCACCTCGGCGGCCCGCAGCCGGGCGACCTGCTCGGCAGCCTCTACGGCGACTTCGTCAAGGGACCGCTACAGGGTCGCTGGCCGGCCGAGATCGAAGCCGGCATCCGCCTGCATCGCCAGATCGACGCCTTCACCGACAGTCATCCGCTGGTTCTGCAGGCCAAAAGCCGCTTCCCCAGCGAACGACGCCGCTATGCCGGCATTCTGATAGACCTGTTCTTCGATCACTGCCTGGCGGCCAACTGGGCGGACTATTCGAGCGAGCCCCTCGAGCGCTTTACCCAGCGCGTCTACGGCGTACTGGCTGCCGAACCCGAGCTGCCAGGCAAGCTTGCGGTGATCGCGCCGCACATGGCCGCGCACGACTGGCTGGGCAGTTATCGCGAATTCGAGGTACTGGAACGGGTGCTGGCCAACATGAGCCGGCGCCTAAGCCGACCGGATGGCCTGGCCGGCGGGCTGGCCGAGCTGGAGCAGCTGTACGAACCGCTGCTCCAGGATTTCCGCGACTTCTATCCAGCGCTTCAGCAATTCGCCAGAACGGCCTGAGGCGCTTGTGCCTCAGGCGTCGTAACCGGGGCTTTGCACATCCAGCTTGCGCAGCAGGGCCGGCCAGGCCAGCGCGCCGCCCATGCCCGAGCGGGTTCGGGTCACCCCGGCGGCCATGGCCTTGGCGCCGGCCAGGATCTGTTCCGGAATGGCGATCAGTTCGCTGCCACCGGCCTGTGCCATGACCTGGATTTCGCAGGCGCGCTGGAAGATGAACATCATCAGAAAGGTGTCGGCGATGCTGCCGCCGCAGGTCATCAGGCCGTGGTTGTGCAACAGCATGAAGCCGGTCTCGCCCAGGTCGGCTTGCAGTCGCGCCTTTTCCTCGTGGTTCAGTGCGACTCCCTCATAACCGTGCGTCGACAGGCTGGCCAGAACGAACAGCGACTGCTGGCTGATGGGCAGCAAACCCTGACGCTGCGCCGACACGGCGACCCCAGCGGCGGTATGGGTATGCATGACGCAGGCGACGTCGTGGCGAACCTCATGCACCGCGCTGTGGATGGTGAAGCCGGCCGGATTGATCTCGTAGGGGGTGTCCATCACCTTGTTGCCGGCCAGGTCGACCTTGACCAGGCTCGAGGCGGTGATTTCATGGAACATCAACCCGTACGGATTGATCAGGAAATGCTCGGTTTCGGGAATCTTCGCCGAGATATGGGTGAAGATGAGGTCATCCCAGCCGTGCAGCGCCACCAGTCGGTAGCAGGCGGCGAGGTCCACCCGCGCCTGCCATTCGGCGGGGCTGACCTGAGGCTGAAGCGAAGGCAGGGTATGCAGCGCAGTCATCGAGGGCACCTCTTGTTATTGTCGTGAAGGTGCCATCGATTCTAGCCAGCCGCCGACAGCGCGGCAGTTGCCCTTGCAGCCAGGCCGTTGGCCCGGCGAGCCAGGATCAGCCGCGCAGGGCTGCAGCGAATGCCTCCAGCCAGGGCTCGGCATCGCTTTCCGGGGTGACCGTCTCACTGGCATCGAGACGCAGCATCTCCACCACTTCACGCACGCCCAGTTCGGCGTACAGCTCGCGGATCAATTCACCACCGCCACAGAAGGTGTCGCCGTAGCTGGCGTCGCCCAACGCAATGACGGCACCAGGCAGGCCGCTCCAGGCCGGAAACCGATCACGAATGGCGGTGTACAGGGGAATGAAGCTGTCCGGCAGCTCGCCCATACCGGTGGTGGAGGTCACGACCAGCAGCGCGTCGGGCGCAAAGTCGAGAATCTGCTGCAGCTGGGCGCGGGGATCGTGCCAGGCGTCGAAGCCGGCGGCCTTCAACTGGCGTTCGGCATGGCGGGCTACGTCTTCGGCCGTGCCGTAGACGCTTCCGGAAAGAATGGCGACTTTCATGCTGCGCTCCGAGGCAATTCAAAGCCGCGCATTATGCCGCAATCTCCACACTGCGACGCACAACCAGGAAGCACCAGCGATACGGAACTAAACTTCGCACAGGCGATCGAAGGCCCGATTGCCACAATGAATGCGGCCATTCCGGTCGCAGGGGAAAGCGGCCACGACCGCGACGCCAGATCGAGGGAAGGCCGGCGCCTTCCGAGGGTATCCGCAATGGCGGAAGAGACCATACTCAGCAAAGACGAGCTGACCTTCATCCGCCAGCTGATGCAGCGCAACGGCGGCAGCGGCAACGAGCGCTCCACGGGTTTCCGGATCGATGGCGGCGCGCGTTCCAACGAGCTGCTGATGCAACTGGCCGCCCGCGCCAACCTGTCGTTGCAGGCCGAGTTCGAGGACTTCCGCATGTCCTTCCCGCTGCAGCTGCGCGAAGACGAGCTGCACAGCCTTGATCTGCAACTGGCGCCACCGGTCATCTACGAGCGTGGCCCGACGACCCGTGCCTGGCGGTTGCATCTGGACGAACCGCTGCCGTTGCTGGAGAGCGACGGCGGCGAGAGTCCGCTGAGCGTGCATGAACTCTCCCCCCACGGCCTGCTGGTAGAAGCCGGCAAGCATCGCAAGCCCCCCAAGCATTTCCATCTGCGCCTGGCCCTGCCTGACGATACGCCGCTGGAAATCGACGCCCACCGGGTACGCGAACTGAACGGCGGCCGGGCCGCCTATGAAGTCGAGTTCGCCCGGGAAAAGGACGCCGAGCGCATCCGCTCCTTCCTCTATCGCCAGCACCAGCGGCTGCACCCCGATTTGCAACCTGAGCTGCCGGCTGATCTGGTGTAAGCTGCCACGCCATTAGCGACGGCCCGCGCCTGCGGGACGTCCGCCCACTTCCGGCAGTGGATACTCATGCATCAGGCCCCGATTCTCATCACCGGAGCCAGCCAGCGGATCGGGTTGCATTGCGCCGAACGCCTGCTGGATGACGGTTACCCGGTCATCATCAGCTACCGTCGCGAGCGCGACAGCGTAGCGCGGCTACGCGCCCGCGGAGCGCAGGTGGTGCAGGCAGACTTCAGCGATGAAGTCGGCATTCATGCCTTCATCACTGCCATCCGGCAACTGACCGGCAGCCTGCGGGCGATCGTGCACAACGCCTCGCAATGGCGCGCCGATACGCCCGGGCAGGAAGCCGACGCCTTCCGCCAGCTGTTTCAGATCCACATGCTCGCGCCCTACCTGATCAACCTGCGCTGTGCCGATTTGCTGCGCTACGGCGGCCCGGCGGATATCGTGCACATCGGCGACGATGTCACCCGCAAGGGCAGCAAGAAGCACATCGCCTACGCCGCGAGCAAGGCCGGCCTGGACAGCCTGACGCTTTCCTTCGCCGCCAGCCTGGCCCCGCAGATCAAGGTCAACGGCATTGCGCCGGCGCTGATCCAGTTCAACCCGGACGACGACGAGGACTATCGCCGCAAGGCATTGGCCAAGTCGGCGCTGGGTATCGAGCCCGGCGCCGAAGTGATCTACCAGAGCCTGCGCTATCTGCTCGACAACCCCTTCGTCACCGGCACCACACTGACCGTCAATGGCGGTCGCCATCTGATCTGACACGACAAGGAGACGACATGCCCAGACTGGAACCCGCGATGGCGCGCATCCGCGTCAAGGACCTGCGGCTGCGCACCTACATCGGCATCAAGGAAGAGGAAATCCTCAATCGCCAGGACGTACTGATCAACCTGACCATGCTCTACCCGGCCGCCGAAGCGGTGCGCGAGAACGACATCGAACAGGCTCTGAACTACCGCACCATCACCAAGGCGATCATCCAGCATGTCGAGGACAACCGTTTCGCCCTGCTCGAACGGCTGACCCAGGAAATCCTCGATCTGGTGATGCAGTATCCGCAGGTGCGCTATGCCGAAGTGGAGGTCGACAAGCCTCATGCGCTGCGCTTCGCCGAGTCGGTATCGATCACCCTGGCAGCCCATCGGGATTGACCCGGAACAAGACTGGTTCGCTCAACGAGGCGAGGTTATGATCCGGCCGACCTCAGCCAACGCCGAGACCCGAGAGATGAACGACCAAGAACGCACTGAACTGGAAGCCGCTGCCTTCCGTCGCCTGGTCCAGCACCTGCGCACCCGCCCTGATGCGCAGAACATCGACCTGATGAANNACCGATGTCCAGAACATCGATATGATGAATCTGGCCGGTTTCTGCCGCAACTGCCTGTCGAAATGGTACAAGGCCGCCGCCGACGACCTGGAGGTCGAACTGACCATCGACCAGGCGCGCGAAGAGGTGTACGGCATGCCGTACAGTGAATGGAAAAAACGCTATCAGAAGGAAGCGACCGCCGAGCAACAGGCCGCTTTCGACAAGGCACAGAAATAATGACAGACCTGAAGGACTTCCGCGCGAGCCTGCGCAACCGCAACCACGCGTTCAGTGACACCCTCGCCTTCATCGCCAGCAACTACGATTACCAGCCGTGCCGTTTCGTCAATGGCACGCTGGAGAATGCCGCCGGGGAGAACGAGGGCTCCTGCAAGACGCTCGGCCTGGCCCTGCTGGAGGGTTTCAGCACGGAAGAGGCTCTGCTCGCGTTCGGCGAACACTACCAGGCGGTGCTGGCCAACCCGAACGGCAGCGACCATCGCAACATCCGCGCGCTGATGGAGACGGGACTGCCGGGCGTGCGCTTCGACAGTCAGCCACTCCACCGCAAGTAAGCCGCGTTGCGGCAAGAGCCGGCCCGCCCGGCTCGACCGAAGAAAAAGGGTCATCCAAGCACTTGGGGAAGGCTTAAGGAGCGGATGACCCGAAAAGCGATGGGCACCACCTTACCCATGCCGCAACGCGGCGGATAATTCAGCTTTCGCATCCCGCCCATAGTCGTGGGCTATCCCTCTTCCCGTCACGACAATGCCTCACAGGAGATGCCATGCCCGTATCCGCTCTTTCCGGCCCGCAGTACCTGCGCGAAGGTCTGCGCCTGGTGCTCAGCCCGGGNNCCGGGGCTGCGCCTGTTCGTGATCCTGCCCCTGACCGTGAACGTGCTGCTGTTCTTCGGCCTGATCTGGCTGGCCGTGGGCCAGTTCAGCGGTTGGGTCGACACCTTCATGCCGAGCCTGCCGAGCTGGCTGGCCTTTCTCGAATACCTGCTCTGGCCGTTATTCGTTGCGCTGGTGGTGCTGATGGTGTTCTTTACATTCACCATGCTGGCCAACATCATCGCCGCGCCCTTCAACGGCTTTCTCTCAGAGAAGGTCGAGGTGGTGGTACGCGGAGAAGACGCCGCACCGCCCTTCAGTTGGGCCGAGCTGCTTGCCATGCTGCCCCGCACCATCGGCCGTGAATTGCGCAAGCTGGCCTACTTCGCACCGCGTGCACTCGCCCTGCTGGTGCTCTCGTTCATCCCGGTGCTGAACCTCGCAGCCGCACCGTTATGGCTGCTGTTCGGCGTATGGATGATGGCGGTGCAGTACATCGATTACCCGGCGGACAACAACAAGCTGAGCTGGGCCGACATGATGGTCTGGCTGCGCCAGCGTCGCTGGCAGAGCCTGAGCTTTGGCGCGGTGACCTATGCGGCGTTGCTGGTACCGGTGCTGAACCTGCTGATCATGCCGGCAGCGGTCGCAGGAGCCACGTTGTTCTGGGTCCGGGAAGGCGGGCCGAATCGGCAGCTCGATCGGCCAGCATAGGCGCTTGGCGTCTCGTTCGGCGGCTAAACAGCGCGGCGACCCGGAGCGCCGCGGCGGGGGCAGCGGCAGCCAGATCACCCTGGCTGCCGCCCTCACTCACGCCAGCGTCTTCAACGCCTCGCGGCTGAACGGCAGAATGTCCTGCATCCGCCCCTCGCGCACCTTTACCGCCCATTCCGGATCGCAGATCAGCGCACGCCCCACCGCCACCAGATCGAACTCGGCCTTGTTCAGCCGCTCCAGCAGGCCTTCGATGTTGGCCGGCTGCGCCACCTTGTCGGTCTTGACCATGAACTGCAGGAATTCGCCGTCCAGGCCGACGCTGCCCACGGTGATAGTCGGCTTGCCGGTCAGCTGGCGGGTCCAGCCGGCCAGGTTGAGGTCCGAGCCCTCGAACTCCGGTTCCCAGAAACGACGCGTCGAACAGTGGAAGATGTCCACCCCGGCGTCGGCCAGCGGCGCGAGGAACTCGCCGAGCGCTTCGGGCGACTGCACCAGGCGTGCGGTGTAGTCCTGCTGCTTCCACTGCGAGAAGCGGAAGATGATCGGAAAATCAGGCCCGACCGCCGCACGTACGGCCTGCACCAGCTCGATGGCGAAGCGCGAGCGGTTGGCCAGGCTGCCGCCGTACTCGTCGGTGCGCTGGTTGGTGCCTTCCCAGAAGAACTGGTCGATCAGATAACCATGGGCACCGTGAATCTCCACGCCGTCCATGCCGATCACCTGCGCGTCGCGGGCGGCCTGGGCGAAGGCTTCGATCACGTCCTGAATGTCCTGCTTGCTCATGCCATGAACGACGACCTGCCCGTCCTTTTGCTTTTCCATCGGCCCGTAACCTGGCACGTCCGGCTCCGGCTCAGTGCCCTTGCGACGCACGTTGCCCACATGCCAGAGCTGCGGGACGATCTTGCCGCCAGCGCCATGCACCGCCTCGACGACAGCCTTCCAGCCGGCCAACGCATCCTCGCCATAGAAGCGCGGAACATGCGGGTAGCCGTTGGATGCCGCGTGATTGACCGTGGTGCCCTCGGTGATGATCAACCCGACCCCGGAAGCGGCACGCCGGCGGTAGTACTCCACCACATCGGCGGTGGGTACGCCGTTGGGCGAGAACGACCGGGTCATCGGCGCCATGACCACACGGGTCGGCAAACGAAGGGCGCCCAATTCGAAGGGCTCAAACAGGGCTTGTACGCTAGCGGTCATCGATGCGACTCCTTTTTATTCATATGGGCAAGGCAACCGAGCGCTCGTGGCCCGGCAAACGAGGCGCAGCCGGCGCCAACAGGCGCTCGAGCTGCTGGAGGAAAACCTGTAGCGGGGCGACGCTGCCGCTCACTTTCATGCGCAGCAGCGCGCCTTCCCAGGCGTTGCTGATGAACTCGGCAACGGCCCGACAGTCGCTGTCCGGTGCAAGCGCACCAGCGCTGCGCCCCTGCTCCAGGCAGTGCGCGAGCAGCTCGACGGAGCGCGTCAGAATCTCGCTGAGCCGGGTTGCGATCGGCGGACAGAGTTCCGCCATCTCGAAGCTCAGGCTACCGATGAAGCAGTGATACTCCGGCCGTTCCTGACGGGCGAAGTGCGCTACGAGATCGGCGTAGTAATCCAGGATGCGTTGCACGGGTGGCAAGGAGGCATTGCTCAACGCCAGCCGATAGCGCTCCAGCCGCGGCGCATAGATGTACTCCAGCGCCTGCAGGGCGAAATCTTCCTTGCTGGCGAAGTAGTGATAGAACGAGCCCTTGGGGATCCCCGCGGCCTGGACGATTTCCTGCACCCCGGTCCCGTGGTAGCCGCGGCGGGTCATCACCTGGGCGCCTTTGGACAGGATCAGGTCGCGCTTGTCGTTGCGTGCTGGATTGCTCATGCACCGAGAATATGACCGGTCGTCTCGCCGGCACAGCATCATCCATGGCGCTTATCCAGCCGCAACCATGGCAGCGATGGCACAACACGCAAGGCGGGAAAAAGAAGCGCGACCGCGGCTGCGGTCGCGAGAGGCGGGATCAGGCCAGAGCGCTTTCGATCGCCTGGATCAAGGCAGGATCGTCCGGCGCGGTGCGCGGCGAGAAGCGCGCCAGGACGCGGCCGTCCTTGCCGACGAGGAACTTCTCGAAGTTCCAGCTGATGTCCCCGGGGAAATCGGCGCCCTCACCCGCCAGCAGCCGATACAGCGGATGACGCTGCGGTCCGTTGACTTCGAGCTTGCCACTCAGGGGGAAGCTGACGCCGTAATTCAGCGTGCAGAACGAGCGGATCTCATCGTCGCTGCCGGGCTCCTGCGCCGCGAACTGATTGCATGGCACACCCAGCACACTGAAGCCTCGAGCGGCGTACTGCTGCTGCAACCGCTCGAGGCCGGCGTACTGCGGCGTCAGTCCGCACTGGGAGGCGACATTGACCACCAGCGTGATCCGATCGCCGAACTGCGCCAGCGGCAATTCCTCG
>JABAHQ010006898.1_pt1 | contig 13882 bp, 12 predicted proteins | sample 7062091 | NCBI WGS metagenome assembly JABAHQ01 (sample SAMN14534359, study PRJNA622989) | marine sediment metagenome | biome: marine biome [ENVO:00000428]; feature: marine pelagic biome [ENVO:01000023]; material: deep marine sediment [ENVO:00002113] | place: India: Gulf of Kutch | collected...
CATGGCAACATAGAATCTCCCACCCTGCTTTCGGTGCCTGCGGTAACGCACGGGGTGAGCAGCATCCCCACCACGATCAACGCCGGTTAGGGACACCCCGAGCACGCCGAGGCACAGGGACCGCGAATATGCATTGCATCTCCTTTGCGCCCTCTGCGCCTTTGCGTTGGGCTCTTTGCCTTTTGACTTCCGACTTTCTGCTACCGTTTCCCCCATGCAGCCGTTTCTGAACCTGGCCCTGGCCCTGGCCATCGGATTCCTGGTCGGCATCGAGCGCGGCTGGCAGATGCGCGAGGCCGCCGAGGGCAGCCGCATCGCCGGCATCCGCACCTTCGGCCTCATCGGCCTGCTGGGCGGCCTGTGGGCGCTGCTGGGAGAGCAGTTCGGCGAGCTGGTGCTGGGCATCGCCTTTGCCACGATGGCCTCCCTCCTGCTCATCGCCCGCCTGCGCGGCCCGGCGGCCGAGCGCGATCGCGGTGCAACCACCGAGGTGGCCGCCATGGTCACCTTTGCCCTGGGGGCCCTGGCGGTGCGCGAGTACCAGGCGGTGGCGGCCGCCGCGGCCGTGATCACGACCCTGCTGCTCAGCCTCAAGCCCGTGCTCCACGGCTGGCTGCGGCGGCTCGAGGCCCGTGAGCTCTACGCCATTTTGAAGCTGCTGCTGATCTCGGTGGTGCTGCTGCCGGTGCTGCCCGACCGCGGCTACGGCCCGGGGGCGGCGCTCAACCCCTACGAGATCTGGTGGATGGTGGTACTCATCGCGGGCATCTCCTTCGTCGGCTATTTCGCCATGCGCGTTGCAGGCACCCGACGCGGCCTCCTTCTGACCGGTCTGTTCGGCGGCCTGGCCTCGTCGACCGCGACCACGCTGAACTTCGCGCGGCTCGGACGCCACAGGCCCGCGCTGCACCGGGTGCTGCTCGTCGGCGTGCTGCTCGCCTCGGCCACCATGTTTCCGCGCATCCTGCTGGAGGTCGCCGTGGTCAATCCCGCCCTGCTCGGCCCGTTGATCGCGCCGCTGGGCCTGATGGTCTTGGGCGCGGCGCTGGCCGGAGGGTGGTACTGGCGGAACCAGCAAGACATCGGCGACACCGGCGAGCTGCCCTATCGTAATCCCTTCGAGCTGGTACCGGCGCTTCAGTTCGGCTTGATCTTGGTGGCGGTGATGCTGCTGGCCGAGGCGCTGCGCACCAGGTTCGGCGAGGTCGGCCTCTACCTGCTCGCGGCGATCTCGGGGCTGAGCGATGTAGATGCCATCACCCTGTCCCTGGCGCGCATGGCGCGCGCCGATCTGCCCGCCTCCGTCGGCACGCGGGCCATCGTCCTCGCCGCCATGGTCAACACCGTCGTCAAGGCGGTGCTGGTAATCAGCATCAGCGGCTGGTCCATGGGCCTGCGGCTGATGGGCGCCGTGGCCCTGGTGCTGGCCCTAGGGGCGGTCGGGCTGGTTGCCGGATAGCGCCGGCAAGGCGAGGATACGCGGATCGCCTCGCCCATGGGGATGCGGCGGGCGAGGGCCTCCAGGCCGTCGAACCGCCCGCTCTCGAGGGCCGGACGAAGCCCACAGGGCAAGGCCGCGCGGCACTGCCCGCCGTTCGCCACCTCCTCTATCCTGGGCGCACTCAGACTTCGAGCTCGCGGGACGTTATGGTATAGCGGAATGACTCGGGGTCGAGGCTATCCTTGCGCCCCTGGCCCGTTTCGGCCTGCGGATACATGAGATAGGGCACGGGTGGACCCGACGAGCTCGGCAGGGCGATATCGTGCGCGTGATTGAACGGCAGCCAGTTCATTTCCCAAGATCCAAACAGCCTCGCGCGCGCTCTCTTGACCAGCGGGTCGTCGAGACCCAGTTCTTCGGGCCTCTCTTCCAACATGACCTTGCGCACGTCTGCCGGATCAACCGGCACCCATCCGTACGCCGCCAGATAGACCTCGGCGCGGCAGTGCTGGGCTTTCGTGATGTCGCCTGCTTTGCCCAGGCTCTTGAACTCCCGCGAGTCCGCGACGCGCACGCCGTAGACGTCGCGAGCCGGCATCCCCGCCGCCCGCGCCAGCCCCACATACAACGTGTTGAGATCCGCACACTTGCCGCCAAGGTCGCGCGTCTCCAACATCGTCCTGATGTCGCCGAGTCCGCAACCCCTGACCTTGGGATCCCGAAAGGTATTGTCGACAATCCAATCGTAAATCGCCCGGGCCTTGTCGATGTCCCGGTTTTTTCCCCGCGTGATCTGCCGCGCGGTATCCGCAACGATTCCGTCGGTGGGGACGAGGGCTGTCGGCTCGAGATTAAGCTCGAGCAACTCCCTGTCTTCCTCAACGGCGTTGTTCGGCTTCTCGAAGTCGATCTGACGATCGCGCACCGCGAAACGGCTCGTCAGCTCGAGGACCGGCGCCTTCTCGGAGGCGGCCCACTCGGCATAGACCATCCCGGCGCCGTAATCGGGATCGCGAAGACTTCCGCTCACCGCGGCATTGCCGCTCCACGTGTTCCCCATTCCCTTGAAGTAATCGGTATCCGTCATGAGCGGCAGCGGGAGCCACAGCCGCGATACGCCCGACGGATTGAGGACTTCCACGTTTGTGACGACCTCGAACCTGCGCCATTCCGACCGCTTGGCCGAAGCCCCCAACCGCGCGTGGGCCGGGAATCGGCCGGCCAGGAACAACCCGCCCGAGAAAGCGAGACCGTGCCTTAGGAACTGGCGTCGATGCATACTCAATCCTCCGTGAATCCAAGTCCCCGTTATCGAGTTGCTGGTGCCGAGCGGGCCGGTTAACAGTGCGCAGTCCTATCTCGAAATCACGTCACGACCCGCGTGCCGTTTAAATCGTTTTCGCGCTGCCGCCGAACGGCCAACGTTGGGATAGCATTCGGAGACACTCTATCGAAAGAGCGCATTCCCGCTGGTCGAGGTCGCTTTACAGCGGTTCCCCCCGGCAAGGTTCTCGAAGACGTTCTGTGTATTCTCAATGCCGATGCTCACGGGCACATGCTGCCGCAAGTGCTACTCGAATTATAAAACGGTGCTTCGTCGTTTTCAGCAGCGCTGCTGCAACGAAAAATTGCGCGACGTCATGATTAATCTGCGAATGTGCCGAAGGGCGCGGTGCCGGCCTTCAGGCGGGTCGACCTGAGTGCCGTTCCGCCGCCACCGGCGGCGGCGCGGGTCAATCCCGGTGAGCGGGACCCGGCGTACCGGGGTCTTTTTCGTGTTGTGCGCGGCGGGGAATGCGCGGGTCGTCGTCGTCCATGAGGATGCGGTGGGCGGGGCCCTCCAGGTCGTCGAACTGCCCGCTCTTGACGGCCCAGACAAAGGCCCAGACGGCGAGGCCCAACAGCAGGATACTGAGCGGAATGAGCAGATAGAGGATTGTCATACGCCATGTTTCCGTGAGCGGCACGCCTAGCCCGCTACCCGGCCGCCTCCCATTCGCCGGCGGCCGCGGGCCCCGGCTCGCGGGGTGCGCGCCGGCCCGAGAGGCGCACGGCGTTCAGCACCACGATCAGCGAGCTGGCCGACATGCCGATGGCCGCCATCCAGGGAGCGACCATGCCGGCGGCGGCCAAGGGCAGCGCGACCAGGTTGTAGGCGATCGCCCAGGTAAGGTTCTGGCGAATCACCCGTAGAGTGTGGCGCGCCACACGCACGCCGTCCACCAGGCGCGGCAGGTGCTCGGAGAGCAGCACCATGTCCGCACTGGCGTGGGCCAGCTGCGTGCCGCCGCCCATGGCCAGGGAGACCTGGGCCCCGGCCAGGACCGGGGCGTCGTTCACCCCGTCGCCGACCATGGCGACCACGGCCCCGCGCCCCTGCAGCGCCTTGATGCGGGCGAGCTTGTCCTGGGGCAGCAGCCCGCCGCGGGCCTCGTCCACCCCCAGGTCGCGGGCCACCGCCTCCACCACCCCGGGCTGATCGCCGCTGAGCAGATGCACCTCGATGCCGAGCCCGTGCAGGCCCTCGATGGTGGCGCGGGCACCGGCCCGGAGCCGATCGGCGAGGAGAAACAGGGCCAGGGGCCCGGTCTCGTCGCCCAGGGCCACCGGGGTGGACCCGGCACGAGCGGGCTCAGAGTCATTCGGCGCCCCCGCCAGGCCACCCACGAATGAGGGACGCCCGATACGGTAGCGCCTTCCGCCGACGATCCCCTCCATACCCTGGCCCGCAACGGCCCGCAGCTCACCGGCGGTGGCGGCCACCCCCGCCGCCTCGATCAGGGCCTTGGCTACCGGGTGCTCGGAGCCGCGCTCCAGCGCCGCGGCGATCGCCAGGACCTGCTCCCGATCCAGCCGCCCCTGCTGCACCACCTCGTGCAGCTTCAGCCGTCCGTGGGTCAGGGTCCCGGTCTTGTCGAACACGATATGGCTCACTCGGGCCAGGGTCTCCACGGCGTGCCCCCGGGTGGTGAGCAGGCCGAGGCGGGTGAGCCGGCCCGTGGCGGCGGTCACCGCCGCCGGCGTGGCCAGGGACAGGGCGCAGGGGCAGGTGACCACCAATACCGAGAGGGTCACCCAAAAGGCGTCCCCGGGGCGCACCTGCCACCACGCCCAGGCGACCGCGGCGGCCACCACCAGCAGCACCGCCACGAACCAGCCGGCCATCCGGTCGGCCAGGCGGGCGATGCGGGGCTTCTCGGTCTGGGCCCGGTCGAGCAGGCGCACGATGGACGAGAGCACCGTGTCCTCGCCCACCTTCATCACCTCCATCTCCAGGGGGCTCTCCACGTTGACCGTGCCGCCCACCAGCTCATCGCCCTCACCGCGTCCCCGAGGCAGGCTCTCTCCGGTGAGCAGGGACTCGTCCACGGCGCTGCGCCCGGCCACCACCCGCCCGTCGGCGGGCACGGCCTCGCCGGGGCGAACCAGCACCCGGTCCCCGGGGAGCAGCTCGGCGGCACTGACGACCTCCTCGGCACCCCCGCGCAGCCGGGTCGCCGTGGCCGGCATCAGTCGCACCAGCTCCTCGGCGGCCTGGCCGGCGCGCTGGCGCGCCCCCATCTCCAGATAGCGCCCGGTGAGCAGAAAGAAGGTGAACATGGTCACCGAATCGAAATAGACCTCGCCGGTGCCGGCCACCGTGGCCCAGGCGCTTGCCCCGAAGGCCGCGCCGATGGCCAGGGCCACCGGCGCGTCCATGCCCAGGCGTCGCCGGCGCAGGTCGCGCAGGGCCGAGGCGAAGAACGGGCGGGCCGCGTAGAGCACCACGGGCGCGGCGATGAGCAGGCTCACCCAGCGCATGAACTGCCGCAGCCCCGCCTCCATGCCCGAATAGTCGCCGGCGTACATGGCGACCGCCAGCATCATCACCTGCATGGCGCCCAGCCCCGCCACGGCGATGCGCCGCAGGGCCTGTGAGCGCTCACGCCGATACACCCGCTCCTGGCGGCCGGGATCGAACGGATGGGCCACATAGCCGATGGCGGCGATCGCCTTGAGGATCTCGCTCAGACGGATACGCGAGTCGTCCCACTTCACCTGCGCCCGGCGCGTGGAGTAGTTGATGCGAAACTCCACCACCCCTGGCAGCGTGCCGACGTGCCGCTCGTTGAGCCACACGCAGGCGGCGCACACGATGCCCTCCAGGATCAACGAGGCCTCGCGCAGGTGCTCGTCGTCGACCCGCACGAAGCCCTTTTGCAGCTCGGGCTTGTCGTAGAGCTCCAGTCCCTCGAGCGTGCCGGGAACGATGTCTCGGAGGTTGGCCGCGGGTTCGGTGCGATAGCGATAGAAATCGGCGAGGCCGTTGTCGACGATGGCCTGGGCCACCGCCTGACATCCCGGGCAGCACATGGGCCGGCGCACGCCGTCGATCTGCACCGCGTAGTCGCTGCGCGCCGGCACGGGGAGCCCGCAGTGAAAACAGTCCTCGTGCAGGGTGTCGGTCACGGCCATGGGAATGTCGCGCCCGCCGCGCCGGGCGGCTTGCCGAGTGGCAATCCGATCAAGCATACACGACCGGATGGCCCGGCGTCGTGCGCGCGGCGCGCTGCCCGTCAAGGCGAGCCCGCCGCCTCGTAGATGCGCGTCGAGCCGCGCACCTCGTGCACCATCTCGCCCTTGCGGATGGTCAGGCGCAGCTGCCAGCGCCCGGGCTCTGGCAGCGCCACGGCGGCCCGGTAGATGCCCGGGCGCGCCTCGTCCATCGTGAAAGGCCGGTCCAGGCGGCTGTTGGACGGGCGCAGGAAGCGGCCCCGGACCTCGGCGCCGCGCACGGCGTCTCCGTCGCGGTCTTCCACCGCCAGCTGCAGGACCGGCGCCCCGCCGGCCAACGGCCGCGGCGTCAGCCAGCCCTTGCGCACGCGCCAACCGCGCTCGGCCTGCGCGCGCCGGCGCTCCAGGTATTCGTTGAAGGCCCCCTCCTTTTGGTAGAAGTGCCCGTGCACCAGGCCGGGGAACACGGTGTTGGCGTTCCTTGCGCCGGCCGGCGCGGGCAGCAGGCGGCGCTGGAGGGGATCCGGCGCGCCCTCCATGGACAGGGTGACGAATACCGCGTCCACGGTGATCACCGCCACGAAGAAGGCCACGATCAGCGCCGGCGCCCAGTGGAACCACTTGCGCGGCCGATCCGCTCGCGCAAGGTGTCTCGAATCGCGCTGCGCGCCGATGATGCCCAGGACGTAGGCCGCCAGCAGGAACACCGCCACGTGCATACCGAGCACGTCGGCGCCCGGCCAGCGCAGCAGGGCGACGGGCAGGTAGAGCGCGACCGCGGCCAGGGCGACGACCAGCGCCGCGTGCTGGCCGTTTAACGCCGTGAAGCGGTAGAGCAGCCCATAGCCCAGCGCCACCAGCACAACGCCCAGCGGCAGGACCGACGACAGGCCCGAGACGGTCACCGGGCACCCCCCGGCTCGCGCGGCAGGGAGAAGTAGGCCGGCGCCTGCACCGGTGCCACGCCGGTCTCCTGCGGCGCGCTCAGCACGAATCGAAAGGCGAGCGGCTCGGCGCCCGCGGCCGGCGGCATGCGCACGTGCACCCGCAGGCGCAGGCGCTGCTCGGGCTCCAGCACCAGGCGCTCAAAGCCCCCCAGGTCGAGCTCGGCGCGCGGCAGGCCCTGCAGCGTGATCCGAACCGGCAGTGCCTCGCCCGACTTGTTGTTGACCTTGAGCTCGTAGCTGTTCTGGATGCGCCGATCGGAGAGCACCACGTACAGCGGCTGGCGAACCTGGCGCACGGCCATGTCCAGGCGGCTGGCCGAGACGATGCTCCAGGCGAGCGCCGACACCGCCGCGATCAACACGACCCCATAGCCGATCGTTTTGGGTCGGAGCAGGCGGGTCCTGCCCCCCTCCAGGGCGCGCTGGGAGGCGTAACGGATCAGGCCCCGCGGCCAGCCCAGAGAACCCATGATGGTGTCGCAGGCGTCGATGCAGAGGGCGCAGGCGATGCACTCGATCTGCAGGCCGTCGCGGATGTCGATGCCGGTCGGGCAGACCTGGACGCAATAGCCGCAGTCGACGCAGTCCCCCGCGCCATGCTCGCGGCGCTCGCCGCGCGACTTCAGCCCGCGCGCCAGCCTGGCGCGCCCGCTTTGACCCTCGCCGCGAGCGCGGTCATAGGCCACGAGCAGTGTGTCGGCGTCGAACATCGCGCTCTGGAAGCGCGCATAGGGGCACATGTAGGTGCAAACCTGCTCGCGCGCCGGGCCGGCCATGGTGTAGGTGGTCGCCGTGAGAAAGAGCGCGGCGGCGTAGGCCGGAAAGGGGGCGGTGCCGGCGAGCATCCCGGCCAGCAACTGCGAGGCGTCGCCCCAGTAGAGCGTGAAGGTCATGCCGGTGAGCAGGGCGACCGACACCCAGAGCAGGTGGGTGAGCCCGAGCTCGAGCACCTTCTGCGCCGACCACGGCGCCTTGCCCAGGCGGACGCGCGCCGGGCGCTCGCCCTGCACCAGGCGCTCGATCAGGATGTAGACATCGGTCCACAGGGTCTGGAAGCAGAAGTAGCCGCAGAAGAGGCGCCCGGCGATGCCGGTCACGAAGAACAACAACAGCGCGGCGATCACAAGCAGCCCGGCCAGCCAGAAGATGTCCTGGGCGTGAACGACCAGATCGAAGAGGTAGAAGCGCCGCTGCTCGATGTCGAACAACACCGCCTGGTCCGGCGCCGCGGTTCGCGCCCAGGGTACCCAGGGAAGCAGGAAGTACACGCCGTAGGCGAGCGCCAGGATGGCCCATTTGAGGGTGCGAAACCGCCCCTTGACCGATCGCGGATAGATGGGGATTCGCGCCTGGTAGGAACCGCCGGCAATCGCGGATTCGGTTGTTGTCCTCATGACCTTCCTGCGGCCGGGAGACGCCGGGCCGTATCGAGGTCCCGGCCCGGCCGCCCGACGCGCCGCCGGGTTCGAGCTCATCGGGAGCCACCCCCCAGGGTCTGGACGTAGACGGTGAGCAACTTGATCTCCGTGGGGTCGAGACGGCCCTCCCAGGGCGGCATCCGGCGCTGGATACCGCGGCGGATCACGGCGCGCAGCGCCGCACGACGGCCCTCCAGGTCCGTCTTGCCGGCGACAGCGGCGGCCGTCCAGATGCTGTCGGTCAAGTCCGCCGAGCCCAACGAGCTGCGGCCGGTGCCGTCGCGCCCGTGGCAGGCGTGGCAGCCGCCGCGCGAGCCCTGAAACAGCGTGCTGCCGGCCTCGGCCGTTTGGCGGTCCACGTCGTGGCCCGACAGGCTCAGCACGTATTCGGCGACCTGCTCGATCTGCGCATCGGTGAGGGTGTCCTCGAACGCGGGCATGGACCCGCGCCGGCCCTCGGCGATGCTCTGCTGGATCTGCTCCACCGAGCCGCCCCACAGCCAGGCGTCATCGACGAGGTTGGGGAACATCCCCGCCCTGCCCTGACCGCCCGCGCCGTGGCATGCCGCGCAGTTGTCCAGGAACAGCACCTTGCCCACGGACAGGGTGAAGCCCATCATCTGGGGGCTGGCGAGGATCTCTTCATAGTCGGCGCCGGCGATCTTCTGCATATACTCGCGCTGCCGGACCGCCGCCTCGCCGGCCTGCATCTCCCTGGCCAACAGGGCGCGGCTGTTCCAATGGGTGGTCTTGCGCTCGCCGTCCACCTCGTAGGTGATGGTGTTGAGCACGCCCTTGGTGTAGGTGTGACCCACGGGCCAGGCCGGATAGAAGACCCAATAGATCACCGCGAAGACGACGGTCGCGTAGAAGGCCCACAGCCACCAGCGCGGCAGCGGATTGTTGAGCTCCTGCAGGTCACCGTCCCAGGAATGGCCCGTGGTCTGAACGGAGCTACTCTTGGGGGTCTTGCGCTCGGCCTCGGCCATCGTTGCTCACTCCGTCGCCGGCGGGCGTCCGCCCCGCCGTGCCGCCGTCTTCGTTCAACGGGATGTACTTGTAGGACTCCAGGCGCCGGGACCGCTCCCGCCCCGTGTATACGTAGAGCAGGATCGCGCAGAACGTGAAGAAGAACAGCAGAAGGGCGAGGACCTTGCTGTTGTCCAGCCGCGTGAACCATGCGAGCCATTCGAGCATCACCGGAACTGGGCGAAATAGCCCTCCTCGTATCGATTGAAGTCCACCATGGTCCCCAGCACCTGCAGATAGGCGACCAGCGCGTCCATCTCGGTCAGCGTGCCGGGGTCGCCGTCATAGTTGCCGTCCCGGGCCTGGGCCAGCAGGTTGTTCTCGGCGTCGTGGATGTCCAGCCGATCGGCGACGTCCTTGCCGAAGCGATCCACGTTGGCCCGGTACTCGGCGCCGGTCTCCGAGTACGGCACGCCCACGGCCTTGAGCGCGCGCATGCGGGCGGCGATGTCGGCGTACTGGAGCTCGCGGTCGAGCAGCCACGGGTAGTTGGGCATGATGGAGCCGGGCACTACGGAGCGCGGGGCGATCAGGTGCTGGGTGTGCCACGCGTTGGAGTACTTGCCGCCCACGCGCGCCAGGTCCGGGCCCGTGCGCTTGGAGCCCCACTGGAAGGGGTGGTCGTACTGCGACTCGGCGGCCAGGGAGTAGTGCCCGTAGCGCAGCATCTCGTCGCGGAAGGGGCGGATCATCTGCGAGTGACACAGGTAGCAGCCCTCGCGCACGTAGATGTCCCGCCCGCGGATCTCCAGGGGCGTATAGGGGCGCACCGCGTCGTGGCCCTCCGGCGTCTTCACCTGCTCCACGGTGTCGTCGATGAAGAACAGGGGCACGATCTCCACCAGCCCGCCGATGCTGATCACGATCAAGGTGAAGACGATCAGCAGGCCGGCGTTGATCTCGATGCTTTCGTGCTTCATCGCTGCGTGCTCCGCCGCGGTTCAATCATGCCCCCGCCATCCTGGCGGCGACCCTGGCCTCCAGCTCGGCGGCCTCGCGCTTGGCCGCGAGCACGGTGCGGGTCAGGTTGTAGCTCATTACCACGACCCCGGCCACGAAGAAGGCGCCGCCCAGGGCGCGCCAGATGTAGGGCTGCTCGAGGAACCGCACGGTCTCGATGAAGCTGTAGGCGAGGTTGCCGTACTGGTCGAAGCCGCGCAGCAGCAGCCCCTGGCCGATCCCGGCCACCCACATGGAGGTGATGTAGAGCACGATGCCGATGGTGGCCAGCCAGAAGTGCACGTAGATCAGCCGGGTGCTGTGGATGTGTGTGTCGTACAGGCGGGGCACCAGATGATACAGGGAGCCGAAGGAGATCAGAGCTACCCAGCCCAGGGCCCCGGAGTGCACGTGGCCGATGGTCCAGTCGGTGTAGTGGGACAGGGCGTTGACGCTCTTCAGCGACATCATCGGCCCCTCGAAGGTGGACATGCCGTAGAAGGACAGGGCCACGATCAGAAACAGCATGACGGGGTCGGTGCGCAGCCGCTCCCACGCCCCGGACAGGGTCATGATGCCGTTGATCATGCCGCCCCAGGACGGCAGCAGGAGCATGATGGAGAACGTGGCCGCAAGCGTCGAGGTCCAATCGGGCAGCGCGGTCCAGTGCAGGTGGTGGGCGCCGGCCCACATGTACAGGAAGATCAGCGCCCAGAAGTGGACGATGGACAGGCGGTAGGAGTAGACCGGGCGCCTCGCCTGCTTGGGCACGAAGTAGTACATCATGCCCAGGAAGGCGGCGGTCAGGAAGAAGCCGACCGCGTTGTGCCCGTACCACCACTGGGTCATGGCGTCCTGCACCCCGGCGAAGGCGCTGTAGGAATGCAGGCTGAACAGCCCGACGGGCACGGCCAGGTTGTTGAACACATGCAGCAGGGCCGTGGCCAGGATGAAACCGAGATAGAACCAATTGGCGACGTAGATGTGGGGCTGGGAGCGCCGGCGCAGGGTCTGGACATAGACCACCAGGTAGGCCACCCACACGACGGTGATGAGGATATCCAGGGGCCAGGGGAACTCGGCGTACTCGCGGCTCTGGCTGTAGCCGGCCATATAGCTGACGGCCCCCAGGGCCATGGCCGCCTGCCAGCCCCAGAAGGTGAAGCTCGCCACCGGGCCGCCCCACAGGCGGGCCTGGCAGGTGCGCTGGACGACATAATAAGAGGTGGCGAACAGGGCGCTGCCGCCGAAGCCGAAGATCACCAGGGTGGTGTGCACCGGGCGCAGGCGCCCGAAGGTGATCTGGGGGATGTCGAGGTTGAGGGCGGGAAAGGCCAGCTCCAGGGCCGCCCACAGCCCCACCGTCATGCCCACCAGCGCCCAGACCATCGTCATGATGGTGAACCTGCGGACGATGTCGTAGTTGTATTGCTCGGTAGCCGCGATCGCCTGTGCCGCCATGCCTCGCCTCGCTAAGTCGTGGTATCCCGCCCGGTAAGCTACCGCCGCGCCGGTGCCGCCGATCCCCCAATGGCGGCCGGGCGCAAAGCCGACCCAGGAGACGGGCCCGCCACCGTCCAAGATTGACCAAGATCAATGAGTTGGGCGGGTTTGGGCCGCTATCCTAAGGGGTTCATCTCTATTAGCATATTCTAAACGCCTTATATCTTTCGGGGCAAGGCACGCCCGGGGGCCCGGCCGAGGTCTCTGCGCCGGGCGCGGCGGGTGGAGGGCGCGCCGGCCCCGGCGGGGCCACAATTGTCCGCACACCGCCCAATGTGGGGCTTATATAAAGGGGAATATAGTGGCCGGCCGAGCGGGATGCCCAGACAGGCCCTCAAGATAGCTGGTCGAATGGCCAGGGACCTGGCCCGCAAGACGATGGCACGTGCCGCGCCGGTGGACGGCGCTAGCCGATCCGGCTGACCTTCAGCAGCCGCTGCATGTCATCGATCATCCCCTTGGGATCGGCCTGCGGACCGTAGTACATCATCAAGCGCCCGGCCGGGTCGACGATGTAGATCCGCCGGGCCCCGGCGGCGGGCTGCCCGCCACCCACCGCAAACTGTCGGGCCAGGGCCCGCGCGGCGTCGCCCGGCCCAGCCGCGACCGTGAGCCCCGGATAGGCCTGGAGAAAGGCCTGCAGCCGGGTCAGCGCTCGGGTGTCGGTGAGCACCAGCACGCCCTGTACCCGGCGGGCCTCCTCGCCCTGGGCGAGGCGCACCTGGCGCATCTTCCACAGGTTTTCCCTGCACACCTCGTCGCAGGCCGCGGTATCGAAATAGACATAGGTCCACTTGCCGCGCAGAAACTGCGGATCGATGGCCGTGCCATCCGGGTCCTGCAGGGCCGGCAGGGCGACGGCGCGGGCCGGGTGCACGAAGTGCCCGTGATTGGTGGTGCCCAAGGAACGGGCCGCATCGGGGAAGAAGGCATACAGCACCCAGGCCGCGGCGGCCGGAAGGGCGAACAGCCCCACCAGGGCCAGCAGCGCCCAACGCCCGCGCGCCGACACGGCGGCCTGCGCCAGGGCGGTGCTCATGGCTCCCCACCCTCCGTGACCGGCCGGCGGCGCAGGTGCACGCCGATGAAGATCGCCACCAAGGCCGCGGCCAGCGCGAACCACTGCACCGCGTAGCTCACGTGCCGCTCGGGGGGCATGCGCCGCTGGCCCGCCGGGACCGGGTCCCACCGGCGCACTAGCCCATCGCCGGGGGTCGCGGCGGTCTGCACCACGATGAACGGCAGCAGCCGCACACCCAGCTCGCGTTCGGCCCAGGCCAGGTCCAGGTACACCACGGGCCTCGGCCAGGAGTCGGTCGACGCCGGCGGGCCCAGCCTCATCCCCACGCTGGGCGGGGTGCCCGCGCGCCCGCGCATATTCACCGCACCTGCTGGCACCGGAGGGTCCGGCGCCCGGCGGCGCCCCGGGTCCTGAGGGATCCATCCGCGGTCCACGAGGATCCGTTGCCGGGAACCGGCCAGCTCCATGGCGGTGAACACGCGGTAGCCGGGCCGCCCGCGATGCTTTTGGTTCTCCAGCAGGATCTGGCGCCCCTCGTCGAAGGTGCCGCGCAGCCTCACCCGCCGATACAGGACATCCTCGGGGTTGGCGGCGAGCCCGGGTGTGAGCAGGACGGGCGGCAGCTCGGCATTGCGCTCGAAGCGACTGCGGGTCTCTGCCTTTTCCTCCGCGCGATCGAGCTGCCATAGCCCCAGCCACACCAGCGCCGGGACCAGGCCCAGCGTAACGGCGGTGGGCAGCCAGCCGGGGCGGCGCCGGCCCGCTTTGGCGGGGGTCCCGCCGGGCTGTATACTCGTAGACTCAGTCGAATACAGATCCGTACCCATGATATTCAAGGCGATCGTTGTCGCGGCCCTGCTCCTGGTGGTCTCCGCGCTGTTTTCCGGGCTGTACTACATGCTCAAAGACAAGGGGCAATCCACCCGGGCCGTCAAATCCCTGACCTGGCGGATCGCCCTTTCGGTGGCACTGTTCGCCCTGCTGCTGATCGGCGCCGCCACCGGCCTCATCGAGCCCCATGGGCTGCAGCACTGACGTCTGCCAACCATCCCCGGTCAGAGTGGAGCTCCCTCTCCCTCCGGGAGAGGGC
>JABAHQ010006181.1_pt1 | contig 13879 bp, 17 predicted proteins | sample 7062091 | NCBI WGS metagenome assembly JABAHQ01 (sample SAMN14534359, study PRJNA622989) | marine sediment metagenome | biome: marine biome [ENVO:00000428]; feature: marine pelagic biome [ENVO:01000023]; material: deep marine sediment [ENVO:00002113] | place: India: Gulf of Kutch | collected...
CACAGATCCGGTGATGTATCGAGTCCGTCAGCTCTTGCCGATTTCCGGCATGGGGATCGATTTTTCTCCTATTATAATTATCCTGGCCATCATTTTCCTCCAGAGTTTTCTGGTCAATTCCCTGGCGATGGTAGCCATGAAACTCCAATGAGCGGACCATGCGCCTGACCTATCTCGACATCCTTGAGCAGTGTTTCCGTGAAAAATTCCGGGGGTACAGCAAACAGGAAGTGGATACGTTTCTGCAACTGGTCGCCGACGATTTCAAGGAAATGGCCGAAGAGCTCCAGCAGCTCAAAAAGGAGATCGACACCCGGGATCGAATCATCGCGCAACTCAAGACCAGCCAGAACGGCAACCAGAACAGCGGCGGCGCCTCTTCCCACTGGAATCCGGAGACGCTCAAGGAAAAAGCGAAACGCGTCGTGCATCTGGCCCGGGAGCAGGCCGAACTTCACCGCCGCAAAGCCGACCTGGAGCTGGACCAGTTAAAAAAAGAAATCCGGAAGTTGAAAGAGGAAAAAACGAACCTCATCCAGGATATCAAGGCGGCGGCCCGGGAGCAGTTGGGACAGAACAAGAAATGAGCTGCCCCTTTCCCGGAAACCCATGGCCCTCCCCTTGACCCAAACTCGGAACGGACTTCAGTTCACGGCCTTCATTCAGCCCCGGGCCTCGAAAAACGAAATTGCAGGCCTGCAGGAGGACGCTTTGAAGATTCGACTCACCGCTCCCCCCGTGGAAGGGGAGGCGAACCGGGCCTGTATCAAGTTTCTGGCCAAAACGCTGGGACTCCGGCCGGCCGGGGTGTCCATCGTCCGCGGACATTCGAGCCGGACCAAGATCATTCGCGTGGAAGGGCTGGGGCAGGCCGAATTGCTGGACAAGTTGAAACCCTTTCTCGAGGGTGCCAGGAAAAAATGAATCAAAAATCCATGATCAAAACGGTGGAATACGGGGATGGCGTGGTGCGCATGATCGATCAAACCCGCCTGCCCCTGGAAAAGGTGTTCGTCGACTGCCGGACCCTCGAAGAAGTGGGTCGAGCGATCCAGACCATGGTCATTCGGGGGGCGCCGGCCATCGGGGTCGCCGCCGCCATGGGGGTGAGCCTGGGGGCGGAGGCGATCGAGGCCGGGGATTTCGATTCGTTTTACTCCCAGCTGGAAGAAAAATGCGAGAACCTGGCCCAGGCCCGGCCCACCGCCGTCAACCTGAGGTGGAGCATCGACCGGATGAAACGCGTAGCGCGGGAAAACAAAGCCCTCCCCCTTCCCGAACTGAAACGACGGCTGAAAGAAGAAGCGTTGAAAATTTACCGGGAAGACATCGCCGCCAACCAGGCCATCGGTTCGTTCGGCGCCGAGTTGGTGGAAAACGGACACCAGGTGCTCACCCATTGCAACGCCGGGGCCCTGGCCACCGCGGGGTACGGAACCGCCCTGGGGGTCATCCGGGCGGCGGTCGGTTCGGGCAAGCAGGTGCAGGTGCTTGCCAACGAGACGCGGCCGTTTCTGCAAGGGGCGAGGCTCACCGTTTGGGAATTGATGGAAGACCAGATTCCCGTCAAGTTGATCACCGACAGCATGGCCGGTTTTTTCATGAACAAAAAGGAAATCGACCTGGTGGTCGTGGGAGCCGACCGCATCGCCGCCAACGGCGATGTCGCCAACAAGATCGGAACTTACACCATGGCCGTGCTCGCTCGGAAACACGGGATCCCGTTCTACGTGGCCGCCCCCCTGTCTACGTTGGACCTGTCGCTGGCTTCGGGGAAGGATATTCCCATCGAGGAACGATCCCCGGAGGAAGTCGTGCATATCAACTGCAAACGCATTTCCCCCGAGGGGACGGAAGTCGCCCATCCGGCGTTCGACATCACCCCGCATCAACTGGTCACCGCGATCATCACCAACAAGGGCATTGCCCGCCCGCCTTACACCGAATCGTTGAAGCGACTGACCGAAGTTCCATGAAAGCGATGATCCTGGCGGCGGGTTTCGGCACCCGGCTTCGGCCCCTGACCACGGTTTGTCCGAAGCCCATGTTTCCCGTGCTCAACCGGCCTCTTTTGGAGCACACCCTTCACCGTCTCAGCGCCCAGAATATTCGCGAGATCGTCATCAACCTGCACCACCTGCCGGAGCAGATTCTCGATCACTTTGGCGACGGTTCGCGGTTCGGGGTGCGGCTTAAATTTTCGTGCGAGGACCAGATCCTGGGCACGGCCGGCGGCATCAAAGCGGCCCGGAAGTATCTGAACGGAGAACCGTTTTTCGTCATCAACAGCGACGTGGTGGCGGAAATCGATCTGCCCCGGGTGATGGAGTTCCACCGGCGGCGCCGGTCCCGGTTGACCCTCGTGGTGCGTGAGGACGCCTCGCCCGAAAAGTTTGATCCCATCGAGATGGATGGAGCGGGTCGGATCGTTCATTTTGTGGGCGCCTCCTCGAAGACCCTGCCCGCCGATACGACGCGAGTGATGTTCACCGGAATCCAGGTGATGGAGCCGGACATCTTCGACCGCATTCCGGACGGCCGGCTCGTCGGCACGACCGAAGACGTTTTTCCCGAAATGATCGAAGAGGGGCTCCCGATTTACGGATTTCTGCATCAGGGATACTGGCTGGATATGGGGACTCGGGAAAGTTACCTGCGACTGAACGCCGATGCCCTGGACGGCCGGATTGGCCTCAGGGGATCGCCGTCGTATGCGCCGGAGGGGCCGCTGATCGTTCCGCCGGTCCTCATCGGGAAAAACTGCCGCCTGGCCCGGGAGGTCCAGGTGGGACCCTACGGGGTGCTGGGCAACGGCTGCCAGGTGAAGCACGGGGCGGTGGTGGAACATTCGGTGTGCTGGGAAGGGGTGGTGTTGGGCTCCGGCACGACGGTCCGGGACTCGGTCCTGGCGGACGGAACCATCGTTCCCGACGGGGAAAAGGTGATCGACCGAAGCCTCATTCCTCCCCGGCCTTGACCCGACTTGGGCCAACAAAAAAACCCGCCGGGGAAACCGTCCGGCGGGTTTGGGCTCGATTCGAATCGGGCGGCTTAAAGCAGCTCGTGGTTGCTCAGGGTCATGCGGTTGACTTCGATTTCGCCCTGTTCGTTGTGGATGATGCGCCGGCTTTCGGGTAAATCGACGTCCCCGACCCGGGTATAGTGGTCGGTGTAGCTTTCCACATCTTTCAGCGCGCTGTTTTCGGGGTTGAAATAATACACCGTGTATTTGTGGGTCAGGAATTTATCGTCCTGGTTTTTCACGCTTTCTTCCACGTTGATGGAAAAGGCCACCCGCGGAGTCTTGCGGTTGATCTGCTGGATGCGGCCGTCCTTGATTCGGTAGTACGAACTCATTCCGTCCCCGCCCATCACCACGCTGCGCCCCAGGGGATGGGTGCCCTCGTCCCCGAAGGCGAGCTTGTACTTGCCGTCCGACTCCTCGAACGACCGCGGTCCCCGGTGCATGGCGATGGAGGCCAGGTTTTCCACCAGGAAGGATTTGGCCTTTTCGTCCTGGAGGGTGGTTTCGATTTCCTTGGGGTTTTTGACGGTGACGGACCCCCGTTCTTCCTTTCCGTTGATGTTCACCACGGCGTCGGCACGGAATCCCTTAAAACCCGCGGGCCAGCGCGCCGTGTTGGAAAAGACCTCCCGGAGCGCTTCCCGGGCTTTCGGGTCGTCTTCCTGGGTGGTGTCGACATCCTGCGGCTTGGTGTAGGTTGCCATAGACTCCTCCTGCAAAGGGGAAATTTTAAAGCTTGTTAATTTATAAGGTTTTGTGGAATTTCCGGTGAAAATCCGTTGGTTGCAGTTTAGACGGGATTGGGCGGAAAAAGATTCGGGGAAACAAAAGCCCGGTCCGGAACCCCAAGGGCCTTAAAAAAAGACCTTGATCTCCGCCTGTTTTTTCTGGTCTTCGATGTATTCCTGAATCCGCTCCTGGGCTTTTTTCTGAAACAGATGTTTCTGGATGGCTTCCTTCATTTCGGAAAACGGCGCCTGTTCCGGGGGTTTGGTTTCCAAAAGCTTGATGATGTGAAACCCGTAACGAGTTTTCACGATTCCGCTCACTTCGCCCGGATCCAGTTGGGCCACGGCTTCGTCGAACGCCGGCTCCAACACGCCTTGATAGATGAAATCCAGGTCCCNNTCCCCGCCATTGGCAGCGGTGGCCTCGTCCTCGGAGAACTGTTTCGCCAGTTTGGCGAAATCCGCCCCGGACCTCACCTTCTCCATGATTTTCTCGACTTTCTCCTTGGCCTGGCGGGTGTATTCCTCTTTTTTCGCTCTCAATTCCCCGGCCGGCTTGGTTTTCATGAGATCGGGGGGGTAAAGGGACACGAAGATGTGGCGGGCCCGGTAGGCTTGGGGGCGATAAAATTCCTTTTTGTTCTCCTCGTAGTATTTCTTCACATCTTCGTTCGTGATGTGGACCTTCCCTTTGACCTTCCGGCTTAAAAGCTCCTGGGCCACCAGGTCCATTTCGAGGGAATGCCGCAGATCTTTTTCCGTGATTTCCCGCCGCTCCAGTTCTTTCTGAAACTGTCCTTCGTTCTCGTAAGGTTTTTTCAACGCCTCCAACTCGGTTTTCAGGGTTTGCGAATCGACGGTGATGTTCTCTTCCTTGCCTTTTTGATACACCAGTTCGCGGATGATTTCCTTGTCAATGAGGTCCCGGATGATTTTATTTTTCTGACGCAGGTCGATGGGTTTGCGGATCGATCGCATGACCCGCATGAACTGGAATTTGACCCGTTCGTCGGAAATTTCGACGCCGTTCACCCGGGCCACCACGTTGGGAATGACCACGCCTCCCACCACGTTGTCCGAGGACGGCTGGGCGGCGATCCCCCGGTCCACCGGGCTGGTCACAAAAAAGAACACCGCCAAAGCCCCCAGGATAATCCTTTTCACGGTCATCGCACCTCTCCAGAAAATCCCCAAAATCAGTTCAAACCGGCTTAATTTTTTGTTGCTCCCGGAAATATCGAAGGCGGAAGATTACCATTCATTTTAACCCGTTGCAATCCTTCCCCAAAATAACTTCCCGCCAGGCAAAAAGAAGGCGGGATTTTCCAACCCTTTCTCCCGGCCGCCGGTTTAAATTTTAACCCGGGGCGCCCCAGGGACCCAAGGATACGCAGGGATGGATTCCCGAAGCGAAAAAACTCTTGTATAACCTATTGAATTTAAGGTATTAATTGGGTGCCCGGCCGGGGTCTCGCCTTGGCACGGCTCCTGCAAAACCCGAAGGGAGAAAAACTTTGGGAGTATATTTCATGAGGAAATTGAGTGGTCTGGTTGGGTTCTGGTTGTTGGTATCCCCGGCGGTTTCCCTGGCCTCCGACTGTATCCGGTTCGAGGACATGGATGTGAAAATCCTGAAGCAGGAATATGGAAAGGCGTTTCTGTCCTGGAAAGCCCAGGTGAAGAGCGAATGCCGGGGAACCGTTTCTTTGTTCGTCAAACTCCAGTTCCTGGACGGCCGGGGCCGCGAACTGGAAGACAGCCTCGTCCCGGTGAGTAACCTGGGCAGTTCGGAATCCCGCTTCATCGAGACCGAGAAAACGGTTCCCCCGGACATTCTCTACCGGACCCGGGAATACCGATTCAAGGCGCGGATCGATCCCTCCGGCCGGACGGAAGAGGTTCGCTTTTAGGACCCGCCCTCCTTGTCCCCCGATCCCCGAAGCACCGGTTAAAGTCTCACCGGAATTTTTCTGGATTGGAGATATTCCTTGGTTTCCCGGATGGTGTATTCCTTGAAATGAAAAATCGAGGCGGCCAGGACCGCGTCGGCTCGTCCCTCCACGATTCCTTGGTACAAGTGGTCGGGCGTGCCTGCGCCGCCGCTGGCGATCAGGGGGATGTGCGCGGAATCGGCCACCGCGCGGTTCAAGGGCAGGTCGTAGCCCGATTTGGTGCCGTCCCGGTCCATGCTGGTCAGCAGGATTTCCCCCGCTCCATACGATTCCATTTGCCGGGCCCAGCGCACCGCGTGGATGCCGGTGGGGTGTCGGCCGCCATGGGTGTAGACCTCCCACAGGGGCGGGGCGTCGGCGTCGGATAAAAACAAGTCCGGGTGCTGATCCTTCCAGGAGGGGGTGGGCGGGTTCAAAGGCTGGCGAGGATCCACTTGTTTGGCGTCGATGGCGACGACGATGCACTGGCAGCCGAACCGACGGGCCGCGCGCTGGACGAATTCGGGATCGCGCACCGCCGCGGTGTTGATGGCCACTTTATCCGCCCCGGCTTTCAGGAGGTTGCGGATGTCCTCCAGGGTGCGGACGCCGCCGCCGACGGTGAGGGGCATAAATACTTTTTCCGCCGTTCGGGCCACCACGTCGAGGAGAATATCGCGTTTTTCGTGGGAGGCGGTGATGTCCAGAAAAGTCAGTTCGTCGGCGTTTTCCCGCTCGTAGGCGGCGGCGATTTCCACCGGGTCGCCCGCGTCCCGTAAATTCACGAAGTTGACCCCTTTGACCACCCGGCCGTCTTTCACATCCAGGCAGGGAATGATGCGTTTAGCCAGCATGGGTTTCGACCAGTTTCCGGGCGTCCCGGAAATCGAGGGTTTGATCATAAAGCGCCTTGCCGATGATGATCCCCTCCACCCCTTGCGACTCCAGCGCCAGCAGATGGGAAATGTCTTCCAGGCGGCTGACCCCCCCGGAGGCGATGACGGGCCGCCGCGTGGCCTCGGCAAAGGCCCGGATGGCGTCCAGGTTCGGTCCCCGGAGCATGCCGTCGCGGCTGATGTCGGTGAACACGAATCCGGTGACTCCCACGGGTTCCAGGAGGCGGGCCAGGTCGACGGCTTTCTGGGACGAGGTTTCGACCCAGCCTTGAACCGCCACCCATCCGTCCCGGGCGTCGATGCCGACGAGGATTTTACCGGGGAACGCGCGGCAGGCCTCTTCCACGAATTTCGGGTCCTTCTGGGCGATGGTGCCGAGGATCACCCGGTACGCGCCTGCATCCACGTAGGCCTCGATCGCCTCCAAGGAGCGGATGCCGCCTCCGACCTGGATGTCGACCGAACTGGTGTAAATGATATTTTTGATGATGTCCCGGTTTTTGGGAAGCCCTTCGAAGGCGCCGTCGAGATCGACCACATGAATCAGGCGGGCCCCTTCTTCGTCCCAGTGGCAGGCCATGTCCACCGGGTCGTCGGAATAGACGGTTTCCTGGTCGGCTTTTCCCTGGGTCAACCGGACGCATTTGCCGCTCTTGATGTCTACTGCCGGAATCAGTTTCATACGCTCGCTCGAATGTTATGGATGCATTCCCAGGCAGGGTTTTCTCGATGGTACCAGATTGCCGCCCGGATTCCCATGTGCAAAAAGATGCTCTCTCTTCTCCAGGAAAGCAAAGACCGTTTGCCGGAAGCCCGGGCGGAGGCTATAATTCCCCCGTTCGGGCCTTCCGAGACGAGGCGCCGAATCCACCGGAGAATGTTCCGGGTCCGCCCCGGGAATCCCTCCCCTGATCCTCCAAGAGGAAATAGTCGATGACGCGCACCCTGAAAATCCTCGACGGCCTGACGGGGATCTGCTTGATCGTGTTTGTCCTGTTTTCCATGTTTTCCATCAGCGTCACCCAGATCGCCCTGGGGCTGGGGGCGCTGGTTTGGCTGGCGAGGACGCAGTTGACCGGGTCCTGGAAAGACCAACAATGGCCGCTGGGGATTCCGTTTCTCGTTTTCAGTCTCGCCTGCCTTCTGGCCGTCCTCACCGCGGTGGACCCGGCGGTCAGTCTCAAACCGCTCAAGAAGCTGCTTCTCATCCTTACCGTGTTTTGGGTGGCCAACACCGTTCAGGGGGCGCGCCAAAGAGACCTTTTGGTGCTCCTTTTGGTGATCTCGGCTTGCGGGGCGTCGCTGTATGGATTTTACCAGGCGTTCACAACCTCTGTAACCTTGAAGACCCGCGTGGAGGGGACCATGAGCATCTACATGACCTTTGCGGGTCTGTTGATGCTGGTGGGGCTTCTGAGCCTGGCCCGGTTCCTGTTTCGTAAGCCCCGGGAACCCGGGATGGGCCTGGCGGCGGGGCTGATCCTGATCTGCCTGCTGTTGACGCTGACCCGGCAGGCGTGGATCGGCTTTCTGGCCGGGGGGCTGTTCCTGGTTTATTGCTGGCGCCCGAAATTGCTGTGGGCGGTTCCGGTTTTGCTGGCGCTGGTGTTGTGGCTCGCTCCTGCCCCGGTGGCGGACCGGATCACCAGCATGGTGGATTGGAACAACCGGACGTTTCAAACCCGGCTGGCGCTCTGGCAGGGCGGTTGGGAGATTTTCAAGGACCATCCCCTGACGGGATGCGGCTTCAAATGCGTGGATGTCGTTCACACCCAGTACCCCGATCCGACCGGCTATATCGAACGCTACATCGGCATGCACAACAATTTTGTTCAATTGGCCGTGGATACCGGGTTGATCGGACTGGGGGCCTGGATGGCGATTTGGATTTGTTTTTTCCGGCGAATGGTTCGGGAAACGATTTCCGGGATCCGCCCCGACGGCGAGCGTTGGGTGATCCTGGGACCGGTTGCCGCCGCCCTCGGATTTCTTTCGGCTGGATTGTTTGAGGTGAACTTTTATGATTCGGAAGTCGTGATGGTGTTGTACTTCATCCTGGCGTTGCCTTTCTCCGCCCGGACGCCGTCCCCCGCCTGACCCCTTGCCTTCCGCGAGGGGAACGGTGGCGCCGGATCGCTGGATTCCCTCCTGCGAATCCTTTCCGACCCGGTGATAAAAACCGGCCGCGATAGGACGGGAGGGACGCCGGACCGGCAAGAGGAAATTCGACACAGAGGGAAGTTTTTTTGACCCGGTGTTTTATTTTAAGTATAAAAGTTGCACCCAGTTGTTTGACTCCAGGGTTCGCTTGAGAGCGGGTTCCCCGGGATCGAAACGGGTTGGAGGTCTTCCCGGACCCCGGGTTTCACCTCAACCGTAGAGGCGCTGCTAGTTTTCTGAACCCGGCTCGTCCGGTGTTTGCGGCTTTTGGCATGGAGATTGGTCGATGAAAGTGACCCGAACCGAATTGAGTGGCGTAGTGGTCATCGAGCCGGAAATTCATTCCGATGACCGGGGATCTTTTTATGAAAGTTACGTCAAGCGGAAGTACGTGGAAGCGGGGATTGTCGACGACTTTGTTCAGGACAATCATTCGGTTTCCAAAAAAAATGTTTTGAGAGGCCTTCATTATCAGGTTCAGCCCGGACAGGCCAAACTGGTGCGGGTGACTCGGGGGGAAGTGTTTGATGTTGCCGTGGACATCCGGAAAGATTCGCCCACCTTCGGGAAATGGGTCGGGATCCGGCTTTCGGAAAAGAATCGAAAGCAAATGTATGTCCCCATTGGATTTGCGCACGGATTCTGCGTTCTGAGTGAGATGGCGGAATTTTTGTACAAATGCTCGGATTACTATTCCGCGGCGGGGGACCGGGGGATCATTTGGAACGATCCCGACATCGGCATCGAATGGCCCATCCAAAATCCGATCCTTTCCGAAAAGGACCAAAAACATCCCCGCCTTCGGGATGTGGAAGTGGAACTGCATTCCCTGGGGGGAGCTTAAAGGGGAACAACTTTTTTAATTTACTCGCCAGCACCCGATTAGGTATTCGGTTCTGCCTCGGGCAGCGATTCGAGAAGTCGGACGAATTCGTTGTAAGCCCGGGCGATCGCTTCCTCGATGTTGAAATCCTCCGGCGTCATTTTCAGACTGTAGGCCTTGACCAGTTTTTCGTCCAGCAGATTCCTCAATTGCGTTTCAAACCCATTGATCTTCACCATTTCCGCCCGGTAGGCCCAAAGAATTTCCTCGGTCAACCGTCGGCCCGGACTGCTGTCCAGAATTTCATCATAACCCAATCCTTTTTGGCGGCCCCGGTCGAGGAGGTTTTCAATTTTTTGAGCCAGGGGCAGGTACCGTTCATCTCCCAACAGATTGTGCACGGAGGAGGCAAACACGGGAAACAAAAACTCGGGGATTTCCGCCTTCCTCAATTCGTTTTCCATGAGGTGAAGGAAAAACCGGCCCACATGCTCCTTCCGTTGTTTTGTTTCTTTTGTTCTTCGTAACCGCCGGGGCGAAAAGCCTTGGGGTCTTGCGTTCCGATCCAGCTGGTTGAACAAATCTTCCGTTTCCAGCTCGGCGCGGATCAAAAGATCCGAGTCGTTGAGATGAGGGTTTTCCCGGCCGATTTTCAGGACCCTGCGAAGGATCGATTTGCGGATCCGAAGGGGATGCCGGTCCTCATCATTCTGGGGTTGTGTGAGTTTTTCCATGACCGTTCCTTTGACCGAGGGAGTTGAGGTCTAAAATCCAATTTGTTTGATCGACCTGGCCGCGGGACTTCGTAGGACCGGGGCGTCTCCGAGGGAATCCCATTTTCCCCTCCAGACAATCCCTCCTTCCTTATTCTTATTAAAATTTAATCCCCCCAAACCGGGCCTGCAAGGCAGGAAATTATCAGGGTTTCAGGGGCGAATTTTCGGGAAAAATCAAATAACTTCAATTATTTTAACACGTTATTCCATCTGGGGTTAGGGTGTATTTTTGCCTTAATATTTGCAAAGGCCGTGCCGATAAATTCAGTAAAAGGAATGGCCGAGTTGCTGAGGAAAAAGGAGCAACCGAAAGGCAAAAAGACCCATGGCAATCCCCGAAATTTCCTCCCAGAATTCCATCCTCGATCGCAAACAGGCTTCCTCCCTCCTGAACCAAACCTTTTCTTCCAATCTTCGGGTCAAGACCCGGGAAGGAGACTTGGTCCATTTAAATTTTGAAAACCGGCAGTTTTCCGCTCAATCCCGGAGCGAAACCCAGCTCGAAAACGATATTGTGGTGGGGGAGTTTTCCTCCGTGGCCCTGGCCGCCTCCCGCTATTCCCTGACGGTCGAGGGAGACCTGAACGAGGATGAACTCAAAGCCATCCAGCAATTGGTTCGCCGTACGACGCCCATCGCCCGGACGTTTTTCTCCAAGGCCGAATTCGATGCGGAAAACGCCGCCCACCGGTTGCAGGGGAACCCGGAAATTCTGGAAGAGGTGGAGGTCTCTCTAAAACGGGAAATCCAGGCTTCCTTGAATATTGAAATCTTCACCCAGGACGAATCGGGCGCGGAGAATCCTTCCGAAGAATTAGAAACGGCTTTTCGTCCGCTGGAAGAAACGGAAATCGATGCGTCCAACATTCGCGATCTTCCTTCTCTGACCCAGGCGGCCGTGCAATCGGAATTCGAGACTCAGGTCCGGGAATTGTCCCGAACGCCCACCATTCTTAAATCGCTGACGGATCTGATGCGATTCCTGGAAAACCGTTTTTCCGAGTTTTTCCATCCCCTGAATCATCCCGAAAAACCTCTAGGGGACCCCTTACCCCCGGAACCCCGGCTCGACGGGGTGACGAATTCTGAAGGGGATTGATCCCCCTCCTTTTTCCGGTTCTCCCTTTTTCAAATTCTGATTTACTTGTTCCTCAAGGGACGAGGTTCCCCCTTCTATGGCGCGGGAGAAAGAATGGGAAATTCGGAAACGGGCTTTTGGGATTTCCTGAAGGTTTGCGAGCGGGATGGATGACTAAGCGGATTTAGAAGAAAAACTTTGAGGGGCGTTCAAAAGAATTTTGACGTACTGAGTCAACTGATGGGCTTTCTCTTCTTCATTATTTTGGGTGTAGATCATGATGAGGTTGCTCATCATCCGGACCAAGGTTTCCCGGTCGGTGGCCCGGGAAAGGAATTGTTCCTGAAAAGGCTGTCCCATGCTTTGCACCAGGAGGATGCATTCTTCCCGAGTCAATTGCCGGCCTCGGTGAAAGGGGTCGAAAAAGATCGGCTCTACCGGCCGGTCGTATTTGGCGATGAAATGACGGGGCAGCCCCACACCCGCGATGGGAAGGTGAAGCCGTTTTCCCACCAGGATACACAGGGCCGATAACGTGATGGGCAATCCCGTTTTCCGCTCCAGGACTCGATTGAAATAGCTGTTGTCGGGATTAAAATAGTCCGCCTCGTTGCCCACGAACCCTTGTTCCTGAAACAGAAACTCCGCCAGTTTCCGAAGGCATTCTTCGGGGGAATCCTTGGGAGAAAGCCGGCGGCTCAAAATATCGGCCAGACGGTCCAGCGATCGGGTGCACGTTTCCGGGTCCGCGTCGGGATACCCGAATTCCACCAGGATTTTCATTCCCTGTTCCAGATCCAGGTCGCCGCCCCGGGCGGCAAAAACCAATTGGCGAAACTTTTCGGCCAGTTTTTGCGGGTGAATGGCGTGAATGAGGTTTCGAGCGATGGACCGCCGCTTGGGATTTTCCTCCCGGGCGGCCATTTCCAGAAAAGGCAGCGCATCTTCCCCAATGTGGATGAGTTGCTCGTGAACCCGGGAACGGACGTAAGAATCCGCGTCATCCATGAGTCGAATCAGATGAGAAATACTGTTTTTATCCGCGTGGAAAGTCATGGGTTGGGAAAAAAACCGGGCGGCCGGGGCCGCCCGGGGTTTCGTTTCCAGATGCCCTTCCGATATCAAAGATTCGGTTGTGGCGTCATCCGCAGGTAAGGCTTGACTTCCTTGAAGCCCTTGGGAAATTTCTTGGGAATGTCTTCCGTCTTGATGGCCGGAACCACCACGCAATCTTCCCCGTTCTTCCAATCCACCGGCGTAGCAACACTGTAGTTGGCCGTCAACTGCAGGGAATCGATCACGCGCAACAGCTCATCGAAATTTCGTCCCGTCGAAGCCGGGTAGGTGATCATCAGCTTGATCTTTTTATCCGGGCCGATGATGTACACCGTGCGGACCGTCATGTTGTCCAGCGCGTTAGGATGGATCATGTCGTACATCGTGGCAATTTTTTTCTCGGGGTCTGCGATGATCGGATAATTGACCGTGCAGTTTTGAGTCTCGTTGATGTCGTTGATCCAGCCCTTATGGTCCTCCACCGGGTCGACGCTGAGCGCGATGATTTTTACATTGCGTTTTTCGAACTCGGGTTTCAATTTGGCCGCCCGGCCGAGCTCGGTGGTGCAAACCGGGGTGTAATCCTTGGGGTGAGAGAAAAAGACCCCCCAGCCGTCCCCCAGCCATTCGTGAAATTTGATGGTTCCTTCCGTGGTTTCGGCCGTAAAATCCGGCGCAGTATCTCCTAATCGAAGTGCCATTGTCTGCTCCCTTTCCAAAAATGGACCGAAGTTAATATAAATGCTTTTAATATCAAAGGGTTCAAAAAAGGGTGGGCCTCCCCGAACACCCGGGAGTCCTTAAAAAGACTTTTTTGACCCCAAAAAGCCGGGATACTAAAATGGCTTTAACTGATTGAATGAAAAACTCGTTGGGTCCAACCGTGGATGACCGATTATAACACAGGTTCCCAAAGGGGATGGAAAAAAGGACCGTCCCCGGCGGACCGGCCGGTCACGCACAGGGCCCCTATAGATAAAGGTAAACATTTTTGCAATAGGATGAAAATCGGGCATTCGAAGTTTCAAAAATTATCCGCGTGGGATCCCTCCAACCTCCCATTCCTCTCATTCCCATGGAACAAAAAATCGTCGAGACCCTGAACCTCCTTCAAAAAATCTGGGTAGGGTTTTTGATCGCCTTGTATTTCACCGGGTTCATGAACGAATACCACTTTCCCGGCATGCGGGAGGAACCCCTGGAAGGCGAAGAAATTCTTTGGAACGTCCAAAAAGTCTTTTTTTTCGGACTGATGGGGGTGGGCGTCCTGATCGACGTGGTCCGGATGCGGGAAGACCGGCAAAAGGCATTCAATTATCTGTTATTTTCGCTCCTTCTGGGCGGATTTTCCACCTACATCAGCGCCCAGCAATTCAAAGCAGTGGCTTTTTTGTTCGGCCGGTGAG
>JABAHQ010001914.1_pt4 | contig 13872 bp, 12 predicted proteins | sample 7062091 | NCBI WGS metagenome assembly JABAHQ01 (sample SAMN14534359, study PRJNA622989) | marine sediment metagenome | biome: marine biome [ENVO:00000428]; feature: marine pelagic biome [ENVO:01000023]; material: deep marine sediment [ENVO:00002113] | place: India: Gulf of Kutch | collected...
CCTGAATTTACTGAAGTGGAAATACGGGAATAAGTGAGAAGAATCTCTCTACTATAAATTTAGCATAGTAAATTTGATGCTCTCCAATTTGTGCAATGCATAAAGGCATTTCACTCCGGTTTTAGGGAACTCACTCTTCTTTTCGGAGTGCATCGCCTTTATGCGATGCACAGACAATCCATAAAGACGATGCATTGCTTCTTAAAATTTTCAGAGTTATGCTTCTCTTGCTTCCTCCCACGGTGGTAAAATATTGAACAGAATATATAAAATGACAAACGGCAAAAGCAAAATGACAATGGAAACCAGCAATCCTTCCAGGCCAAAGAAGGTCATTTTATAAACCGTCAGACCTCTGAAACTCTTGGAAAACAGTTGACCGCCAATAACCACATTCCAGCGAGTGGAAAAAATGCCGACCTGCACTAACAATGCCGAGACAAAATAAATCAGTTTTCGTAATTCACTGGGAGTACGAAACAACTTAACTGCCGCAATAGCGCCGAGCGGAAGTATCATCCCGATCAAAAGTTGAACCACCACCAGGCTAACAAACAATTTACCGGAAACCAGCCGGGCCAAAATCTGGATGGATTCTTCCGACTCATAAATTCGATGAATAAAATCCAGGGTTTCCAGAGAAAAGTCTATAATCATGACATAGAACAGGAAGCTGGCTAACTTATCCAGGCATTTCATATCCACCGACTTACGGCGGATCGGCATGACGACCATGTATATCAGCAATACTAATGAAATCCCGGAAACAATGGCGGAAAACAGAAATACGATCGGCATTAACACGCTGGACCACCAGGGATTGGCTTTGACAGAGCCAAAAATAAATCCCACATATCCGTGAAGCAGGAAGGCGGATGGAATCCCGATTATCGTTACAACTCTCACCGCCTTTTTATCAAAAATTGACGCCGAATCGGAGACATCGTTCGAAAAGAGGGAAAAAAGCTTGTGAAGCCACTTTTTAAACCCGGTTTCTTTCTTTGCCCATAAAATCAAATCTCTTCTGTAATCAAACCAAATTTCCAGGAGCAAAACAGCCATCAGGTACCAGGCATATACAAATCCGAACATGGCCATTGCCGAACTGGTGTTGGGCGTCAAAAATATTTCAAACGATTTTTCCGGATGACCGAGGTGAGCCAGAAGCGGCAATGGCGCTACCAGAAGAAAAGCAAGTGCGGTCAACAAAGAAATACGGTAAGTATCCTGCACGGCTTTAACATTAAACACTTTTACCAAAGACGCCAAGATAAAAGCGCCGGCGACTAACCCGGTAATATAGGGATAAATAACAATCAGGAGTCCCCAATGCAATTCAATTTCATTCGGATAAATATACCCGGTAATTTCTTTAAGCAAGGGATACAGGTGTTTGACAATTTCTTCCAACGCTATTTTACCTCCATATCGAGATTGGCGTAATAAACCTTAGGCTTGGTATTTAAAAATGGCTTTAATACATCTATTTTATGAAAACGGAGAAACCGTACCAACGGACTGGCTTTCTTCCTGACTTCGCCGAAAATTCTCGCCTGAGTGGGACAGGCTTCAACACAGGCAGGTGNNCAATGCGATGATAACAGAAGGTGCATTTTTCGGCGGTTCGGGTCTCCGGGTGTAAAAAACGCGCTCCATACGGGCAGGCTTGAATACAATAACGACAGCCGATACAGTATTCCGAATCTACAAGTACAACGCCGTCAGCATTTTTAAAGGTAGCACCAACCGGGCATACCTGAACACAGGGAGGGTTATCGCATTGATTACAAATTTTGGGAACGAAAAAACTGCGGATAACATTTTTTTCTACCGGACTGGGTTCAAAACTATTGATGGCCCCATGAGGGCTGTCCACAATGGCTTCCCCATCCTCAAGAATTCGATACCGCTCCACCCAGGTACGAAAGAAAAACGGCTCATCCGGCACATTATTTTCCCGTTTACATGCCTCAACGCATCGGCCGCAACCAATACATTTATTGATATCAATTCCCATTCCCCAATAATGATCGTGGGGATTGTATCCTTCTCCCAAAATCCATTCCCCGGCTTTTTTTAGCTTTTCGTCCGCTACCAGAACGGATGGCACCAGCAAGGAGGTAAACGCTAAGAACGCTTTTTTGATAAACTCTCTTCTTCCGTAATCTGTCTTCTGTTTTTTCTTTTCAGAAATCGGTTTACTCATTCTCTTGCCTCCGGTAAGTGTGGATAATGACATTGCCAGCAAACATATCTGGTTTCATGGGTTTCCAGGTTCACCCGCGGAATGCCTTTCTCACTATCAGCATCCTCGGCGTGGCATCCGCCGCAAAATTCGCGAGAAGCCGGCTTTTCGGGAAGGACCTCTCTCGGATTTATTTTATGCTCGTCGGGAGTTTTATGGCATCGGGTACACGGGACATACACATGGTGCGAGAGCGATTTGGTCCGGGCAATGGTGGCATGGCAGGCTTCACATTCTTTTGGGGTGGTAGGCGGCTCCGGATTGTGAGGTTCATGGCAGGAAATACAGGGCTTCATCGGATTATGCGAGGCAGCCACAATTTGAGGAAACCCGGTGGGACGAGAGGGCAAATATTCGTGACAGAGAGGGCAATATCCCCTACCGCGGGGCGCCTCCAATTGTGCGGCAAAGGGATCGTCGGTATGCTCGGCAGCCGGCCCATGACAGACTTCACAAGCCACATTCTGATGAAACCCTTCATATTTGGTATCAACGATATCGTCATGACAATCCGAACATATCTCACGGCCGGCATAGCGAATATCCTGGGAGACAATCTCGTCCACTGCTGAGGCGCGAAAATGTCCGTATTTTCCAAAATCCGGTGGTACCAACAAATAAATCGCCGTAATAAGCAAGGCTAAGAAAATTACAATCACCACCGAGAGGCGTTTAATTTGCTCGGGAAACCTATTCCAGGAAGACCTCATGGAATTTAGCCCCACTTTTATAAAGTTAAACACCTTTTGACCATCAGGGAAATTTTGCATGGAGACTCCACTAACTGGGGTTACCTTCTTCCGTTTCATTTGCACTCGCTCTTGCCCTCATTCTGGAATAGACTAAAGAAACAATCAATAGAACAATGCCCAGAATGAGGAAGGAAGCCATACGATAGGCAGGTTCGAGTTGAATGATGCCAACAATCAACACATAAAAGACGGTTAATAAAAGCGTTCCAAGGGCCATCCACCGATATTTTTTATTACTTAAAATGCGACTCAGTATATAGTACAAAAGCGCCACCCCAATCCATGCCAGTACGACGTAGGCACCCGGAACCAGGTGGTATAAACCGTACGGAAAAATAAAGAATGCGGTGATGAGATATGCGTNNTATGCGTTTCTCATCAGTTCGGTTCGCAAATCCAGTCGGTGTTTTTGCCAATTCATGATTCGCGCGCTCAGCAGAGCAACAATCGCAAAGCTCAAATTAGCGGCGGCGACTTTACCAGCCATCGCCAGCGATGCGATAAAAATGAGCAGATAAATCACAAAATTGGCCACGATAATGATCTTTGAGCGAAACCAGATGGCAGTGGAGATAACCAACAAGCTCTGCCAACACAACCAGGTAAAAAAGTCTGGCTTTCCAAAGAAGGAAATGATGGTAACACTTAGTGCGGCATAGCCCATCATCGCATAGAAAAAAGTAGAAAATTTACTTTGCTCGCGTATCCAAAAAATAATTGAGAGACCTAAAAATAGAAGAGAGGCAAGCAGATGATATAGCGTAAAATGTGCTTGAAATTTAGTGAGAGTCAGCAATAAGAAAAGGGTGAACGCGCCGACACTATTAAAAAAAGTGCTGATGATGAGCAGATTGTCTTCCGGTTTATCTTTTCCTCGCAATAAAATTCCTACTGCAAAAATCAATGCGTAAATTAAAATGAAAATGATATTGGTAGGAGGCGCTTCCACCAATTGTAGTGTATTTCCCATAAAGGGATTATTCAGGAACCAGAGAAGATGGGTAAAGTAGGTAATCAGGATACCAAAAATGAGTAGCTGGGGCCACTGAAACTTTAACTTGAAGAAAACAACCAGTGCGGCCATCACTGTGGCGATAGAAAACAGGGCATAGGGCTGCTCGCTTACCACTGCCGTAATGTAGCCCATTATAAATGTCAGTCCACTTAGATATATGGATCTTCTGCGAGCCGCAACAACTAAATTTATGCCGACCACCAGTAACAATAGAATGACTTCCAGGAATCTCCCGGTTACCACCGGCGGAGCGCTAAAGAAGTGGAGTCGCAAGGTCGTGAAATAGAGGAGAACCAATGCACCTCCTAATAAATACCTGGAAATATAGGTAAAGGTGTTTCTCCACAGATGAGAGAGGATGATGAGCCCCCCTACCAGGATATAGCCAAATAAGCTGGGAAGAGCCGGCGGTAAATTTTGGTACGGAAATGTCAATAAAAAAGCAATTCCGATGGCCAAGATTACAATGCCGACTTTGGCAAACCAGAATTGTCCGATTTGAAATTCTAAGGCATCAGCTGTCTCCGTTACTTCACGAGTTTTTTCCAGTTCTTTCTCTTCTGCCAATTCCTCCTCAGCCGGCGTAAGTTTTAAGTAAGCTTCAATTCGTGAAATTCTTGCTTCGAAGCTTTTTAGATAATTTATTATTTGCTTTTGGTTTGGATCCTCAGAAGAAATGTTCATTCTTTAGTACTCCATCTAAAATAAACCAACATGAATATCTTAATGGAAATTACCTTTCTTGAGAGTAATTTAGCATTTAATAAAGGGCCCAATGGTGTGATTCCTACTGACAAAAATTTAACTATGGCAGCATTGATAAGCTTATTTCGACGACCCGTCGGGGATATGACGCAGATAGGTATATAGATTTGCCATATCTCTGCCATTAAATTCCGGCCACTTCAACTCTTTCTCTAATTGTTTTTCTCGCATTGCTGGTGCATGATTCCACATAGCCGTAATCATTGCCAGAGGTGAATCCATGTCCTCAAGCATCACCAGATCGGCCGCAATTTCACTCCCTTCCCCCTGTAATGAATGACAGGATAAGCATCCTTTTTCTTTAACGATTTGTGAGCCTTTTTCGGCATCCCCCGGGATATCTTCCAGCTTAATGCTGTACAAGTAAGCAATTATGTCTGCCATTTCACCTTTATTAAAAGCGGGGAAAGAAATGTTCTCTTCCCTCATGATCTCCCACATTTTTGGACCATGATTCCACATATTTCCAGCAATTTGTGTAATTGAGTAATTGAAATCCATCTCAATAAAATCAGGTCCCAGCGTTCCACCCTCACCACGAATAGAATGGCAGCGCAGGCATCCTTTTTCCTCTGAAAGTTTTTTTCCTCTAACCGGATCGCCGAGGTTAAAAGACCCGACCGGCACTTTGGTAGGTGTCATATACGATCGCATGGCGACTGCAATATCAACAATCTCATTACCCTTAAATTCCGGTCTTTCGATGTCATGCTTTTCGAAGAGTTCCATCATATCCGGTCCATGATTCCACATAGTCTCCAGAAGTGCAATGGGGGATAGATATTCCTCTTTGTCACTAATATTGGGACCAATATCTCCACCCGCACCGCCGAATGTATGACAAGACATACAAGCTTTACTTTTCAAAAGCTTCTTTCCTCTATATTCATTACCCGGCTCTCCCATATAGCGAATAAAGGAAAGGTAGGCGATGAGTTGAGACATTTCTTTTTCAGTAAATTCCGGAAATTGATATCCCGCTTCTTGTATCTTTTCGAACATTTTGGGAAAATGATTCCACATCAACGACGCCAATTCCAAATAGGTCCCGTAAAATTTTTCTTCACCGAGGTCTGGTCCCCCTTTTCCGCCTTTATCGTAAATACTATGGCAATCTATACAACCCTTCTCTTCAAAAATATCGCGCCCCTTCCAATGTGACTGCTCTGAAAAACTTTGCTGCGCGTAAAACGATGACAGGCAAATTAGTAAGAGTACTACCCCGGTAATCCAATAATATCGATTGTTTGTATTTACCAACATAAGTACCCCCTCTTATTTTTAGATTTCAAATACAACCAAACACCTTAGCAGGTTTGCTGTAGTGTTAAATTTGATAAATCTGAGCTACTCATGTTTATATTTAAGGGAAAAATGCTCATGAGTGCCTTCATCTTTTCGCTGTGAGAAATCAAAAGGTTGATCTTTTTTAAAGAATGGGCTTTTTTCATTGTGACAAAGACTGGTACAGGTTTCCCCCGTTACCGGACTGACGAGACCAACTTTAACCACCTCTTCCAATTTATACTCTTTATTCTTTAAGTGCATATATTGTTCTTTGGTATACTCACTTCCAGCACCATGACACATCTCACATCCAACCCCAACAAGTTCCGGAGTTTTTTCTAAACTAACAAACCCGCCGGGCTTTCCGTAGCCGGTTGTATGACAGGGTACGCATTCAGAGTCTTTCGTATAATCCTTTTCCGGATCCAAACCGGCGCTTTTCTTTGCTTCTGCTCTCTCACCCGGCTTTAAAAGATCAAAGGCTTGTGCCATTTTGGTTTCTTCCCAAGACCTATATTGCTTCAAATGACATTTCTTGCATCCGTTTGTTCCAATGTAGCTATATTCCGCACTTGCTTTTTCGTCCTGTGAAAAAAGGGTTCCCGTCAAAATAAAAATGGCCCCCATTACAATAGAAAAATGTTTGGGCTTCATAATTGACTCCTCAATTAATGCATAATTTTTTTATTTCTTGTGTAAAGCACGAATATAGGCAAATAAATCAGCGAGTTCCTTCCCGGAAAACTCAGGCCACCCCATGACCTTTTCTAATATTCTCTCCTCCATCACCGGAGCATGATTCCACATAACCTGTGACATATCCACGGTTGAGGTGAGAGCCCTGGACTTAGAAAGGTTGGGTGCAAATGCGCTGCCTTTTCCCGCTTTCCCATGACAATTTGCACACCCTTTTTCGGAATATATTTCTTTGCCTAATTTTGGATCACCGGGTTTATCAACGAATCCTATAAAGTACAGATAAGCTATCAAATCTGCCATTTCCTTCCCGGTAAATTTGGGCCAGCGAATTTCTTGTTCTTCCATGAGTTCTCTCATGCTGGAACTATGATTCCACATGAGACCAGCGATTTCGGTAACACTGTATCCCGCAACCAACTCATTTAGCTCCGGACCAATTTTATTGCCTTCCTCACTTAACGCATGACACTCAAGACACCCTTTCTCTTTGAAAACGATTTTACCTCGTTTAGGATTGCCCGGAGACATATACACTTGCTCTCGCTCTGTACCTTTACTTGCCGCTCGAATATAAGCGCTAAGGTCTACAATCTCCCCTTTTCCAAATTTAGGCAGTTCTAATCCACTTTTTTTCACTTCCTCTGCCATTTCCGGTCCATGATTCCACAGTGCTTGCGCTAAATATAATGGCGAGATATATTTCGCCAATTTATCGAAAGCAGGGCCCGATTCCCCTCCTTTACCGCCAACTGAATGGCAACTTAGGCACCCCTTGTTTTCAACCAGTATCTTTCCTCGATATAAATTTCCGGGTTCACCCAAATATCGCAAGTAATAGAGATATGCAGCAAGTTCAACCATTTCCGTGCGGGAGAATTTCGGGAACGACAAGTCTAATTCACGCATTTGCTTAAGCATGTCAGGTAAATGGTTCCACATGATGCCGGTAAATTGTAGAAAACTGCCGTAGAATTTTTGTTTTCCCAAATCAGGTCCGATATTTCCGCCTTCTCCCTTAATAGAATGACAGGTAATACAGCCTTTCTGTTCAAAAACAAAACGTCCTTTTAATGGATTTTCCGGTATGAAAAATTCTTGAGCGAAAATTGGCGAAAATAATAGAAAACAGAGTAAGAATAACCACCAAACCGTCCGATGAGTATTGGTTAACAATATGCCACGCCATCGCTTGGGAAGGTTTTTCAACACATTATGGAACGATATTGAATTATTCATTTTATCCATGGAAAACTCCTGACACCGAAATCAACGATTGTTCTAATAGAAACTCATCCTTCCAGCTATTCTGGATGGGTTGCTTTTTCTTCAGTGCGATGTTTTTGCAATCCCACAAATACATAGGTCAAAATGGTGGCAATGGTTAGGAATAATGGAATAGCCACAATACCAATGGCAACCGAAGCATTGAGTGCGTCGTGCAAATGCTTTGCGACACGCAGCAAACTAAGAATCCATATATCTACCGCAAGAACAAATATCCAAATCCAAATGAGGGAAGCAATTTGTAGGATACGAATCGTTTTCTTCTGCACCTATTGACTCCCGCTGTTTTTTATTTTTAACTCTCGCTCAAGATCTTCCTCTTTATGTTCTTCAGGTAAATAAGAGTGAAGCCGGTGAGCAACTTCTCTGATGCTCGATTCCCTTCCCTCTTGAATCTCCCAAATTGAGATTAAGGGAAAAAATTTGGCAAAAAGGATAAATCCTAAAACGAAAACGGCCACCCCTCCTGCAAATAGACCCCATTCAGTTAGAGTTGGGATGTAGATGCCTGTGGGATATTCCAGTCTTGGATTTGCTAATGAAGGCACAACAATGATGAGCCTTTCAAGCCACATACCAATCGTTACGCTGATTGATGCGCCTAAAATACCCGTTATAGTTCTTGTTTTTTTATTACTCAACAATGCTACCGGTATGATGAAATTACAAATTACCATTAACCAAAAGTAGGGTGAAAAATCACCAATAAATTTGTAAAAAAACACCCGCATTTCGTCCGGTTCATTCCCATAGAACGTGGTCAAATACTCAGAGAATGTGAAATAGAACCAGATGAGGGACATAATGAGTAGAAGTGTGGATAGATATCTGAAATGTATTTCCTTTAAATAGCGTTCAAGATGATAAACTCTGCGGAATGCAATCATAACAATTAGCAGCGCCGCAATCCCGGAGAAAATAGCGCCAGCGACAAAATAGGGCCCAAAGATTGTACTGTGCCAGCCCGGCTGTATTGTCATGGCAAAAATATAGGAGATCACCGTATGCACAGATACGGCGATGGGAATAACCATGACCATTAAAATATTAATTGCGCGATTCAAAATCCGCTGTTGTTTCTCAGTACCCTGCCATCCCCAGGAGAGAAACTCGTAAAGCCATTTCGGTTTGATACCTCGGTCACGAAGAATTGCTATATCCGGAATTAATGGCAGGTATAGATACACGGTACTTGCTGCAAAATAGGCGGTGATGCTGGTAACATCCCACAATAACGGTGATTGAAGCCGTCCATTGGTGACTAAATTCCACATGCGTCCCGGTTGCCCCATATCGATAATCGGGTGCAAGCCACCGATCGCCAGAACGATTGCTGTTATCACCTCAGCCATACGGGTGATGGGGCGCCGCCATTCCGCTTTTGATAAACGCAGAATCGCGGAAATCAACGTACCCGCATGACTAATACCAATGAAAAAAACGAAATTAACAATGTAAAAACCCCATGAAACTGGTTGTGCCAAACCGGTAACTCCCAATCCAGCCATAATTTGAATGACGTAAGTAGTAAAAGCAAATGCGATAACGGCAATTAATATACCTGTCATCCAGTAAAATCCATGGCCTGTGTGCGTAATTGAACCGGATAAGTCTGTTACGATACTATTTTGGATAAGGGTTTCTCTGTCATTTTTCATTGTATTTTTCCGCACTTTTTGAATCATTCTGCTTCCGACAGGTAGTACACTTTGGGTTCGGTTCCCAGCTCTTCGAGCATTCGAAATGCTCTGGGGCTTCTTTTCAAATTGGATACCTCGCTATTCGGATCATCCAAATCACCAAAAGATATCGCCTTTGTCGGACAACTTTCCTGACAGGCTACCACATAATCACCTTCCTGTAATTCACGGTTTTCAGCGGCGGCCGTTTCTTTTGCTTTTTGTAAGCGATGAATACAAAAAGTACATTTTTCTACTACACCATCCGGTCGAACCGATACATCAGGATTCATTGCAGAAGCCATTTCCTGGGGCCAATAAGGTCTATTCCAGTTAAAGGTTTTTACCGTATACGGACAAGCAGCCATACAATAACGACAGCCAATGCATTGGGGAAAAATTTGCGCCACAATTCCTTCTTCATTGATATAGGTAGCTCGCACCGGACACACCCTGGTGCAAGGCGGATCATCGCATTGAAAACATGGCCTTGGAAAATATTTTACTTTAAGATGGGGAAATTCACCCTCATATGTGGTTAACATATCCATCCAAAACATTGTCCGCCCTTTTGCCGATTCTTCCGGTCCCACCACTGCTACATTGTTTTCGATTTTGCAGGCGGCTACGCATTCTCCACAACCGGTACATCTATTCAAATCAATTACCATTCCCCATCTTGGCATAAAAAAATACTCCCTTAATGGTTAAGTGATTTCTTCCTTATTAGCCTTTTCTATTCTCACTTTTGTAGAAATATGAGATGGGATGCCGCATATCAAATCCATGTCAGCTGCAAATATTCTATACGGATTTACCCCTTTGGTGTTATCAACCCTGTGTATAGGTTTATGACCAGCGCCGAATGGAATCATAATAGTTTCAGGCATCACAGTCGGTAAAACCTTTGCCACAAGGGAGAGGTGTCCTGTGGGAGATACAATATTGATAAAATCACCTTCATTTATACCCAATCTTTTGGCTGTTTGCGGGTTAATCTCTGCCCAGGAGTTCCAGTATTCGCGTGAATGTAACCCGGATAACTCCTGCAGCAGTCTCAGGTGATCACAGCCACCATTGTTGTTGGTTATCAATGGATAGGCCAGCAAATGATATGGAAATTCAATAGCATTATCATCGAAACGAGGCGCTTCAAAATGCGGCAGAAAGAGCAAATCGCCGCGAGCAGCTATTTTCCAACCACGATAGATATTCTCAATTGGTTCTCCTGTTTCCGTTAGCCTATCTATCTCGCTTTGCAGTGTCTGGGAGTAAAATTCGAACTTACCAGATTTGTTATTAAAGATCGTTCTATTAGGGGAACCCGGGGAAGTTGGATCCCACCATCCTCCCTTTTCCAGTAAAACATCCCAAAACTCTTCAAATGTGGAATATTCAAAAGGTTGCCAACCCCTTTCTTTCAAAAATTCGATAAATGAGATATCAACACTTTCGGAAACAATACTCCCCTCCCCGGAATCAAAAATCGCTTTAGCATGTGCTTGCACAAAACTTTGGTAATTCTCCCATGGAAGAGCCTCTGCCAACTGCCCTCCCAGTCTCTGCCCAAGCTGCAGAAGGACATCTCCAATATGGCGGGTATCATAAAGTGGTTCGATTACAGGTTGCTGCACTCCAAAATGCGAAAACTCAACGGTGGGTATCCCTTGGCTAGCTTCCCATTTCTCTAAGAATACATGTTCCGGCAGTATTAAATCTGCAAAGGCATTTGTCTCATTTATAAAAGAATCACAGCTTATAATAAATGGTGCTTTTTCCAAGACTACTGCGTATTGCTTTTGATTGGTAGAATCAAATAACGGATTAACACTATCGAAAATAATTGTGTCAAGTCCATATGGCTTATTATCCTTCAATGCAGGTACTAATTGTTCAAATGAATCTACGTTAAAAGTGAACTCAAAATTATGCTCAAGGCCAATTTTGGGGGTTGCAAGGCCCTTTTGTGATATATCATCCCTTCCAATTTCAGGAACCGAGACAGAAATCATTTTTTGGGGGAACCATAAACCACCGGGTTGTTCCAGATTTCCTTTGAGAGCATTCAAGCAATAGATCGCCCAGCAGGTGTACAGACCATTTGTACTGGCAACGGCCTCCTTACCGGAAATAGCTAATGCCGGTTGTGTTTCGGCAAAATCCCGCGCAATTTCAATGATCTTCTTGGCTGGTATACCGGTAATCTCTGCAACTTTTTCAGGGTAATATTCTTCGCTTACTAATTGCTTAAATCCTTGGTGCCGCCTTCCAGAGGCGTCTTTCCAGCTTAAAAAACCAAAGGTATTGTTATTGATGAAATCCTTATCATAGCTGTCGTCCCGGATGATGACGTACGCAATCCCAAGGGCTAAGGCCGCCAAAGTTCCCGGTTTGATTGGAACCCACTCTGATGAATTAGCCGCCGTGCGAGACATATAGGAACCAATGTGAACTATTCGTGCTCTTTTTTGCTCTTCTCGGTCTCGCAAACTTGCATAGAGTTGATTGAATCGGATTGGGGTGGGAGCATCATCTAAAAAATCACCACCAAAGTTGAGCACAAAGTTTGTATTTGTAAAGTCATAAGCCGGTGGATTCCGGAATCCCTGGGATAATATGGAAGGTAGAGAGTAAATCCTTGATTCACTTTGACAGATGAAATTCGGCGAACCAAAAGCCAGCATAAAGCGGCTCAAAAGATCGGTTTTTATATCATTATTTTCTTGAGTTACTAAGACTAGTTTTTCCGGATTTCCCTGGGCGCGTAGATTTTGTAAACGATTGGTGATGGTTTGCAGCGCTTCTTCCCATGATATTTTTTCCCAGCGGTTCTCACCGCGTTGGCCAGCACGTTTTAATGGTTGACGAATTCGCTTTGGATGAAAGAGCTTCTCAATGCCTGCCTCCGCTACAGGGCAGACTGCTCCGCGGTTTATTGGGTATAAAGGATTGCCCAACACTCTTACCGGAATCTCATCAATCAATCGGACCCTTATTCCGCAGCCTCCCGGGCATTGAGTGCATATGCTATTTTTCCATGTTTCAATGTGCGGACCGGCAATAACACGCTTAAAAACCTCATCTGGAACAGAGAAAATCGCGCTGGCGCTCCATGCTCCTAAGGTGGTGGCGGCGGTGGCTACGCCGAGTAATTTTAAAAACTCACGTCTATTTATATCCACTCCATGTCTCCTTTTGGTTTACATGCAGACAAAGGAGAAAACCACTTACCTAACGATGGCACGCATAACAATCATTTGTAACACCGCGTTCTGTATGACAATCCATGCACCACGACATTTTCATTGATGGAAAAGGGCTGACAAACGGATTTTCCATTTGCGAGACTTCACCATGGCATGTTTCACATTCAATCTGAGCAAGCTTAACATGACGGCGGTGAGAAAAATAGGCATAGTCAGGAACCTTATGCACCTGGACCCATTTGATTTGAATATCGTTATTTACGTGCTCCGCAACCTTGCTTTCTTCGGGATTCTCAACTTCAGTGTCATCATGACAATCCCCACAGAATTCGACGTTTGGTATTGAAGCACGGGCATGTGTTTCTGCATTCGAATGGCAATCCAGGCACGCAAATCCAATGTCTTCTATGTGGAGTTTGTGATTGTAAGCGATAGGTTGAATGAAATTGCTTTGGTTTTCAGCGGTTGCCCAAGAAATAAAAATAAATAGGCCGGAGATAATGACTATTGAAAGTGCAAATGCTTTTATCAGTTTTGCTTTAATATTCATTATCAAAGATGTTAGTTTGTGATAATTATTTTTCCATTACGCGAATTTTCAAAAATAAGGCGATAACTAAAATCGTTATAAACATCGTGGCTACCCCAAAACCCAAACGCCTAACCTTATAGTCTTTGATCTCTTTTTTTGCCAGTTGCATTGCTTCTTCTGATTTCTCGACTCCCTCTTTAGTCTTTTCCGCCACCTTCAGATGATCAAACGTGTGGACGAGTGTCCTGGCTTGAATTAAACTCTGATGAGATTCCTGCAGTAAATAATTGATGTCCACATCGTCCATTCCTATGCGCTGCACTTTATTTTGCAAAGTCTTTGCGGAATCATATACAGCAACCACTTTTTCTAATTGAGAATGAATCTTCTTGGCTTCTTGATACCCCT
>JABAHQ010012990.1_pt5 | contig 13858 bp, 10 predicted proteins | sample 7062091 | NCBI WGS metagenome assembly JABAHQ01 (sample SAMN14534359, study PRJNA622989) | marine sediment metagenome | biome: marine biome [ENVO:00000428]; feature: marine pelagic biome [ENVO:01000023]; material: deep marine sediment [ENVO:00002113] | place: India: Gulf of Kutch | collected...
CGCAGGAGATAGAGGCGTCGCCGCTCGCCGCCGGAAAGGGTACTGATATAAGCTTGTTGCATCGGGCGAGGGAATTGAAAACGTTCTAGCATTTGGGCAGAGGTAATGCGACTCCCATCGGCGGTCCGGATGACTTGGGCCACTTCCGTAATATAGTCAATAGCCCGCTGTGATTCGTCCAGGGTCAGGCTTTCCTGATCGTAATAGCCGATGTGAATGGTCGCCCCAGTGATAATTTTTCCAGCATCCGGGTCCAACCGGCCAGCGATGAGATTCAGCAGCGTACTTTTACCAGCCCCATTCGGCCCAATGAGTCCCAACCGGGCCCCTCGATCAATGACATAACTAAAATCCCGAATGACCGGTTGGCCAGCAAAACTTTTGCTCACCCCCCTGATTTCCATAATTTGCTTGCCGGTTCGCCGGGCAGCCACATTGATGTTCAAGGCATCATCTGGTTTGGCCCGGTCCTCGGCCTGCAACGCTTCGATCCGCTGGATGCGAGCTTTCTGTTTGCTTCCCCGAGCCATGGGGCTGCGACGCAGCCAGGCCAACTCGCGCTGCAAAGTATTGCGCCGATTCAACTCATATTTTTCTTGTAGGGCGGCTCGGGCCGCCTTTCGCTCCAGATAGAGACTATAATTGCCAGGATGAACGAGAATCTGGGCCTGGTCAATCTCCAAAATGTGGTTGACGACCCGATCGAGGAAGTAACGGTCGTGAGTGACCAACAGCAGGGCAGTTTTAAGATCGGCCAGATAATCTTCCAGCCAAACGATGGTGTCGGGATCAAGATGGTTGGTTGGCTCGTCAAGAATAAGCAGGTCGGCCGGATCAATAAGAACCCGAGCGATAGCCGCCCGGCGACGCTGGCCACCTGACAAAGTGCCGAGGGGAGCTTCAAACTCGGTTAAGCCCAGACGAGTCAAAACGGCTTTCACCCTGGCTTCGGCGGCCCAGCCATCTTCAAGGTCCATACGCTGACTCAGGTTGGCCAACCGCTCCTGGAAAACAGGATCATTAGGATTTTTAGCCAGAGCCAGGACGGCGCTTTCGTAAGTCCGCAGCAGTTGCACGGTAGGGGTTTCCCCCTGAAAGAGGTAGTCCAAGACCGTTAGCTCGTCGTCCATCTCGGGATTTTGGGGCAAGTAGGCTAGCTGCGCTTTGGGATTACGCTCAATCGTCCCAGAGTCGGAGGGCTCCAAGTCTACAATCATCCTCAGCAGCGTCGTCTTGCCGCTGCCGTTCACCCCTACTAGGCCCACCCGATCAAGCGGGCTAAGGGTAAAACTGGCCCCATTAAAGAGGGTTTTGTCACCGTAATGTTTGCTTAAATTCTGAACAGATAAGAGATGCATGAGAAAACTTTGCTGAAAAATAAAAGTCGAAAATTATAAGGTAATTATATATTCTACCACAAAATGGCACAAAGCCATCTGTTTTACCACCAAAAATTGGCGGACACTTTTTGGTGCGCTTTTGGCAACGTTCTTGGTACGCTTGGCGATTATAGTAAAGATATATTCAGTAATCAGTCTGGAAGAGATACCAGATAGGAAGGAAGTTTAAGTCATGAGTGGACCACTAACAGATTACCAGTTGGGTAAAATTCGTCACCGAGAAATGGAAGCAGAGGTCAAACCATATTGGGGTAAGAGAGCGGTCAGGAATAGCAACCCACATCTATCGCCGAGACAAAAGCTGACTTTAGCGCTCAGTGGCGCAACGCTGGCTGCTTTGCTGATGGCTCAGACGCTCATATTTTAAACATGGAATAAACATCGGAAATTACCTTCACGCACGCTTACTGCTTTTCGCCGCTTCCTTCAACGCCATCAACATCAAGGCGGCTTTCACCCCGGCGACGTTAGTCTCATCTGGCGGTTCCGGCTGCTCGGCGGCGATTTCGGCAGCTTATTTAGCACTTAGGGAAACCCCGCCAACTAAAAAGGGAACCAAAGCCTAGGCTTTGGCTCCCTTTTTGTATTCCTATAAGTAGCCCTAGTAAATGATTAGCACATACACGGATCCTATCTCACCTGTAGATTTGGGATAAAAGCGGTAATGAATAAAATAGAGGCACAATGTCTTTTTCTCATCCTTCAAATCTGTGAAAATTAGAGACTACGTCTCAGACGGCTATTAAGCAGTTTTGCGCATAGAGCTAGCGAATGTTGAAGGGAGAGGTGCATAATGAGAACNNGTGCATAATGAGTACCACCCAAAAGTTACCTGATTTTCAAGATAACCTGGTTGACTTGCAAATGCAGTCTTTCAAAGTGATTTTCCTTTTTGTCGCGGTAATGAGTTACATCTGGTTGATGTTGCTTCTGTGGCCTGTGACCGGTACCTCAGCACCCCCCAGTGCCTGGTTAGGATTAGGCTTGCTAATTCTCAGTTCGATCCTGAGTATCTATATGTTAGATAGCCAATACTCTCGTCTCGCCACCTATCTTCTGGTCTGGGGGATTTGGGGGGCTGTTGCTTGTGTAGTACTCACCGTGCATCTTCTGGCGTTCGCTTACCTGTTCATTCTGCCCATCATCTTTGCCAGCGTTCTCCTCAGGCGGCGGACTGTTTTCTTGGCTACCGTAGCGGCCAGTTTTTTCACTCTGACTCTGACTATAGGCTTCAGGTGGATACCTGCCTTTTCGCTTGAAGCGATGCTCCCCGTAGGAATGATCACCTTAGTCTCTATTGTCTCCTGGCTTTCTGCTCGCAACCTGTACACTGCTCTGGCCTGGGTTTGGAATGGGTACGAGCGTGCTCGCCACAACGAGCAGATAGCTCGCCAACGACAGGCAGAACTGCGACGAGTCTTGAAAGCCTTGGATGAAACCACTTACCGCTTAGAGCGGCTCAATTTTATGCTGAAATTAGCCCGTGACCAGGCTCAAGAGGCTCACCGGCTCAAGCAACAATTCGCCCAGACCATTAGCCATGAACTACGTACGCCGCTCAATTTGATTGTGAGCTTCACCGAACTCATAACTCAATCACCTGAATACTATGGCAGTCAATTGCCTCCCACTTACCTGCGTGACTTGAATATTGTAGATCGCAATGCCCGCCACTTGCAATCTTTGGTTAACGATGTACTAGATCTGGCCCGTATTGAGGCTGCCCAGATGAGCATATCGCCACAGGAGGTTGACCTGACGGCCCTGGTGGAAGAAGCAGCTAACACAGCCCACAGCCTGGTGGAAGCACATGGCCTAACTTTACACACCGAACATGAACCGGGCCTACCTCGGTTGTGGTTAGACCCCATCCGAATTCGCCAGGTGCTATTCAACCTGCTTAACAACGCGGTACGCTTCACTGAGCAAGGGAACATTTCTATTAGCGTTCGCCAGCAAGGAGAGGAAGTGATCTTTGCTGTGACGGATACTGGTGTCGGGATCGCACCCGAAGATATCCCTCATATCTTTAAAGAATTTCAGCAGATTGATGGAAGTACCCGGCGGCGTCACGAGGGGGCCGGCTTGGGACTGGCTATTAGTCGCCGGTTTGTTGAGCTACATGGGGGCCATATCTGGGTGGAAAGCCAGGTAGGCCAAGGGAGCACTTTCTACTTCAGCTTACCTGTGAATCAAAACGGTCTGAGCCCCGTTTTTGACGGTCGCTCGGTGACAATCCGTCCGATACCGGACAATTGGAAGAAGGAGTCCATTCTTTTGGTGATTACTCCCAGTCCCTCGGCCGCGGCCCTCCTAACCCGTTACGTGCGGCGGTGCCGCACCATAACTGTCCCCGACCTTGAGCAGGGTCGGCGTACGGCACAACAACTAATGCCCCAGGCAGTGATTATTGATCTGGCTTGTCAGCAATTAGACCCGGCCAGTCTAGAAGAACTTGGCCGGGCGTGGGAGCTGCCAAGCACTCCTTTTATGGCTTGTCCGCTACCCGGGGAAGGATCGCTGCGCCAGCAGTTAGCCGTAGAAGGCTATCTGCTCAAACCTATATCGCACCAAAGCCTGTGGAACGTATTACGACAATTTGGAGAGGATGTCGACAGCGTGTTGGTAGTTGACGATGATCATGATTTTGTGCATATGTTGGGCCGTATGCTCGATAATCCAGTTCGGCGTTACGAGGTCATCAAAGCCTATAGTGGCCAAGAGGGGCTGGCTATGTTGAGCCACCACCGGCCAGATTTAGTGTTGCTAGATCTCATATTACCCGACATGGACGGAATTCAGATTATCAAGCACATTCGTTCAAAGCCCATTTGGCGCCATACACCAATTGTCATTGTCTCAGCACAGGATGAAATAGATAATCTGGAGCCCTTGGCCAGCACGATGTTGATCGCCAAGTCAAACGGCTTGATACCGGGGGAGATTGTACAATGGGTTCAGAAGATAGTAAATACAACAGTTCAACCATGGCTCTCATCCGAAAGTGACAGCGAATACAACACGGTCCAGGAAGCGTTATGAGATATGAGAAACCGAGCCTTAAGTTTCTTCCAGAGTTGCTAACGTCAAAAGAAGGGTCTCCTTCGAAACCGGCTTCTCCAAGAAGACCGTCGCCCCCAACAAAAGAACTAATTCCTTTTGTCTCAGTACACTACATACAATAATTGGAATATGGCGGGTATCAGGCCGGTTGAGTAAGGCCTGAAGTAGATCCCAACCGTCTTGGCCCGGCATCATCAAATCCAAGAGAATCGCAAAAGGTTGCAATCGGCCGGCCTGGACGAGTGCTTCCTGGGCCGTTTGCGTAGTGACAACGCGATAGTGGTGCGGACTCAGATAGCGTTGGTAAAGCTCCAAAACGTCTTCATTGTCATCTACAACCAGTACGGTATGTTGGAAGCTGGTGAGCAATTGAATGTCAAACCCTGTGATAGCTCGGCCGGTCCAGATGGGTAAAATTTGAGCTCCGCTCAGCGTGGCTATTTCTTCGAGACTCGAAAGTCGTTCCTGTAATTTGGCTTCGGGCAGGGCGTGGAGAGCCGTTGGCGGCTCAACCCGCACCGAAAGCCATACGGACGATCGCTCTACTCGGGTAACCAATCGGATTGTGGCCTGATTTGTCTGCTCTATTAAATACCCTAATATGCCCATGAGCATCTGTCGCAGTAAGTTTTGATCAATAGAAATGCCGGGCAATCCCTCAGACAACGCCAGATGAACCTCAAGCTGGCGCCAGCGAAGCGTCTCCTGTAGGAGAGAGATCACTTTTTGGATCAAATCCCCAAGGCGGGTATACCGGTTGGCCTGGGTCGCCCGAGCTGCTTCTAGCCGAAGTAGTTCCAGATGACTGGTGGGAGCTTCCGCTTCAGGGGTCTGAGGCATCGGTTGGGATATAGAGGGCCGAACGACATAGCGATCCCACAGGATGCTGGCAATGGCTTTGAGAGGTGCTTCCTGCTCGCGGTAGTAATGCCGGCGGCTGATGCTAAGTTTGTCGGCCACTGCCTGTGGATCTAATCCATCGACATAGCGGAGTACCATTAGTCGGTGACGCCGCCATTCACGCGAGAAAACAGGGACATGGGGGCCTGGGTTCAGTTCCTCAATAACATCTAGCAAAATATGATGCAATCGCCGGGACTTTTTTTTGCGACGTAAAGTGGGGTCAGGAATCAAAATATCTGACAAAGGATGAGTACGTAGATAGACCAAATCATAGAGATGCTCGTAGGCATCTGTCACCTGGTCGATGAAATCCTCTTTAGATAGCATGCTAACCTTTGGTCCCTGAAAATGTCACAAAATGGCACAAACTCGTCGCAGGGAATAATGACAGCGAGCAAATAATTCAATATAATAAAAAGAATTACGAACAAGCCAGTTTAAAAATCTTAATTGCGGAATTATAGCATAAGGCACTTCTGAAGCAAGGCAACTACTGGGGCAGTTGTTCAAAAATCAGAAGACCCCTTGTGTTATGTTAGAACTATAATCTTTAGTATCACTATTTCTAAGGAGGGGAATAGCATGATGGAACAAAAAAGATTAAAACGACGTGATTTTCTGCGACTGTCCGCTGTTGCGGCTGCCGGAGTCATGACTGCCGCCTGCATCCAAATTGAAGTCATCCCCGAAACACAACTTGAGACTGTCTCCCAGTCAGAAGAAGCGCAAGAAGAAAAGACAGTAGTTAAAGAAACGCTGACCTTTACGCCCCCATTGACCAGTGTCAGTGGCTTCGTCAAAGGACGGGAACCCGCCGAGAAGTTTGCCGCTTATTTGGCCGACAAAAGCGGCCTGGCTGTTCAAGCCTTCGTGCCGACCGACTACGGCAATACTCTCCTTGGCCTTGAACAAGGAGAATACGATATTGTTTTTCTTCCTACCCCGTTCTATGTCAAGGCCCGTGCTAAGCTTGGGCTCAAGCCAGGCTTCAGCGTAAAGGTTAATGGTTCGACTACAGAACAAGGTTTGATTTTGGTCCGCGCTGATACCGACATCGAAACCCTCTCAGATCTCAAAGGCAAGATAATTGGCGCCGCCGACCTGGAAAGCGCGGCCGGTTGGGTTGTACCGGCCGCTGCCCTCAGGAAGGCCAACGTGGATCCCTTCACCGATATTGATGCCCAGTTTGAAGCCGACGATGCCAGCAGCATCATCGATCTGCTCGAAGGCAAGCTCGACGCGGTCTTCGTTCGACCCTCTGCCCTGACCAATGAAAAAGTCCTGGAAGCAGATCCCGATGTCGCCGACAAAGTCAAGACCCTGGCCGAGTTCAACGACCTCTCTATCGGGGTCATTGCCTTCCGGAAAGGCCTCGACGACCAGCAGGTAGAGGCCCTCACCGTCGCCCTGGAGGCGGCCAAAGATGACCAAGCTTTACTCGAACCTTTTGGCTGGGATGGTCTTGTGCCTCTCCAGGATGATAGTTTGATATCTGTTCAAGAGGCGGCTCAGGTTCTGGGTATGGTTCCGGCCAGCAACTAACGACGCTGTAAATTCGGCCTCAGATGGTGATGTGTATAGGAGTGGAATGTATATTATTTTAACCGTGTGAGAAAGGAGAGCGAAAAATGCACAACAAAAAAAGAACCAAAACGACCAATCAAAATCAACTTAGTCGTCGGTTCTCGCGCCGAACAATGCTCAAGGGCATGGTCGCAGGCAGTATGGCGGCTATGGGAGGTGTGCTGACGTCATGTGCCCCGGTTACAGTTGCACCCGGGGCAAGCTCGCAGACAGAGCCAGCAGCAGAGGTCGTCGCACCGCCGCCGGAAGCAGAAACCATCGAATTCATGAACTGGGGTGCTGTGGAGGGGACTCCCCTACAAGTGGCAATTGATGCCTTCAGTGAGGACACTGGTACTCCGGTCAAGGTCTGGCCGGTGCCGGCTCGCTATGAGGACAAGATGCGTACTTTGCTTGCCGCCGGCACAACGCCGGATATTATGCGCGTTAACGATGACTATGTCCGTGGCTACACCGTAAAGAATCAGCTCAGAGACCTGACACCCTACCTTGAAACAGCATCCTTCACGAAAGATGACTTTTTTGAGTTCATCTACGACTTTCCCACTTACCAGGGTGGATATTGGGCCTGGTGTTTGGGAAACCAACCCCGGGTGATCTTTTACAATGTTGATCTGTTCAAAGAAGCCGGCGTCGAGTTGCCCCCTACCGACTGGGACCCAGATAAGGGCTGGAGTTGGAATGATTTCCTTGAAACAGCCAAACAACTGACCAAAGGCGAAGAGCAGTTCGGGGCTTTGGTCTATCATGACACCGGTGCTGAACAAACCTTTTCTATTAACAACGGTAGCCCAAGCGGTATCTACAGCGAGGACGGGCAATCATTTACCCTGGCCGACCCGCCCGGTTATGAAGCCATCCAATGGATCACCGACCTGACTTGTGTCCATGCGGTCCAACCGACCCGGGGCTTACTGTCCCAACTTAACGCTGCCCAACTTTTCACCGGTGGCAAGGTAGCTATGCTCTTCACCGGTTCCACAACCGCGATCAACTTCCGACAAAACATTACCGATTTTGAGTGGGATATCGCTCCTGTGCCCAGGCGTAAAGCTCGCTTCACCGAGGGTAGCCTGATTGTATTTTGCATCCCCACCTCCGCTAAAAGCCCGAAGAAGGCCTGGCAGCTTCTGGAATGGATGAGTAACCAAGAGATGGGTGAAATGTTTGCCAGGGAACGCTATTTCATTCCCGTCCGCAAGTCAGCCGCCGAGACCCTGGAACCCGATGGTTTACCCCCCAACAATGTGAAGTTATTCGCTGTAGCCAACGAATGGCAGACAACGAATAACTTCACCGAGAACACTGAGCGAGCCCGTCAGATTTACCGGCCCCAATTGGACCTCGTCTTTACTTGTAAAGAGTCAGCAGAAATAGTCCTCAATCAGGTGCGTCCTGAGGTAGAAGCAGCTTTAATCGGGAAATTCTAACCTCGCTCAAGAAAATGCGGGACATAAGTGTTCAAACCCGCCCTCCCAGAAGGATTATAGGTAATAGACCTGCCAGGTACGCTTCGCGAAAACCTGGCAGGTCTGTCTAAAATCCAGAACATCCTTTCCAGGGAGCTTGGAATTGACTGCCAACAATCAAAATCTATCAAATTGTTGGCGCTTTGCAATTGTGAGTCTGCTACATAGTATGACGGAGGAGAACATATGGCGACTCAAACCCTCGCCAAGCATATCTGGCAGCGAGGTAAGTTTAAGATTTCTCAACAGCGGTTGATAGACAACATAGATGGCTGGCTTTTCATCTTACCGGCCGTTATTGGTGTGCTTGCCTTCAATTTGTTTCCTATCGGTCTATCTCTAGTGGCCAGTTTTACTGAATGGGACGCTATCACTTCACCCAAGTTCGTTGGGGTAGAAAATTATGTCACCATGTTCACCCGAGATTCCTTCTTTAGAATCACCTTTCGCAATACCCTGTTCTATGTCTTCGGCAAGATTCCCTTTACAGTTGCCATTGCCCTGGTTTTGGCACTTTTGACCAACCGGCCCAAACCGGCGATCAACTTTTTTCGCACAGCCTATTACACCCCGGTGGTGACATCAAGTATTGCTATTGGTATCGTCTGGAGTTGGATCCTGTCAGGTCAATTTGGGCCGCTCAACTACTTTCTGCGTCAGGTAGGAATTCAAGCGCCAGATTGGTTAGCAGATCCTTCGTGGGCTATGGTCGGCATTATCATTGTCAGCGTATGGCATGATGTTGGCTATCCAATGGTGATTTATCTCGCTTCCCTGCAGGGCATTCCTGAGGTCCTCTATGAAGCAGCCGAAATTGATGGGGCCTCTTTCTGGCAGAAAACGGTCTCCATTACCCTGCCACTAATTTCACCAGCTACTTTTTTTATTATCATTTTGCAGTTCATTGGTTCCTTCCAAATCTTTGGCCTCATCTATATTATGACCAATGGGGGGCCGGCTAATTCAACCAATGTTTTCATTTTTTACCTCTATCAAAACGCTTTTGCCTGGTGGAAAATGGGGTATGCTTCGGCCTTGGCCTGGCTCCTTTTTGTGGTCATTGGTACGATTACGCTTTTCCAATGGAAGATGCAGAAGCGCTGGGTTTTTTACTCTTGACATTGGTAAATTAACCAAGCTTAATTTCTCGATTTCATGACACGAGTGATTAGGATGAGTTATGACAGAGTCTAGTTATTCAATAAAATCTCGCTTATGGGGTTCAATTCAAGGTACATCCATATTTTTAAAAGTACGATTTTGGGCGTTGGAAACGAGTTACTATTTGATTCTGATAGCGCTGACGATTGTGTTTGCCCTGCCTCTGGTGTGGATGATCGGCACTAGTTTGAAAACAGAGGCCGCAGTTGTCGCCCTCCCACCGCAATGGATTCCCAAGCCTGTAATTTGGAAAAACTATCCAGACATGTGGGTTTCAGCCCCTTTTGACGCTTTTTACTGGAACAGCATTAAAGTAGCCGTTTTGAATGTAGCTGGGGTGCTCTTCTTTGCTTCCCTGGCTGGCTACGCTTTCGCCCGCATCAAGTTCTGGGGGCGAGATTTTATGTTTTCATTTTTGCTCTCAACTCTCATGATCCCAGGCGTGGTGACCTTAATCCCCCTCTACATCATCTTCAAAAATATTGGCTGGATTGACACTCACTACCCCTTGTGGGTGCCGGGCATTCTATCAAATGTCTCGTCTATTTTTTTAATGAGACAGTTCTTCAAAACAATTCCCCAAGACCTGGAAGATGCGGCTCGAATAGATGGTTGCAGCAACTTTGGCATTTACTTTCGGATCATGATTCCCCAGGTGAAACCAGCGCTGGCAACGATCGGTATCTTTACCTATTTAGGTTCGTGGAATGCCTTTCTGGCTCCCCTAATTTTCATTAATTCCCTGGAAAAACAAACCCTCCCTATGGGACTGGCTCTATTCCAGACAGAATTTTACACTAGTGTGGCTTTGACTATGGCAGCGGCGACCATCGTCACAGCTCCTGTGCTCATCATTTATTTCTTCGCCCAACGGTACTTCATACGTGGTATTACCCTCACCGGGTTAAAAGGTTAAGACTGGGACGTATACTAAAAAGCAAGTGGTTGTAGAAGTATCTGGTGCCTAATCAAGAGACCTCAGATGACTATATTCGCTCTAGCCGGACCATAGTTCGGCAGCCTTAAACGCGGACAAGATACTTACCAAGGGAGCTTATTGCATTTATGACCCAACATCAGATGACCGATATCTCAGTTGTGCGAGAAGGGCTCGTTGATTGCGATGTGCATGTCTACCCACACAACCTCGACGAGCTTAGAGAGCACCTACCTATGCCCTGGCGCGACCGCTACAGAGGTGGTGGACGCGGTTTCTTCGGCAACCCTGTTCATGGTTCTCGCCAGGACGCCCGACCCCCCTCCGGCGGACCGCCGGGAAGTGACCCTGATTTCCTGCGTGAACAGTTAATCGAAGAATTTGGTCATGCCCACGCCATTCTCCTGCCTCGGGCTTTCTGCAACCTGCACCCCGATCCTGACTTTGGTACGGCTATTGCCGCTGCTTACAATGACTGGCTGGCCGATACCTGGCTTTCTAAGTACAACCATGATGGGGTATTCAAAGGTTCTATCACCATCGCTCATCAAGACCCTCAGGCCGCTGCTAAAGAGATTGAACGTTGGGCCGGCCATCCCCATTTCATCCAGGTGATGACCGATTCTGGCGCTCGGGCCCCCTTTGGCCAGCGCCAGTACTATCCCATTTACGAAGCCTGTGAAAAGCACAGTTTCCCATTCGCTCTCCACCCTGGCACCGACGGCATGGGCATCAACATCCAACCCAGCCCAGGTTATCCCACCCATTACATTGAATGGCACACCTGCCTGTCCCTATCCTTTCAAGCTCATCTGGTCAGTTTTCTGACCGAAGGGGTATTCGAGCGTTTTCCCGGTTTTAGAATCGTTCTGGTTGAAGGGGGTGTTTCCTGGCTGCCGGCCTTGATGTGGCGCTTGGATGCCGAGTGGCGGGCGTTGCGTCCTGAGGTGCCCTGGCTGACTAAACCTCCCTCCACCTATTTGCGTGACCACGTCCGTCTCTCCAGCCAGCCGATTGAGCGGCCTGATCATGATAAACACCTATTGGCTGTGTTGGAGATGCTCGATGCCGAACACCTGTTGATGTTTGCCAGTGACTATCCCCACTGGGACTTTGATTCGCCCACCCACGCTTTTCCCAAGCTCCCTGAGAACCTGCACCGGCGTATCTTCTTTGAAAACGCGCGCGAGTTTTACGACCTCAATTAAAGCAGAAGGGAGAACCATATGGGCAGATATATCGTCGGTCGAGTCAGCGAAATACCGCCGGGCCAGCGTAGAATTGTCCAGGTAAAAGGACGCTCGGTCGGCGTTTTCAACATTCGAGGAGAGTATTACGCGTTGCAAAATTCCTGCCCGCATCAAGCGGCGCCTCTCTGCCGGGGGATAATTACCGGAACGACACTTCCCAGCAAGCCCGGCGAATACATCTGGGCCCGAGATGGTGAAGTCATCCGTTGTCCCTGGCACGGCTGGGAGTTTGACATCACCAATGGTCGTTCTGTCTTCAATCCCCATCGCACGCGGGTGAAAGCGTATGAGGTGACTGTAGAAATGGAGGCTGCGGGGGCAAGTCCGCTCGATGAGGATGAATCAGTGGAAACCTATCCGGTTACCGTCGAGGATGGATGGGTTATCTTACATGTCTGATAGGAGATTATGATGACAGATAAATTCGTCGGTATTCAAATTGGCGCCATCTCCTTCGTTGATGAAGGGGTAGAGGAAGTTTTAGATATCTTGCAGGAGCGAGGCGCCATCAACGGGTTAATGATGGCCGTCTTCACCCTCACCAGGGGGACGGGCGGACGTCAGATACCCAGCCAACCACTGCCGGATCACGGAAAACAAGAGCATGACCTGGACTTTCGGGGGGGGAACTACGCCACCATCCACCCCCAATATTATGCTAAAACGATCATTGGCGAGGACGTTCGCGCGCCTGATCATGGGGATTGGGACTTTTTAGCCGAGGTACTTCCGGCGGCCCGCAAGCGAGATATGGCCTGTTACGCCTGGATCGAGGAAAGTTCTTACTCCGCCCTGCCGGCCAAGATGGCTAATTTCATTCACCTATTGGAACAGGATGTCCACGGGCGACCCACCAACCAACCTTGTTTCAATAACCCACTCTACCGTGACTGGCATTTCTCGATTTTAGAGGATTACTTCAAATCTTACGACCTTGACGGCGTACAATGGTGCTCAGAACGATGGGGGCCCTTGAACACCCTGATCCAGGCCCCGGCTGAAGCACGACGAGCTGTTTGTTTCTGTCCCCATTGTCGAAAATTAGGCCAGGAACGGGGCATTGATGTGGAACGCGCCCGGCAGGGGTATAAGGAATTGGTTGCCTGGAACAAAGCCCTCAGCAGAGGGAGTCGACCGGCAGATGGAGCGTTTGTGACCTTCTGGCGTTTGCTCCTCCAATATCCGGAGATCTTGGCCTGGGAGAAGATGTGGTCCGACAGCCAGCAGCAATTGTTCCGGGAAATCTACGGCGTGGTCAAGGCTATTGACCCGACCAAAAAGATCGGTTGGCACATTTGGCATACCAACTCTTTCAGCCCCTTCTTTCGGGCTGAACAAGACTTCTCCCAATATCGTCACTTTTCCGACTTCATCAAACCGGTCTTGTACAATAACTGTGCTGGGCCTCGTTATCATCGTTTCCATCACAACTTGCATAAGACCTTGTTCGCCGACGCCGAGCCTGAGGAAACCCACGCCTTCATGCAACGCGTCCTGAACTATGACGAAAGTTCTCTGGCGGACTTGCCGGCCACAGGTTTTTCCGCAGACTACGTTTACCGGGAGACAAAACGAACCATAGACGGCGTGGGCGACCAGGTGGCGGTCTATCCCGGTATTGACGTCGATATCCCTACCGACGCACAACATACCAAGTGCACCCGAGAGGGAGTCAAGGCCGCCGTTCTGGCTGCTTTCCAGGCTGGGGCTCAGGGGGTGGTTATTTCTCGCAAATACTCAGAGATGAAGTTGGACAATCTGAGTGGGGTAGGTGATGCCATGCGTGAACTAGGTGCAGAGTAGATGATCCTACAATTTACTGGCAACTCGACAGGTTAGCCTGGTCAGTATGACATTTCAGCATATATCAAATCAATGCCCTTGACCATGGAGCGAAAAAATGACAAAGACTGAAAATTTACCCTGGTACCGGCGTACTTATCGCTGGGGCCAAACAAACATTACCGAAATAGATCCCTCCCGGTACGACATTGGCTGGTGGCGGGAACACTGGCGTCGCACCCGGGTGCAAGGTGTTATCATCAATGCCGGCGGTATTGTCGCCTATTATCCAAGCAAGCTTCCGCTCCA
>JABAHQ010002690.1_pt3 | contig 13842 bp, 13 predicted proteins | sample 7062091 | NCBI WGS metagenome assembly JABAHQ01 (sample SAMN14534359, study PRJNA622989) | marine sediment metagenome | biome: marine biome [ENVO:00000428]; feature: marine pelagic biome [ENVO:01000023]; material: deep marine sediment [ENVO:00002113] | place: India: Gulf of Kutch | collected...
TTGGTGGAAGGCGGTGTTGAAGTAGCAGTTGCCACAGATTTTAATCCGGGCTCGGCGCCGAGCTATGATTTGCCGCTGGCCATGATGTTGACCTGTAATCAGGGGCGCTTGAGTCCTAATGAAGTGGTAAAGGCAGCTACAATCTATGCAGCCAAGGCGATAAAGAAAGATGCCCGGGTGGGTTCTATTGAAAAGGGCAAGTTAGCTGACTTTGCTATTATAGATGCGCCCAATCCTGATTTCTGGATGTATCATTACAAAGGAGCCCAGTGTTTAAGAAGTTTTAAAAAGGGACGAAAACTTAAGTAGGATATTTGAATAAATTCGTCGAAAAAATGCCCCGAAAGTTCAATGCTGAAAGAAAAAACGGAACGGTTTTGTTCTGTGATATTCGCAATTTTACCCACTTGTTTGAAGCGGAAGATCCGCTTAAGGCTGTTACGTTTGCAAATACTGTATTAGCTGAGCTGGGGACGGTTGTTGAGCGGGGCGGCGGTGCTGTGGATCGCTTCACGGGCGATGGTTTTTTAGCCCATTTTGGGGTGATCCAGGATGATGATGCTCACATCGAAAGTGCCTGCAAGGTAGCAATTGAAATGAGAGCTGCCCTACAGGAAATAAATGCGCAGCGTTATGTGGATGTGGAGAGCGTGGTGACTATTGGGATTGGTATTCACACTGGTGAATTGGCTTACGGTGAAATTAAGACGGAACAAATTAATCAGAAAACAGTGCTTGGCGACGTGGTGAATACCGCAGCCCGTATTGAGGAATTGACCAAGTATTTTTCTGTGGATATTTTATTGTCGGAACTTAGCTATAAGAGTGTTAGAGAAGAGTATAATTTTCAAAGAATGCCAGCTCGAAAGCTGAGTGGAAAGAAAGATAACGTTGTTACTTATTGGCTGTTGCCAATGAATTAAGAAAAAAAGCGCTTTAAAAGATGGATATTACGGTAGAAGATGGAAGCCAAATTAGCGAAGAAGCAGTAGAAGAACTTAAAAAGCACGCGGATATGATCGAGTGTGAGTGTCCCGCCAAGCTGATGCAAATTTTGGAACAGGTACGCGATTTTACGAAATATACCGAGCAGTGTATCGAAAAGTATCCCGAGGATAAAGCAACTCATAAATGGCTTAAGTCTTCTTCGATGAATATCGACCAATTGCTTTCAACAACACTTATTCAGCTGGCTCGCTATGAGGGGTTTATCAATGAGGATAATGAAATTGTAGAACGGGAAGAGGCTCATTAACTGATTGAATATTAGAGTATAAAAACAGGGTTTCCCCTACATCGTTTTTGGAACTTCCGAGGTTTGCGAGTCGTAAAAATACGACATGTATGAAACATAAATAGCGGAGGAAGTTATGGCACCAAAAACAATGCGAAAAATGAAAAATGCTGTTTCATGGTTTGAGATTCCCGCCAAGAAATTGAGCAGAGCAAAGAAATTCTATGAGTCTATCTTTGATATTAAGATGGAGGATATGGAAATGGATAATGACCTTAAGATGACCATGTTCCCCGTTGAGAAAGGAGGGGTAGGTGGAGCAATTTGTGAACACAAGGAGTTTTATAAACCCAGCCACGAGGGATCTTTGGTTTATATCAGCGCCAATCCTGACCTGCAGAAAGTGCTGGACAAAGTGAAAGGAAATGGGGGCAAAGTCATTCAAAAAAAGACGATCATAACAGATGAGTATGGTTATATGGCTGTTATAGAGGATACCGAAGGCAATCGTATAGCACTGCACTCTGAGCATTAATTAGTACAAGGAAATAGCTAAGCATAAAATGCTGTCAACGAATGTTGGCGGCATTTTTTTGTTAAAGAAATAGTATCGTTAATATTTGCGATATCAATAGTTAAAAGAAACGACTGGTTTGCTTACTACGATACTCTTTTTTATAGCGGGACTTATATTGCTTATTGGCGGAGCTGAACTGCTGGTGCGCGGTGCATCAGCTTTGGCCGGCCGCTTGGGAATGACCCCACTGGTGATTGGGCTGACGGTGGTAGCATTTGGGACCAGTGCCCCGGAACTTGCCATTAGTTTGCAGTCGGGACTTGCCGGAGAAGATGCCCTTCTTTTGGGCAATGTGATTGGCAGCAATATTTTTAACGTGCTGTTTATTTTAGGTATTTCAGCTATTCTTATCCCATTAGTTGTGTCCAAAAATCTAATTAAACTTGATGTCCCCCTGATGATTGGGGCTTCAATTCTGCTTTATTTTTTCGCCTGGGATGGGGTGATAAGTCGAATTGAGGGAGGGATCCTGTTTGTTTCCTTATTGAGTTATATTGGATTTTTGGTTTATGATGCTCGAAAACAATACAACACGAAGTCAAAGGAGAAAAATGCAAAGGCTGAGCCATCAAACCGCTATTGGGTGTGGGATCTCGTATTTGTTCTTTTCGGTTTTATCCTCTTAGTGGTTGGCGCTCGATGGCTGGTTAACGGGGCTGTAACTTTCGCTGAATATCTGGGAGTAAGCAGTCTTGTTATCGGGTTAACCATTGTGGCTGCTGGAACCTCACTTCCCGAAATAGCTACGTCGGTACTGGCAAGCATAAAGGGAGAACGAGATTTAGCTGTCGGTAATATTGTGGGCAGTAATCTGTTCAATATTATGTGTATTATTGGTTTAACCGCCATCATATTACCAAGCGGCATTGCAGTACAGCCGGGGGTGGTCGGTTTTGATATTCCTGTGATGATAGCTGCATCAATTATATGCTTGCCCATTTTTATTACGGGTCAGTTGGTCAGCCGCTGGGAAGGGGGCTTCTTTCTGGGATACTATATTGCCTTTACAGTATATTTGATTTTAACAGCTACTGAACATCACTTACTATCTTATTTTAATGCTGCCATGGGATGGTTTGTGTTACCCATGACATTAATGACGGGACTTTTTATGTTAGTCAGAGAATGGAAAAACGGAACAAAAAAGATTTAAAATGTCATTATTAAAACAAGTGCCGGTAAGTGTCCCAAAAACAAGAGACGATGATCCGAGAATTGGTCAATTAATTGAATCTGATCTCAGTAAGAATGATACACCACGGGCCGTTATTATTGGTTTCCCGTCAGATAAGGGCGTAACCATAAATGGTGGACGAGCCGGCGCAGCAGATGCCCCCGAGGCTATTCGGAAACAGTTATATAAAATGACGCCAAACTCTGAAAACCATGATACATTTGTTGATTTAATAGGCAATATCCGTGATGTAGGAGATCTGAACATTCATTATGAAGTAGAGGAGGATCAGCAAAATTTAGGTAAGGTATTGGCAAGTTATTTAGAGCAGGGAGTAATTCCCATTATTCTTGGAGGCGGTCACGAAACCGCTTTCGGTCACTTTACCGGATATGCAGAAGCAGGATTGAAAACAGCAATCTTTAATTTAGATGCTCATACCGATGTGCGTCCGCTAAAAGAGGGGCAAGCACATTCTGGATCACCCTTTCGTCAGGCTATAGAACATGAGAGTGAATGCGCCGAAATGTATTTGGTGACAGGATTACAGCCACAATCTGTGGCAAAATCCCATCTGCGGTATATAAAAAACAGCGGTGGTGAATATATGTTCAGAGATGAAACAAACATCACCTCCATTTCGGGATTATTTCATCAGCATGAGAGTGATCGACTCATGGTCACGTTTGATATGGATGCTGTTGATCAATCGCAGGCTCCGGGCGTAAGTGCCCCTTGTGCCAATGGTTTGCCTTCCGATTTGTGGGTCACAGCTGCATATTTGGCCGGACGAAATAAGCAGGTTACCTCTTTTGATTTATCTGAAGTGAATCCACGTCATGACAGGGATAACCAAACGGCTAAGCTGGCTGCGCTTACAATCTGGAATTTTCTGTTGGGCCTAAGTGAGCGGGAGTAGAGTTCGGTTTATAGGGATTGCTCTAATTTAGATAGGGTTGGAGGTTTATAAATAAATCGGCTGTAAACAATAAGCGTATATTCTGATTATCTTATCAGAATAATTTAGCAATTATGGAACCTTTGCATAAGGACATCTGGTTTGTGCCTATCGGTTGAACAAATTAGAAAAAGGCAAAGGAGGTCCATGTACAAATTATACCAAGAGCAGTTATTAGATACTTCAGCAGATCAGCTTTGGCAGTTTATATCGCATCCGGCGAACCTTAATAAAATAACGCCTCCTGAACTTGACTTTACGATTATCAGTGAGGTTCCGGAAACAATGTATAATGGCTTGCTTATCGAATATGATGTAAAGCTTCCTTTGTTAGGCCATTCGAAATGGGTTACTGAAATTAAACATATTAATCCCGGAAAAGAGTTTGTTGATGAGCAGCGGATAGGTCCATACCGATTTTGGTACCACCATCATAAAATTGAAGAGGCGGAATCGGGGGTAAGGATGATCGATCAAGTAAATTACGTGCCCCCCTATGGAATATTGGGAAGAATTGTAAATACCTTGCTGATCAAGAGTAAGCTGCGTGATATTTTTCACTATCGGAAACAGGTACTTCATCAGCGGTATAACAATTGACCCGGCCCATGAAAGAAGTAAGTGTTATCCCGAACTTATTTCGGGGTCTGTTAACGATAGATGCTGAAAACGAGTTCAGCATGTTTTTCCGCTAAGGTCGAATCTTGATATCAATTTTCTCCGTCGGATCCTGCTCCTGATTCCGGATCGCCAATTGCTGAATTACATTGTTGGAAAGCTCTACAAACTTTTGCGCTGATTTTGTTTCCATATCACCCAGGACAATAGGTTTGCCATCGTCACTGCTTTCGCGGACTTTTTGTTCCAGTGGAATTTCGCCCAGGAAGTTAGTGCCCATGCGATCCGCCAGATTGCGAACACCGTGTTTGCCAAAGATATAATATTTCTTATCCGGCATATCTTCGGGTATGAAATAGGCCATGTTTTCAACCATGCCTAATACCGGCACGTTTACCTTTTTGAACATAGCAACGCCTTTACGGGCATCATCAAGGGCAACATCCTGCGGGGTGGAAACAATAACAGCTCCGGTCAGTGGAACGGTTTGTACGAGTGTCAGCTGGATATCACCGGTTCCCGGAGGAAGATCCAATACCATATAATCCAGTTCGCCCCACTCTACTTCATTCATAAATTGTTTGACGGCACTGGTTACCATGGGTCCGCGCCAGATCATGGCTTGGTCCGGGTCAACGAGCATACCCATTGATAGAAAACGGACTCCATATTTTTCTTTAGGTATAAGCTTCTTTTGAGTCGTAATATTGGGTCGCCCGTGGGCATCCATCATCGTGGGAATGCTGGGGCCGTAGATATCTGTATCCAACAGTCCAACTTTTGCACCGGTACGTGCTAATCCGCAAGCGAGATTAACGGCTACGGTAGATTTGCCTACGCCCCCCTTGCCAGAAGCGACTGCGATAATATTTTTAACGCCTGAAAGAACTTCCTCATCGCCTTGTTCCTGCTGCTGTTCTTTTTTCTTGCGATGACCTTGACCCGGGAATTCGCCCTTGTCCTCGTTATTGCGGAATTTCGAGATATTTACCGCCGTCGTTATATCAAGCACGGCATCCTTGTCCACAAATTTTCGAATCGCATCTTCACACATCTCCTTAAGCTTGGATTCCAGCTTGGGATCTTTTTCAGGAAGATCAATGGTGAAGGTGATGAACGAATCCTGAACAATAAGATCTTCGATCATGTCGAGAGTGACCAGATCTTTCTCCATCTCAGGATGCATTACATGGGTAAGTGCCGTACGTACTTGTTGCTTGTTAATGGCCATTGGGTAAAAAGTGTTCTGTTGTCGCTAATTTTTTCAGTCTTGAAAGATAAGGATTTCTTCCCAGATGCTAAACGCTGATTGGCTAAAAAGAATTCGGTCCAATGGCACGTGTATCTCAATTATTAGGGAAAGGCTATTTGACTGACAATTCCGTGGAGTTGCGAACATCAGGTTAAAAAACGATGAAGGCTGCCTAAAGCAGATTTGTTTTATCCTTAGCCTATGAAATTATAGATAGGAACATTATTCCAATAATGGGCATTACGCAAAGAGGATTATCAAAGCAAATGGGTGTTCAATTACGATTCTCTATTCTATTGCGAAATCCGTATTTTGGGCGACTGTAAGTTTGGAACTGAAAGAAATGTAATGCTACCATGTTAAAACGAACGCCTTTTTACAATCTTCACGAACAAGCCGGAGCAAAACTTATCGACTTTGGCGGATTTGAAATGCCCGTGCAGTACGATAGTATCCGTAAAGAACACAACGCCGTGCGCGAGAAGGTGGGTATGTTTGACGTCTCACATATGGGGGAGTTTTATGTGACGGGTGAAGAGGCGCTGGATTTAATACAGTATGTAACAATTAATGACGCCTCAAAATTGGTACCCGGTAAGGCTCAGTATTCGGCTATGTGTTACGAAGATGGCGGCATCGTTGATGACCTTTTAGTGTATATGTTGGGGGAGAATGAATATGTCTTGGTGGTGAATGCTTCGAACATCGAGAAAGATTTTGAGTGGATTGATGAGAATAACTCCTTTGATGCCGNNTGTTGGGGGAGAATGAATATGTCTTGGTGGTGAATGCTTCGAACATCGAGAAGGATTTTGAGTGGATTGATGAGAATAACTCCTTTGATGCCGAGCTGAGTAATCTTTCAGATGACACCTGTTTGTTGGCAGTACAGGGTCCTAAATCCGTAGAAACGCTACAAAAGCTGACGGATACTGATCTTTCAGCCATAAAGTTTTATACCTTTGAACTGGGGACCTTGGCCGGCTATGATGATGTGACGCTTTCGGCTACAGGTTATACCGGAGAAAAGGGATTTGAGCTATATTTTAATAGAGAGCACGTTGATCCCGAAGCAATTTGGAAGGCAATTATGGAGGCAGGTGAAGAATTTGGTATTGAGCCTTGTGGGCTCGGTGCTCGGGATACGTTGCGCCTGGAGAAGGGTTTTGCGCTTTACGGCAATGATATTACCAAAGATACGCATCCGCTTGAAGCACGCATGGGTTGGCTAACTAAGTTGGATAAGGGTGACTTTATAGGTCGTGAGGCTCTTCTTAAAGCGAAAGAGGAAGGGCTTTCACGTAAATTGGTGGGGCTTACTATTGATGATAAACGTTCTATTCCGCGAAAAGACTATACTATTTTTAATGATGAGGATGATGAGATCGGTTTCATAACCAGTGGTTCCCGTTCTATTACGCTGGGTACTAATATTGCTATGGGATATGTGGATATTAGTCACGCAGAAGAGGGAGCATCAGTTTTTGTAGAAATCCGAAACAAAAAAGCCGAGGCTACAGTAACAAAACCACCGTTTGTAAAATAAAGGTGGTTGCAGAACGGAATAGTTGCTAATATGTCAATTGGGATAAACAGAGATCAGGATATTACTTATAGCATATGATAAATCAAATTGACGTGTTTTCGTCGGCCCACTCTTTTAAGGAGGAAGATATTCGGGACAAGACCGTGGTGATGATTGATGTACTTCGGGCCAGCTCGACCATGGTCACAGCACTACAAAATGGTGCGAAGGGTGTTATTGCGGTTGAAGATATGGACGATGCCAGTAAAATTTCGCATAACCTGGATGCGGAAAGCTTTTTGATGAGCGGAGAAAAAAATGGCGTCACCATTGAAGGATATGATTTGGGTAATTCTCCATTGGAACATACGAGAGAGGTGGTAAATGGTAAGACGATTATCCTGAATACGACGAATGGTACAAAGGCGATTCGACGCTGTAGTTTAGCGGATCAAATTGTTGTGGGTTCGTTTCTGAACCTGAATGCCGTTGTTGACTATTTGCAGAATATTGATGAAGAAGTGCTGTTGGTTTGTGCTGGATGGCGGGGCCGGCTGTCACTGGAGGATATTCTTTGTGCCGGGAATATTATTTACGAACTTTGTGGAGGTGATTTGCCAGATGAGGCCAGAGACGGAGCAAAAGTTGCTTTTGGTCTTTATGAAAAATTTAGTGATGATATAGAAAAGAGCATCAAATCATCAAATTATGCGATACGCCTCAAAGATATTGTAAGTAAAGAGGACCTTGAGTATTGCTGCCAACGCAGTATTACGGATATTTTACCGGCACTTAATGAAGGAATCATTACAGATATAAATGGCTAAGAAAAGTAGTTCAGATAGTTTTTTGGGAGGCCTTTCGGAATCCCGGAAAATGGAAATACTGGGGATTTTGGTGATGGCCGTCGGAGGCCTGCTTGGGTTTAGTATTGTTACGTATAATCCTGCAGATTATACGCTCATCCAATCACTGTCGACGGATAGTTTATTTGCTTTGGATCAAGGACCGGCCCTGCGTATCCAAAATGGATTAGGTGTTATTGGGGCTTACTTAGCACACTTTTTTGTCCACCTTCTTTTCGGTTATATGAGCATCATCATGCCGCTTATCATTGTGGGATACGGGTGGTTTATTTTCAGAAATCGAGATATTGGTCTAATGCTGTGGCCAACGGCTTACGGCATCTGGAGTATGGTGTTATTGTCATCCGTTTTAGGGTGGCTCAACACCAATTATGACTGGGTTGAATCTGTATGGAATGGCTCGGCCGGATTTTACATAGCTCGCATTCTGCAAAATATTACAGGTATCGGGTCTATTATTATTCTCTCGGTATTATTGCTAACGACCTTGCTGGCACTGCTCGATCGCGATCTCCAACACACCGTGGAGCGAGTAAAAGAATGGATTGATAGTATTAAGACCTCGTATGCCGATTGGAAGGAGCGACGCCGCCAGAAGAAAGAGCAAAAAAGAAAACGAAAGCAACAGGAAGCTGAGCAGAAAGAGATTGAAAAGCAGCGGCAGGCCGAACAGCAGATGCGGGATAAATCACAAAAATCAAAGCAACAACAGGCTGAACCTCAAACTCAAACGAAGCCCAAGCCTGAAGAAGAGGAACCCCGATCTATTGATGATATTGTAGAAGAGTCGCAGAAACGCGATCGGGAACGAATGCGTCAGCAGAAAGAAGAAGTTAAATCACTGGATCAACGTCCCCGGGCTGATATTGAGAAGAAGAAAATTGCCGAGGACGAGGAAGACGATGTCGATATTTCGGTATACGTCGGTGAGGGTGATGAGCAGGCCGATGAGAAAGAACTCGATAAGCAGAATAAGGATAAAGCCAAGGAGGTCCCCAAGGTTCGATACAAGTTTCCGACGATAGATCTGCTGGATTCTCCCCCGAATGAAGGAAATGAGGTTGATCTCGAGGAGATCAAAGAGAACAAGCGCATTATCCTTGATAAGCTGAAGCGGCACAATATTGAGATTCGCAGCATTAATGCGATTGTGGGTCCCACAGTTACGCTTTATGAGCTTGACCCCGCACCGGATGTCAAAATAAGTAAGATCGAGAGCTATGCGAATGACCTGAAAATGGCTACCGCGGCGAAGGGACTACGTATTATGGCCCCTATTCCCGGACGCTCGGCGGTAGGGATTGAGGTGCCCAATGGATCGCGTGAAACTGTATTTATTAAGTCAGTCATTAATACCAAGAAATTCGTGGAAAGTGATTATGAGCTTCCGGTGGCTTTTGGTAAGACCATCGAGAATGAAGTATTTATGGTGGATCTGACAAAGATGCCGCACTTGCTTATTGCCGGGGCAACGGGATCGGGTAAAACAGTGGGGATCAATACTATTATCACCTGTCTGTTGTACAAGTGTCACCCTGATGATCTGAAATTTGTGATGATTGATCCCAAGAAAATTGAGCTCTCGCTCTTTCAAAAAATTGAAAAACACTTTTTGGCTACACTGCCCGGTGCCGAAGAACCTATCATCACGGACACCTCTGCAGCGAAAGAAACGCTCGAAAGTCTGACCAAAGAGATGGATGAGCGCTATGACTTGCTCAAAGATGGGATGGTCCGCGATATTCGAGCATACAACGAAAAGTTTGACAACGGGGAACTTGATGAGGATGAAGGACACCGCCATCTGCCCTATATTGTAGTGCTTATTGATGAGCTTGCAGATTTAATGATGACAGCCGGAAAAGATATTGAGGAGCCTATTGCCCGCTTGGCTCAGCTTGCTCGCGCGGTTGGTATTCATCTTGTTGTGGCAACACAGCGTCCGTCGGTAAATGTGGTTACGGGTACTATCAAAGCTAACTTTCCCGCACGTATTGCGTACCAGGTGGCTTCTAAAGTGGACTCGCGTACCATTCTTGATACCGGTGGTGCCGATCAGCTTATTGGTCGGGGAGATATGTTGTTTACCAACGGTGGTGGTATGACCCGAATCCAGAATGCCTTTGTATCTACTGAGGAGGTGGAAGAGATTACTGATTTCATTGGAAATCAACGGGGATACAATAATAAGTATGAACTACCTGTTTTAGAAGATGAAACCTCTTCAAGTGGTGACATCCCTGATCCACTGGATGACATTGATGAACTTTTTGAGGCGGCTGCCAAAGTTATTGTACTGCACCAGCAGGGATCGGTATCACTGTTGCAACGTAAGCTTAAGATCGGCTATAATCGTGCCGGACGAATTGTTGATCAGCTCTATAATGCCGGTATTGTTGGCCCTTATCAGGGTAGTACGGCGCGTGATGTGTTAGTTGACGATGAAGAAGAATTAGAAGAATTATTAGATGATCTGGAAGAATTTGACCGATAAAATAACAGTAGTTCTCATTATAATAATTATTGGTTTGGGGTTGCCTTCGTTGGCTTTGGGACAGGAGTCCTATTTCTCAGACTTAAAACAAACGTTTGAGGACGGGGTTATTTTTAAGGCTGACTTCCATCATCAGACAGTGGATTCCTACACTCAGGATACAGTTGCCAGTAATGGACGTATTTGGGTTGGGAGTCAGCAGTACAGAGTAGAGTCCGATAATAAATCGGTTGTTGTAGATGGAGAAACATCTACGGTGTATGATGAGGATAGAAATCGTGTTATTATCAGCAAATATGAGCCGGAAGATGATGACTTTGCGCCCTCGCGAATTTTGAACGGTGTTGACTCTACATTTACGGTAGAGACCCAGGAAAAGCGAGACAATAATATTTATATATTATTGTCTTCTGATGATCCTTTTGCAATATATCAGAAGGTTGAAATTTTTCTCACTGAAGGTCTGCTGCCGAAAAAAATTAAAGCAATAGATCCGGCTAATAATGTAATTACCACGACCTTTTCTGAAGGAGAATTCATAAATCCAAAGGAAGGGATGTTTACCCTTAGCTATCCTGAGAGTGCCGAAAAAGTTGACATGCGAAACTAACTTATTGTTAGATATTAATGTATAAAAAAATAATTAAGATCGGGCTCGCACTATCACTGGGAGCCCTTTTTCTGTGGTTGGCTTTTCGTAATGTGCAGCTGCAAGAAGTATGGGAGTATTCGAAGAATATCCAGTTTGGATGGTTGTTCCCCTTCGCAATTACAGCTCTGTTTAGTCATATCTTTAGAGCAGAGCGCTGGCGCCTGTTTATTGAACAGGATAAGGAAGAGCTTGATCGCATCACCTTGATTTCAGGGGTGTTGGTTGGATATATGATGAATCTTGTTGGGCCGCGCTTTGGAGAGGTTTCCCGTCCGGTGTATGTAGGTAAAAAGGAGGGATTGAGCAGTTCGAAATTGATGGGCACAATTGTCTTAGAGCGCGTGATTGATATTGCAGTCATGGCATTTCTTATGGTTGTGGTGTCGGTATATGTTATTGCCGACCTTAACTTGTTGCGACAGATTTTTGGGGATGAAACCATCAATTTTCTTACCAATGAATCGAGCTTACTCACTTATTTATGGGTAGCGTTTTTATTAGCAGCTGTTATTGGCATTGGTTTCCTGTTGATCAAGTTTATAGTCTATCTTGGATCGAGGTTTGAAGTTCTCCGAAGCTGGATTTTTAAGGCCAAAAGGGCCTTTATTATGTTTAGGAATGGACTGCTGGCAGCACGTGATGTAGAGCGATGGTGGCTATTTATTCTTTATACGGCTTTAATTTGGTTGTGCTATACATTGATGACCTACATTCCATTCTGGATGTTTGATATGCAGGAGGCGTATAGTCTGGATATGCTGGATGCGCTTGTGATTACTGTTATTTCTGCCATAGGTATTGCTATCCCGTCGCCCGGAGGATTGGGAACCTATCACTATTTTGTAAAACAGTCGCTATTGGTATTGTTTGCTGTACCGGCAGTTACCGGTATCGCTTACGCAACGGTTACGCATGGCGTGATGGTGTTATTCGTTTCAAGTATAACACCCATATTTTTGTTTATTGATAAGCTTCGATCGACCAAGACAGGAGAACCGGTCGTATAGTTTATCCAAATAACATTTTCAGGACTTTTTGCTATAAGGTAAACCCTGTAGCAATTCTCTTATTCTTTTTTCGTTATTCGAAACAGATGTACCTTAACCGGGTATAAAGTGACCTTAATTGAGACATTAATCGTTGCTAAAAAATTAGTACCTTTAACACTGATTTTAGAGCTTATAGCAAGAAAATTTATATGAAAGGGATATCAACAGTAGCACTTATTATTATAACCGTTTTGGCAGCTAATCCCCTGAGTGCCCAACAGCAACAGGATACGGAGTCCTCTATGCTGCCGGAGATTGATCCACAGGATATTGAAATACGCAGTCAGTTTCAGGCTCGTTTTCCCGGATTGCGTCGCCAGCCTATTCTGGGCTTTGATCCCAATCCCCGGGTATACCAGATAGATCCTAATCGTACACCCTTTATGGAAACGCATGAGCAGGTTGTGGCGAATCTTCCGGTAAGTCAACTTTCCCGTCCTGAACCCCCAGCTTATCTCTCTTTTCCCTATGCGTCAGCGCAGAATATGTACAGCCGATTAGGCTTTGGAAGTTTTGTAAGTCCCGAGGCGGAATTTTGGGGGGTAAAGCGTTTTAATAGTAAAAGTTATATCGGTGGCGACTTTGATTACTCTTCATCTGATGGACACTTGGATAATCAAAACAGCAGTTTTCGCTTTTTTGATGCCAATGCAGAATATGCTACAAAGCTGAATAAACAAAGTCAGCTGACAGTAAATGGGGGATTCAAAACGAGCTTTAATAATATGTTTGACCTGCCTGCTACTACTATCCCGGCCAATGCTCGAAAAGATTATAATGGGTTTAATTTAGGAACCGAATTTCAGCATTTTAAAAATACTATTACAGGTTGGAAAGCAAGTGCCGGTATTCGTTATTACAATATAGATCTGAAAAATGCGGATGCGTCATCCGGCAAGAGTGAAGAGCGAGCGTATAATCTATCGTTAGCTAAAAGATGGGCCGGTGGAAGCACTGACGAGACGTTTACTGTGAAGGTTGGTGCTAAGGGAGGGAATTATGAAAATACCATCGCCCAAGACTCCTGGCTTACCGCACAAGGTGGTCTGGTGTATGAGCGACAATTTAATTATGCGACTGATATTACGGTAGACGCCAGTGTTTATTATGCACAAAATAATGTTGAGGAAAAAATATATGTGGGTCCTGAGGTTACGGTAGAGCACCCATTGCTGGATATACTGACATTAAAAGTTACGGCCGGGGCCCAGCCATACCTAAAGACATTGGAGCAGCGCCACACAGAGAATCGATTTTTGACCGTGGAGAATACACTCCGGCACTCCTATCGTATGTATGGAAAAGGGGAAGCCAGTTTAGAATACGCCGATCAGGGAGAGTTTAACTTTGGGTTCCAATACGAGGATATATCGGATTTCCCTATTTTCCTTCGTTCCAATAATGGACTGCCCGGCAATCCTGTTTATGGGTTTTACGAGATGC
>JABAHQ010012958.1_pt3 | contig 13841 bp, 14 predicted proteins | sample 7062091 | NCBI WGS metagenome assembly JABAHQ01 (sample SAMN14534359, study PRJNA622989) | marine sediment metagenome | biome: marine biome [ENVO:00000428]; feature: marine pelagic biome [ENVO:01000023]; material: deep marine sediment [ENVO:00002113] | place: India: Gulf of Kutch | collected...
GCCGACGACGTGCGCGACATCGACCTCACCACGGTGCACTACCTCAGCGGCCCCGTGGGCGTGAAGGGCGCCGAGCCCGGTGACCTGCTGGTGGTCGACCTGCTCGACATCGGCGCGAAGGACGACAGCCTCTGGGGCTTCAACGGCTTCTTCAGCAAGAAGAACGGCGGCGGCTTCCTCACCGAGCACTTCCCGCAGGCGCAGAAGTCCATCTGGGACTTCCACGGCATGTTCACCACCTCGCGCCACGTGCCCGGCGTGAAGTACGCGGGCCTCATCCACCCCGGCCTGATCGGCTGCCTGCCCGACCCGAAGATGCTGGAGGTGTGGAACACGCGCGAGCAGGCGCTGATCGACTCCGACCCCGCCACCAGCGGCCTGGCCAACCCGCCCTTCGCGGGCACCGCGCACATGGGCAAGCTCACGGGCGACGCGCTGGCCAAGGCCGCCGCCACCGGCGCGCGCACCGTGCCCCCGCGCGAGCACGGCGGCAACTGCGACATCAAGGACCTCTCGCGCGGCTCGAAGATCTTCTTCCCGGTCTACGTGGACGGCGCCGGCCTCTCCGTGGGCGACCTGCACTTCAGCCAGGGCGACGGCGAGATCACCTTCTGCGGCGCCATCGAGATGGCCGGCTGGATGCACATGCAGGTGCAGCTCATCAAGGGCGGCATGGCCAAGTACGGCATCAAGAACCCGATCTTCAAGCCCAGCCCCATCAAACCCACCTACGACGACTACGTCATCTTCGAAGGCATCAGCGTCGACGAGAGCGGCAAGCAGTACTACCTGGACGTGAACGTGGCCTACCGCCAGGCCTGCCTCAACGCCATCGAGTACTTGAAGAAGTTCGGCTACTCGGGCGCGCAGGCCTACTCCATCCTGGGCACGGCGCCGGTGCAGGGCCACATCAGCGGCGTGGTCGACGTGCCCAACGCCTGCGCCACGCTGTGGCTGCCCACGCAGATCTTCGACTTCGACATCAACCCGAACGCGAGCGGGCCGATCAAGCACATCGACGGCTCGATCCAGATGCCGCTCTCGCCGGACCTGTGAACGAAGGAAGCCGCCCATGCCGACCTACGACTACGCCTGCCCGGCCTGCGGCGGCTTCGACGCCTACCGCTCGCTGAGCGAGCGCAACCAACCGGCGCACTGCCCCGACTGCGGCACCGCCTCGCCGCGCGTGTTCGCCACCGCGCCGCGCCTGGCGCTCATGGACGGCGCCACGCGCACGGCCATGGGCATCAACGAGCGCGCACGGCACGAGCCGAAACGCTCGGGCGACTACGCGCGCCTGAAACACCCCGCGGGCTGCGGTTGCTGCAGCCCCGGGCGCAGCAAGGCCACGGTGACCGCGCCCAACGGCGCGAAGGCGTTTCCCTCCAAGCGCCCCTGGATGATCAGCCACTGAACAAGGAACCCGAGCCATGATGCACGGTGACATTTCAAGCAGCGCCGACACCGTCGGCGTGGCCGTCGTCAATTACAAGATGCCGCGCCTGCACACCAAGGCCGAGGTGCTGGACAACGCGCGCAAGATCGCCGACATGGTGGTCGGCATGAAGCAGGGCCTGCCCGGCATGGACCTGGTGATCTTCCCGGAATACAGCACGCACGGGATCATGTACGACGCGAAGGAGATGTACGAGACCGCGTCCACCGTGCCTGGCGCCGAGACCGAGATCTTTGCCGAGGCCTGCCGCAAGGCCAAGGTCTGGGGCGTGTTCTCGCTCACCGGCGAGCAGCACGAGGAGCACCCGAACAAGGCGCCCTACAACACGCTCATCCTGATGAACGACCAGGGCGAGATCGTGCAGAAGTACCGCAAGATCATGCCCTGGGTGCCCATCGAGGGCTGGTACCCCGGCAACTGCACCTACGTGACCGAGGGCCCCAAGGGCCTGAAGATCAGCCTGATCATCTGCGACGACGGCAACTACCCCGAGATCTGGCGCGACTGCGCCATGAAGGGCGCCGAACTGATCGTGCGCTGCCAGGGCTACATGTACCCCGCCAAGGACCAGCAGGTGATGATGGCCAAGGCCATGGCCTGGGCCAACAACAGCTACGTGGCCGTGGCCAATGCCTCCGGCTGGGACGGCGTGTACAGCTACTTCGGCCACAGCGCCCTCATCGGTTTCGATGGCCGCACGCTCGGCGAATGCGGTGAAGAGGACTACGGCGTGCAGTACGCCGCGCTCTCGAAAAGCCTGATCCGCGACTTCCGCAAGAACGCGCAGAGCGAGAACCACCTGTTCAAGCTGCTGCACCGCGGCTACACGGGCACGATCAACTCGCGCGATGGCGACAAGGGCGTGGCCGCCTGCCCCTACGAGTTCTACGGCAAGTGGGTGAACGACCCCGAGGGCACGCAGAAGGCGGTGGAGGCCATCACGCGGCCCATGGTGGGCACGGAGGAGTGCCCCATCGAGGGCATCCCCAACCCGGCCACGGCCGGCCACCGTTGACGATGCCCAGCGGTGTCTGACCCGCTGGCCGACTGGCGCCTCGCCGAGGAGCCCTTCTACCAGCCGATGGGTGAGGAGGTCGCGGCCTTCGAGGCCGCGCGCGCCGCGCGCNNGGAGGTTTTCGAAGCCGCCTACGACGCGCGCCTGCCGGTGCTGCTGAAGGGGCCCACCGGCTGCGGCAAGACGCGCTTCGTCGAGCACATGGCCTGGCGGCTGAAGCTGCCCCTGGTGACCGTGGCCTGCCACGAGGACCTGAGCGCCGGTGACCTGGCGGGCCGCTGGCTGCTCGACGGCGAGGGCACGCGCTGGATGGACGGGCCGCTGGCCCTGGCCGCGCGGCACGGCGCGCTGTGCTACCTCGACGAGCTGATGGAGGCGCGCGCCGACACCACGGTGCTGCTGCACCCCCTGGCCGACACGCGCCGCGCGCTGCCGCTGGAGCGGCACGGCGAATTGCTGCGCGCGCATCCCGACTTCCAGCTCGTGGTCAGCTACAACCCCGGCTACCAGGGCCTGCACCGCGAGCTCAAGCCTTCCACGCGCCAGCGCTTTGTGGCGCTGGGCTTCGACTACCCGGCGCCCGGGGCGGAGGCCGCCATCGTGGCGCGGGAGGGCGGTGTCGATGGCGAACTTGCGATGCGGTTGGTGCAATTGGCGGTGCGCACGCGGCGCCTGCGCGACGAGGGCCTGGACGAAGGCGCCTCCACCCGCATGCTGGTGCACGCCGCGCTGCTGCACCGCGCGGGCCTGCCGGTTCGCGCGGCGGCGATGCGGGCCATCGCCGACCCCCTGAGCGACGACCCACAGCTCGCGCCCAGCCTGCGCGCGCTGGTGGACGCGAGCTTCTGATGCTCCGCCGGGGTGCCGCGCCGCCCGACCTGCCGGGCCAGGTGCGCGCCCTGGCGCACGCGCTGTGGGGCGAGCCCTGGCGCGTCGAGCGGCGTGGCGGCACGAAGGACGCAGCACAGCGCGCCGTGATCGTGATCGGTCGCGACAGTGGCTGGCGCCTCGGTGATGGCAGCCACAAGGGCGAGGTCGAGCGCGCGCACGACGCCGTGCCGGTGCTGCACCTGCCCGCCTGGGCCGAACCCGCGCCGGACCTCGGCCTCGCCCTGGCCGCGCACGCCGCCGCGCACCGGCGCTTCGGCGGTGAAGCGCAGACGCGCGCGGGACTCAAGCCCGTGCAGCAGGCCCTGCTGGGTGTGCTGGAGGACGCGCGCGTGGAATGGCTCGCGATGCGCGAGCTGCCCGGCCTGCGCGCCCTGTGGTGGCCTTTCCATGCCGAGGCCGCCGCGCGCCAGGGCAGCGGCTTCGAGGACTTGCTCGCGCGGCTCGCGGCCTGTCTGCTGAACCCGGACCACGAGGACCCGCACGCCTGGGTCGCCAAGGTGCGGCGGGTGTTCTTCGCGCCCGACGGCGGCCTCGCGCTCGACACACCGGCCCGCGTGCGCGACGCCGCCTCGCGGCTGGGCCACGACATCGGCCAGATGCGCCTGCCCTTCAACGCCCGCACCTACACCGTGTCCGCGCGCTACCGCGACGACAACAGCCACCTCTGGCGGCCCGATGACGAGCCGCCCCGCGACGAGGCACCGCTGCACGCCGACGCCGCGCCGCCCTCCGACGACGCGCCGTCGGCCTCGCCCACGCTGATCGCGCTTGAGCCCGATGCCGTCTACCCCGNNCCCGAGTGGGACCACCGCATCGCGCGCTACCGGCCCGACTGGTGCCGCGTGTTCGGCGGCGAGCTGGCGGGGGGCGAGGGCGTGCCACCGCCGCCGGCCGAGCGCCGACGTCTGCAACGCCGCCTCGCTCCCCTGAGCCTTCAGCGCCGTGCGGGCGGCGGGCGTTGCGCCGAGGGCGACGAGCTGCACCCCGCCGCGCTGGTGGAGGCGCGGCTCGACCGGCTCGCGGGCCGCACGCCCGAGGCGCGGGTCTACCGGTCGCCGCAACGCCCCGCGCCCCCGCTGGCGGTGCTGCTGCTGCTCGATGCCTCGGCCTCCACCGAGGGCGAACCGCTCGCGCAACTGCAGCGCGGGGCCCTGGCCACCGTCCAGGCCCTGCGCGCGCTGGGCCACCGCTGCGCGCTGTGGGCTTTCTCCAGNNCGACATCCCGTGCCTGCGCCACTGGGACGAGCACGCGCCCGCGCGCCTGCCGGCCCTGCGGGGTGGTGGCTCCACGCGCATGGGTGCCGCCCTGCGCCACGCCCTGCACCTGAGCGCGCTGGACCAGCGCCGCCACCCGGGCCGCCGACGCCTGATCGTGCTGCTGAGCGACGGCGAGCCGCACGACGTGGACGTGCACGACCCGGCCTACCTCCCGGCCGACCTGCAACGCGCCGCGCGCGAGGCCGCGGGGCGCGGCGTGGGCGTGCGCGCGCTGGTGCTGGCGCCTGGCGAGCCCGCCACGCTGGCGGCGGCGCTGGGGCGTGCCAGCGTGCGGGCCTGCCGCTCGTCCTTGCAGTGGCCGGTGGCGCTGTCTGCCGTGCTCGCCACGTCGCCGGCTTGAGCCACGCCGTTGCGGGCACGGCCACGCCAACGGCGCGGGCGCATGGGGCGACCCCGCGCACATCGCCCGCGCCTGGGCGACAATCCCCGCCCCATGCAATTGCACGAACTGCGCCACCGCCTCACCGCCTTCGGGGCCGGGCCGCTGCATGCGCAGCGCGTGCTGCGCCACTGGCTGCACGCCCTGCCAGCCGACGCCGGCCGGCGCAAGCCCGAGCACCACTTCCCCAAAGCCCTGCTCGAGGCCCTGCCCGCGCTGCGCGAGGAGCTCGCCGGCCTGGCGCGCCTGCGGGCCGAACACCCGGGCGAAGACGGCTCGGCCCGCTTGCTCGTGGCCCTGCGCGACGGCCAGACCGTGGAGAGCGTGCGCCTGCCGCGCGGCGGCCTGTGCGTGTCGACGCAAGTGGGATGCGCCGTCGGCTGCGCCTTCTGCATGACGGGCACCGGCGGTCTTCTGCGCCAGCTCGGCAGCGCGGAGATCGTGGCCCAGGTGGCGCTGGCGCGTGCGGGCCGGCCGGTCAACAAGGTCGTCTTCATGGGCATGGGCGAGCCCGCGCACAACCTCGAGGCGGTGCTCGAGGCCATCGAGCTGCTGGGCACCGTGGGCGGCATCGGCCACAAGAACCTGGTGTTCTCCACCGTGGGCGATGAGCGCGCTTTCGACGCGCTGCCGCGCGGCGCGGTCAAGCCCGCGCTGGCCCTGTCGCTGCACACCACCAAGGCCGCGCTGCGCGAACAACTGCTGCCGCGCGCGCCGCGCCTCACACCGCAAGAACTGGTGGAACGCGCCGAGGCCTACGCGCGCGCCACCGGCTACCCGGTGCAATACCAGTGGACCCTGCTCGACGGCGTGAACGACGGCGACGACGAGGTCGAAGGCATCGTGCGTTTGCTGGGCGGACGCTACGGCGTGCTCAACCTCATCCCCTACAACGCCGTCGACGGCCTGCCGTTCCAGCGCCCCGCCTGGGAAAAGGCCGCCGACATCGCCCGCCGCCTGCACCGCCAGGGCATCCTCACCAAGCTGCGCCACTCGGCGGGGCAGGACGTGGACGCAGGTTGCGGGCAGTTGCGGGCGCGGTCGATGGAGACGGGGGAGCGGGTGGTGGCGCTGCGGCGGCGGGCCGCTGAACCCGTGCAAGCGGCAGATTAAAGCAGATTTGGCACAAATTTTCGTGTCAAATCTGCTTTAATGATCCGATGCTTCATCGATACGCCTTCTCCAACTTCCAGTCTTTTCACGAGCGCACCGAGGTCGACTGGTCGCTGAACCGGCGTCAGGGCCCGTTGGGCTGGTCGGCCACGGCCGACTCGGGCGAGCGCCTCAGCACGGTGATGGCCGTCATCGGCCCGAACGCCAGTGGCAAGACGACCTTGCTCAAGCCGCTGTTGTTCGTGGTGTGGTTCCTCAGCCATTCGTTTGGGCTGGACGCCACCGCCGCGCTGCCGCTGCGCGCCCATGCCGGCGCTGCCCCGGATGAGCCAACCGAATTCGAGGTGGAGGCGGACGTGGATGGCCGCTTGATGCGTTACGTGTTGCGCTGCACGGCAGAGAAGGTGCTGCACGAAGCGCTTTACGAGCGCCACGAGCGCATGCGCTACGTGTTCGTTCGAGACTGGAATGCGACGACGGGCGGGTACGACGTCAAACAACAGGATTTCGGACTCGCGCCAGCGGAGGCGAAGAAGGTGCGCCCGAACGCCTCCCTGGTGGCGACAGCCGCGCAGTACGGCGTGCCCTTGGCGATCCGCCTGGCCCAAAGCCGCGTGTTCACCAACGTCAACCACCTTGGCAAGGCGCAGGCCGGTGGGGCAGGGCTCGCGGAGTCTGCGCACTTCTTTGCGCAGGAAGAAGGCTTGCGGCAAACGCTGGTGGACCTGCTGACGCGCTGGGATCTGGGCCTTGAGGACGTGCTGTTTCGTGAAATGCAGGCGGCCAAGCCCGATGGCAGCACCGAGCGCTTCTGGTTGCCCATCGGCGTTCATCGCTTGAGTGCTGGAAAGACCTTCGAGTTGCCCTTCCTCCTGGAGTCCAGTGGCACGCAGAGTGCCCTGACCCTCCTTCGGCGCGTATTGCCGGTGCTGAAGGAAGGCGGTCTGGCCGTCGTGGATGAGTTCGAAAGCGACCTGCATCCCCAGATGCTGGAACCCATCCTCAACTTGTTCGCCGATCCGAAGACCAATCCGCACAAGGCGCAACTGCTCTTCACCTGCCATGCCATCGAGGTGCTGAATCTGCTGCACAAATCGCAAGTGATGCTGGTCGAAAAGCGGCATGGCAGCGAGAGCACGGCCTGGCGTCTCGACAGCGTGCAAGGGGTGCGCAGCGACGACAACCTCTACGCGAAGTACATGGCGGGCGCGTATGGCGCTACCCCACAGCTGTGAGGTCCAATGAGCGGCGCCGGGTGGCGCGGACCGTCCTTCTGGTGGGTGAGGGCGATGCCGAAGAGGTCTTGCTTCGCCACCTGAAGGGCTTGTACGTGGAGCGCGGATCGGGCCTCGTGGTCACCATCAAGAACGCCCGAGGCAAAGGCGCCGAGTACGTCGTCGACTTTGCCATCCGCCAGTCACGCAACGTGGCGTTCGACAGCGTCCTGGCCATGTTCGATACCGACACCGCGTGGACCGAGCGAGTGCGCCGACAGGCCGCGCGCGGTAAGGTGGCGCTGCTGCCTTGCGAGCCTTGCCTGGAGGCCTTGCTGCTGCAGGCTTTTGACCACAAGACGCAGGGGCTGAACTCCCAGCAGTTGAAGCAGAAGTTCTTGCGAGAGTTCGGCCGGCCGGCCCACGATGGCCAGTACCTGCGCGACGCTGACGCCGCGTTCTTCGAGCAGGCGCGTCGCAAGGCGAAAGAGCTGGACGTGTTGCTGGCCCTGTTGAAAGCCTGACTTCACTCAGTGCAGCGTGAGCGGCAGCGACGTCGTCTTCACCCGCACCACGGGCGCGCGCGGCACGTAGGGCACGGGCTCGGCACCGCAGATGTCGGCCGCGATGGCACGCGCCTGGCGCGCGATGGGTTCGATGTAGCGGCTGGGCTGGCCGTCGATGGCGATGCAGTCGCCCAGGGCGTGGATGCGATCGACGCTGGTGCGCAGGTTGCGTGAGGCGACGCGGATGCCGTTGTCCCAGTCCAGGCCCGCGCTGCGCGCCAGGCGGTTGGGCGTGTGCAGGCCGGCGGCCACGACCACCTCGTCGGCCGCGAAGCGCTGGCCGTCGGCGGTGGTGAGGCGGTAGCGCTCGCCGACGCGCTGCAGCGACTGCACCTGTACGCCGCCCACGAAGCGGATGCTGAGGTCGCGCCAGGCGTCCAGCAGTTGCTCGCCCACGCCCAGGTCCTGCCAGCGCGCCAGCGGTTGCTCGCAGGTGTCGAGCAGGGTGACACGGTGGCCGCCGATGGCGAGGTCGTTCGCGAGTTCGCTGCCGATCAGCCCCGCGCCGACGATGAGCACCTCGCGCGGCGCCCCGTCCAGGCGCGCGCGCAGGCGCCGGTAGGCGGCCAGGTGGTTCACGCGCCAGCACAAGTCGGGCGCCAGGCCCTCGGGCAGGCGCGCGTTGGCGCCATGTGCCAGCACCAGGTGCGCGTAGCGCAGGTTGCCGCGCGTGGTGCGCAGGATGCGGGTGTCGGGGCAGATGCGGATGGCCTGGGTGTGCGCGAGCAGGCGCACGCGCAGGCGTGCGGCGGCGTCGGCGCCGCGCTCACGCACCAGCGCGTCGTCGGCCAGCCCGCGCGCCATGGCCACCGAGAGCATGGGTTTGTCGTACACGTCGCCCGCGCACTGGCTCACCAGGGCAATGGGCAGTGTGGGGCTCAGGGCGCGCAAGGCCTCGGCTGTCTGCCAGCCGGCGCGGCCCGCGCCCACGATGACCACACCCGCCTCACCGCCGCGCGTGACCACGACCACGCCTGCGTCGCCGCGCGCGCGCAAGGCCTCGATGTCGGGCGCGTCGTAGAGGCGGAAGTCGGCCTTGGTCACGCCGCACAGGGGGCAGGCCCAGTCGTCGGGGATGTCCTCGTAGCGCGTGCCGGGGGGCAGCCCGCCGTCGGGGTCGCCCAGGGCTTCGTCGTAGACGTAGCCGCAGGCCTCGCAGAGGTACTGGCGGTAGGGCGCCAGCGCGCGCACGGCCTGCGCGACGGGATGGGGCGTGGGGTTCACTGGACTTCCCTCCGTGCTGCGCACTGCGGGGCTGAGCGCCTTGGGAACGGCCCGGCGGCGCTCATGCGGGCAAGGCCTCCGCACTCAGGCGCGCGATTTCCTTGCGCAGGTGCTTGATGGCCGGCGTGACGATGGCCACGAAGTGCGATTCGCGCACGCGGCGCTGCACCTCGCTGCTCATGAGGTAGCCGCGCGCGCCCTGGTGCAGCAGGGCCGACTGCGCCGCGCGCAGCGAGAGCTCGGCGCCGTGCGCGCGCGCGTCGAGCACGTCGATGAAGAAATCCACCGACGGGTCGAAGGGCGTCTCGGCCAGGCGCATCACGCGCTCCGTGAGCGCATCCAGTTCGGCCTGCAGCGCGGCGGGCCGGTCCTCCAGGTACTGGTTGACGTGGCCCAACGGGTCTTCCACCGCCCACATGCTGTCGATGGCCCCCTGCGTGACGCCCACGGCCATGCCGCACTGGAGCAGCACGAAGGCGCCGCGGATGCGCGCAATGAAGGGCTTGGCCGGGTTGGCCATGATTTCGCCGGCGCCGATGAAGTGGTCCTTCAAGCGCAGGCCGAAGGTGCCCGTGCCTTCCATGCCGCTGAAGCTGGGGCACTCGCGCATCTCCACGCCATCCGCGTCGCAGCGCAGCAGGAACATCACCTCGCGCACCACCTCGCCTTGTTCATTCACCACGCCGGCCAGCGCGCCGCAGGCATGGCCGGGGCCGAGGTTGCTGACCCAGGGCAGGGTGCCGCTGACGCGGTAGCCGCCGTCCACCGGCACGGCTTTCAGCAGCAGGCCCTCGATCTGCGCGTAGCTCTTCATGGGGTTGGACATGGCCGTGCCACCGAGCGAGGCGCCGCTGGCGTACGCCATGAGCGCCTCGCCCGTGAGGGCCGGGTTGCCCGAGGCCTGCATGTACAGGCCGCACACGGCCTGGCACCACATCATGAAGCCGGTGGCGCCGCAGACCTGCGAGACCTCGGCCATGGCACGCAGGGCCAGGGCGAAGTCGCCGCGGCCCGCGGGCGCGTCCAGGTGGGCGCTCATGGCGCCCAGGGCGCCGAGCCTTTGCAGTTCGGCGCGCGGGTAGTGGCCCTCGCGGTCGATTGCCTCCACCACCTGGGCCAGCGGTCCGCGCGCGATCTCGCGCACGGCGGCCAGTACCGCGTCGGGGGAATCGAGCCGCAGGTCGCGGGGGATGTCGGCGAGGTCCATGCTCAGGCCATCGAGATCTCGAAGGGGATCGGGTTGCGCATGCTGTTGGCCACCGGCGAGTAGTGATTGGCGTGCTGCACGATCTCGTCGAGCACCTCGCGTGGCGCGTCGCCTTCCACCAGCACCTTCACGCGGATGGCCTGGAAGCCCATCTCGGGCGGCGTCTTCTCCAGCGCGCCGCCCGCGCCCCAGGCCGCGGGGTTGCCGATGTCGCCTTCGAGGAAGACCTCCAGCTTGCTGAGCTTCACGCCTTTCCAGGTGGCCACGGCCGTCACGCCCACGGCGATGCAGCCGCCCAGGCCCGAGAGCACGATCTCGCCCGGCGCGGGGGCGGTGTCCTGGCCGAACAGGTGCAGGGGCTCGTCCACCACCACCGGCGCGTGCTGGCCCACGGTGCTGAGCGAGCGGTACTGGCCCTCCATCACGGTGTGGACCTTGTTGGTGCCGCGCGAGCCGGGGTTGGCCTTGCCCTTGGCGGCGAAGGCGGCGAGGCCGGCGGCGTCGATGGGGCGCAGGTAGGCCTTGACGGTGGTGGGCTCGGCGGTGTCGGTCATGGACATGGGTGTCTCCGGGGACAGGGTTGAAAAAGCGGAAGGGCTCAGGCGGCCATCGCCAGCGGCGCGGCGGCGGCGGCCTTGATCGGCAGGCCGGTCTCGATGGGCAGCGCGGGGTCGCGCGACCACTCGTTCCAGGAGCCGAAGTACATGCGCACGTCGCCGAAGCCGGCCTGCTTGAGCGCGAGGAAGGTGTTGGAGGCGCGCGCGCCCTTGAAGCAGTAGAGGTAGATGCGGTCGTCGGTGCCCACGCCCACGGTGGCCAGTTCGGCCTTCACCTCGTCGGGCGTCTTGAACACCGGGCCCTGGGGCGAGGGCTTCATGAAGCGGTACCACTCCACCCATTTCGCCCCGGGCAGGCGCCCCTTGCGCGGCGCGAAGTCCTTGCCGTAGGGGCTGGAGCTCTCGCCGATCCACTCGTCCACGTCGCGCACGTCCAGCAGCACGGTGTCGGTGCCCAGGGCCTTTTCCACGTCGGCCTGCGTGAGCATCACGTCGGCCATGGGCAGTTCGGGGAAGGTGGCGGGCGAGGGCGTGGTGGCCTCGGTGGACACGGGCAGACCGGCGGCCTTCCAGGCGCTGAAGCCGCCGTTGAGCACCTTGATCTTCGGGTAGCCCAGCCAGGTGAGCAGGTAGTAGCCGCGGCAGGACTGGCCGTAGCCGCTGTTCATGGCGTCTTCGTAGAACACGGCGGTTTCCCTGCCTGAGAGGCCGACCGCGCCGAGCGCGCTGGCGAAGGTGTCCTTGAGCGCCTCCAGGCCTTCGGGGGTGGACGTGGCCAGGTAGGTGAAGACCTCGCGCAGGTTCACCGCGCCGGGGATGTGGCCGGCCGCATAGGCCTCGGGGTCCCGTGTGTCGATGAGGACCACGGGTTCGCTGGCTTGCAGGGCTTGCAGTTGCTGGGGGGCGATCAGGGTGGCGTCGATGCTCATGGAGACCTCGCGAAGTGGAAGGGCCGGCGGGATGTACCGGACCTGCTTTTTGCAACGGGCGTGCCAGGGCCTTGAGGCGAAGGAATATCGAATCAGATCAACAGCTTGCTGTTCAACGGGGGCCTGAACGCCGAGGCCCGCCACCGCCACTGTGTCGACACTTTGTCGACACAGTGCAAGCCCGTTCAACGCAGTTGCGCCTTGCGCAGCCGGTAGCTGAACTGGCGCAGCGTGAGCCCCAGGCTCTGGGCCGCGCGGGTCTGGTTGCCCTGGTGGCGCTCCAGGGCCTCGCGCAAGGTCTGCGCGCTGTGCGATTGCGCGCTCTGGTAGTCGCGCACCAGCGGGGCGGCGTCGCCCGGCGGCGGCGCCGTCGGGCTTGCTAGGGCCGCGCGCTCGCGCTCGGGCATGAAGCGGCGCAGCGCAGCCGCGTCCACCAGGGCGCCCTCGGCCAGCAGCACCACGCGCTCGATCAGGTTGCCCAGCTCGCGGATGTTGCCGGGCCAGTCGTGCGCTTGCAGCGCGGCCAGCGCGTCGGCGCTCAGGTGCACGTTGCGCTGGTGCGCCTGGTTCGCGCGGCTGAGGAAGTGCAGGGCGATGGCGCGCACGTCCTCGCGCCGCTCGCGCAGGCGGGGCAGGCGGATCGGCACCACGTTGAGCCGGTAGTACAGGTCCTGGCGGAAGCGGCCGGCCTGCACGTCGCGCGCGAGGTCGCGGTGGGTGGCGGCCACCAGGCGCACGTCCACGCGCTGCTCGCGCGTGCCGCCCAGGCGCACCAGCGTGCCCTCCTGCAGCGTGCGCAGCAGCTTGCTCTGCATCGAGAGCGGCAGCTCGCCGATCTCGTCGAGGAAGAGGGTGCCGCCGTGCGCCTGCTCGAACCAGCCCGCGCGCGCGCCGGCCGCGCCGGTGAAGGCGCCGCGCTCGTGGCCGAACAGCTCGCTCTNNCTCGTGGCCGAACAGCTCGGACTCGAACAGCGATTCGGGGATGGCCGCGCAGTTGACCTTGATGAAGGGCTGGTCGTGCCGCGGGCTGGCCAGGTGCACGGCGCGCGCGAACAGCTCCTTGCCCGAGCCCGATTCGCCCAGCAACAGCACCGTGGCCTGCGACTGCGAGACGCGTTCCAGTTCCGCCAGGGCCTGCAGCAGGGCGTTCGAGCGGCCGATGAGCCCGTAGCGCGCGCTGGCGCTGTCCAGGGCGCGCTCCAGGGCCGCGTTGCGCGCCTGCAGCTGGCGCGTCTGCTCGGCCACCAGTTGCTCCAGCTCCAGCAGCTGGCCGGTCAGTGTGGCCAGCAGGCGCAGCAGCGCCAGGTCGTCGTTGAGGTGGCGCTGGCGGCTGCGGATGCGGTGGCAGGCCAGCACGCCCACGGTGGCGCCGCGCACCGCCACGGGCAGGGCGATGAAGGCCACGGTCTGTGGCGGCAGTTGCGCGCGGCGCACGGCGCGGAACAGGAACAGGGGCTCGGCGTCCACGTCCTGCACGATGGCGGGCAGGCCGCTGGCCAGCACGCGGCCGGTGATGCCCTCGCCCCAGCGGTAGCGGCCGCGTGCGGTCTCGGCTTTTGTCAGCCCGTAGGCGTGGCGGATCGAGGCCAGGCGCTGGCCGTCTGCGCCGACCCCGTCGTCCACCAGCACCAGGCGGCCCCGGTTGAGGCCCAGCAACTCGCTCATGAGGTGCAGCATCTCGCGGAACACCTCGGCCGGCGCCAGGCTGCGGCCCACGAGGGCCATCACCTGGCGCATCAGCAGCAGCTCCTGGGCGCGCCAGTCGGTGGGGGTGTCTGGCGTGAGCTTGTTCGCGTCGGCGGGCATGGCGTGGGGGCAAGCAAGCATCGCACCAGTGAAGCGCCAGGGGGCCCCGCTAAAATCGCCGCCTCTCAAGGAGCGTTGCAGCGGCCAGTCCCCCACGGGACCGGGGCCGTCAGGCTTGAGCGGGCTCGACCGGCCCCAACGACGCTCGCCAGCACGGTGTTTTCGCAATCAAGCCTGGTGAGCCCCATGACCTCCGAGACCTCCCC
>JABAHQ010013005.1_pt2 | contig 13827 bp, 17 predicted proteins | sample 7062091 | NCBI WGS metagenome assembly JABAHQ01 (sample SAMN14534359, study PRJNA622989) | marine sediment metagenome | biome: marine biome [ENVO:00000428]; feature: marine pelagic biome [ENVO:01000023]; material: deep marine sediment [ENVO:00002113] | place: India: Gulf of Kutch | collected...
ATCTTCAACTCTCATTGATCTTGACTCAGTAGTTTTGTTTGGCCTACTTCTGTAAGGAAACGTTTGAGCGATATACCGTCTTCTTGCTCCACCGAGAACATCTTGCCAGAGGACCTAAGACTATCCGCCTCTAGAACTCTGGCCCGCTGATATGGAAAACTGTACGCCACCAAAGCCTCTGCATCATGTTTCTTCGCGGTTTTGATTAGTCGGCGAATCTGTTCCTTGCTGATGTATATGGCGTTCTTTTCTGAATCTTTCTTGGACAAGTTCTTACATTCGATGAGATGAATCAGAGCATTGTTCACCGTCTTCTTTATGGCTAGAATATCCGCAGGATAGAGTCTACCCCCACTCTTCGGAAAACGGGTGGCCAACCATCCATGCTTAGTGTATAGCTTCTCCACCCGCCGTTCTAGACGGTAACCCTTCCTGTATCTTGACATCCCAGACTCCTGTAAGAAGAACTATAGTATACTGTTTCTATTAATGTCTCTCCTGCTCATGACTGACAACTCTCAGAGAGTACTGGGCAGTATGCCTGCACAACCTAGCAGTAGTAGTGACGACTCAGGTGCAGGCTAACTCCAACACCTTCTTCGGTAGCCCAAGTAGATCTGCTGACGGTCATGTTATGGCACATCCCTCGGGTGATGTAGCGAAAGAGTATGGTCGCTAAAAGGATTGCCAAGATCTTTGACTCCCCTACCTTCCACAGCGAGAGTGTCTCTTCAAGATCTCGGGTAGGGGGCATCGAGGATGGTCACTGATGAAGATTAGGCTGAGAAGTTTTTGACAATCTAAGGAAGTAACGTAAGCGTCAGCCCAGAAACTAATGGAATAGTTAGATTATCGTTCACAGGCAGCGGCAGCCCCTCCACTGTCATTCCCACGGTGACGGCCACCAGAGCTTTCATCGGGTTTAGAAAAAGTAGACCCCCTAGAAAGGCGAACAGGGAACCTAGTATAGAGCCTTCCAACATTTTTCCCTTGTTGACGGGAAGAACTGTCGTTCCGATGATCTTTCCGAAGATAGTGGCGAAGCCGTCTCCTAGGGTGAGCACTACTATGGACGCATAGTTTATTGGCTTGGGAAACAGAAGGAGGGAGAACACGATCCCCAAGGCAAAGAAGATGGGAGAAGACACAAACTCGTACAGCTCGGGCTCCATCGCTGCCTTCCGAGTCACCGCAGCGAAGGGAGGAAATTCTATCCCGAGTACTCTGCCAAACTCAGAGGCCACATATAACAGAGTTACCAAAAGTATTACTGAAGAGACCAGAAGGTCACCAAGAGGCGTATAAGCACATACGCATGGGACAGAATAGCTGCCTATATGAATGGCTTCTCGGATCCCCTCCCTTCTGACAGAGTACCCTGTGGGATTCTTGATGGGCCATCTTCTAAGATTGTGAAGATCTCGGATAGATTCTCCTTCACCACCCGGTCAGATTTGGCAGACAATACGAAGTCTGGATTGTAACCAATCCTTAAACCGCATAATGGAAACATCTGCAGATTATTTCTGTCATCAGCTACCATTGCGCAGTTCTTCGGAGCTAAGTCTTCACAGTCGAGTATTCTCTTCAAAATAGCCGCCTTGCCACCGGTTTTTATCACCTCTCCACCAATCTCACCCGTTAGCTTCCCATTCTTTGTTTCTATCTCCAGACCGAAGGCGTAATCAGCTTTTAGCCTAGTTGCCAGGTCTCTGACAAAGAGCGTGGGAAGTCCCGAGCTTATAAGAGCCGTCTTATACCCTGACGTATTCAATTCTTCAAACAGTTCTTCTCCGCCAGGTATCAACGGTAGAGTCTTGTAAATCTGATAGAGTTCATTAACCGTGAATCCCTGATAAAGACTGAAGATTCTTCTGAGGGCGGATTCAAGTGGTAGCAGTCCAACCTCATAGAGGAAGCCTAGGGTGATTATCTTTATGAATCCCTTGGGGCCGAGCTTCCTTGCAGCGTCAAATAACAGGTAACGCTTCTTGGGTAACAGGACGCCTTCAACATCAAATACCACAAATTGTTTCTTCCGATCTTTTGTTTTAGCAATGGTCAACGGCTCTTCCTCGATGAATGAGTTAGGTCACAATCTTTAGAACAGCTCTGCTAAAGACATTATCGGACCTGCTATGCTTTTAGTAAACTTTTATACTTCGAAGGCTATGAACTTCATTGGCGGTGGGTCTTAGGCGGGGGGCTAGGGGTCCCCTAAACCATAGAACCCCTATATGATGGGCTGAGATCCGGGGTGAGGCACCAAAGCTCATCAAGGCTCGCCGGCTTTCTACCGGTGAGTATCCGTCCCCTGGGGCCAGCGGTCGCGGTACAGCCTTCGCATGAAGGTTGTTTCTGCGTTTACCAGGTGAACCTGGCCAGGCCCGGGAGGGAGCAACCTAAGCTTGGACGTTCAGCGCTCAGGGGGTCACGGATATGAGTGTAGAGGTGGGGGAGATTGGTGAAGACTGGGTGTCGACCCCTGGTGACCCACCGCCCAATGATTGCTATATTAATCACAGCTTGTGTCTTTTACTGGGCATTATCCCTGTACTATTCTGATATTTCCCGCTGTACCCCTCTCTAGCCGGTTTTGCAAGCTTGTGGAAGACTATCTGAACTATAGGCTCACCATCCTGTATGGTAACCTCTCTCGGGCCCTCGTTATGCACATTGAGTGTCAGTTGTCCACGAAATCCAGGATCTACTACAGCAAAACTACCAATGAGCCCCTCACGTGCGAGTGAAGAACGTATGTGAAGCTCCCCCATTACAGTCAACCCTAACTCCACAGTCTCCAAACTGGCCGTGGCTTCATACCCTTTAGGTTCTATGATCACCCTGTTGGAAGACCTTAAGTCGTAACCCGCAGGGTTGAGGAGGGAAGCCTCGAAAGGCTTGATCTTGATAACCTTCCTCTTCAAATATCCAAGTATCTCCTGGTCGGAAAGCACAGTCACATTTGTTCACAGACCTAGCAAGACCGTATCTAAAAGTATTCCTTTGGCCTTCTTTAGAGGTCTTGGAGTTCTTCTAGCATTTGGCATGCTCTGCAGACCTCTCCTCCAGTCGGTTCTTGACAAACTTCACATTCCCCCAGTTCTTGTTCAGTTGGTGTTGCTAGAGAAGATCTGAGTTTTTCCATGGACCTGAAGATGGTGTATTTTGTTCCCGCGTGTTTTCTCTCCATTCTGTTGAGCATATCACGAGCGTCATTTCTTAGTGCGGCTCCTGCATAGGGACAAGGGATACCCTGAAATTCTATTTTCCTCAGATAAGCGCAGAAGGCCGCCTCCCTTTCAGGCACCTCGCAGAGAGGCTTCACACGTTGTACAAGCTTTGGATGGATGACCGGAAGCACCGGTTTCACTCGTGCTATACGCAGCGGGTCACCATGGATGATGTTCAGAATCATAGTTTGAGTCTCATCATCTAGAGTGTGTGCTGTGGCTAGTTTATCTGCACCTGCCTCTCGAGCCTCAGTGTTCAGAGCCTTCCTCCTAAGCACTCCACAATAGGAGCAAGGTGTTAACCCCTTTTCCTCTTTCTGCTGAATCTTCTTCGCGATCTGGTCCATCTCAAGCCCGTACATCTCTCGGAAGGAGACCTTTAAATGCTCCACACCCAACTGATGGCAGTTCTCCTCAGCGATCTCCAACGCCTCGTCCCTGTAGCCTTTTATCCCTTCGTCCACGGTCACCGCAGATAGCGGTGCGTTCGCAAAGTCTTTCTCAATCTTGGCTAGTATGTGGAGTAGCGTAATACTGTCTTTACCCCCCGAGACTGCAACCACTATTCTGTCATCGTGGTTGAACATATTGTACTTAGAGATTGTGGCTCTAACCTTTGTTTCTATGGATTGGCAGAAGCATCTTTCACACAACCTTTCTCCTGAGTAGGGGCGCACATAAACCGCCTCGTTTTTGTGGCACATGCTGCAACTCGGCATATTACTCAGCGAGATTAAATACTGCCTAGGTATAGTCTTTGCGGATCACACCGTTCCCAGAAAAGAGGGCTATCTAGGATCGTGGAGAAATGGCTAAGAAACCGCTGAAGCGGGCAGAACGCCTTGAGATAGTATATGGGAAGAAACGGTGGAACCTACTGCTGCAACTCAGAGCAGAAGCTGTGGAACTAATGGAAGTGCTAGGCCAGATCCATGTAGACTCTATAGTCCACGGAAGCTTGGCCCGAGGGGACGTCACGGAGAAGAGTGACATAGACATCTTCCTGCCAGACCCCCCCTCCTCCTTCATCCTGGAAACTGCTATCCAGCGTGGCGGGTCCGCCATAAATCGTAGGCTCGTGGTTCAAGCCACCCCCTTCTACGCACTGAAAGGTCACATAGAACTCGATGAACAGCAGAGTGTCTCTTTCCCCCTAGTAAAGCTTCGTCAGGTTGAGAGAGACTTCTATAAATTCGGCGGTGAAGCATCCCTTCGGATGCTCGAAGAAAACACGCGCGTATCCGGTGTGGATAAGCGACTGATGTTGATCGAACCTACTGCGGAAGGACATATTGAGAGTTCTATAGTTGACAGAGAGGAGGAGGTCGCTAGCTTACTGAATATCTCTCTCAACACGGTCTATGATCGGGTTCACGCCCTTCTCCGCCGTGACAAGGTGGGCAGAACAGGGGTCTTCATAGAACGAGAGCTGTCACCGGACGAAACCTTCGAGATGGTTCTGAAGAAGCTGGCGGATGAGAATCCTGCCGTTCGCCGACGAATTAGACTTTATGGAAGATAACCACAACTAGGAGCAGGTTCCCGATTTTCAGATAAGCCATATCCTCTCATAGATGCTAGGGGACACCATAGGTACTATGGAATTTCAGGGTTTGTTCTGTGGGAAGGATGCAGTGGATTCCTATCTGGACGATCTGCTACAAGCGATGGAACGACGAAACTACAGATGTAACTACAACGCTTATTTAGAGAAAAGGAGGATGCATAATCTAAGAGGGCATTTTAACGATGGATCTGGTGGATTTCATTGGCGGCCTTGGCGAATGGTTTTTGATCAATGTTGACAAAGTATTGTTCTCGTTTGTCTCGGTAATCGTAGGTTATGTACTCTACAAGGTCATTTCTAGAGAGGTTACACGGCTTAAACAGCAGGAGAAGCTGGAGGAACACATTGCTTACACCCTGAATAGGATCGTCAGATGGATAGTGGCTATAGTAGTTCTGTCCGCAATTCTCGCTGCTTTTGGAGTAACCCTAGGAGTAATATCTGGGCTCTTGACCGTTCTAGGTGGCACCATCATAGGTTTTGCGGCAATAAACACCCTTGGAAACGCTATAGCTGGCCTGATAGTTATGACCAGCAGACCCTTCAGAGTGGGAGACAGAATATTCTTCAAAGGTCAATTCGCGGATGTTGTGGCCATCGAATTGATCTATACTAAGATGCTGACCCTCGACAATGTTCTAGTGTCGGTTCCAAATCAAGAGATGCTCAGTACCGAGATCGAGAATTTTGGAAAGAAGAAACGGATTAGGAGACGGGTGACGGTAACTCCTGGATACGAGTATGACAGACAGGATGTGGAGCGGGTATTGTTAGAGGCAGCCCGAAGGGTTCCCAGGGTCTTGAAGAAACCACGACCCTATGTCAGGATAACAAAGTTTCTGGATTACGCGGTTGAATATACCCTATACGTGTTCATAGATGAGATCAAGAACATGCGGGAGATAGATGCGGAACTACATGGAGCCGTCCTGGAAGATTGTAGGAGAAACCAGATAGATATAAGCACGCCGTTGCTGCTCCGGCGAATCCAAGACTAGGGCGTCAGACCCTTCTGGAGGAATTTTGGCCACTCATGGAGCTGAGAGATTGAAGACTTTCATTTATGGAAGAGATTTGAAAACATTTTGGAGAATTGTTGCTAGCCCAGTGGGAATCGGAGCAGGGCGGCTATGCCCCCTAAGGAAAGTAGTTCGGCTCCAGCCTCATGCTCCGCGCTGACAATGGTTACTTCCCCGCCTTTTTCTTCCACTTCTCTGATTATCTCTTCTAGACTTCTTCTCTTCTCGTCGGATGCCTCCCTTAAGGTGACATCTGCCAGCAGCAGTCTCTCGACGGCACCATACCTGCTCGCCCTCTCCACCTCATCCAATCCGTAGGTTACGTCCCGTTTTTCCTTCCCCAACCTGACGAGAACCTCCCTCATGGCCTGAGTCTCTTCCGCTATCCTCAGGTGTTTCATTGCCTTGGCCAAGACCCCGGAACGTAGTGCCTCCTTTACTCCTGCCGCTCCCCCACTGTTGACCCCCTTTACGTCTATGATGGCTTCCGCAACATCGGATGCTCTGTTCTTGATGTACTTCACGAAATTGTTCTTCATAAAGCCAGGGCCAATGATCACTATTGGGTTATGAAGCCTAGTCCACACCCTCTTCAGGGCTTTGAGGACTTTTCCGAAGAACTCCTGGGTGGCCTTGGTCCTCTTTTCAGCCTCTAGCTTTCCGGGGAGCTTCGTTTTCTCCTCAGCCTTAACGTCGATGCCAAACTGTCTAAGCACTGCCACACAGTACCCTTCGTCGTCTAAGGAGGCCACAATGAGAGGTGCCACCCCGGTCTGCCTCGCTCTTTTCAATCGATCTAACTGATGCTTCATCCACTTGCTTTTGACGATGGTCACGGGCTTGTTCAAGATGACGTTTATACTGTGATGTGCCCCCTTCACGTTCAGCTCTTCAGGCGCTTCACAGACAATTCCATGTATTCTCAGCCGATTCAGCACCCTGTCCCAGTGAACACTCTGAACTCTTACTCCCAGAAAAACAGAGACCCGCCGCCCCTTCTTTGGACGCGCGTAGCGCTCATCAACCTTCTTTTCCCTAGTGGTTCTGGCGTACACTTTGTCACCTCTGGCAATTATGTTGTACAGGTGCCAGAGATCATCCAGTCTATCAGGAACCACCTTCACTATACCTTTCTTGAGCTTTGTCCCTAATATCTTCAAAGCGGCACCTCCTCTGGAGTCTGTACACGTAATGAGAATGATTATCCAAAAAAGCGTTAAAAATATGCCGCCCCCAATCTCGTAGGCAAGTGTGTGAAGTCTCTTTGGTTCTATTAGCTTCAACGAGAAAGCCGTATACCTTAGTTTCTATCGCCCAGGTGGATGTAGAGTGCTATGTGGAAAGACAAGTAATGCCTATGCCCAAAGCGTACTTTCTGTCTTTGACATTATGGAGGCGGACTTGTTGTTCTTGGATGAAACTGAAGGCTTGGCCAAGTTTATGAAAAACTATCCTTTCACATCTTTGAATGTCAGGAGATGCATGCCGTAAGGTTGCTTGATTCTGTTTGAGACTCGGGCTGCCACCAAGTAGTTTATGTCTTTCTCATTCGCCAGATTCACAAGCCTTTGAGTTATCACGCCGTCGAAGACTACGGTGTCCACGTCTTTGACCTCCTTCATCTTTTCAGCAAGCTCGCTCACAGGGAGGCGTTCAATCTCTTTCATCTCTTTATTGAGTAATACCGCCTCTAAAGTCCCTCCAAGTTCCTTTGTTGTCTTTACAATTCGGTCGGGAACGATGATCTTCTTCCGCTTTTTTCTGCCTCGTTTCTTCTTGAGAGGAACTCTGTTCTGAAGAGCGTTTTCCACTTCATTTCGGCTCAGGTCTTCGACTTCTTTGCCTTTTGGAGCCCTGGCGACATACTCTACATTTGCGACTTGTTTGAGCTCCTTGAGTATGAGGTCTCCCCCCCGGTCTCCGTCTAGGAGGGCGGTGACCTCTTTTTCCCTAGACAGCGTTTTGATGGTTTCTGGGATCTTGGTGCCTTCGACTGCTATGACGTTCTGTATTCCACATTTTAACAGTGTGATTACGTCAGCCCGTCCCTCGACTATTATTATCTCTTTTGCGCTTTCGATGTCAGGTCCCGCTGTCAGTTTTTCAGGCCCGTAGGACTGGACTCTAGCCAATCTTAAGGTTTCTGATACTTCCCTGAATATCTCGTCAGTCTCCGGTACAGCTTCCATGGTCCACTCGTGCAGGATCTCTTTGGCTCTATCGATTATCACTTTGCGTCTTGCGTCACGTACATCTTCGATCCTTTGTAAGGAAACTTTGGCTCCACAGGGTCCTACCCTGTCTATGCTCTCCAAGCTGGCTGCCAGTATGGCTGCAGAGACTTTGTCTAGACTTGTAGGGATCAGAATTATTCCGTTTGTCTTATCTTTTTCAGATTTCAGCTCTATCTCTATTCTTCCCACTCTACCCGATCTCTGCAGATCTCGTAGGTCCAGTTCGGGGCCGAACAGCCCTTCTGTTTGGCCAAAAACAGCTCCTATGACATCCGACTTTTCAACTACTCCATCCACATCGAATTTGGCACGAATGACATACTTTACAGTAACTGTCTGTGATGGACCCATCAACATTCACCTCAATCAACATTTAACCTCATTAACAGCTAAGGTATCTAAGGATATTTCGTTTACACACCTATTATACTTTGCTACTTTTAGCTCCACATTTTTCCCTTAGGGTTTCTAGGTAAGTTGGTAAGCCTTCTATATCTTTCAGATCTGTGAGGTTTAGAAGTTCTTTCCAGAAGAGTAGGTTGGCTTTCACTTTCATTCTTTCAAAATTTTCTATCAAGCGTCTGGTCCATTGCTTTCCTCTCCTGTCGAAGTCCATCAGTAGGATGATTTCTTGGGGGTCTCGCTTCCTAACTTCTCTTAGAACGTCTAGGAAGGATCTTCCGAAGGTCTTGGCAGCGATGATGTCTCCCGTTACATTGAGTTTTCGTAAGGCGTCTTTGTCGTTTTGTCCTTCAATGATTATTGGGACGCCTTTAGCCGCCTTTTCCGCCAATCTCTCCAGTAACTCTGTTAATTTCTCAACTCTTTTTTTCAGGTTATTAGACAATGATCTTACCTTGTTATCTCAAGTTCCATCATTCTTTCTAGGTTCTTTGGATGGTTTTTGAAGTACTCTCTGACGGGGGTCAGGATACCTATCAGGGTCTCTGCAACGCCGTTCTTTAGGTCCAGGGGGTGAAGGTCTCCCCTCACATATTCTTCTTCCAGTTCACTATACTTTTCGAAACTTTCTGGTCCCCCATACTTCACTGGTCGGATAATCTCCAAGCTCTCAGTCTGTGGGAATATCACATATTTAGCCAATTCCATTATAGGATTATGTTCAACTCGTTTGGGTGGGCAGTAGGCTCCCCTTATCTTTTTTTTGATGTCCTCTGGATCATCATGGACGAAGATACAGCTTTCAGGCACGCTCTTAGACATCTTGGCGCTGATCTGCAGATTTACCTCCCTGTCTTCGTCGAATTCCCCCGTGGTCTTCTCTGGCTTCTTAAGTCCGCTGAGAAGAGGGGTGTGAACACACACAGGTTTCGTCCAGTTCAGTTTCTCTGCCGCGTCTCTAGCTAGCATATGGGCTTTCCTCTGGTCTATGCCCGCGCAGGCCACGTCAAGTCCCATATGAAAGATGTCAGCCGCTTGCATGCAAGGATAGTAGACCCAAGCCGTCTCGATGTCTGTTAGGCTCATTTCACGACCCATGATAGGTAAGGCCCGCCAAGTTCTTTGCAGTGAGACGGACTTCGCTATGCGTATAACCTTCTCCCAGTATTCTTGATCCTCGGCTATTTCAGATGTCCAGATGTACTCTACACTTTCAGACTCGATTCCCAGGGCGGTAAAGCATTCCTTGAAGTACTCGCCGCATGTACGTATATTCTCCATGTCCCCGCCCAGTTTGTTGTTTATCCACGAGTGCCAGTCTGCGAGGAAGATGACAAATTCAAAACCAGCCTCGATCATATCCTTGATCTTGGAACCGGTAAGCAAGCCTATTCCTATATGCATTACTCTGGGTGAGCGTCTTTAAAGGCGCTCACTGTCCAGAACTCTCAAAACCCCAATAAGCCCTAGGCTTTCCGTTAGTTTCTATTAAGATCTGCAACTCTTCCTGGGTCACAACTTCCTCGGTATTTCTTGTGACCAAGCCTTTTTTCTCTTCTAAGTCCATACTCAAACTCCTCATTATGTTTCCAACAGCGACTAACTTAAAAGTTGTTGTATAAACCGATACTGTTAAGTCTGTATGCATGGGTGATGAAAGGGCTGGCTCTTTTGGCGAGGGAATCCTTGATGGAGCCTCAGGCTTGAGCTCTTCACAGCCGATACACCTAGGTGGCTGTAACCTTTTTCTATGGTAGCCGACGAAATCGCTGAGTGCTATTAAAGAAGATTTTGAGCAGTGAAACACGCGAATCGTTGCAAGAGTTTTAGATGTAGAGTCGATGGTTAGATCAGCCTGTTGCTGCATAAAGGAAGAATAAAAATTATGAGTGTGTCCAAGTAGCAACACTGGGAAGAGGAACTTCACAAAGTTGGGGTTTGAAATCTAGAAGGGATAAATATGCTGGTGGATACTCATGCTCATCTTCAGTGGGCAAGCTTTGACAGAGATCTAGAAGAGGTCTTAGACCGCGCCCGGAAAGCAGGCATTAGGTACATAGTAAACATCGGATTCGATTTAGAGGGTAGCAGAAAGGCAGTGGAATTAGCGGAAGAATATGAAGGGCTGTATGCCACAGTGGGAATTCATCCTCATAACGCTAACAAGTTCACGGAAAGAGTGTCAAGTGAATTGAGTGAATTGTCTGAAAATCCGAAGGTCGTAGCCATCGGCGAGATTGGGCTAGACTACTACCGAGACCTTTCTCCTCGCCAAGTCCAGAAGGAAGTCTTTGAAGCCCAATTATCTTTGGCCGAGGAGCTGAATCTGCCAGTTGTGATCCATAACCGAGATGCACACGCCGACACTCTAAAGAAACTGTCCAGATTTAGAGGACGGATAGCGGGTGTGATGCACTGCTTCTCCGGAAGCAAGGAAATGGCACAAGGGTGCATTAAGTTAAATTTCTATCTATCCTTCGCTGGCCCCATTACCTTTCCAAACTCCCGCAGATTGCAGGGAATCGTCAAATGGCTGGATTTGAACAAGATGCTTCTGGAGACAGACAGTCCGTGGCTTGCTCCCCAGGAGGTGCGGGGAAAACGAAATGAACCCGCTTTCCTCCCTTTTATAGCCAGGAAGATTGCAAAGCTGAAGGGAATTTCTACAGATGAATTAGGTGAAGCAACTACCGTGAACGCCAAAGAACTCTTTCAAATATTTTGGGCGCCCTGTAAGGGATAAAATCTTTGGCTTTCTTTGGTTTATAAGATAGAATCTGATGCATGAATTGTCAAAACTCTTAAATGCATTGCATTATTACAGTAAATTTGATAATAAACGTTGGGAGCTCCATGTGCGAGAAAGAAGAAGGATGTGAGTTTGAAGACGACCTGAAAGGCTGCACTCTAAAGCATATAGGAAAAGCTCGAAGTTTGATCTCCGAAGGCAGATTCGAAGGTGCTGATCTAGAACTGAGCTACGCTGAGAACCATCTAAAAGATACATAGCTTGGGCGACCACAAACCATTTTTTCATCTTAAAGACCAACAGAGGCAAACATCTGGTGTGCCGTGACGGATACAAGGTGTGTGGTCAACAGGAGATCAGTAGGTTTCAGAGCTACTTTCGAGCTCTCCATTGCCCAACCCGGTGGGTGATCATCCGCCTTATAGGAGACGAAGCTAAAAGTACCAGCGAAATCTTTGCTGGGTTAAAGAAATTGGGCGAAGATCTCTCTAAGTCAGGTCTATACTATCACCTCTCCGAACTGGAAAAAGCAGGTATCATAGAGTTGGCCACCTATCGAGAGGTGGGAGGTGGAGCACCTGAAAAGGTCTGGAAACTCAAGACTAAGGAGATCAGAATTAATCTGTTAACGGGCTTACCTGAGTTGTTGACTGATGAGCAGTGAATTCGCAGTAGAAGTTTCTAATCTTACGAAGAGCTTCGGCCAGCTGGTGGCTGTGGATCACGTAAGCTTTAATGTTAGGAAGGGTGAGTTATTCGGGTTTCTGGGTCCCAATGCTGCAGGTAAGACCACCACGATCAGGATGTTGACTGGGGTTATCAAGCCTGATGAGGGCACGGCGTCCATCTTCGGTTACGACATTATAAGACAAAGTCTTCAGACCAAGCAGAGGATGGGGATTGTACCCGAGATGGCGAATGCCTATGTTGACCTCTCCTGTTGGAACAATCTGATGCTGATTGGGGAGTTGTACGGGGTTCCCAAGGAACAGAGGGAAAAGAAGGCCACCCAACTTCTGAAGGAATTTGGACTCTACGCCCGGAGGAATCATCTAGTTAAGGGTTTCTCTAGAGGCATGAAGCAGAAACTACTGCTATGCATGGCGCTAATAAATGACCCGCAGATCCTCTTCTTGGACGAGCCTACCTCTGGCCTAGATGTGGAGAGTCAGCGACTGATTAGAGATATGATTCGAGACTTCAACAGAGAGGGCACAAACGTGTTCTTGACCACCCACAACATGGAAGAGGCCAATCAGCTCTGTGACCGAGTAGCGATCATCAATCACGGCAGGATAGCAGCCATCGACAGCCCCGAGAGACTAAGAATGCGGAGTAGCGGATTGCAGTCGGTGGAGGTCAGCTTTGACAAAACGGTTGCCGCATACCAACTATGCGGGATCGAAGGAGTTAGAGAGGTGAAGAAGGCGGGAGACAAGATGAAACTTTATGTGGACGAGCCGAGTGTGGCTCTGGAGGGACTTCTTGATCTTGCACGTTCAGAAGATCTTAGAATAATCTCGATGAGCACGCTTGCCCCTACTCTGGAGGATGTGTTTCTCAAGCTTGTGAAGGAGGGCTAGGTTGGGAGGCTTAACATGGAGAACCGTCTCTATTTAGAGCAGTTCAGTCGATCCTTTGCGATCGTCAAGAAGAATATGCGCATCTACTACTCGAAAGGTCCGGTGATCATCTTCGGGCTCATTACCCCTTTCTTCCTCTTTCTTTCGTTCTACATTGGGCGAGAGATGCCTGCTGAAGTGGCCATCCCTGGATTATTGGCGATGACCGCCTTCTTTACTGCCACCTCGGTGGGACCTGCTATAGTCCCCTGGGAGTCTAGAGCCAGAACTCTGGAGCGACTCATCTCTTCTCCGATCTCCATATGGACAATCCTCATTGGCGACGTGCTTTCTTCCTTCATCTTCGGAGCCTTCGTCTCCCTATTTCCAGTAATGTTGGGGGTATTCCTAGGTGCAGAAATAGTCTATCCCTCAATTCTACCATTCGCGATCCTCCTGGCCACCTTCTGTTTTGCCTCCTTAAGCATACTGCTGTCTGCTTATCCTCCCACAGACACTCCAGCTGGGGTGATGATGATCTCCTCCATGGTCAAATTTCCACTTGTCTTCATAAGCGGAATTTTCATCCCCATAGAAGAATTGCCTCTATGGGGTAGAACAATCTCTTTGATCTCTCCCTTGACATACTTCACAGACTTGGCAAGGTTTTCTATACAGGGTGCCAGCTATAATCCCATCGTTCTGGACTTCGCAGCTCTATTGCTGTTCACAGTCTTCTTCTTAGTGACAGCTATTAAGATTCACGAACGAACTTTGCAGGAGAGACTCTGACAACATCACCCATACAGCAGCACCCATCTGATCTTATTCAACACGAATCTCAAGCAAGATAAAGTAAACATCAACTCACTCACCTGTTCTTCTCTTCCAACTATGCTTGATAATTCAACAAGAATACACTCATCCAGAATAGGCATTAATCTCATTTTCTTTTGGAACAAGGAGGCTCTAATAGTGCGGGGGGTGGGATTCGAACCCACGAACGCCTACGCGACAGGGACCTGAACCCTGCGCCTTTGACCTGGCTTGGCAACCCCCGC
>JABAHQ010005826.1_pt6 | contig 13819 bp, 18 predicted proteins | sample 7062091 | NCBI WGS metagenome assembly JABAHQ01 (sample SAMN14534359, study PRJNA622989) | marine sediment metagenome | biome: marine biome [ENVO:00000428]; feature: marine pelagic biome [ENVO:01000023]; material: deep marine sediment [ENVO:00002113] | place: India: Gulf of Kutch | collected...
GAACCTCTTTTTCGAGCTCTCTGTTCCTGGCCCGAAGTTTTTCGATATGCTCTTCGTGACCGCACGGTTCCGGCTCAGGAGGGGGTTCAGCAGACTCCAGCTTTTTAACTTCTCTTTCCAGGAAGCGGATCCTTTGCCTCTGGCCTTCTGTGGCTTCATCGATGAGGCCCTGGACCATATCAACCAGTCTTTTTCGATGACTTTTCTTCATGATTCTGTTGTCTCATACGGTATAGGAGCCATTTCTATTTCTAGATTGTCCGTTCCAGAAACGGCATCAACAACGACAGCAAGATATTCCAGGCCCAGACAGTCAATGCCGATAAACAAGGCCCCGGATTCTGTGGTGTAGACGCCGCCGTCGATGTCAAACCACACAGCGTTATTTGTTGATGTTACGCCGTTCTTGACAGTAAAATCGTACGTATCAGTTCCTGATACATCAAGGGCGATCACTGCGCGCCTGATATTTCTGACGTCCAGAGTTCGCCCTGCCTCTGGGATACTCGCAGGGTCAGCAGACCAATCATCTGTGCCCCCAGACTCTGCCTGGGCGGCGTAGACAGAGTTCGCCCAATCTGGGAAATCCTGTTCTTTCTGGAATGCTACAGAGGCGTGTTCGCCTCCAAAGAAAAATTTAAGAGCCATGACTGATAACCTGTCTTAGTTTCCCTACAATTTCATTAAGGGACGCGTTCTCTTTTTCTAGCTCTTTTATTCTACCCCTAAGCTTCTGGATGTGCAGCTCTTTATCTGTCGGGGGCGGGGGAGGTTTTTCTTCTTTTTCAAGGGCCTCTATCTGGCGCCTGAGGACCTGATCACGCCTTAGCCGTTTGATTGCTTTCGTTAAGTCGTCTATTTGTTCTTTCAACTTTTTCTCCTATGAGAGCAACTATTTTTTCCTTATGTTGCAAGCTTTTTTCTAATTCATTTAGACGACTGGTGAGTTGCTTGATTTCTTTGTCTTTCTCCTCAATAAGACGCTCGGCCTTTTCTTTGCTTTGAGACAGCTCCTCAATTGTAGCAAGAAGCTCGGGCTGGCGTTCGAGAGCAAGCCTGGCTTCTACACTGTCCATCTCTTCGATGGCCGAAAGTCTTGAGACAACCTCTTCGGCAATCTCTATGACATTATCTATGAGCTGTATATCCATACTTCATGCTAGTGGCGAAGGATTTTTAGCGGCACTGAAAACAGCAACTTCTCTGAGAACGAAACCGCTGTTGCCCCCCTCTTTCCCCTGAACGGTATGTGTAGAATTCGATCCGTCGGTTGGCTTTGTAACAGTTGCCTCCCCCGTTCCTGCCCCTGTCCCGGTAGTGGAAGCAACAGTAAGTTGGGTCCAGTTAGTGTCCCCCAATTTGCGCTCATAGGCCCTGAGAAGGTGATTGCCCATGCCATCATCTTCTCGAACCAATCTGTACTCTCTGATCTCGTACTGCAAAAGTGTATCGATTGTCCAATTGCAGTTAATGTTCGAGCCGGAATCAAACTCCGCAAAGTACCGGAGGTTTGTTGTAGTGTTCATACCAAAACGATACAGACAATTTGCAGCACTACCTGTTCCAGGATCTTCTGTTTGGTCTACCCAGAAACCTGAGTGACTCCCACCGGGGGCCATAAAAAGAACGTTAAGGGTAAGGTCTCCCGCTTGCTGAAGAGATACATCACTGGATTCCCACGCGCCTGAACCACTGGAGTCAGTCCAGTATACGTCACCGATAAGTTTTGAGCTGGTTGCTGTATCGGTAATATCCAGCGTAATCCCATTTCCGCTGGAATCCTGGATACCCGTAGCTACAGGTTCCCACGCAACCAAAATATCTGGATCAGAAGCATAAGAAGAAAAACTATCTCTGGCTAACCAATCGAGCTCATCAGTTCTCCAAACACGCTTACCTGACGCATATGCTGAGGCCGACTCATCGTCCATATCTGATGAATCGAACAGGTGGAAATACAACAGATCCACCTCTGGATCTATACACAGACCTTCTTCACAAAGAACCTGATTAGTTCCATCACCATCTGTTATAAATCCACTAACTTGTCCATCACCATCATTTGTGATCCCAACTGCAGTACCCACACGACGAAGCTGCAGCCCATTCAGGAAGGCTGTTGCAGTATCATCAGCAGCCACTCTAATGTCAGCCAGATATTCCTCACCCGTTACCCATCTACCCGGGATAATCCAACCAACCTCTCTATCAGCCCCGGCCTGCTCTCTGAAAGAATTGAGTTCTTGCCCTTTAATATTGGCATTCCAAATAGAGTCTGTATCAATAGCTTCCCCGGTGCCCATGTAATCAGCGATATCAACATCAGAAGGGGGCGTATCCAGGATGTCGAACATGAATCGCATTCTGTGTGCGCCCGTTAATTCTAGGGCGGCGTATTGACCTATATTACTCTCCACTCTTGAAAAGCCCGTCATCAAACCACGCTCGTCAACCGCTCTAAGGCTTGAAGCGGTAGAAAAATCTACCTCAGGTACGGTACCCAGGTAATCTTTTATCCAGGGGTGCACCGGCTGATGGGCCAAAAGCATGAGGCCTGATAGCGCAAGTTCCTCGAAATCTATCAAGTCTCCCGACTGTGTAACAACACTTGCGCCTTCGGCGGGCGCTTCCCCCCCACCAGAAGGCTGAGTCGTCATCTGGTTTGAGAACCGTGATGTAAAAGGCTTGCTTTGAGTACTGAATCCCATTGTTCATGCCGTAGGATCTATTACTGTATCAAATACAGCCAGTTGCCGGATATACTGCCCCGCCGCACCGCGGTTCAGCAGAACATTCGCCGTTGTGCCTCCGGTGGGGTTGGTTGCGCCACCAACGTGGTCACTGTTGTTCGTGCCGCTACTGGTCGAATTCACTGTGAGCAGTGTCCATCCTGAATCATCGTCGGGGTAAGTTCTAAAATATAGCCGCAGGTCACCCGTGTTATCTCCATTGTCTGTACGTGTGAATTGGAACTCGAACAGGTCCCCCGCCCGCACGGCGGCGGGCAAATCCCACACCGCTGTTTCGTTGGTTGCCCCCGATCCGTGCTCCCAGAACAGGGTGATCTGCGAAGATGTGTTGAATCGGAACTGCCAGAGTGTGTTCCGGTCCTCGTCGTCTGAGCCGAACCGCGCAAACCCCGCGACCCCTTCACCAAGGGTTGTAGTGGCGGAGTCAAACATGCCCATACAGCGCACGGTAGCGTCGCTGTAGTTGACCAGCTCGGAGATGTGGGACGACTCCCAATCGCCTACCGCGCTCCAGTATTCACGACCCTCGAAAAACTGCTGAGTTACATCAGAAATCGACCAGTCAGTAGCAGAATCTAGGGATCCGGCTTGATCATCAATGTTTCCTGATACAGGTTCGAGGCAAAGTTGGCAGTTTGTTTGCCCACCTACAGTTACGTGATCATCTCGATCGATCCATGTATTTAGCTCTGAGGAGGTCCAGGTTACAGTGTTGTTTGCATAAGATGATGCAGCATTAGCTCCAGCTTCTACGTTTTCGACCATCGTATGGTAGAGATCAACATCAACATCTGCTCCAATGCCCAGAGCCCCCAGAAGACTAGAGCCGCCACCCGAAGCCGCAAAGCCGCCCCCAACACCATTCCCGTCATCTGTTGCCCCTGTGACTGAATCTATTTGGAGGAGGCGTTCTCCATTAACCCAGCACTTTACTTGTTGAGATGCATTACGCTGAAACTCTACGCAGAATTCCTGGTCTACGGGCATGTTTCCAGGTAGTACCCATCTGGCTTCATGATTGACCCCCCCTCCATCTTCACAAACAAATTCAGGCAATCTAGCTGATGAAATGTTGTAATTCCATAAGCTATTTTCAGCCTCAAGACTACCACCATCGCCATAATCTACTATATTTAGACTTCCTGTAGTAGATGTTAACATTCGCCAACATGCCCTTAGTGTAAGGTCGGCAGTTATCTGCAATGCTGCATAACTACCCACATCTGTTAAGATACGCGTAGGGTATCCACCGTGCATACCTCGTCTTTTTCTGGTTGTTAGGCCTGTTGCACTGGTGAAATCTTCATCAGGAACAGTTCCGGCATAGTCTCTAACATATGGGAAATATGGTTGAGGGGCTATAAAAAGTTGAGTATCGTCGGTTATGAGTACATCTGGATCAAGAATCGTCCCGTCTTTTGTTTCAACTCCGCCAACTACAAATTGTGCAGGAGACTGAGTCGTCATCTGGTTTGAGAACCGTGANNTACTGAAGCCCACACTTACCCCGTTACCTCGAACTGGATCGGAGCAAATTCCACTTCGAGAGTGCCTGCAGATACAGAATCTACAACGATGGCAAGGTAATCGAATCCAGAAGTCGTGATTCCGATGAGCCTGTCATCGTCCTGAGATGTGTATGTTCCACCATCGGGGGTAAAAAATACATCTGCAAAATTTGTGGATGTGGTACCGGCTCTGACCCTGAAGTCAAAAGTTGCTCCGCCGTCACTTCGTTTGAAGACCGCGATTGCAGCTGCGAGGTTGGAGACGTCCATAACTTCGGCATTGGTGAAAGCTGTTGGATCAGACGCCCAGTTGGTGCCAGCGTCAGCTTCGTATATGGAGCTCGTCCAATCAGCGAAGTCCTCTAGCTTCTGGAAAGCTATCGAAGCTCCTTCGGCTCCGAAGAAAAATTTGAGTGCCACTACAACCTCCTTAGTCTTGGGCTACTAAAGACGCTGTTGTGGTTCCGCCGGATGTAGTTGTATACCTGTGGAGCAATCGAATGTGGGACCATTCGATGATATCGCCGTTTGTTTTGGTATTGAATAACTCTGTAGTGGTATCGGCAGTCACGGCAGTGGCAGCCACCAGGGTATTGGTTACGGGGTCGATAGACGTCCGTTTTGATTCCAGGGTATAGGTGCCATCTTGTGAATTTGCTGTAACCAGCACAACAAGATTGTCCAGGCTTCTTACGTCCACCCAGCCGTTTGCGTCTTGTCCGCCTGCTGTGAACCCATGTAGATTGGAAAATTCTACAGGGGTATCGCCCACGGGCATAGACACACCCTGTGCGAGGCCTTCTACAAAGGCATCTCCTGGGAACTGAGAGCTGAATCCAGCCATGTTAGCCTCCGCTTACTGATACGGGTACCAGGCGATCAAAAACCATTGAGGCTTGCTCTGAGATCGACACACCCTGGGCAGCTAGAGCAACATTGTGCGTTTGAATCTGACACTCTTCTGCATAAAAAGCGCCGTAGGGGTTATTGCGTTGATCTAGAACATAGAACAACATGCCCACGGGGCGATCGAAAAGTTCTGATTGCAGGTTGATGTACAGGGCAGGATCCGCTGTATCCGCAGGAACATTACCACTGAAAGCCCCGATAATCGGAGCGCCAGGGGGGTTATCAAGGTTGTCGAAATCGTCGTTCGCAAGCGTCAGGACCCGCAATAGCGAGGCCTGAGAATACATGACTCTGGAGATAGCAAGGTTTCCTGTCGCATAACTGGAAATGATGTAGGATCGCCTGGATCCAATTTCTCGGACCTGCTGCAACATTTTTTGTTGCCCGATAGATACACTCTCCAACATTCCGATGGGGAAAACATTTCCTACAAAATTATCTCCAACCTGAGAAAGCCTTGCAGGCCCTGCAGCAATCAGGAAGTTTTCTGAAGTAATGGCATTCGTGTTTTTACCGCCTACATCAAGGCCCACATGCCACGACCTGAAGTTCCAGTTCTCCATTGAGGACTGGGGGTAGAGATTGAGTTGATTGCCAGCTGTTGTCTCTTGTGCCATTTTCTACCTTACACCGTTAGCTGTAGTGTGAATTCAATCTCTTTTTCTGCAACAGGCATTACCAGGGTCAACACAATATCCAGCTGGCGCTTGTTGAGGGTGTTTTGGGACACATCCTCGATGGTGTAATCGATAAGGCGTCCTTCATCCACCCACGACCTAAGGATAGCATCAATCTGAATCGTTCGGATTCCGATTAATCTGCGCGTGAGGATCGGCAATTGTTGGCCAGGTCCGGCAACATACGTGTTGCTCAGAGTCTTGCTCATCCAATCGCCATTGGCCGTTACGAGCTCTTCTTGCACAACCAGAGACGTCGTATCCGATGTGATGTGATCTCTAATGTACGGCTCAGATGTTGCCGTCTTCTGCTTGATGAGCGTAAGTCCTGCGTTGCTCAATGTATTGAGTTGTGACTTTTTGAAGTATGCGAAAGCATATGTCGCAGACTCAATCCCACCGCCCAGCGTCAGGTTCGTTGTCTCATCGAATGCTCGCAGGCCAGATCTTTTTGCAGCGATTGCCGCAAGGACCAGAGATGGGTCGAGTACCGTATCTGTCCCGTTGATTTCGATCGTTGGAGCATAGTCCAGGGTCACCGTGAATCGACGGTCAGATAGTGTCTGATTGTTTGAAATTTCAGTGACCTGCTGAGACTTGGTCAGGGGGTCAATGTGGTATTCAACAGGCGGCAGGTTGCTGGGTCCCCAGGTCCTGATCACCGAAACATTTGTGGCATTATTGGTATTACCTGTCCCAAAGTCCAGGGTTCCGGGAACTTCATCTGTTGCCGTGATCTGATCACCTGCGGCATTGACGCTGAGAACCTTGAGTCTGTAAATCGTACTACTCTCTGTGACTTCAAGGTAGTCACCGGCTTCTACATGCACGAAAGTATCGGCATCGATCGTACCGTCTCCTGCACTCAATACGTGGGTGTCAGTAGCCGTCGTGTTCAAGGCCACAGGCTCGGCAGCAACTGTGAATTCCTTGGTCAGGTCCCAGACCGTATCTGTGCCTTCTAGATCTAAGATGAGGTCATTGTCTGTGGTTGTGCCAAGGGCTGTATGTGTCCCTGCAAATTCATCAGGGAATGTTACGACAACTTGAGTGCCTTCTACGACCCCGGCGCCTGTTACGAAATTGACATTGGAGTCTCTAATAACAGCGTTGCCGTCTGTCGCAGCGCCCGCCACACCACCCGTAACTCGTCCGGGTGCGATCTCTCCCGATTCGCTTTCTGTGGAACCCAGGGGTACGGGCTCAACAAAATATCCTCGCCTCCAGGCATTTTCAATCTCTGTAGACATTGTAGTCACATGGGACTGAACCGCCGAGTCAATGGCAGAGGATCTATCGAGAGGAACAATATTGTAGACATCCAGGGCCTCTGCTGCTTCCAATGCGTCCTGATAGCCTGTCGTAAGATCAAAGTTATCTGGTAAGCCTGTCGTGCCAGCAGGTTCAACGTCTACCGGAACAAATTGGACATCTCGCTGGTTGGGCTGAGCAAGTGTCGTAACCTGTACAGCGAACCCGATGCCGTCTCTGTAGTCAACTGCATCGTGACCTGTTGCTGTGAGGAATTCGGATGTAGTAGATGCTGCAAACCCTGTGTTCACAAGATCTTTTCTAAGCGCCCTGTAGTCGACTTGGATGTCGAAGAGGGGGTAAAAGTCTGATGATTGCTCAGTCGTATAAATGTCTACGAAAGTCAACGAATCGCTGAATGTATCTGGTACAACAACAACGATTTCATCATTTGTGGGCGAGTTGATGGATTCGATATATCCAGTCTGCGCCTTCATGATTGTAACTTCGATGTAGTCATTATCACCTGTGACACCTACATCGTCTGCCACCTCCATTGTTCCTGCTGTTGTGTCGATAGCCGTCAGTGTTGTGAAAAACGTTTGGCTAACTGTCGTGTACGTCATATCTGTGTCGTAGTTGACAACCTTCACAATGTAGTTGTCAACATCTGACAGAGTTACATTCACGCCGAATGTGAGACCATCAAAAATGGTAAATGGGGCAGAAGCGTCATCGATTTGACCTTGCAAAGATGTAAGGCCGGTCATCGGAATGGCCGTAACAGCCACATCATCGACGGCAATTGCAGGGACTTCGGTTACAAAATCTGATCCCGTCAGGCTTACAACCACTCGCCCAGCAGTCGTTGAGGGCGTAATGCTCACATCTTTTGATGTGGCCTCATCCTGGGCCACCCTGTCCGCACTCATGGCCTCTGATGAGATGTCTTCAGTGACTGTAACGACAGTGTCTGTAACGGATGCCACAGTAGCATCTGTGACTCCAATCGTTACTCGATCACCTACCTCTATATCGGAAAGGCCACCCAGTGGGTTATATAAAAATTCTGAATCGTTGAGACTAAGAACCCAGTAGCTGAAGTTACCTCTTTCTTGATTTGTTCTGGCGCTTTGTTTTAGCTCAAAGCCCGTCTGATCGATGCTTTCAATATCATCATCGCTAACTGTGACCGTCGTTGTGCCATCGACGAGATAAACGGTGGGAACCAGTGTTGCAACTTCTCTTCTCTGGGAATCGATTAATCCGTTTCGCGTACCGTCGAGGTCTACGACTGTGCCTGTACGTTTGTTTGGCCAGACTACAGCTGTATTCGTTGCCTGTAGAGGGTCAAAGTCCTCCGATGCGTCTTCTTTCAGGAAAACTTCGTACAGCGGTCCCACAATGCACGTTGGAAGCTCGGCTTCTACCGGAGCAATAACGTCAGTAACTGTTTCCTGAACTACTCTTACACCAGGTTCGTTTGGCATCTTAATCTCCTGTATCCCAAATTCGTTCTTAGGATATCATGGTTACCAATCAATGCTAATATTTTGCTGTATCCACTCGTCTACTGGCTGTGTAGGCACGCCATTTGCGTCCAGGGTTAATTCTCTGCAGGCCATGTAGATCGCGAATCGAACGGTCTCAATTGGGTCACCTGTACGGTCTAAAATCCAATCTTGATCCATCTTCATCGTAAAGGTAATAGTTGAGTCGTAAGCTCCCGGTATTGTTTCATCGGGTGGGCTAAGCCGTATGGGTGGGTCCGCCATTCAGTGGAGAAATGTTATCAACACCCAGTGCGTATATAGCCTTCCTGAAAGTTATTATAGCTTTTGCTGAAGCAGCTTGCAAAAGTTTGGACGAGGCCTTTGTCTCAGAAATGCAATGAAGGGTATATGGATGGAAAAAAGGTGTAACGTGTCCCTCTCTATTTTCTTCCCACCAGTTGGTATTGCTTCCGGTTGATTGCATAATTTCAGAGAAGCCCCCCTCCTGAATAATGACCGCTGGCACTGCATTGATTGTTTCGTCATTGAAGCTTTCTGTCATTTCTACAATGAGAGAGTTTTGGGCAAGGTTATCTACATACTTGAATTCATTGGGTATGTTCCCAAAGAGCTCTTCCTGAGAAAAGAAGCCACGCAAAAACCCTATAAGGATAGCCTCGCCCCTTATGATGAAGTTGGTTGTACTCATATATCTTCACCGGGGTAAAACAGATTTCCTTCCACTTTCTGCTTATCAATCTGAGTAACTGTCATGCTCTGACTGACTACCACCCGATTGGGTTCTGAAGCAGATATGTTTTTGACTCTCCATGCCCTCCCAGTATCCTTTTCAACAGCGATATCTCCAGGTTCTATGATGGGGAAGCCCGCTGTCCACATTTGTCTGGTAATCTCTTCTGAGGGGCCATGCGTCTCAATAATCGTAGACTTTGGCACGGGTACGAGCCATCTGGCTCTGAATTTGACCGGGTTAGACCAACCCTCAAGATACCCCGTCCCCTTACACTGTTGGCAGTTGGCCACAAGCCCCCTTTCCCCAGTAAGAGGGTCTGTACAAAAATTGCATACAGTTCCAAATTTGGTGCGCTTAAAAAGAGCAAAATCCCAGACTCCATAGCCCGGGTGGGTGTTGGACCCCTTGAGGGTCAGTTCATGCTGCCTGATAATTTCTGCAGTTATTTTCGTTCCGGCTTTTTCTGTTGTTATGCCTTTCGTTGTAAGCAGGATGTTGCTGGGGTCAGAAATTTCACGGATGATGAACCTGTAAAACAGAAGGGTGTTGAAGCCTCTCCAGGAAGGAATGACATCTTTGTAAACAACAGTATTGTAATCGACGATTTCAATATCTTCCCAGGGCCCCTCAGGAGAAGAGGCTCTCTGGATTAGAATTTCATGACTTGCAGTTATACCGTCGATTTCCCACTGGAGTCTCCAGCCCGTATTGGGCCATATTCCAATGTTAATCTTTTGAAATCGCACGTATTACAACTTTTGTAGCTTCGAAGATTTAGAGTAGTTGAGGCTCTGTGTTTTTGCTCTCTGTTTGAGCGTCTGCTCAGCATTTCCTAATACAGGCTGACCGCCACGCATTTTCCGCATGCCGCCGGTCGACATATTTAGATTAGGCTGTCCTGGCTTCATGGTTCTGTATCCACCACCAGGAGCAGGCTTCTGAGTCATTTGCCCGGGCTTCATTTTTCTACCAGCCAGAATGGAAGATCCGGTTCCGGCATTGAGCTTGAGGTCTTTTTTGTCCATCGTACGACCCTCGCCACCAGGCCTGTAAGTATTGATGGGCTTGCTTTTGGAAGTTGACAGGCTCTTACCCTCGCTATCTTCCAGAGGCATATCACCATTCGGCGGATGGTCAATTGTCTTAGATTGGGATAGGCCAGGCTTCGGCATGACTCCCATGCCTTCTGCAACCTTCCATATCAGCGACTTTCTTCTGGGGCGGGTATTGCCGAGGCTATAATGCTTCAGAGGGCTATTGTGCTTTGTTGCTATTTTGATAAGCGTTTTCATGTAACACCTTGAGGCAATAGGTAAAATTCTCCACCAGTGAACCTGATTCTCTTGGGTGAGATTTTTTGTCCTCTAACAATCCATTCTTTGTTGAGAAACCTTACGTCCTTCTTGTCTATAGGTTTACCAACGGCTTTTAGTTCTTCTAGCCGCATCCATCGAGCATATTTAGTTAGTGCTTTCAAAATGTATCCGGGTACCAGGCTTCTGGACTCTCAATGAAATCATACGCTGATTCGGCATTAAGTGCCACTTTTAGATCTTTTACATCCTGCGCATGTGTCTGCAGGTAATTGCTAATCCACTGCATATAGTCGGTTGCCTTATCATTCACAGTGAATTGGACGCCATTGTCATTGAAGTTTAGGAAGTTCCGACTATGGACTATACCGGCCATCTTCAATAATTCGATGGTTACCCCATGAAACAATACGAGGTAGTTTGGGAAATCGTCTGCTTCATAATCAACAAGAATCGGTGGCATCTTGTTGAAATGCTGAATCCATAGTCGAACGGCTAACCTGAGTTTTTCGTCACTTATTTCTGTGCCTTCGATAAGCCTGTTAAATTCAGGCATATCTCCCCAGTAAAGCCTGATATCCCTGATGAGTTGATCAGGGATATCTATGTTATACGGCAAAGCCATCAGTCACCTTCGAGCAGTTCCAGTATCTCTGCCTTAAGCATACCATCTACATCGTATCCAAGCTCTTCAGCGACGGCTACGAGTTCAGATTTATACATAGATGAGTAATCTTCCTCTTCTTCTACTTCCTCTTCTTCTACTTCCTCTTCTTCTTCTACTACTTCTTCTTCTACTACTTCCTCTTCTGCTGGAACAAGATCATGGAGGACGCCGTTGACCACCAGGCCCACGAACACTACGCCAGAATCTCTGGCAGATCTGAGTGCCGGTGCATGCAAAGTACCTACAGGCACATCTGCAGATGATCCGGCTGTAATAACCTTGTATCCAATTTTTACAGGGCGGTCCCCCTGATTGTCTAATCTGACCAGTACTGGATCGATGAATGGAAACATTTTCAAAACCTCTAAAAGAAAGCCCCGAACCTTGAAGGGTTCGGGGCATTTAGTTAATCCCAATCAATATTATGTGATCGGGGCCAGAATCAATTTGGCAATAGACTGAACATTACCAATCGATGCACCGAAGGTTCTAAATCCCTTCCATCGAAGGATATCATGTTGGTGCTCAATTGAGAAGCGATCGTCGTTGAAAGTGAAGTGGTGTCCGAGATATTCCGGCTCAGTGAAAATGTAGATTTCATTTTCTGCCACAAGGTCCGACTTCATCGTTTTGATGACGCGAAGACCGAACAGTTGGTCGTACTGATAACCATCCCGCCAGAACTCGCTCGACATTCCATTGTCGACACCCGTCCAGGTTCCAGCACCCGAAGAGGTGTTGGATTGGATCCATGTCGATACGTAGTTGAACATCGACTGAGTCATCAGCAAGGTGGATGCCTTCAGGTATCGTCCTTGCTGGTTCTGACCATCAATCTCGTTACGCAATCTCGTAAGAAGCTGAGGCGTGATGATCGTGTCGGTTCCAGCCGACAAATCAATCTCTAGCCCTGATGATGTAATTGCGTCGTTGCACATCCCGATGAAGATTTCGTCCATCTTCTTTCGGATGTGGTAAGCGATGTGGTGCCTGATGAGGTTTTGCACCGGCTGTCTCATTCCACGAAGCTCGCCTTCTGTCAGAGCGTACTCTGGAGATTCGATCTTGTGGAACGTTACAGCGTATCGCTCAGTCTCGACGAACTGGTAATCCGACCGACCTCTGAAGGTTGTCGTGATCGCCTGGACGTCCGTGTACTCTTTATCGATAACTACCTGGTAATTTGGTGAGTTAACGTCACGGTCACACTGGGCAGGGCTAATTGACTGCGCCGGAAGAATCCGTTCCATGAAAGAGTCTTCATAGATCTGCAGCTTAAGATATTCTGCGCCTTTTTCCTGGGCAGTCTTNNCAGTCTTAGCCATTTCAGGATCATTCAGAGCCTGAATGAAGACTTCGTTTAATTGACTTGCGCTAAAATCCAACATTATTTTACTCCATCCATCTGGTAGTGATTATCCAAGGTCGAAGTGGCAGAGATAAAATCCAGCTCCTGCCAATTCTGCACTTCCTACGACGCGCCCGACAACCTGAAGCATATCTTCGGGGTCTGTCGTAAACGCAGCGAGCTCAGTAGAATCCAGGGGATCCATGAGACCTGCTGTCGCGGATTTGGTGATGACATCACCAGCGGCTGGAGTGGCCGTGAAAAGAGCGGCCGTGACTTCTGCAATGAATTTACCTGCAATAGTCGTGTGCTCCTGGCGTTTGGTGCCATCGAGTTCGAATCGCTCCAGATCAACGCGTGTTGCTCCGTCCGTCCAAACCATTTCTGCGGGAAGCTCTGTGTGGGTGGACGTATCTGTGTCGCACGCCACAAGGAGTCCGTTGACCCGAACAACTAATGTGCCGGGGGTGAAGTTCGCTCCATCAACCGATCGTCCTTCTCGAAGAATCGTCGAGAAGTCCTTCGGCCAGATAGGACGAATAGTTTCTTTACTTAGAGCCATCTTTTATCTCCAGTTAAGCAATTGATGCCAGCCATTCATTTAAATCGCCACGCTCAGCCTGGTCGACTTCTTCTGAGAGGCTCAAGCCCCCTGATTCATCGAGGTACTGAACAAACATTGCCACTTTATCGATGTGGTCATCGGAAGCCTGTTCCAGCTGTGCTCTTTTAGCTAGAAAGTCTTCAATCGTTGCAGTCTTGAGCCCATCAGGAGCTTCTGTAGACCGGGCACGCAAAAGAATTTCTTCTGCCTGCGCTCTTTTTTCAAACATCTGTAATCTTTCGCGCAATTCCGAAGCTTCTCTTTCGAGGGTCGTTGCCCTGTCATCCAGGGCAACAAAACCTTTTGCAATTTTTTCAAGCCTCGTCATCTGTCTTCCTTTCGTCCAGTCGCCTGCACATCTCAAGTATATCTTTGTTGCTCAATCCCTGAGCACGAAATTGCCTGNNAGTCATCTAGCAGGCCAGCCTCATCAAGAAGCCAAATTGCTTCTTGAATTCGAGGATCGTTTAGAGCAGCAGCTTTCTCCTGCTCCTTCTTTTTCTTGTGACGCTCATAGAGCTTCTTAGCTCCGTAGCCCGCAGCAA
>JABAHQ010020400.1_pt1 | contig 13808 bp, 15 predicted proteins | sample 7062091 | NCBI WGS metagenome assembly JABAHQ01 (sample SAMN14534359, study PRJNA622989) | marine sediment metagenome | biome: marine biome [ENVO:00000428]; feature: marine pelagic biome [ENVO:01000023]; material: deep marine sediment [ENVO:00002113] | place: India: Gulf of Kutch | collected...
TACAGCCCGGAGCGCATCAACCCCGGCGACAAGGAACACCGGTTCACCACCATCACCAAGGTGACCTCCGGCTCCACGCCGGGTGTGGCGGATTTCGTGGACGATCTCTACGCCGGCGTGGTCACCGCCGGTACCCACAAGACCAGCTCCATCCGGGTGGCCGAGGCCGCCAAGGTCATCGAGAACACCCAGCGCGACGTGAACATCGCCCTGGTGAACGAGCTTTCCCTGCTGTTCAACCGCCTCGAAATCGATACGGAAGAAGTGCTGCGCGCCGCCGGCACCAAGTGGAATTTCCTGCCGTTCCGGCCGGGCCTGGTGGGCGGCCACTGCATCGGCGTGGACCCCTACTACCTGACCCACAAGGCCGAGGCGATCGGCTACCACCCGGAGATGATCCTCGCCGGCCGCCGCATCAACGACGGCATGGGCGCCTACATCGCCGACGCCACCATCAAGCGCATGGTCAAGGAGGGTTTTCCGGTGGTGGGGTCACGCATCCTGGTCATGGGCCTGACCTTCAAGGAAAACTGCCCGGACCTGCGCAATACCCGGGTGGTGGATATCGTCCAGGACCTCGCGGACTACAACGCCGAGGTGGACGTGTGGGACCCCTGGGCCGACCCCGCCGAGGCCGAGGAGGAGTACGTCATCACCCCCCTCGCGGACCAGCCGGAAACGGGGCAGTACGACGCCGTCATCCTGGCCGTCCCGCACCGGGAGTTCCTGGCCATGGGCCCGGACCGGATCCGTGAGCTGGGCACGCCGGGCGCCGTGCTGTTTGACGTTAAATCCGTATTCGAGCCACAGGCCTCGGATCTACGGCTGTGATTGGGTTTTGCGCCATGGGGAGTGGTTACCGTGCTCTCTGACCAGGATCTGCTGACCCTCAAGGAGAGGGGCGAATACGAGCGCATGGAGCTTAAGCCCTCCACCGCCCAGGGCTCGCCCATTCGCCGGGCGATCTGCGCCTTCGCCAACGACCTGGCAGGGGATGGGAATACCGGCGTGATCCTGGTGGGGCTGGAGGACGACGGTGGTTGTGCCGGGCTGCAGAGCCTGGATGAAGCCCAGCAAAAACTGGCCAACTGGGCTCACGGCGGCGACATCCTGCCCCTGCCAGACGTAGAGATCTATCACCGCGACCTGGAAGGCTGCCCGGTCATCGTGGTCGAGGTCCGGCCGCACGCCGAGCCGCCGGTTCGCTACCAGGGCCAGGTCTGGGTGCGGGTGGGTACAACCAACCATCGGGCCACGCCGGAGCAGGAACGACGCCTTTCGGAGCGGCGCCGGGGCGGGGATCGGCCCTTCGACCACCGTCCTGCGGTGGGCGCAAGTCTGGCGGACCTGGACCTCGACTACTTTCAGCGGGAATACCTCCCCAATGCCGTCTCCCCGGAGGTGCTGGACGAGAACCAGCGCACCACGGAAGATCAGCTCCAATCCCTGCGCTTCCTCACGGAGGGCCAGCCCAACAACGGTGCCCTCCTGGTCCTGGGGCACGATCCGGCCGCCCACATCCCGGGGGCCTACGTCCAGTTCCTGCGCATCGACGGCACGGAACTGGCCGATCCCATCAAGGACGAAAAGACGCTCCACGGGGCCCTACCGGGCGTCATGGCCCAGCTGGATGAGCTTCTCGACGTCCATGTCCAGATCGCGGTGGACATCGAGGCAGGGCCTCGGGAGCAGCACCGGCCGGACTACCCCGTCGCCGCCCTGCGCCAGCTTGCCCGCAACGCCCTGATCCACCGCGACTACGAGGCGACCCACGCCCCCGTGCGGATCTACTGGTTCAACGACCGGATCGAGATCCAGAACCCCGGCGGCCTCTACGGCCAGGTCACCCGCGAGAACTTCGGCCACGGGGTGACCGACTACCGCAATCCCCTCCTGGCCGAGGCCATGCATGTCCTCGGCTACGTGCAGCGGTTCGGGTTCGGGGTGCCGCTGGCCCGGCGCCACCTGCGGGAGAACGGCAATCCCGAGCCGCAGTTCCATTTCGAGCCCACCTATTCGAGCCCACCTACCTGGCCGTCACCGTGGGGGCTGCCGAATGAGGACCATCGCCTTCTTCAACAACAAGGGCGGGGTGGGCAAGACCGCGCTGGTCTACCACCTGGCCTGGATGTTCCGGGATCAGGGGTGGACCGTCCTGGCGGCGGACCTCGATCCACAGGCCAACCTCTCCACCATGTTCATGGAAGAGGACGGCCTGGAGACCTTCTGGCCGGAAGGGCGCAGTACCCACACGGCCCTGGCTCCGATCCGGCCCCTCCTGGAAGGGGAAGGCGGAATCGAGGAGCCGTATGTGGAGGATATCGACGACATCGGCTTGCTGGTGGGCGACCTCGCCCTCTCCGGCTTCGAGGACGAGCTCTCCCAGCAGTGGCCCCATTGTTTGGGTGGCAAGAAGCGCGCCTTCCGCGTCATCGGCGCCTTCGCCGAGATCATCCGGCGGGCGGGCGCCGATCGGGAAGCGGACCTGGCCCTGGTGGACGTGGGCCCGAACCTGGGCGCCATCAACCGCGCCGCTCTCATCGCCGCCGACCACGTGGTCGTCCCCCTCGGCCCGGATCTGTTCTCCCTCAAGGGCCTCCAGAACCTAGGCCCCACCCTGCGCAATTGGCGCAGGGAATGGGGGGAACGGCTCCCCAAGACCCCTGCGGACATGGAAGTGCCGCAAGGGCGGATGGAGCCCCTCGGCTACGTGGTCATGCAGCACTCCGTGCGCCTCGACCGACCCGTCAAGGCCTATGGCAAATGGATGGACCGCATCCCGCGTACCTACCATCAGTACGTCCTGGACGAGGAGGATTGGGAAGCGCTGCGGGTGGAGGACGATCCGGAATGCCTGGCAACCCTCATGGACTACCGCAGCCTCATGCCCATGGCCCAGGAGGCCCGCAAGCCCATGTTCCACCTCAAGCCCGCCGACGGCGCCATCGGTTCCCACGTTCAGGCCGTCCAGAACTGTTACCGGGACTTCCGGGACCTGGCCCAAACCATCGACCAGCGAGCCAGCTGAGTGGGGGAAGAGGGATGAGGGATGAGGGATGAGGAAAGGGGGGCACGGGTATGGGAAGTCGGCCGCATTATCAGCTGGATGCCTGGCGCGAAAGCATGCTACTGGTGAAGGCGGTCTATGCCTGGACAACCGATTTCCCGCCGGAGGAAAAATACGGTCTGACTTCGCAAATCCGACGGGCAGCCGTTTCGGTTCCGTCGAATATCGCGGAGGGGGCGGCCCGCGGTAGCTCCAGGGAGTTCGCCCAGTTTCTGGACATCGCAAGGGGCTCTCTGAGCGAGCTGGAAACCCAGTATCTGCTGGCCGTGGACCTCGATTTGGCGGAAGCGGATGACGCCCTATGGAATACTATTGATCAGGTTTCCAGGCTCCTTACCGGACTCCATAAACGACACGCTAATAGGGGGAAGAGGGATGGGGGATGAGGAAGGGGATAAGAGGCATGAGGCATGAGGGATGGGGAATGAGGAATGTGAACGGCGGGTAAGGAAGCAGCAACCAGAGTGCTTCAATAACTGTTTACCAAGGTAAAGAACTCAACGGATCCCAACCATGATCGATTCCGCCTCTTCCCCATCCCCCATGCCCCATTCCCCCTCCCGCGTCCTAGTCACCGGAACCGCCGGCTTCATCGGCAACGCCCTCGCCCTGCGCCTGCTTGAACGTGGGGACGAGGTGGTGGGCGTGGACAACGTCAACGACTACTACGACCCCACCCTCAAGGAGGACCGGCTCCGGCGCATCCGGGATTTCGACGGCTTCACCGAGGAGCGCGTCAGTCTGGAAGACCGCCAGGCCATGGAGCGCGTGTTCCGTGAGCACCAGCCCCAGCGGGTGGTGAACCTGGCCGCTCAGGCGGGAGTCCGCTATTCCCTGGAAAACCCCCACGCTTATGTAGATACCAACCTCGTCGGCTTCACCAATGTGCTGGAAGGGTGTCGTCACCAGGGAGTGGAGCACCTGGTGTTTGCCTCGAGCAGCTCCGTCTACGGGGCGAACACCGAGATGCCGTTTTCGGTTCACCACAATGTGGACCACCCGCTTTCCCTCTACGCCGCCACCAAGAAGGCCAACGAGCTGATGGCCCACACCTACAGCCACCTCTACGGCCTGCCCGCCACCGGCCTGCGCTTCTTCACGGTCTACGGGCCCTGGGGCCGGCCGGACATGGCCCTGTTCCTGTTCACCCGCAAGATTCTCGCCGGCGAGCCCATCGACGTTTTCAACTACGGTAACCATCGCCGGGACTTCACCTATATCGACGATATCGTGGAGGGCGTGATCCGGGCCCTGGACCGGCCGGCCGAACCGGACCCGCATTGGTCCGGTGACACCCCCGATCCGGGAACGAGCTCGGCGCCCTATCGTCTCTACAACATCGGTGCCCATCGGCCCGTAGAGCTCATGCGTTACATCGAGGTGCTGGAAGAGAACCTGGGCAGGAAAGCCGAAAAGAACATGCTGCCCTTGCAGCCCGGAGACGTTCCGGATACCTACGCCGACGTCGCCGACCTCAAGGCCGAGGTCGGCTATGAGCCCACTACACCGGTAGAGGAGGGCGTGGCCAGGTTCGTGGACTGGTACCGGTGGTATTACGCGGCGTGAAGCCCAATGATACGGGGCTGGTTTGCCAGGCTCCGGTCAGTATGGTGTACTCCTGGTGTATTCAGGTATTGAACAGACTTGCCCGTCGGTCCCTCCGGTCGGCTGGGCCAAACCCAGGATTCCGTCCTTGGCCAGCGAAGAGACCCACTATCGTATCCTGAAGCTCCTGGAGGCCAACCCGGAAGCCAGCCAGCGGGAGCTCGCCGAGGCCATGGGCGTTTCGGTGGGGAAGACCCACTATGTCCTTCGGGGGCTCATCGACAAGGGGCTGGTCAAGGCCCAGAACTTCCGTCGCTCGGACAACAAGCGCGCCTACCTGTACAAGCTCACCCCGGCCGGTGTGAGCGAGAAAATCCGCATTACCCGGAGGTACCTGGCCAACCGCCAAGCCGAGTACGAGCAGATCCGGGCCGAGATCGAGGAGCTTCGCGCGGAGCTCGAGGGGCAGGGAGCTCACAGGGATGGGGACTGAATTAGCCATGGAACTCAGGGCTCTGAGTCAATGCTAGCCACCCTCCGCAAGGCCCTGGAGCTGCTTACTCCGCACGAGAAGCGCCGGGGAGTGCTCGTCCTATGCATTGTGACGCTCATGGCGGCGCTGGAGGTCGCGGGTGTGGCCTCGGTCATGCCATTCCTCTCGGTGGTAGGCAATCCCGCGGTCGTGGAAACCAATTCGGTGCTGGCCTCTCTGTACGATGGATTGGGCTTTCAATCCCGGGAGGCCTTCCTCATGGCCCTGGGGGCCGCGGCCTTCGGGATGGTGCTGTTCTCCGGGCTTTTCCGGGTGTTCGCCTACTACGTCCTGAACCGCTTTATCGAGATGCGGCGGCACAGTGTGGGGGAGCGGCTCCTGGAGACCTACCTGCGGCAGCCGTACGCCTTTTTCCTAGACCGGCATAGCGGCGACATGGCCAAGAGCATCCTGTCCGAGGTCGACCAGCTCGTCGCCAACGTGTTCCGGCCGGGGATCCAAGCAGCCGCCTACCTCGTGGTCGGAATGGGCATGGTCCTGCTGCTCGTCCTTGTGGATCCGTGGCTGGCATTGGGGGTAGCGGTGGTGATCGGGGGTCTTTACGCCCTGATCTTCGGGCTGGTTCGCGGGTTTCTGGGGCGGATCGGCGTGGACCGAGCCCAGGCCAACCGGGAGCGGTTCACCACCGCCAGCGAAGCCCTCGGGGGCATCAAGGCCGTCAAGCTGCTGGGCCGGGAGCATGCCTATTTGTCCCGCTACCGGCCGGCATCGATCCGCTTCGCCCGCCACGTCGCCACCAGCCAGACCTTCTCCCAAACCCCCAAATTCCTGATCGAGGCGGTCGGAGTAGGCGGAGTGCTGGCCCTGGCTGTGGTGCTCATGGCCACGAGGGAGGGGGTGGGGGAGATCCTCCCGATCCTCGGGCTGTACGCCTTCGCCGGCTACAAGCTGCTCCCAGCGATCCACCAGACCTACAGCGGCATGGCGCAACTGCGCTTCGGAGGGGCGGCAGTCGACGATATCCACGAAGACCTGCATCAACGGTCAGCCCTTGCGGAAATCCAAAGGCGCCCCCCCGAACGGCTGGCCCCGCAAAGGGATATCCGTCTCGAAAGCGTCTCTTTCACCTATCCGGGCTCACAGGTGCCAGCGCTGCAGGACATCGACTTGTCCGTGCCGGTCGGCGCCTCCATCGGTCTCGTCGGGACCACCGGTGCCGGAAAGACCACACTGGTCGACATCCTTCTGGGCCTGTTGCGTCCCGGCGAGGGGAGCCTGTCCGTGGATGGTGTTCCGGTTTCCGACGACAACCTGAGGGCCTGGCAGCAGACGGTGGGTTATGTGCCCCAGGAGATCTTCCTGGGCGACGCCACCATCGCGGAGAACATCGCCTTTGGGGTGCCCTGGGACGAGATTGACCGGGACGCCGTAGAGCGCAGCGCCCGCATGGCCCAGGTGCACGGATTCGTAACGGAGGAGCTGCCCGACGGATACTGGACCCGGGTGGGGGAGCGGGGGGTCCGCCTTTCCGGGGGGCAGCGCCAGCGTCTGGGAATCGCCCGGGCCCTGTACCATGACCCGGAAGTCTTGGTCTTCGACGAAGCCACCAGCGCCCTGGACAGCGCCACGGAGGGCGCGGTCATGGAGGCCGTTCGCAACCTCCATCACCGGAAGACCATCATCCTGATCGCCCACCGGCTCAGCACCCTGGAAGGCTGCGACCGGATCTACGTCCTGGAGGACGGGCGGGTCCAGGGGAGTGGAACCTACCAGGAGCTCCTGGCCAGCAGCCAACCCTTTCAGGCATTGGCGGCCTCCGGGAATTAGCGGGTTGCCGAGTAAGGATGGCTTCTCATCCGTTCCCCGGGACGGCCTTGACCCCTTGGAGGAGGCATGTTCCAAACGCCAAGCCCGATTACCGGTCGCCCCATCCGGGTGGCGCTCGCGGGATGCGGCCGTATTGCCCGCAAGCATTTCGAGGCCTTCGAACGGCACCGGGAGAACCTCGAATGCGTTGCGGTCTGCGATACCAATCCGCAGGCCCTGGAAGAGGCGTGCCAGCGCACAGGGGCGAAGGGTTATCGTCATTACCCGGAGCTGCTCGAGCACAGTGATGCCGATGTGGTGGTTCTTTGTACTCCCAGCGGCCTGCATCCCGGCCAGACCATCATGGCGGCGCAAGCCGGGAGGCATGTGATCACCGAGAAGCCCATGGCGACTCGCTGGGCCGACGGCAAGGCCATGGTCGAAGCCTGCGACAATGCCGGGGTGAACCTTTTCGTCGTCAAGCAGAACCGCCGGAATGCCACCCTGCAGCTACTGAAAAACGCGGTCGACCAAAGGCGGTTCGGCCGCATCTTCATGGTCAACATCAACGTGTTCTGGACCAGGCCGCAGGGCTACTACGACAGCGACCGCTGGCGGGGCACCTGGGAGTTCGACGGCGGGGCCTTCATGAACCAGGCCAGTCATTACGTGGACCTGCTGGATTGGCTGATCGGCCCGGTGGAGAGCGTGCAGGCCTATACCGCCACCCTCGATCGGGCCATCGAGGTGGAAGATTCCGGCGTTCTCAACGTACGCTGGCGGAACGGCGCGCTCGGCAGCATGGCGGTAACCATGCTCACCTATCCGCAGAATTACGAAGGCTCCATCACCATCCTGGGGGAGAAGGGCACTGTCCGGGTGGGAGGAGTCGCGGTCAACGAGATTCAGCATTGGGCGTTCCAGGAGCAACGTCCCGAGGATGACCGGATCGAGGAAATCAGTTACCAGACTCCCTCGGTCTATGGGTTCGGCCACCCGGCGTATTACGAAAATGTCGTCAATGTCCTGAGGGGGGAGGCAGAGCCGGAAACCGATGGCCGCGAGGGGCTGCGGTCCCTGGAAGTGCTCATCGCGACCTACCTGTCCGCCCGGGACGGCAAGCAGATTGCCTTACCGTTGGAATACTGAATTTTGGGCGCCATTAGAATTTCAGGACAATGAAAATCGGTTTCATATCCTATAATGCCAACCATCTGAAGACGGACCAGGTTCTTACCAATTGGTCGGCAAAGGCCGACCCTGGTACCTGGGGGGAAAGCTGGCTTTTTTTGATCCCATTTAAAAATCGTCCCTCCCGGGAAGTGTTGTTTCACCATCGACCCCCTCAATCTTCAGGGGCCCATCCGGCCGAATTGGGCAAGGCGATTGGTCTCAACTGGGCCCAATGCTCGGGCCCCGATAAGATCCCAACGGGGATGGATTTGTATGTGGTACTGGGAGCCGGGCTTTTGCCCGATGAATTCGTGGAAACCCAATGGGTGTTAAATGTGCACCCGGGTTTAATCCCTTATTCCCGTGGGCTGGACTCCTTTAAATGGGCGATCTATAACCAGCGACGGGTTGGTGTCACTTTGCACCGTCTTTCCAAAGAAGTAGACCTGGGAGCTGTCTGGAACAAACAGATGACCCCGGTTACTCCTTCTGACTCCCTGGAGAGTTTCGCTCGCAGGCACTATGAGCTGGAAATCAATTTGCTTAGCAGATTTGACGAATTTGTTGGTAATAGGCCCGAAGAGGTTGATACTTCCCAGGCGCTACCTGAGACCCGGCGTATGCCGGAGGCAATTGAAGAGGGCCTTAGAGAGAGTTTTGAGGAATATAAGGAAAAATTTTGCTCATCCGGGGATTAGGTTTTGGAGTTCATTGATTTAACGGCTCAGCAGGAGCGGATCCGGCCCGAGATCGAGCGCCGCATTCAGGGAGTCCTGAACCACGGCAAGTACATCCTGGGCCCCGAAGTGGCCGAGTTGGAGGAACGCCTGGCAGCCTTTGCGGGTGTGAGGCACGCGATCGGCGTCGCAAGCGGTACCGATGCCCTGCTCATTGCCCTAATGGCCCTGGATGTGGGGCCCGGTGACGAGCTCATCACGACGCCTTTCAGCTTTGTTGCCACCGCGGAGGTCATTGCCCTCCTCGGTGCTCACCCCGTTTTTGTGGATATCGAGCCGGAAACCTGCAATATCGATCCGGAGAGGATCGAGGCCGCGATCACGCCGGCGACCCGAGCCATTATGCCGGTAAGCCTCTACGGCCAGCCGGCGGATTTCGAGGCCATCAACGGCGTTGCCGCCCGCCATGGCCTGCCTGTGATCGAGGACGGCGCCCAGAGCTTCGGGGCCACTTACCAGGGGCGCCAATCCTGCGGCCTCTCCACCATCGGGGCGACCTCCTTTTTCCCCAGCAAGCCCCTGGGAGCGTACGGCGACGGCGGCGCCCTTTTCACGGAGGACGATGGGCTGGCTGAGGAATTCCGGCGGATCCGGGTCCATGGCCAGGACCGGCGCTACCACCACCCCCGGATCGGCGTGAACGGGCGGCTGGATACCATCCAGGCGGCGGTGCTGCTGGCCAAGCTGGATATCTTCCCGGAGGAAGTCCAGCGCCGTCAGGCCCTGGGAGCCCGGTACACCGAGAAGCTGGAGGCGGAGGTCGGGGGCGGGGTAACTCCCCCGAAGGTTGCCGCCGACCGGACCAGCGTCTTCGCCCAGTACACCATCCAGGTCCCCGGCCGGGAGGCTGTCCAATCGAACCTGCGGGAGCAAGGGGTGCCGACCGCCGTGCACTACCCGGTTCCCCTTTGCGAGCAGCCGGCATTCCGTGATCCTTCTCAAGCGGGGAGGCGATGCCCCGTTGCCGAGGGCGCTGCAGAGAAGGTGCTCAGCCTGCCCATGCACCCTTATCTGGATGAGGGGGCGCAGGACCGCGTGATCGAGGCGGTAGGGGCAGCCGTGGGAACCGACCTTTGAGCCGGTCCTTCGACTTCGTGGTGGCGGGAGCCGGAATCGTCGGGGTGACCCTCGCCCGGGAGATCAAGCAGCGCTGGCCGGAGGCTTCCGTTCTGCTGTTGGAGAAGGAGCCTTCCCCGGGGCGCCATTCCAGCGGTCGCAACAGCGGCGTGCTGCACTCCGGCATCTATTACCCGGAGGGCACCCTCAAGGCGAAGCTTTGCGCCGAGGGGGCGCGCCGGTTGGCGGCCTATTGCGAGGACAACAGGCTTTCCATCGCCCGGTGGGGCAAGATCATCCTGCCCACGGCGGCAGACAACGACGGGCAACTCGATGTGCTTCGGGAGCGGGCTCAGGCCAACGGGGCGCGGGCCGAGATCGTCGATGCCAGCCAGCTTGCCGACCTCGAGCCTGCGGCGCGCACGCCCAGCGGGCGGGCCCTGTATGCCCCGGACACCGCCGTAATCGATTCCAAAGCGGTCCTGGACCATATTCTGGAAGAGCTGCGGGGCACCGGCGTGAAGGTGGAAACGGGGACGGGCCTTCGCCCACGGGATGGACGGGAGGGAGCCCTGGCGGTGGGAGGCGGTACCGTCCATTACGGCTGCCTGGTGAACGCCGCGGGGCTGCACGCCGACCGGGTCGCCCGCGGGTTCGGAGCGGGCAGGGACCACACCATCCTGCCCTTCAAGGGGGTGTACTGGAGCCTCGCTCAGAACTCCGGCATCCAGCTCAACCGTCTGATCTATCCCGTTCCGGACTTGCGGGTGCCGTTCCTGGGGATCCACTTCACCCGCGAGCTGGAAGGAAGCATCCAGCTCGGCCCGTCCGCCCTGCCGGCCCTGGGCCGGGAGCATTACGGTGGATTACGCGGCATCGAGCCCTTGGAAAGCGCCCGTATCCTGGGCCGGCTTGGCCGCCAGTACCTGGCCAACCGGCAGGGCTTTCGGCGCCTGGTCCACCGGGAGCTGGCCCATCTGCAGCGAAGCCGGTTCGCCGCCGCCGCGGCGACCATGGTCCCCGCGGTCCGGCTGAGCCATCTTCGGCCGGCCGGCAAGAGGGGGATCCGCGCCCAGCTGCTCGAATCGACGCACGGGACAGCTGGAGATGGACTTCGTCGTCGAGCGGGGTGAGCGCTCCCTGCACATCCTGAACGCCGTCTCGCCGGCCTTTACCAGCTCGTTCGCCTTTGCCGAGTACGTGGTCGACCAATACCTCGGCCACTGAACGCCCAAGCAAGAGAGGGATTCATGGACCTCAGCGGAAAACGACTTTTGTTGATCGGCGGTGCCGGCCTGATCGGCTCCCACACCGTGGACGAGCTGCTGAAGGAGGACGTGGCGGAAATCCGGATCTTCGACAACTTCACCCGCGGCAGCGAAGAGAACCTGGCGGAGGCCCTCAAGGATCCCCGGGTCACCATCTTCTCGCTGGGCGGGGAGCTGATGCACCGGGACATCCTCGACGCCGCCATGCAGGACATCGACGGGGTCTTCCACTTCGCCGCGCTCTGGCTCAAGCACTGCTACGACTATCCCCGGTCTGCCTACGAGGTGAATATCGGCGGGACGTTCAATGTGCTCGAAGCCCTCATCAATAACGGGGTTAAGCGCCTGGTCTTCTCTTCCTCCGCTTCCGTGTACGGCGATGCGGTGGAGGAGCCCATGACCGAGGACCACCCCTACAACAACACCAATTTCTACGGGGCCACCAAGATATCCGGCGAGCACATGTGCAGGTCGCTCCATCACCGCTACAAGGACACGGAGCACCATTTTGATTACGTGGGCCTGCGCTACATGAACGTCTACGGCCCGCGCCAGGACTACCATGGGGCGTACATCGCCGTGATCATGAAGATCCTCGATCGCCTCGATAAGGGCCTGCCCCCGATCGTCTACGGGGACGGCTCCCAGGCCTACGATTTCGTTTACGTCGGCGACTGCGGGCGGGCCAACGTCTGTGCCATGAAGGCGGATGCCACGGATGCCTTCTACAATGTGGGAACGGGGATCAAGACGACCATCCAGGAGCTGGCCGAGCTGATCCTGGAAGTCACCGGGTCCGACCTCGATATCCAGTACGAGCCCGGCGGCATGAGCTTCGTGAAGAACCGGATCGGCAGTCCGGATCGTGCGGCCGAGGAGCTCGGCTTCGAGGCCCGGATCCAGCTTCGCGAGGGCCTTGCACGTCTGATCGAATGGCGGGACGCCCACAAGGCCGAAGTGGAACGACGTCGGCGAGCCGTTGGGCTTTCGGAATAAAAAGCGAACGGTCCCTTAGCAATGAACCAGCGCACCATCCCGATTTCGCTTCCTTCCACCGGGGAGGAGGAGTACCAGGCCTTGAGGGAGCCACTCGAGAGCGGATGGCTTACCCAAGGCCCCAAAGTGGCCGAGTTCGAGAAGGCCTTTGCGGAGCGTCACGAGGTGGAGCACGCCCTGGCAACGACCTCGTGCACAACCGGTATGCACCTCGCCCTGGCGGGACTCGGTATCGGGCCCGGGGATGAGGTCATCGTTCCCGCCTTTACCTGGGTAGCTACTGCGAATGTCGTCCTTTATTGCGGCGCCACGCCGGTCTTCGCGGATGTGGACCGCCGGACCTTCAACCTGGATCCCCGGCAGGTTGCCGCCAAGCTAACCGAGCGCACCCGCGCCGTGATTCCGGTGCATCTATTCGGACGCTGCGCGGACGTGGATGCAATCCGCTCCGTACTGCCGGACGGTGTTTGGGTCGTGGAGGATGCCGCCTGTGCCGCCGGAGCGTCCTATAAGGGGCGCCCGGCCGGGGGCCTCGGGGACGCCGCGGCCTTCTCTTTCCATCCCCGCAAATCCATAACGACTGGGGAGGGGGGGATGGTGACCACTAACGATCCCGAGCTCGCGGAAACCATGACCCAGTTACGGAATCATGGCGCCTCCGTTTCAGAGGAGCAGCGTCATCAGGGGCCTAAGCCGTACCTTCTCCCTGAGTTCAACCTTCTCGGCTTCAATTACCGGATGACGGATCTGCAGGGGGCAATCGGGATGGTCCAGCTGGGCAAGCTGGATCCCTTCGTGGCGGAGCGGGCGGAGTGGGCCCGCTGGTATCGGGAGAAGCTTCGGAATCTGGAGTGGCTGCATTGCCCCGAGGAGCCGGCTGAAGGAGGTAGCCATGCTTGGCAGGCCTTCGTAACTTATGTAGACCCGGAAAAAGCCCCAATGAACCGCAACGAAATTATGGAATACATGCAGGAGAAGGGAATTTCAACCCGCCCAGGGACCCACGCAATACCTTCACTCAAATACCACAGAGAACGTTTCCATTTAAAGGAGGAGAGTTTCCCAGGAGCTGTAGATTGCGAAAAAAATTCCTTGGCTTTGCCGCTCCATAACCGTATGGACGAAAGAGATTATATACACATAATTAAAACCCTAAAACAATTATAAATTTGAGAGAAAGGAAAGTTTAAAATATAAATGAGAAGGGGTAATAAGATGAATTTGGGAAAAGGTGCAAGGGGGAAAAATTAAATGTGTGGGATTGCAGGGTACCTTTTACTTGACGGTTCACCCGCCTCCGGCCAGGTGGTCAGGCAGATGACGGATTTGATCCGTCATCGGGGGCCCGATGATGAAGGTCAGTTTGCGGAAGGCCCGATGGGCTTAGGGCATCGGCGATTAAAGGTGATTGACCTTTCATCTGCCGGACATCAACCAATGCTCTCCCAGGATGAACGTTTTGTCATGTCTTACAATGGAGAAATTTATAACTTCCAGGAATTAAGATCAAAATTAGAGGCAAGGGGCTACAAATTCCGTTCTAGAACGGATAGCGAGGTGGTTCTTAATGGTTTTTTGGAGTGGGGACAAGAAGTAGTTCCCCATCTAAATGGTATGTTCGCATTTTCTATTTGGGATAGAATAGAGAAAAGACTCTTCCTGGCTAG
>JABAHQ010009127.1_pt4 | contig 13801 bp, 12 predicted proteins | sample 7062091 | NCBI WGS metagenome assembly JABAHQ01 (sample SAMN14534359, study PRJNA622989) | marine sediment metagenome | biome: marine biome [ENVO:00000428]; feature: marine pelagic biome [ENVO:01000023]; material: deep marine sediment [ENVO:00002113] | place: India: Gulf of Kutch | collected...
CTCGAATCAAATTGACTCCGGTTGAGACTGGATGCGATTCTCGGCGTCTAATCGGATAGGCCATGAAGGTTGCTGCCACAGCGGTTCTGGTTACCCTGGTGACAGCGTTCGTGTGCGCCGTGGATGCCAGCCTGGCTCCCACCAACCCTTGCTGTGAACCATGTGAGATGGCCGACGGCAGAGCGCCAAGCTGCGACTGTTNNACGCTAGATTTCCCCTCGCTAATCGCAGCAAAGAGCCCAGAGCTTCCAAGCCCGGCCACGGTTGCTGCTCTTCCCGGCACCTTGCCCGTCAGTCTCAATGAATGGGTCGGGCCTTCTTTTTTCATTGAACCGGGCCAACTGGTCCGCGCGCACTCTCCCCCGAAACTCTTTATTTTGAACGCGAGCCTCCTGATCTAAACCCCCGTCCACGCATGCGGCTGAGCGGCCTAGTGTCGCTCCTGCCTTTCCCCTTTGAATTTCAAGCCTGAGGCGGAGGTGTTTTGATGAGAACAATTGTTTTAGCCGTGCTGACGGACGGATCGTGGTCAAGGCAAACGACCATACGACAATCGGCAGGTGGACGAGCATGGACGCAGGCGTTGGTTCGTCAAAGAATCGTCCCAACCAATCGGTCCGTGGAATTCACGAAAGTACGAAGGACACCCCGGAATTTCCCCAAGCCGAGCAATTCACAATACCGAAGATAGTGACCTGTTGGCAGGATCTTGTGGAACCTTCTTCGCGCCGAAGGTGCGTCCGCAGTGGGTGGGATCGGATAGCCTACCAGCAACAAGAGGGAAAGGAACGCATGCCACAAAAACAGGGGTATTTTACCCAACGTCCATTTAGCATCTGGGATGTGCACAGCTAGGTAGGATCGGCGACAGCCGCGAGACCTAAAAAAGACAACTACCCTAAAAATCAATAAATTGCGTCCCATTACCGGAAAACAAAAAGCTATTGCTGCAGAAATATCTGCCGGGGGTTCCTGTCGGTGCTCTTTGAAGTGTGCCGGAAAGGCAACGTATTTCAAATTGGGAAAAATTGTATGCAAGCGGAGCAGGGGTGAGCAACCAGGGAACTTACCCGTATTTGCTTGATCTATTAGTCCCCCTTGACCTTGACTTCAGACGCATGCTATAAACTCTCCCAGAATTTCGCAGGAACCCGCCAGAGAATAAGCCGCACTCACTCTTCCGCCCGGGTACGGTATGGGATTTGAACTGCGCACGAGTGCCCGCGTCGCGGGCCACGGGGGAGTGTTACTCAACCCTGAATACTGTCTCGGTAGCACTCACCAGTCGATTCTCAGGTTTGCATCCTCTTTCCGTTCCCTATACCCGCAAAGCAGCGCCCGTTTCCCTCGGTGGCGAACTATTGGCACGCCACACTCCTTTTCCCCTGCACCATCTGGCTTTTGGCAAGGTGGTCCACCTTCGTCCCAAATCTCTATAAGGATGGTTTGTTGCTTCAGATTGGATCCAATCTAACTCAGGTGTCGTCCGGTGGCGTCGTGAATGGAACAATCCTAGTGGTCGATGATGACTCTGCAAGTTGTGCGCTCACGAAAGAAGTGCTGAGCGCACAGGGTTATGTAGTTCATACTGCCGCCGATGGGCCGACCGGCCTGCAAGCCTTTGTGCAACTCAAACCAGACCTAATACTTTTAGATGTAAGGATGCCCGGACTCGGTGGATTTGACTTTTGTCGGCAAATCAAGGCCAACCCAGAAACCCGACTCATCCCGGTGATACTCGTAACGGGTCTTTCCGCCAAGCAAGACCGAATCAAGGGAATAGAGGTGGGCGCGGACGACTTCCTGAGCAAGCCTGCTGATCATAGTGAGCTGTTGACCCGTGTTCGGTCACTTCTCAACCTGAAAGCTTATACGGACGAACTGGAACGAGCCGAGAGTGTTCTGTTTGCCTTGGCACGCAGCATCGAGGCCAAAGACCCTCATACGGAAGGCCACTGCGAGCGGCTCTCCGAATATTCTGCTCAACTCGCTATGCGAATCGGTTTGCCCGAAGGGCAACTTACAGCCCTTCGGCGGGCTGGGGTTGTTCACGACATCGGCAAGGTCGCCATTCCCGAGTCCGTTCTACTTAAGCCGGGTCCGCTCACTCCTGAGGAGCGAACCATCGTGAAAAGGCATCCCGTTGTCGGCGAACGCATCTGCGCTCCTCTAAAGTCATTCCGCTTGGTTCTGCCCGTCATCCGTCACCACCATGAAAGGTTCAACGGAACTGGCTACCCTGACGGCCTCAAAGGCGAGCAGATTCCCTTGACGGCACGGGTGCTGCAAATAGTCGATGTTTATGACGCCCTTACCACTCAAAGACCGTACAAAAATGTGCTGTCTTGCGGAGAAGCGCTGACGACGATGAAGAAGGAGGTTGAAAACGGATGGTGGGACCCCTACCTCTTTCGCGAATTCCACCAGATGCTTACAGAGACTGGACCTCCAGACGCAACGCTCAGCCTCAGCCCCCACTCGAAGGAGCCAACGCAATGAACAGCTTGTACCCGCTGGTGCTCTTTTCCCTCGACCAGCTCCGGTACGCCCTCCATCTTTCTAGCGTCAGAAGAGTTATTCGCGCAGTCGAGGTAGCCCCGCTGCCCAAGGCTCCCGATATTGTGGACGGAATAATTAACCTCCAAGGAGAGATTATTCCCGTTTTCAGAATCCGAAGACGCTTCGCCATACCAGAAAGAGAAACAAGTCCCTCTGACCACTTCCTCATCGCTCAGACTGTCAGGCGCTCTGTTGCCTTGATCGCAGATGCGGTCGATGGTCTCGTTACGCGTCCCAAGCAGGACATTATTGCAGCGGAGGCGATTCATCCCAGGCTGAAGTATGTGGAAGGCGTGCTCAAGCTACAAGATGGCTTGGTTCTGATCCATGACCTCGGAAAGTTCCTTTCCCTCACAGAAGAAAAAACCCTCGACCAAGCACTAGAAGCACACTTGAAAGGGCAACGATGAGTGCCAATGTGTCCAACGAGCGCCTTGCGCAGCTAAGCGACTTTATCAGTGCGCACATGGGATTGGACTTTCCCAGGCAGCGTTGGCCGGACCTGGAACGGGGAATTGCTTCAGCTTCTTCTGAGTTCGGTTTTGAGGATGGCGAATCATGTATCCAATGGCTCATGTCTTCGGTCCTATCGAAACGACAGATCGAGATCCTTGCCAGCCATTTAACCATCGGAGAGACCTATTTTTTCCGGGATCCAAAAACATTTCAGCTTCTGGAGGAGCACATTCTTCCCCCACTGATTCGTTCCCGGCAAGGTAACGAACAACGCTTGCGCATCTGGAGTGCCGGCTGCGCGACCGGTGAAGAGCCATACTCTATTGCTATTGCAGTTGGTAAGCTCCTTCCGAATTGGCAGGATTGGAAAATCACCATCCGGGCTACCGACATCAATCCGCGGTCCCTTCAGAAGGCCGCCGCCGGGCGCTATAGTGAGTGGTCCTTTCGGGGGACCCCTTCTTGGATTAAGGACACCTGGTTCCGCCAAAAATCCAAAAACCGCTTTGAGATCCTTCCTTCCCTTAAGCGAATGGTGGTGTTTTCCTATCTGAATTTGGCAGTCGATACCTACCCCTCCCTCTGGACCAACACAAATGCGATGGACGTCATCTTCTGCCGCAACGTGTTGATGTACTTTACCTCCGAGCGCGCAAAAGCAGTGATTAACAATTTGTTTCGTTGCTTGGTGGACGGCGGCTGGCTCGTCGTTAGTCCAACCGAAGCCTCGCCTGCGCTTTGCGAATCCTTCATCCCGATCCATTTTTCCGGCATTACCCTCTACCGAAAGGATCTCACGGCAGCCTTACAGCACGAACGTTATTGCGTCCCGCAAGACGAGATGGCAGAAATGCTGGTCCAGCCACTTTGCCCGGTGCCAGCACATTCGGAGTCGGAAGCAATTGGACTCAAAGAGGATCGCAAATCCTCGCCCGCACAGCCCCAACACTCAGAGCCAATCCGTGCAAATATGGAATCACATGCAATGCCCAAACTTCTCTCCGAGCAGGGGCTCTACTCGGAGGCCGAGCAGGCAATAAAGAAAAACCGACCTCACCGGGTCGAGAAGGAGGAGGAAATCACCCTGCTGGCCCGTCTCTGCGCCAACCGGGGAGAGCTAGCAGAAGCCTTGGAATGGTGCAACAAAGCCATTGCCGCCGATAAACTAAATCCTTCCCTTCACTATCTGCGCGCCACCATCCTTCAGGAACAAGGCGCCACCGACGAGGCCAAGGCCTCCCTCAACCGGACTCTCTATCTGGATCCACAGTTTGTGCTAGCTCACTTCGCTCTGGGATATCTGGCGGTTCGACAAGAGCAACAAAAGGAAGCGAGCAAGCATTTTGGTAACGCGCTGGCGCTTCTAGCTGCCTATCCCCAAGAGGCCTCCCTGCCCCAAGCGGAAGGCCTTACAGCCGGAAGGCTGGTCGAAATCCTCCGCGCCATGAACTTCTCGGAGTCCACTGGATGAGCAAGGAAAGACAGCCGAAGGTCGAAAACGAAGTGAGCCCCATTCGCGATTGGAAAGTTATTTTTGAGCACCTGCAAGCTGCTCAGACACGACTGGAACAAGCGTGGAAGCAAACGCCCCAGCAAAAGAGGGAAATCCTCAAGACCCGAGCTAAGACACTCGCCCGGAGTTCCACGTCAACCGAAGACAAAGCCGACACTCTGCCCCTTCTAGAGTTTTCGCTCGCCTATGAGCGGTACGCTATTGTGTTGGACTATGTACGCGAAGTGTATCCGCTGAGAGAGCTGACCCCCATCCCGGGTACCCCCGCATTCGTTCTCGGCGTCGTCAGCGTAAGAGGCAGGATCGTTTCGGTGGTAGACCTGAAAAACTTCTTCGACCTTCCAGACAAAGGGCTGACCGATCTGAACAAGATTATCATCGCGCACAGCAGTGAAATGGAAATAGGCATCCTGGCCGACGCCATCAGCGGGATCCATCTCGTCCCGCGGAGCGAGATCCAAGCTTCGCTGCCCACCTTGACTGGCATCCGTGGCGATTATCTCAAGGGTGTCACAAGTGACCGGATTGTAGTTCTCGATGCGCAAAAGCTGCTTTCTGATCCGAGGATCATTGTGCAACAAGAAGCGGAACCCGCGGGGTAGCTCAGGAGAGTCAAAGGAGAAATAAGTCATGCGGTGGTTTGTGAACCTTCGTACCCGATCCAAATTGTTTCTCGGTTTCGGACTGATGGTTGTCTTCTTGGCGGTTGTCATCCAGAGCGCCTACAGCGGGATTGCAGCCATGCGGCAATCGCAACGAACCTTGTACGAAGAAGAGTTTGCTATCGCGGCGAGACTCGCTGAGGTTCGCAGCCTGCTCGAGGCGGTGAGAACCCAACTCCTCACGATGATGTCCGTCGACAACCGGTCAGAGCAACAAAGCGTACACGAAAATATCGAAAGCCTGCACCAGCAGATTGAGCAGACTTTCCAGCGTCTTCTGAAAATCGGCGGCGAGAATACCCGTTGGCTTGAGAGGATGCGCGAAATGAAGAGCGTATACGACGCCTTCTCACAGACACGGGATAACAAGCTTATTCCCTTGATCTACGAAGGGAGCCTCGAAGAGGCCCGCAATGTGGCCTTGGGTATTCAGGCCGAACGGTACGCCAAGTTCAGCACTCTTGCGGAGGAGCTGGCTAACCAAGGCCGAGAGCGCGCACGAGGCGGCGTCGAAACTGCCGAGCGCCGCGCGAGTCGGTCGGTTCGCGTTTTTGTCCTAATGGGACTCCTTGCACTCGGGCTGGGGATTGGTATGAGTGTCTACGTGAACCAGGTTATCTCCACTCCTCTCCAAGATATTTCTCGCGTTGCGGAACGAGTGGCGACCAGAGATTTGACTGTGGGTATCCCTTCGGATACTCGCCGGGACGAGATAGGCACCCTGGCGATGACATTCCACCGCATGTTGGAAAACCTCAAAGAAGCTACGCGCGAGACCCAGGAGGGCACGAATGTCCTTGGCTCCTCAGCGAGTCAAATCCTGTCCGCCACCACTCAAGTCGCTGCTGGTGCGGCCGAAACATCCACCGCACTGAGCGAGACCACCACAACCGTGGAAGAAGTCAAGCAAACTGCTCAGTTGGCCAGCCAGAAAGCCAAGTACGTGTCTGAAACCGCACAGAAAGCTGTCCAAGTGGCCCAACAGGGCAGAAAAGCTGTAGAAGAAACAGTCCGCGGGATGAATCGGATTCAAGGACAGGTAGGCTCAATCGCCGACAGCATCGTGAGATTAAGCGAACAAAGCCAAGCGATCGGAGAAATCATTGCCACGGTGAATGACCTAGCCGAGCAGTCGAACCTGCTGGCTGTCAATGCCTCGATCGAGGCAGCGAAAGCCGGCGAACAGGGCAAAGGGTTTGCCGTGGTGGCTCAAGAAGTCAAGAATCTAGCAGAGCAATCCAAACAGGCCACCGCACAGGTTCGCACCATACTTGGCGACATCCAGAAAGCTACCAGTGCCACCGTCATGGCTACCGAACAAGGGAGCAAGGCGGCAGAGGCTGGAGTGAAACAATCGATTGAAGCCGGGGAAGCGATTCGGCTACTGGCGGACAGTATTACGGAAGCAGCCCAGGCTGCCACGCAGATCGCCGCTTCCAGCCAACAGCAACTCGTAGGCATGGACCAAGTAGCCTCGGCCATGGAGAACATCAAGCAGGCCAGCGCCCAAAATGTGGCCAGCACCAAACAGGCTGAAACCGCAGCTCAGAATCTCCATGATTTGGGCCACAAACTCAAGCAGCTGGTGGGACAGTACAAAACATAGGCGAGACGCAGCCATGCACGAGGGGAAAGACGAGTTTTTCGACAAACTGTTGGCAACCTTCAGGATCGAAGCCGAAGAGCACGTGAAAGCCATCTCTACTGGTCTCCTCGAATTGGAAAAGCCTTCGAATCGCGAAACGCAAATGAAAATCGTCGAACGGATCTATCGGGAAGCGCACAGCTTGAAAGGAGCAGCCCGGGCGGTCAATGCCCAAGACATTGAAAAGGTTTCCACGTGCTTGGAGAGCGTTTTTTCTTCTTTGAAACGCAGGGAAATCCAGCCTTCATCGGGCCTGTTTGATTTACTTCACCAAGCCGGAGACAGGCTGCGCACACTGTTGTCCACGCTAGGAAAAGAAAAGTCTCAAAATGAAGAAAACTCGGTTGTTCAACTAATCCAAACACTGGAAAACATTCTCAAGGGAGTTCCGGCGCCCGGTACACAGCAAGAGAACAACAACACTAACCAGGAAGTCCTGTCCCCGCCCAAGCTGGAAACGCAAATACCTCCAGTTGAGCCAAAGCCAGTTCTGGCCGACACTATCCGCATTTCCGCCGAAAAACTAGATTCCTTGTTACTGGAAGTAGAAGAATTGCTTTCGGCCAAGTTGGCGGCAAGCCACCAGGCGATGGAATTACGGGAAATCAGCGCCGCCTTCAACTCATGGGAGAAACAGTGGGCAAGAATCGGGACGGAGGTGCGCACATTGCGGCGGTCCCTAGAAGAAAACGGTCGTGGGAACGAGCCGCTGGCCGCTTTCTTGGATTGGAATCACACCTTTGTCAACTCATTGCAGAGCAGGTCCAAGCAGGTATCGAGTGCGGCTGAGCGCGACCACCAGTCCCTAACGCTTATGGTGGACAACCTCCTTGCGGACGTGAGAAAGGCCCTATTGCTTCCCATGTCTTCCCTGTTGGAGATCTTTCCCAAATTTGCCCGTGACCTCTCACGGGATCGAGGCAAGGAAGTGAACCTGGTAATCAAAGGTGAAGACATTGAAGTGGACCGACGCATTTTGGAGGAGATGAAGGATCCACTCATCCATCTGGTAAGGAATTGCATTGATCATGGGATCGAAAAGCCCAAAGATCGCGCACGAAAGGAAAAACCGCGGCGAGGTACACTCACCGTAGCGGTCACCCAAAAGTATGGGGATAAAATCGAGCTATTGGTCGCTGATGATGGAGAGGGGATCAAAGCCGAGAAAGTTCGGACCATTGCCCTGCAATCTGGCCTCCTGTCGCGTGAAGAAGCAGATACTTTGCAAGACAAAGAGTTACTCGAATTTGTTTTTCACTCCGGTTTCTCCACCAGTCCCCTGGTCACCGACATCTCCGGCAGGGGACTCGGACTGGCAATTGTGCGGGAGAAGGTCGAGAATTTGGGTGGAAGTCTCCAATTGGACACACATCCCGATGCCGGCACCACCTTCCGCATTATTCTGCCTATGACCTTGGCCACTTTCCGGGGACTGCTTGTCACCGTGAATGGACACCCCTTAATCGTGCCCACTTTGGCCTTGCAGCGCGTGGTGAGATCTAAGTCAGAAGAGATCAAGACCGTAGAGAATCGCGAAACAATCCAGCTGGATGGTCAGACTGTTGCCTTGCTTCGCCTGGAAGATGTCCTAGGAATACCCAGGAGAAACAGGGCAACCGAGTTACAGGATAGCATATGTGCGATTGTTCTCGGCTCGGCAGACAAGCGCATTGCGTTTTCCGTTGACCAAATCCTAAACGAACAAGAAGTCACGGTCAGAAGTTTCGGCAAACAGCTAGTACGAGTTCGAAATATGGCCGGGGCCGGAATCTTGGGTACAGGCAAGGCAGTACCCATCCTAAATGCGATGGATCTCTTGGAGTCCGCGGCTCGGGGGGCCGGAACGGTGGAGCGCAAAACCTCTCCTCGTTCTCTCCAGGACCAGCGGGAGCGAAAGAAGTTTATCCTCGTGGTGGAAGACTCGGCAACCGCTCGCATGTTGCTCAAGAACATCTTGCTGGCAGCAGGGTATGAAGTCAGAACTGCGGTGGATGGCATAGATGCGATTACAGCACTGAGATCACAAGAAGAAGTTGATGTAGTGGTCTCGGATGTAGATATGCCCCGGATGAATGGATTTGATTTAACAGCAAAGATACGAAGTGACAAACAGTTATCGGAACTGCCCGTGATCCTTGTAACCGCGCTTGAATCGCGTGAAGACCGAGAGCGGGGAATTGACGTGGGAGCCAATGCCTACATTGTAAAAAGCAGTTTTGACCAGAGTAACTTGTTGGAGGTCATTCGCAGATTTGTATGAACACACAAGTACAAGACTCTGTCTTCAAGGCTTGCTGGATCTGGACCGGATACCCGTTGCGTACAAGCCTCACTGCACTTAATCAAGCATGGACCGAATGATCAAGGTAGTAGTGGTGGAAGATTCTCCTGTGATCCAAGAGTTCCTCACTCACATCCTGAGCTCTGATCCGCAAATACAGGTCATTGCGACTGCCGGCGACGGCGAAGAAGCCCTCCAGACCGTGCGCGACAAAAGACCGGCTGTAATCACGATGGATATCCACATGCCACAGATGGATGGGATGGAAACAACCCGGCGCATTATGGAAACCTGTCCCACACCTATCGTAATTGTAAGTGGCAGTTCAACGATCGACGAAGCTACCACAGCCTTTCGCGCTATGGAGGCAGGTGCACTTGCCGTGGTGAAGCGGCCGGCAAGTATCGGTCATCCAGATCACGGGATTATGGCAGTGGGATCTGGTTCAGACAGTGAAGCTGATGTCAGAAGTCAAAGTAGTAAGGCGATGGCCGCGACTGCACCGGGAAGCAGCCCCTCCGATACAGGTAGAAGCCAAAACCCCATCTGGGAAAATACCAATCATCGCCGTGGGCGCCTCTACAGGGGGACCGGTTGTACTGGAGAGCATTTTGTCATCTCTCCCCTCCAACTTTCCGGCGCCCATCCTGATCGTGCAGCATATGGCGCCCGGATTTGTGGAAGGTTTTGCAGAGTGGCTCAGGCAAGCCACAGGCTTCTCTGTTCGCGTGGCCACCCACGGAGAACCCCTTTTGCCGGGCCGGGCCTACGTGGCTCCGGACGGATTCCACATGGGAGTGGAAGCAGGAGGACACATCGTGTTGAGCAAGCAGGAGCCGGAGAACGGATTACGCCCTGCGATTTCTTATCTCTTCCGGTCGGTCGGGACGCTCTACTGCGAAAATGCGGTCGGGATAGTTCTAACCGGCATGGGCAAGGATGGCGCGGAGGAACTGAAAGCAATGAAAGAAAAAGGGGCAATCACAATTGCTCAAGACCAGGAGAGTGCCCTTGTGTATGGCATCCCCGGTCAGGCGATACAACTCGGGGGTGTCACCTACGTGCTTTCACCGGAAAAAATAGCCGCGACGCTGACCAGCCTAGCAAGCCAGTACAAACTGGACGGGGATCATGCGGAAGCCGCGAACTAGGGAAAGCATGGAGTATCCCGGGCAAAACAAGAATATGCCTGTTGATATTCTAATCGTCGAAGATAGTCCCACGCAGGCTGAACAATTGAGACGCTTACTGAAGGGAAACGGTTACGCGGTCAGGATGGCTGCCAATGGCAGAGAGGCACTTGCTGCCGCTCGAAGCCGCAAGCCTCGGCTTATCATCAGCGACATTCTGATGCCCGAAATGGATGGCTACGCCCTCTGCAAGCAAATCAAAGCTACCGAGACCCTCAAGAATACTCCTGTCGTGCTCGTAACTTCGCTCTCGAGTCCCCAGGATGTCGTGCAGGCACTCGCGTGCGGCGCTGATAATTTCCTAACCAAACCGTACGAGGGGAGGTACCTCCTTTCCCGCGTCCATTATATCCTCGCGAATCAAGAATTGCGGGAAAAGCAAAAAATGCACGTGGGCATTGAGGTTCATCTTGCGGGAGAAAAACATCTGATTACCGCGGAGCGGCAACAGATTCTGGACCTCTTGATTTCGACCTACGATGAGGCTGTGCGCATCAGCGAAGAACTACGGGCCAAGCAAGAACAACTCGAGCAATCCTATCGATCCCTAAAGGGCTTGTATCGAATTGCGGACGGACTCAGCCAGACCATTCGCCAGGGAGCGGTCCTGGACGTGGCATTGGAAAGGACCCTGGAACTACCCGGCGTGCAAGCTGGATGGATTTTCCTCCGAGAGGGAGAGACGGGATTTCGTGCCGCGGCTTGGCGAGGTATCCCGCCAGCTTTGCAAACCGCCGACGCGATGGAGGACGATTGCCTCTGCAAACGTAGACTCCTATCGGGCGAGCTTGACCAAGTTACCAACATCCTAGAATGTGAACGGCTGCAAAAGGCCTCAGGCGACACTCGCGGATTGCGCTATCACGCGAGCATCCCTTTGTGGCTGCGCAACCGCACCGTCGGAATTCTGAACTTGGTGGGAACGGAAGAGGGGTTGTTTAGGGAGGAAGAACTGGAGGTCCTCTACGGCATAGGTCACCAAGTCGCAGTCGCGCTTGAAAGGGCGGAACTTTTGGAACAACTGGAAAGACACGTGAATCAGCTGGCAGCGGCCAACAAAGAAGTGCAATTTCAGAAACAGGAGGCGGAGCGGGCTTCCCAATTCAAGAGTCAGTTCCTAGCCAACATGAGCCATGAACTGCGAACTCCCCTCAACGCTATCATCGGATTTTCCGATTTACTCAGTGACGACAGTTCAGGAACACTGAACGAAAGACAGCAGCGCTTCGTTCATCACGTCCAAGAAGGGGCTTATCATCTGCTCCAGTTAATCAACGACGTTCTTGATCTCTCTAAAATTGAAGCTGGCCAGCTTGAACTCCATGAAGAAGCGATTCGCGTCGCCGCTACGTTGCCGGAAGTCTTGCCGGGCGTCAATCAGACGGCGACGCGCAAGAACATCCAGCTGGCAACAAATGTGCCTTCTGACCTGCTTATTCATGCTGATCGGGTACGCTTCAAGCAAATCCTCTATAACCTCCTGAGCAACGCCATCAAGTTTACGCCCGAAGGTGGGCAAGTTCAGCTGGAAGCTCAGCGGGAGGCAGAGCTTGTACGCTTTTCTGTGAGCGACACAGGCGTTGGAATTCGTCCGGAAGACCAGAAGGTGATTTTTGAAGAGTTCGAACAGGTGGGTGAAACCAAGGAAGGAAAAAAGGAAGGAACGGGTCTCGGACTAGCCATCACCCGACGCTTGGTTGAACAGCACGGAGGACGAATTTGGGTACAGAGCGAACTCGGCAAGGGGAGCAAGTTCAGCTTCACACTTCCGGCAGGACAATCGTCTCTGGAGGCATCAGCGATGCCCGGTGCGGCTCATCCTGGGCGCGAGAATCCGCTTCTGCTTATTGTAGATGATGATGCCTCTGCCCGTGAACTCTTGGTGAATTTTCTCGAGCCGGAAGGCTACCAAACCGTTACCGCGAGCTCGGGGAGTGAAGCCATAGTCAAGGCGTCTGAACTTTGTCCAGATGTTATTACTCTCAATATGTTGATGCCAGGCAAAGGAGGCTGGCAAACCCTCATAGAGCTGAAAAATATTCCCGCTACGAAAACAATCCCTGTCATTATCGTATCCGTGGTAGATCAGAAAGAAATGGGGTTTGCCTTGGGCGCCGCAGAATTTCTCGTTAAGCCCGTAGCAAAAGAAGTCCTCGTAGACGCCATTCGCCGGCATCTCGCACCACAGAGGGATGGCCCAACAACCATCTTGGTTGTAGATGACGACCCTAAGGCTCTCCACGTGCAAAGCGAGGCTCTAGAGTCGGTTGGCTACGCACCACTTGTCGCCCAGAGCGCAAAAGAGGCGCTGGAAATCCTATGGCGAACCCGCGCAGATGCCATTGTGCTCGACTTGTTGATGCCGGAGGTTGATGGATTTGAACTCCTTCGCCGGATCCAAGAAAACCCCCGCTTGCGAGGAATCCCGATTTTCGTGCTCACCGCCAAAGATTTGACGCGGGAAGACATCGAGGTGCTTAGCCGCGACACTCGCGGTTATTTTCGCAAGGGGGTCCCATGGCAGGAAGAACTCTTGGGACAGGTTCGAGAAGCTTTGAATAAGCAGAAAAATGTGCCATGAAAAACATTCTGATTGCCGAAGATGATCCCGCGAGCCGCGAACTGTTCTTGCAGATTCTCGAAACAGCCGGATATCAAGTAATAGAAGTCTGCGACGGATCACAAGTGCTGCAAAAGCTTAACCAAACAAAGCCCGACTTGATTGTTTTGGACATTCGCATGCCGGGCTTGGACGGGTTTTCTGTTCTGAATCAACTCCGCCAAGACCCCCGACTTGCTTCTGTTCCCGTGATAGCAATCACAGCACATGCTATGCGGGGTGACCGGGAAAAAATTCTTGCGGCTGGATTTAATGAGTACCTCTCGAAACCAATCAGCAGCAATGCATTGAAGGCAAAAGTCAAAGAACTCCTGGGCTAGATTGGGTTGGTTCCCTGCTAGGCGTCCTGAATGCCTCCAACGCCCATATACGTGTTCGTTTCGTCGAACTCGTCCTGGTGGACCCAGCTGGAGAGAAGAGGGACGGCACCGACGAGCGGGCGCTGCTGGTCAAGGCATCAGAAGCTGTTTCGCGACCGTGCCGTCTGGAGTGGCGTTCCTTGCTTGGGCCATGGGCAGGGGCGGCGGTGAAGAACTTTACGCTTGCAACTAGGGCAAGGTTATCGGGCCTATGGTCGTGAGCGCTGGTCTGACTGGTTCAGATCCGAAGTAACCACGCAAGACGCCCGCGTTATCGAAGTAACTAGAATCTAACTGCCGCAAGCCCTCGCTAATGTTCATCCTACAATCGCCGCAACTTTTCCTTCCTCGGAGGAAGCAATGGCAGGCAGAGTGGCAATCCTAGAGGAGCGCGGCATCCTGAAACAAAGCGACTTGATCGAGCGTATGAAGCAGGTGCGATACAGGAAAAAGCCGAGTTGAGTCACTCACAAACGGCGGCATCATATGCGCAGCTCTTCTCCTTTCGGCAGGTAG
>JABAHQ010004484.1_pt5 | contig 13796 bp, 12 predicted proteins | sample 7062091 | NCBI WGS metagenome assembly JABAHQ01 (sample SAMN14534359, study PRJNA622989) | marine sediment metagenome | biome: marine biome [ENVO:00000428]; feature: marine pelagic biome [ENVO:01000023]; material: deep marine sediment [ENVO:00002113] | place: India: Gulf of Kutch | collected...
CTCCCGGAACAGATAACTGGTGCCGTCGAACTGGCTCACCTCGAATACGATATAGCAGTAATCGGTACGATTGTTTTCGGCATCGACGCTGTGGCAAACACCCTCCCTGTCGAGGATCGAGGACACACTGAACATCATGTAGTACTTCTGACCCACCCCGACATCGTAGTTCTGCACGATCTGCGACTGGGTCAGCGCGCGGCTGTGCACCGCCACCATACGCACCACGCCCTGCCAGGGTGAACTGCCGGCAAAGTCGTTGCCCATCACCACGGCGTAGTTGCTGTTCCAGTCCGCCAGATTACCCGGCCCTTCGGCATCGATCACCGCCGTGTCCTGGCCGTTGACGTAAATCTTGCGCCCGTTAAACGGATCGTAGGTCAGCACGACGTGTTGCAGACTGGCCTGGGCAAACTCGTCGTCATCGTCGGTGGATGTCGCCGGACCGCCGTCGCTTTCCGGATTCGCGGAACTGCGATTGTAAAAGTCGTAGTTATAAAGCGTCTGGGTCAACAGGGTATTGCGGTCATCCGGCCCGGCGGCGTAACCGAAAATCCAGGCGTCTTCCTGAGTGACATTGTTGGGCGTTACCCAGGCTTCGATGGTGTATTCGCCGGTGGCCGTCAGGCGCTGGTGCAGTTTGCCGCTGGCGTTGACCGGCCCCTGAATCCGGCCGTCATCCAGCCTGATTCCCCAGGCACCGAACCACTCGAAATCCCCCAGGACCGTCAACGGAATTTCCGGCTGGACCCCACTGGTATCCGCCACCTGTGTGCCCTCGCCTTCCCGAAACTCCCACTTGGCGATAACGTCGTCCTCAAAACGACCGCCGCTGCTGGCGACGATACCGTCTTCCTCGAGAATCTGCGCGGCGCTGGTTACCAGCCCCGGATCCACGGTGACTTCATCCAGCTCGTCGGCGAAACGTTGAATGGCATTGCGCATCGCCACGGCGTCATCGTCGCACCCCGCGATACCCGACCAACAGTTGTGCTGATTTTCCAGCCGCACCACCAGACGCGAATTAGCGGGGCTGGCCAGATCGATCTTGCCCAGCATGGCACTGTAGGCAATGGCCGGATCGTCACTGGCAAAATAGGGCGACTGGGGCGTGGCCGAGCTGCCGGTGTGACATTCCGCGCAATGGGTATTCAGCAAGTACAACAACTCCGGCGAAGCGGTGAGCGAAAAGCCGATCTCGGCATTCGCCTGGGCGTAAGTCGTCGGTGCAATTTTCAACCCTTCCATGGCGCGGGGGCTACGCGGAGTCAGGGTCACCGAACTCATTGACTGGGAAGCGCCCTCGGCCCAGCGCTCGATATAGCTGGTCATGGCCGCGGCACAGGAGGCGTTGCTGTTGAGCCAGCAGTTGTGGCCGTTTTCCAGCCGCGTGACCAGTTCGGAGGCGCCGGGATCCATCAGGTTGGCCACTGTCCCCGCCTCTTCCCAGGCCAGGTTGACGTCATCGTTATCGACAAAAGCGGTCGGGCCGTTGCCGCCATTGGTATGGCAGCCGCCACAGCGGATCACCACGTTGTCGTAAAACGCGGTCTTGAAATGCTGAATCTCGGAGTTGGCGGGCACCGGGCCGCTGTAGACGAACTGGGAGCCGTCGCCGAAGTCGTTGCCACGCTGGGCGCTGCCGGAGCGGTCCGTACCGCCGCCACCGCTGCCACCGCTGCAGGCCTGGAGAAGCGCAACTACCGCAATCAGCAACAGCGGTCTCACCGCTGCCTTCCTTTGTGTTATTTGACTGAGGAATCGCATATGCCTCTCCATAACATCGTCCACGCCGCTAGCGCGTGGTGCTGCAATGCACAGCCACGTCGATAAAGACCTGTTTCATGTCGTAGCCGGATTTGAACTGATCGACGATCGTTTCAAACGCGGTACCGTCGAGTGTTTCCTGGGGATCGCGCAGACACACTTTCTTAAAGGTCTTTTTGACCTGGCAGTAGGCGAACGCTTCCGTGTCGGCCAGCTCTTCGCCCAGGGAGCTCATGCCATTGCCTTCGGAATAAGCCGGGTTGATCGCCTCGTCCGGCGGCGCACTCTGTACTGTATCCGACCAGCCGATCTTCTGCGCATTGGGGCCGGTGCGCCAGTAGTTGATCCAGTGATCGTTGGTGGTGACGAAACCGTCGCGGAAGTTGCCGTCGTTGATCAGGTGCTTGGGTTGAACCTGACCGGGTGTATAAATCAGCCGTCCCCGTTCCTTGCGCTCCTCTTCGGTCAGACCCGGCGCTTCCTCCTCACTGGGATAGTCGTACTGGTGGTAGGCATAGGCGCCGGCCATGGCATCCATGCCGGTATGACAGCTCGCGCATTCGTTCAGAAAGATGGAACTGTCACCGCCGGGGCTGCGGGAGACATCCTGGCGAATACGATCCGTGGGCAGTTCGTTATCCTTGTACTGCTCCAGGTCGTTACACAGATGGTTGAGTATCGTAAAGCGGAACATCGCGCGGTTGGTACCATCGATAAAATACGCCCGCGCCGCGGCCCGGGTGGTCAGTACACCGGCCACCCCCGCCTGCGGAATGCCGGTCTCCGTGGATTGGGTACTACTATCCAGTACCGAGGGGTCCCCCAGGGACTCGGAGCGGGCTTCCAGCTCTTCATAGTGATCGTTGTCGGTAGCCGAATACGGGCTGATACCCGACACCTGGCCGAGATAGATAATATTGTCGGAGAGAATGCCCCGAAAATCGACGGCATCGCGCACCATGCCGACGATGGTGGCGCTGTAGTCGTTCAGGGGCTGGAAAACATCCTGGGCTTCGTTGGTCCAGGGCGAAGCCCAGTTTTTGACCACGGCATTGTAAAAACCCTTGGACAGCCCGCTGTCAGTGTCGATAACCGAGCCGTAACCATCGCCCTGAGCATCATTGCCGTCGATAGCCAGACGCGCCGCGTGCTCGGGGTTGCCGTTATAGATGGCCTGCTCCATCAGATCGAGCATGGCGTCGGAAGCCTGAGTGCCGGTGAGCCGGTCGTGAATAAACTGCGCCTGCTCGCGATCCGCTACCGTCGGCTGTGCGTTGACCTGGGAAGCCAACAGCATCAGCCCCAGACCGGTCGCCAGCATCAGGGCGCCCTGGAGCAATGACCCGGCCGAACTGTGACCCACTTCTCGCTTTTTACTGAATTCCGTCATTGTCGAGCCTCACACCGTGCCTGCTCCTGGAGTTCCCGCTTCAACGGCGAGCACTTGGCCGCCCCGGCGCGTTTATTAGCGTCGCGCACGCAAATTATTGTAGTAGCTCTCGAATATTGATTAGTGACCAGCCGCACATAACCGTAAAGACTGTTGGGGAATTGTTGGCAGGGAAAGGTAAAATAGCGAGAGTGTGAACTACTTTTGAAGAGGCTATCCTGAAACGAGATCGGGATATAACAGCAACAGGATACAACAGCGCGAGCGCCCTGACAGTCTCACTGAGTGATAGCGGTCGGGACATTCGGTCAGCCGAAAGCCTGATCGCTGGCGCAACAGGCACTACAATAGCATGATGATGCGCAGATACACCCTACACTTTGTCGCTGCCTCCGGGCTGGCGCTGTTGTTGTCGGCCTGTGGCGGCGGAGGCGGGACTTCCGTGGCCACCGAGGATGACGCCCCCGACCCGGTCGTGGTCGACGTCCCCATTGCCTACATCAAACGGCCCGCACCGGAACCCGAGAACGGGGCATTCACTCTCCCGGGTTTGGAAGACCCCATCGCCATGACCCCGGGCGCACGTCTCTATATCCGGCCGCGCTCGTCCAACCTCGCCGAAGAGATCGATCTGACGGATCGTATTGTCGAGATCATCGCCGCCGAGCTCGACGCCGACCCGGAACTGCTGGCGCTGGATATCAAGGGGCTGGATGCCTCCTTTGACGGCAATTTACTGGTGTTCGCGGTGCGCGCGATTCCCGATATCGAGAACAACAACGAGCCCGAGCTATACACCTGGAACCTGTGGCAGTACAACCTGGAAGAAGACACGCTGTCCTACCTCATCGACTCGCCGCTGGTGCGCAATGAAGGTGCCCTGGCCGGCGGTGGCCACGATATCGATCCGCACCTGCTGACCGATGACCGCATCGTGTTCAGCTCCTCGCGCCAGTCCGCGGTCCAGGAAAAACAACTCAACGAGGGGCGCGGCCAGCGCTATTCGCCGCTGGCCGAAGACAGCAACACCCAGGCGATGGGCCTGCATGCCTACGACCCCGACAGCGGCGACATCACCCAGATATCGGTCAGTCGCACCGCCGACCTGGAACCGGCGACGCTGGAATCCGGCGAAATCATTTTCAGCCGACGCGGCAATAACGGCCGCTTCAGTCTCTACCGCATCCACCCCAGCGGTGCCCGTCACTCCCTGCTCTATGGCGCCAATAGCAATGAACCGCTGGCCGATGAGGAGTCGGTGTTCGGTGTGGGTGGCGAACTGCACTTCCTGCGCCCGCACCAACTGCCCGACGGCCGCATCATGAGCCTGATGGCTCCCCTGGAATCGCCCACCCTGGGCGGCGATATCGCGCTGATCGACACCGATGGTTTCGTGGAACTGTTTACCCCGGTTGACGGCAGCAGTGGCGACACCGCCCGGGCACAGACCGCACTGACCGACCTGGACGTCAACGCCCTGGATGAATTTTCCCCCGGCGGCAAATTTCTCGATGCCTACCCCCTGCGCGACGGCACCGATCGCGTGCTGGTCAGCTGGAGTCCCTGCCGTATTGTCACCGAGGAGGAGCTGATCAAGCCCTGCTCCATCGCCGAGGAAGACGACCGCCAGGAGGTGGACGGCGGGTTGCAGTTCGTCTCCGCCCCTCCCTTGTTCGGCCTGTGGCTGTACGACCCGACGGAAGGCACCCAGCAACCGGTGGTGCTGGCCGAGGAGGGCCGGATTATTGCCGAAGTGGTGGCGGCCGAGCCCCGCACCTATCCCCAGGCGCCGGACGAAACCGGACTGTTCGACCCGGAGCTCGCCGTCAACGACAAGGGACTGATCATTATCGACAGCGTCTATAACGAGGACGAAGGCCTGGTGGACTTCGCCAACCAGCCGATCGCCGCCTATGCCGAACCCGGCACTGCCGCCTATACCCAGCGCCCGGCCCGCTTCCTGCGGATTTTACAGCCCGTGCCCGAACCCAACGACGAGGTGCTGGACGATGTCCCCAACAGCGGCGGCCGCTTCGGGCTGCTGGAAATTCTCGGCTATGTACCGGTAGAGCCGGATGGCTCGGCGAGTGTGATCGTGCCCGCCAACACGCCGCTGATGCTCAATACCCTGCTGGCCAACGGCCGGCGCATCTCCGATCGCCACGACCACTGGCTGCAGGTCGCCCCCGGCGAGATTCTGCACTGTGTCGGCTGTCACGACCCCAACAGCGACGTGCCCCACGGCCGGCTCGACGCCCAGCCCCCATCGCAGAACCCCGGCGCCATCGGCCTGGCTTCCGGCACCACCGGATTTCCCGGTACCGACCCGGCTTTCGTCGCCTCGGAGCCCGGCCAGACCATGGCCGAAGTGTACGACCTGCACCGCCCTGTATCGCTGATTACCGAGCGGGTGCGGGAGCTGGCGCTGCAGCTGACCTACAGCGATGAATGGACCGATACCGGCAGCGGCCTGACCCCGGACCCGGATATTGATCTCAGTTACGACCCCACCTGGGATATCGATCCGGCGCACCCGATCATCTCCCCCAACCTGGACCCTTCCCTGCAGGGGCGGATCGTGATCCACTACGACGATCATATCCAGCCCATCTGGGAACGCGAGCGCACCATTACCCTGGACGGCAGCGAAGTGCTGGGCCTGGATGGCACCGCCGCCACCAACTGCGTCAGCTGCCACACCAGCCTCGATAACACGGTGGTCCCCGCCGGCCAACTGGACCTGACCGATGCCGCCACCGATAACGAATTGTTCACCCGCTCCTATCTGGAGCTGACCCGCAACGACAACGAGGAATGGATCGACGACAACGGCGGCATAAGCGACCGCACCCGGATCTGCACCGTCATTGACGAGGAAGGCAATGAACTGCAGCAGGTCATCACCTTTGACGTGCCAGCACCGGTGCGCCGCGGCAGCGCCCGGGGCAGTCAGGCCTTTTTTGACTGCTTTGAGGGCGACGATCCGGACCAGTGCGGGCGCTTTGTCCAGGACCAGTCGACACCGCCGGCCAACTGTACCGACGACGGCGGCACCGTCACCGAAGACGGTACAGTGACCACCAAAACCCTGCCGGAAGATTTTACCGCCGCCCAGGACCTGATGGACGCAAAAGACGACCCTGCAGATGACAACAGCCCCAGTCTCACCGACGCCGGTGAACTGTTCGGTCTGCTACAGGCCAATTGCTCCAGCTGTCACGACGACGATGCCGACGCCGATGGCGCGGAAAATTTCCCCCATAGCGACCCCGACGACAATGACATCGCCTACACGGCGATCCTGAACGAACCCGATACGCCCTACATCAATCTGGTGAACCCCAGCGCATCGACTTTCGTCTTCCGGCTGGAGACACTGAATCACAGTTGCTGGAGCGGCGACTGCGAGGCCGACGCCGAGGCCATGACCGCGGCCATCGCCAGCTTCGCCGACGCGGTGCCGGAGGAAGAAGTGGAAAACAACGTACCCGGTGGCACTGTGACACCGGAGGCCAGCTTCAACCACCAGGGCCTGCTCGACGACAACGAACTGCGCCTGATTTCCGAGTGGCTGGACATCGGCGCACCGTTTTACAATGATCCGTTTGATCCGCGCCTTTCCGATTAGTCAGGATCGACTATAGTAAGCATTTAAATCCGGGGATTCGGTCCCGACAGGGGCCGGGCTGCACTTGTCACGGCGAACAGGACGACCTGCTGAGAACAACCACCCATCCGATGTTATATATGCTCCGTTTTCTGCTGCTGGCGGCCCTGGTCGTGTCACAGTCGGTTCGCGCCGACGACACGGCACCGGTCGCCGTGGTGACCCAGCCCTTTATCGAGATGCACACCGGCCCGGGCCGCGGCTATCCGGTGTTCTACGTCGCCGAGCGCGACGAAAAAGTGCATCTGCTCAAACAGCGCACCGGCTGGATCAAGGTCCGCACCATGCCGCACGGCCCCCTGGAACGCGATAGCGACGGCGAGCCCATCCCCCACAGCAACACCCACGAAGGCTGGGTCCGGGTCGNNGACCCTGGATATGAACGGCGACCCGATCGCGCTCAGCGTGCCGCAACTGGAGGACTTCGCCCAGCGCGACTGGGAGCTGGGGGTGCTGTTGGGGGATTTCGGCGGCAGTGATGCCATCTCCGCCTACACCGGCTATCACTTTACCCGGAACCTGTCGGTGGAGCTGGAGCTGTCGGAAAATTTCGGCCGCTATTCCTCGGGCCAGAGCGCGACGCTCAACCTGTTGCACCAGCCGTTCCCCGACTGGCGCTATTCGCCGTTCTTTTCCCTGGGCGGTGGTGTGCGCAAAACCACGCCAAGGTCTACCATTGTACAAACCGAAGACCGTACCGATGATGTACTGGTGGTGGGTGGAGGACTGCGCATCTACCTGACCAGCCGCTTTCTCATGCGTGTGCAGTACAAGAAGCACACGGTTCTTACCAGCAGAGACGACGACGTTGAAATAGAAGAATGGAAAATTGGACTAAGCGCTTTCTTTTGACGATGAGCCTGCTGGGCNNGCCCAGGACGATACCGTTCAGGTAATCGAACCCGACCTGGAGCGCCGCAGCATCGAGCCGGACAAAATCGATACCGAGGATTTCGAGATCGGCTTGTATGCGGGTGTGATCAGTATCGAGGATTTCTCCAGCAGTGAAGTGTACGGCGTACGGGCGGCCTACCATGTGACCGAGGATTTCTTCTTCGAGGCCACCTACGGCACCGCCGAGGGCGATCTGACCAGCTTCGAAAAGCTCAGCGGCGGCTCGCCACTGCTCAGTGACGACGACCGCGAGTACCTGTATTACGATCTCTCCGTGGGTTGGAATTTCCTGCCCGGCGAAATCTTTATCTGGGACAAGTACGCCTTCAACACCCAGTTCTACACCATTGCCGGTGTCGGCAGCACCGATTTTGCCGGCGACAAGTGGTTCACCGTCAATGTCGGCGCCGGCCTGCGCTTGTTCCTGACCGATACCTTCGCCTGGCACCTGGATTTTCGCGATCATATTTTCGATCGCGACACCCTGGGGGAAGATCAAACCACGCATAATCTGGAGTTCCATACCGGCATTACCGTGTTTTTTTAGCGCCGGTTAACACTACCGGTGGCTGTGGAGCTGCTATGCTGCATAGCGACCTTACTGTAAGCAGGAGTTCACGCCATGACCCTTTCATCCCCTGCCCGTCTTATACGTCTGACTGTCGTGCTGACGTGCCTGTTGACGGCATCGCCGGCCTGGAGCGCCGGGGCCGATGGCGAACCCGCACCCGACTTCACGCTCAAAAGTAACCAGGATGCCAACCTGCGCCTCAGCGAGTACCGCGGCCAGGTGGTGTTATTAAACTTCTGGGCTTCCTGGTGTGGCCCCTGTCGCCAGGAAATGCCGCTGCTGGATGATATTCATGAAAAATACAGTCCTCTGGGGTTCACGGTGCTGGGCGTCAATGTGGACAAGGACATCAGCCTGGCCAATGAAACTCTGGAAGACATCCCGGTGGATTTCCCGGTGCTGTACGACCCCACCGGCAAAGTCAGCGAGGCCTACGATGTCACCGCCATGCCCACCACGGTCATTATCGATCGCGACGGCAATATGCGTTTTCTGCACCGGGGTTACAAACCCGGCTACGAGGACGATTACATCGCCCAGGTTAAAAAACTGATCCGCGAATAACGCAGAGCCGATCATGTCGATTGTTTGCCGCATCACCCTTCTTGCACTCACCCTGTGCGCCAGTGCCTGCTCGATCGAGCCCTGGGTAAAACCCTATGAGCGCCAGAACATGGCGGACCCGATCATGAGCCTCGACCGCGACCCCGCTTCCAGTACCTACATGCACCACGTCTACCAGGCCCGCGAAGGCGCCCGAGGTGCCGAGGGCGGCGGCGGAGGCNNAGGTGCCGAGGGCGGCGGTGGCGGTGGCTGCGGCTGTAACTAGAAACGCCCGGGAACGATGATGAAGCTGCTGCGATACAGTCTGGGTCTTGTTCTGAGTTGTCTGGCACTGCCGCTGGGTCTGGAGGCCGCGGTACTGCCGGAGGATCGCACGGACGTGTTGTACCACCGTTACGATGGCGGCGGTATCACCATCGACGGCCCTTCCGTACTGGTACGCAAGGACATCGCCAACAAGGTTTCGCTCAGCGCCAACTATTATGTCGACAATGTCAGCAGCGCCTCTATCGATGTGGAAGCCTCCGGCGCCAGTGAATATACCGAAGAGCGTACCGAGTACAGCGTCGGTGTGGACTACCTTTACGACAAGTCCATCCTCAGCCTGGGTTATACCAGCAGCGAGGAAAACGACTACGAAGCGGAGACCGTTTTCTTTGGCATCAGCCAGGATTTTTTCGGCGACCTGACCACCGTCACCATGAGCTATGCCCTGGGCGACGATACGGTGATGCAGACCGGCAACGAGGATTTCGAGGAACAGGCCGAACGCCAGAATTTTCGCTTCGGCGTCAGCCAGATCCTGACGCCCAGCCTGATCGTCACGCTCAACTACGAGGCGATTACCGACGAGGGCTATCTCAACAACCCCTACCGCAGTTACCGCTATATCGACCCCAACGACCCCAGCAACTATATCCTGGAAACCGAGGTCTACCCCCAGACCCGCACCAGCGACGCCGCGGCCCTGGGCGGCAAATACTACCTGCCCTACCGGGCGGCCCTGGGGCTGAACTATCGCTATTTCACCGACGACTGGGATATCGAGGCCCACACCACGACACTGGAATACACGCACCCGGTGGGCGAGCAGTGGATTCTGGATTTCACCCTGCGCCACTACCAGCAGACAGCCGCGAAATTCTACAGTGACCTGCACACGTTCCAGTCAGTGGACGAGAAGGACTTCCGAGCACGGGACAAGGAGCTCAGCGAATACACCACCATGACCTACGGCTTTGGCGTCAGCTATGAGTTCGAGCTGGCTTCATGGGCCGACAAGAGTTCGATCAGTTTCAACTACGACCTGATCCAGTTCGACTACGACAACTTCACCGATCTGACCAAGGACGACGGCGCACCCGGCGAGGAACCCCTGTACAGCTTCGACGCCGAGGTGGTGAGGCTGCTGTTTTCGGTGTGGTACTGAACCCTACTGGGCAGCGCGCAGCAACCCTTCCGAATAGTGCAGTTTCAAACCGCCGTCGATCACGATCGCATCCACGCCGGCCATGCCGTTGACCAGCTCCAGACCGCGCTTGACGCCCAGCACGAACACCGTGGTCGACAGCGCATCACTGTCCACCGCCTGCGGTGCGAGAATACTGACACTGACCACCTCGCTGGCGGAACGCCCCGACTCCGGGTCGATGATATGGTGGATGCGCACCTCACCGTCTTGGAAAAAGCGTTCGTAATCACCGGAAGTGGAAAACGCCGAATCCTGCACCGGCACACGCACCGCATACGCTTCCGGTTTGCGCGGATGCTTGACCCCGATCATCCAGGGTGTGCCACGCCGGTCGCCGAGAATTCGACTGTCCCCGCCCGCGGTCACGATCGCCGAGCTGACGCCATGCTCACGCAACACGCCGATCGCCCGGTCGACTGCATAACCCTTGGCGATGCCGCCGAGATCGATTTTGACCTCCGGGTGACCGAAGTGAACGGTCCGCGCCTGGGCATCCAACTCGACCAGGCGGTAATCGATCGCCGGCAGTTTTTCGGCCACGTCCGCATCGCTGGGCGCCCGCTGTTGGCGGTAATCGTATAAACGCCCCACCGAGGCAAAGGTGATATCGAAGGCGCCGTCACTGATCCGGCTGTAGTACAACGACTTCTCCAATAACTTGAAGAAGTTCTCGGAAATCGCCACCGGTTCGTCGGCGGCAGCGGCGTTGACCCGGGACAGTTCACTGCTGGATTTATAGGGGCTTAACTGGGCATCCACCGCGCGCATTTGCGCCAGCACGGCATCGATCACCGGTTGTGCCGCCGCCGGCTCTTCATTCCAGAACTCCAGCGTTACCCGGGTGCCCATGATGTTCTCGGCGGCTTGCACCCATTCGGCACGGGCGACCGGCGCCATCATCGCGAACAAGAATATTCCAATCCACCAATTTTTATTGAAGGTCATGGCTTTCCATTCCGAGTGGAATCGGGCTGCAGCCGATACTGGCNNCCCGGGACAGGGGTTATAGCCTCAATACTAAAGCCGCCCGCGCTGCTCGATCAGCACATTGCCGTTGCGATCAATCTTGCCCAGCCAGGTAATGGATTGAGCCACCTCCGGCGCCAGGCCCTCGCGTGCCTCCAGGGTGGCATCGAAGGTATACACGCCGTTGGGGCTCAGGCGAAACGTGCCGTCGATACCCAGCTGCGCGGCGAAGTCGTCGATCAGCACCAGCAGGTCATTGTTGTCCGCCAGAGTCAGTGTGGCCATGTAACTGCCCAGGGGCATATTGTAGTCCGCCCCGATCCAGTCCACGTACTCCAGGTTCAGCAAGCCGTCCAGGGACAGCAGCTGCCGTTGGGTGAACACCAGATGGTCCACCACAAACGCGATCTCGCCGGTCACCAGCATCGGGAACCAGGGTTCCAGTACCGCAATGGGCAGGCGCCCTTCCAGACCGCGCACGGTCACCTCGCCACTTTCCACCGCCGACACCGTTCCCACCACATCGATCTGTTCGGACTGGATCTGTAGATCCACGGTGGGGTTGCGTTTCAGCAGCGAGACCATGTCCAGCTGCCAGCTTACCGTACCCAGTTCCAGCAAAGCACCGTCCACTTCCACCCGGGTATTGTTGGCGCGTCCGTCCCAGAGAGTACCCTCGGTGTTTTCCAGCATGAACTTCGGCGCGTTGGGTGGCAGCAGATCACGCTTTTCCACCTCGTCGATGGCCAGCGGCACCACCGAGGCGGGTATATTGAGTACCGCCACCACCAACAGGATCAGCAGCAGGCCGAGCCCCCCGAAGAACCACTTCATGATTCAGGCACCTTGGCGCAAGCGCACGGAGACATTGACCAAGCCGTTGCCCGAGCCGGGGCTGACGGTCAGATCCCGGACCACCACCGCGTGTTCGGTTTCCAGCTCGTGTATCCAGGCGAGCAGGTTGTTGAATACCGCATTCTCGAAACGAATCTGCACATCGCCTCTGGAGGAAGGTTGAAAACGCGACATGGACAGGTTGTTACTCTGCACCGTGTTGTCCACGATCCGGGTCAGGTTGGCACCGGAGCTCTGCGTGCGCGACGAGGACGCCTCCAGCGCCTTGTACTCGGCCGCCAGCTGTTTGACACTCGCCAGCTTCGCCGAGGCATTGCGATTTTGCTGCTCCAGTTTATCCACCGCACTCGACATCGGTGCCATCACCACCACGAAAATCAGATACAGGGCGACACAGGCCGCACCCACCAGCAACAGGATCTGTTCCTGGCGCTTGAGATTGTTAAACCACTGTTGCATAGCGTGACTCTCTCAGTTTACGGACCCCGGTTATTCTCCGTCCGGGCCCCTATCCACGTATCCGAAGCCGCGCGCGGGTTTTGTCGCCGTCGGCGTTACTGCCGGTCAGTTCCGCCGACAGCCCCTCGCTTTCCAGGTTGGAGCGCACCGTTTCGACGTCGTTGAACTCACGGGCGATGATGGTCAGACGCAGTTCATTCTGCTGGCCACTGTAGTTGATGCTCTGCAGCTCCAGCCCCTCCACCCGGGACAGCACCACGGCGACGCGGTCGAACAGGGTGATAAACCCGCCGCCACCGCCGGTGCGCATGGCTTCCACCTTGCGGCGCAACTGAGACTCCGGCTGCATCACCGCCCCCCGAGGCACCGCACTGCGATAGGCCTGCTCGGTCATCTGACGCAGCTCCAGGTTGCGGCTCTCCAGCACCTGTATGCGCACAAAGGTCATCAGAATATTCAGTACAACCACCGCGGCCAGCACGATCAACGCCACTTTCCAGGTTCTCCACCACTTGCGCCAGGGGAGTTTTTGCGCGTATTCGCCCTGTAGCAGATTGATCCGCCCCTGTGTCTGCTGCGCACCGCTGGCGACCATATGCCAGTAGTCCTGGTCCCGCCATTCGACCACGCCGCGCAACAGTTCCGGCAGTTGACTCAATACCGTCGAGTGATTCCGGTCGCCGGCGAAGACCAGCAATTTCTGTGGCAGATGCTCGGACTCATCGAGCAACAACTGCAGCGCCAGACCGGCGTTGGCGGGGTCCATAGCAAAGCCGTGACTGGGGCCATAGCGCACCAGCCACAGTTCTTCGGTAATCACCAGGGTCCAGGCGTCGGTTTCTAGCGGCAGTAACTGCAGCTCCGAGAAGACTGCCTGGATATCCAGCTGCCGGGATTCCAGTTCCGATTTCCACGCCTCCACGCGATCGCGCCGCACGATCGCCACATCCACAGCGCCATCGCCGGGTTCGCCCAGGGCAAAGTGCAGCCGGTCCACGTCCTCGGCCAGCTCATCCTCCAGCGAATAGGGCACTGTCTGGCGCAACAGTTTTTTCTCCGCCGGTTCGAAGCGCGCACTGCGCAACGTCGTCTCCCCGGCCGGTGCGATAAACACCATCGAACCCGCGGGGACTTCCTCCTGCAAACGCTCGGCGTCGCCGACGGCAAAGTCCGTTCGGCTCTCTTCCTACCC
>JABAHQ010004199.1_pt3 | contig 13795 bp, 10 predicted proteins | sample 7062091 | NCBI WGS metagenome assembly JABAHQ01 (sample SAMN14534359, study PRJNA622989) | marine sediment metagenome | biome: marine biome [ENVO:00000428]; feature: marine pelagic biome [ENVO:01000023]; material: deep marine sediment [ENVO:00002113] | place: India: Gulf of Kutch | collected...
GGTAGATGGGTTCGCCGGCGGCGAAAAAGACACCGCCGCCCGCCAGCAGGGTGCACATGATCATGGAAAGCCAGCGGAAGGTGCTGATTTCCGGCGTTGTTCGGTTGCCCACCAGAGCGCCCGCCGCGGGGGAAATGGCAACACCGAGCGCGATGAAGAAGGTGGCCAGCAACAGGAGCTGGAAATAGGAGCCGAGCGCCGCTGCCGTGGCGGTGAAGCCGGCACCAATGCTGTCGGAAACCATGTTGATGTCGTAGAGGGAAAGCAGGATGAAGAGGATGATGAACCCGGCGCTGAGTCCGAGCACAACGGGATCACCCAGGCGTCGCTGCTGGTCGTCACCAGCGCCGGGAGTCTGTTCGGAGGGGGTCATGAAAACCTCACGGGGTAAAAAGTGAAGCGCGCGATGATGACAGCTGGTTACAGGAATTCAACGGTTGTCTCGGCAGAAACGCATAAAAAAGCCATCAACGGGGTCCGCTGATGGCTGAATAGAGGAGTCAAGTGAGGAGAAATCCGAAAGGCCTGACATCGAATTCCTGTTGCCTCTTGCTACGGTGACCAATTTAGAGCGATGGGGGGCGTAGAGGGATCGTCCAAAGGGCGTAAAAGGGGGAGAACCACGCATGAAATGTGATCCCGTTCACATCTTGGATCATTCGAGCAGCCCGAGCTCCCGGGCTCGTGCCAGTGCCCCGGTACGACTGCTGGCCCCCAGTTTCCCGTAGAGATTCCGTATGTGGGCCTTGACGGTGGTCTGGGCCACGGACATCCGCTGCGCAATCTCCTTGTTGGCATGGCCGGCATGGATCAGGCCGAGAACCTCGATTTCCCGGTGGCTCAGCGGTTCAACCAGTTCCTCATGGGCCCTGGGTGCCTCTTTCGGCGCGTTGGAGGGCGATGACGCATCGGTGTCAAGGAGGGGGTCAAGTGCCCGCAGGAAAGCCAAGGGTAGGCCATGGCGGTTGATGCGGCGATAGAGGGTGGCCAGAGCCGGTCCTTCCTCCACGAACAGGCGCAGGAAACGCTCACGGGAGGCCAGCTCAAGGGCCCGGTGCAGCATGATCTCTGCCTGGTCGCCCTGGTCCAGGTGCTCCAGGCAGATCGCGTACACAGCAAGAAGTTCGATCAGGTGCTTGATGTGGCACCCTTTCTCCGTGGAAAGGCGCAGCGGGGCCAGGATGTTGATGGCGTCCTCGGCTTGCCCTTCGGCCAGCAGCAGGCGTGCCAGGCCAATACGGGCCTGCTCACGGTTGATGGGGTTACGATAGTTGTGGTTCTCGAGGCGTTCACGCCATGCGAGGGCGCCGATGCGGTCATTGAGTGCCAGGTGACAGCGCACGTGCAGGGCTTCCAGACATGGGGGTTCAAAGAGAATGGCATCCCGTTTCTGGTCCTGGACCCGCTCGGCGTCTTCCAGGTACTCCATGGCAGCCTGGTACTGGGCACGGGAGAAGGCCAGGTGGGCCCGCGTGTACTGGATCACCACGTGCTGGCCGGGCTCGGACCCGGCCGACAGATGCGGGAGCAGGGGGTTCATGTAGGCGTCCGCCAGCGTCAGCTCATTCTTCTCGCGGTAGATCTGAACCATGGCGCTGTTCTGCCAGCATGAAACCAGGCGGGGTTGCTGGGGGTCCGTGTGGTAGGAGTTGACCCATTCCCGCACGCTTGTGCCTACATCCAGGGCCCGGTCCATCTCGCCCTGATAGAACAGGATCCAGGCCAGCAGTCCGCCGCTGGAGAGTGTGGTGGCGTGTTTCTTTTCCCGGCGTCCGTGATCTATGGCTGATTCCAGCGCAGTGGTGGCACTGGCGAGGTCACCGTTGGCGTAGCAGTCCAGCCCGATTCCGTAATAGGTGACCGACTTGAGCGGGATGTTGGTGTGGTCAATGTCCCGCAGGACCTGCTGCGTCAGATCCCGGGCGCTGGAATGGTCGCTGCGGGTGCGTGCCATGTAGGAGCGGATCAGGGCGATCTCGTTGTGCAGTGCCAGGGCGACGTCGGCGTTGGCATCGGAGTTGGCCACGCGGATATCCAGTGTGTCCTCCAGCTGCTCCAGCAGGGGCTCGATATTGTTCAGGCGGTTGAGGAAGAACAGCGCCCAGATCTGGAGCATCATCAGGCGCGGATTCTCGGTGATGCGCTCATCCGAAAGGTGTTGCAGCCAGTTGTGGACGAGCTCATGGAAGCCGGTGTGGATCAGGTTGTTACCGTATTGTTCCAGGACCTGTTCCAGCCAGTCCCAGTCTTCGAGCTGGATCAGCTGCACAATGGCTTCCTGCAGGTGATCCTCCTCCAGAAGCCAGCGGATGGCACGGGCATGCAGCTCGCGGTAGGCCTCCGGCTGGGTCTGACGGAAACGCTGGGCCAGGGCCTCGCGGAACAGGTCGTGGTACCGGAACCACTGATCCCGCGTGTCCAGGGGAATGATGAACAGGTTGGCGTACACCAGCTGGTCGAGAATGGACTGGGCGTCGTTGCGTTCCAGGATGCTGTTGCACAGGGCGGCGCTCAGGCGCCGGCAGACGCTGGTTTTCAGAAGGAAATCCCGGATCTCGGCGGGCTGCTGTTCCAGGATCTCGGTCAGGATATAGTCACTGATGTGGCGGCTGTTGTCGCCGTCGTTGAAAACCGCCGGTGACGATTGGCCGCTGCCTGCGCTTCTGCCGGACAGGGCGGCCAGTTGCATGGCCGCGGCCCAGCCTTCGGTGCGCTGCCAGATGCTGCGGATGTTGTCCGCATCGAGCGCGAGCCCCATGTAATCGTTGAAGAAGGCGCTGCATTCGGTCTCGGAAAACGCCAGGTCACTGGCATGCAGGCCATCCATCCAACCCTTGACCCGCCAGCGCGATAGCGGCAGTGGTGGCTCGGTGCGCGAAAGCAGGACCAGATGCAGTGCCGGTGGCGCATGGTCCACCAGGAAGGTCATCTGGCGATGGATGTCGGGGTTCTGGATCAGGTGATAGTCATCCAGGATCAGGGTGACGTACTCGATGGATTGCTCGATCAGGGTGTTAATCAAGGCGGTGAGAGCGCCCTCGATGTGCTCACCGCCGGGCGCATCCAGGTAGCGGCGGATCGCGTCCTGATGACCCAGACGGGTGTGCTCCAGGGCACCGGTCACGTAGGACCAGAAGCGGCGGGGCTCATCGTCCTGGTCATCCAGCGAGAGCCAGGCAACCGGGTGTTCGTGCTCCGCGCACCACTGATTCACCAGGGTGGTCTTGCCGTATCCAGCGGGGGCGGTAATGGCCGTGAGCCGACGTGCGGCGTCCGGTTGGAGCCGTTCCAGGAGACGGGGGCGGGCAATGGCGCGTGGATCCGCGGCCGGGCGCATGAATTTGGTGGCCAGTAACATCGGCGATCCCTGATCCCGTTCCGGTGCTTAAGCCCGCATTGTCGGGGCTTGCGGGTGCATGTCAAGGCAGCCTCACCGTGTCCGCTCGGGGCTGGGACAGGCTGCGAAAAAAATGGAATAATACGTACTATTCTTATAGCGTCATTCAAGCCCCGGAGTCTCCAGGCATGAAACTGCAGCAGTTGCGTTACATCTGGGAAGTGGCCCACCACGACCTGAACGTATCCGCCACGGCGGCTGAGCTTTTCACCTCCCAGCCCGGGATTTCCAAGCAGATCCGGATGCTTGAGGATGAGCTTGGGGTGGAGATCTTTGCCCGTTCCGGCAAGCATCTGACGCGGATCACACCCGCCGGTGAGAGCATTATACGGGAAGCCGGGGAGATTCTGCGCCGTGCCGATGGCATCAAGCGGATTGCACAGGAATTCAGTGACCAGAAGAAGGGCGAACTGCGGATTGCCACGACCCATACCCAGGCACGGTACGCGCTGCCTCGCCTGATCCGGGACTTTATGGAAGCGTATCCCGATGTGACGCTCCACATGCACCAGGGGACCCCCTGGCAGATCTCTGAGATGGCGGCGAACGGGGTTGTGGATTTCGCCATCGCCACCGAGGCCATGGATCAGTTCCATGACCTCATCATGATGCCGGGGTACCGGTGGAACCGTTGCGCTGTGGTGCCGAAGGACCACCCTTTGGCGCAGTTGAAGACGCTGACCCTCGACGAACTCGCCAAGTACCCGCTGGTGACCTATGTGCTCGGTTTCACGGGTCGCTCACGGCTGGACCAGGCCTTCGAGAGCGCCGGCCTGACCCCTAGGGTGGTGTTCACCGCCTCGGACGCGGACGTCATCAAGACCTATGTCCGGTTGGGGTTGGGGGTAGGCATTGTCGCGCACATGGCACACGACCCCGAGGTGGATACCGACCTGGTCGCGCTGGATGCCCAACACCTGTTCGAGCCCAGCACGACGCGGATCGCATTTCGCAAGGGGACTTTCCTGCGGGCGTACATGGTGGACTTCATACAGCGCTTCGCGCCGCACCTGAGCCGCGAGCTCATCGAGGCCGCGGCTCAGCGCACGTCCCAGGCGGAGCTGGATGAGCTGTTCCAGGACGTGGTACTGCCCAGTTACTGAGCCTGGTTATTCCAGGCTGGAGCTGGCGATCAGGTTCCCGGAGTGCAGCCCGCACTCCTTCTTGGTGGCCTCTTCCCACCACCAGCGCCCTTCGCGTTCGTGCTGACCCGGCAGTATCGGTCGGGTACAGGGCTCACAGCCAATGCTTACAAAGCCCCGATCATGCAGCTCGTTGTAGGGGACCTCCATGGCGCGGATGTAGTCCCAAACGTCCTTGGAGGACCAGTTCGCCATCGGATTGAACTTCACCAGTGACCCGCTGCGGCCCTCGAACGCCGTATCCTCCTGGACGACGGGCACATCGTTGCGGGTGTCCGGGCTCTGGTCCCGGCGCTGGCCGGTGATCCAGGCGTCGAGGCCCGAGAGCTTGCGCCGCAGGGGCTCGACCTTGCGGATGCCGCAGCATTCCTCATGGCCATCCTCATAGAAACTGAACAGCCCCTTGCGGTTCACCAGGTCCTCGACCGCGCCCGTATCCGGGAACAGGAACTCGAGGTCGAGGCTGTACTCCTGGCGGACCCGCTCCACGAAACGGTAGGTCTCGGCGTGCAGGCGGCCGGTGTCCAGCGTGAAGACACTGAATGGCTTCTTCAGGCTGTGGGCCATGGCGATCAGGGCCACATCCTCAGCGCCGCTGAAGGAAATCGCGATGCGGTCAAACTGCTCCAGGGCGGTCTTGATGATCTTGCGCGGCGATGCATCCGCCAGCTCGTTGTTGAGGCTTTCAATATCCATCAGGAACTGTCTCGGCGTTGCGTGGCTTGAACGTGACTATTGTATCATTCCGGCCGCTCTGTGACCCGTGCATTCGGGCCGGGCTTTATTTATCATGGCGCCCTCACTGGAAATTCCCGCGATGGGTCAGGGCTCTGAAAAGGGGGTTTCCAGGCGCACAGGCATCTGGTTAAAGGAGGGGACGTGGAGCTGGCCTGTCTTGATCTTGAAGGGGTGCTGATTCCGGAAATCTGGATTGCGTTTGCCGAAAAGACCGGTATACCGGAACTCAAGGCCACGACCCGGGATGTGCCGGATTACGATCAATTGATGCAGCAGCGCCTGGAGCTGCTGGACCGCCATGGCTATGGCCTGCCCGCGATCCAGGAGGTCATCGGGGAACTGGAACCGCTCCCCGGCGCCCGGGAATTCCTGCACTGGCTCCGCCAGAATTTCCAGGTGGTGATCCTTTCCGATACCTTCTATGAGTTTGCCATGCCGCTGATGGCCAAGCTCGGCTACCCGACACTGTTGTGCCACCGGCTCAGTATCGGCGACGACGGGGCCATCACGGACTACCATCTGCGCCAGCCGGATCCCAAGCGCCAGGCCGTGCGCGCGTTCCAGTCCCTCAATATGCGGTGCATCGCGACGGGTGATTCCTACAACGATACGACCATGCTGGGGCAGGCTGAGGCCGGCATCCTGTTCCACGCGCCGGATAACGTGATCCGTGAGTTCCCGCAGTTTCCAGCCGTACACGATTACGCGAGCCTCAGGCAGGCGTTTCTGGATGCAAGCACCGTTCACCGGTGAATGACCCGGGCGGGTACCGTTCCGGTTTCCGCCCTTATCTCACAGCCCTTCCAGAACCTCCATGAGAAGCCGGATCTTGGTGATGGACTCCTGATATTCCGCCTCGGGATCCGAATCCGCCACGATGCCGCCTCCGCCCCAGCACGTCAGGGTGCCGTCACGGCACTCGAGCGTGCGGATCATGATGGTGCTGTCGAAGCCATAGCCCGGGGTCCAGTGGAAGAAGCTGCCGCAGTAGGCGCCCCGGGGCATGGGCTCGAGTTCCCGGATAATCTCCATGGCGCGCCGCTTGGGGGCCCCGGTGATGGAGCCGCCCGGAAAGGCACTGAGAAGCAGGTCAATGGGCGACAGGCCATCCGCCAGTTCCCCGGTGACCGTGCTCACCAGGTGGTGGACATTGGCGAAGGTTTCGAGCGCGAACAGCGGCGTCGCGTGAACCGAACCGATCCGGCAGCACCGCCCCAGGTCGTTGCGCAGCAGGTCCACGATCATCAGGTTTTCCGCGCGGTCCTTGGGGCTGGCGAGCAGTTCCTGTTTGAGCCGTTCATCTTCCTCGCGGGTTTCGCCGCGACGGCGTGTGCCCTTAATGGGGCGGGTTTCGACGCTGCCACCGTGCACTTTCAGAAACCGCTCCGGTGACAGGCTCAGGATCTGGTTGTGGCCGGTATCGAAGTAAGCGGAGCAGGGAGCAGGGTTGGCCTCGTGGAGTGCCTGGAACGCATGGATGGGGTGGCCCTCGCAACCGGCCGTGAACGGCTGTGCATAGTTGACCTGGTACACATCACCGGCATTGATGTAGTTCTGGATGCGCCGGATGCCGTCCCGATAGCCTTCCTGTGACTGGCCCTGGTGGAACGGTGAGGACAGACGGAAAGGGGCGGGGTCCGGTGCTGCTGTACCCCGGGCCATCATCGCCAGGCGTTCCCGGATGTAGTGACACCGGCGTGGCGGGCAATCCGAGTGGATGACCAGCTCGGTTGTCCCCTCATCGGGCCGGTGACGAATCAGCCAGTCGTATTCGTTGACCTGGATCAGGGGTGTTGGCGAGGAACCATGGGCAGGGAGCTCCATCTCACCGTTCCCGTAGGCGACGACCCCGAGCTTCAACGGCAGCCAGCCGTTGTCGTCCCCAGGGCGCTGGCGTGCGCGGGCGCTCAGATCGCTCGTGTGATCCTGGCAGTGGTAAGAGGTCTCGCGGAATCGCGGCAGCGCGGTCAGTATCCGGACAGCGGCCGGCTCGCCGGGAGCACCGGGCATATCGAACAGGCAGAAACCGGGCTCGGCCGCAAAGGCCTGAGTCAGGGTCCGCCAGCTCAGCTGGGTCAGTGTATCCGTCGATTCCATGGCCGTTCCGGTGAAAAGGGTCACAGTTTAACCTTTCAGTGCGGGTGATGTGACCCCGTGGCGGCCGCGGTTCCCCCGTTATGAGGCACAATCGGGGATGGAAGAACCAATGTCTGGAGGTGGCTATGCTGCGAATTCTCGTCCGTGCACTGATTGTGTCAGCCTTCCTGCCGCTGGCCGCGACGGCCCAGGATAGTGGGGAGAGCTTCTCCCAGCAGGATGCAAGGGACATGGCTTTCAGCAAGCTGTCCGAAGACAAACAGAAATCCGTGATCGCGATGCTCAAGAAACTGATGGACGACTCCATGAAGGAGGCGGAGAGCAGCATCCGCGAAAACGGTTCCCTGATGCCGTTTGGTTACGTAGCCAACGCCCAGGGGAAGGGGCAGTTCCTTAGAATTGACGAGTCCCAGTCGATCAAACCCGGTTACGCGGTCCACGCGGTCCAGAAGGCGATCATTACGAACGCCTACAAGGGCAATCTCATCGCCAGCGCGCTCTACATGACGGCGGCGGCCCCGGATGCCCTTGGCCAGGACATCCGGAAGGAGCTTGAGGCGTCCATTGGAGACGGGCGGCGCGTTGAGGACGTCCGGTTCCTGATGGTTGAGCTCCAGCATCTCGGGGGTTTGGGGCTTGTCATGACTGTGCCGTACTGGCAGGTGGACGGCGAATGGCGCTTCGGGGACCCGGTCCAGAAGCGCGTTGAGCCGGAGCTGCACAGGGCGGTGCGCAATACCTTCCAACGGATTGAGCAATCGGGGTAATCCCCCTCTTAACTCGAATCAGACCACGTTTAGTTCAAGGAGTACTGGATGATTGTCCGGAAGAAACTGAATATCGGCGTTATTGTTCTGGTATCGGCGCTGTCCGTGGCTGGCGGTGCGACCGCCAAGCAGCCTGAGTTCTCCGACCAGGTGATGGAAGAATCCCAGAACAACATTGATTACCTGGCCGCGAAGTCCCTCAGCAAGGCGAAAACGCTGCTGAACCGCTATGGCGATTTCGCGCCCTTCGGCGCAGGACTGCTCCGGGATGGCACCGTGAAGCATGTCTGGGCGGTCAAGCCGGGCGAAAAGCTCGACAACATCAATCCGGTGCTCGTCCTCAACTCGATCCGTACCGCTCTTACGGAACAGTCCAAGACGGGCCGCCTTCTCGGCTCGGCCGTGATCTACAAGTACCGCTCCAAGGAATCGGATCAGCCCCGCGTCAACATTGAGCTTGAGTACGTTACGGGTTACGCCAAGGTACTCTCTACCGCCTTCAGCAAAACAGATGGTGGGAACTACGAGTTCGGCAGTGGCGTTCAGCAGAAAATGGACCCCGTGGTTTTCAAGCATCTCGTCGGTGAATAATCCACCTTGGAGCGCTCGCTCCGTGACCGCCTCATGACCTGGCAGCTCGAGGGCAGCGGATCCGCTGTCAGGTCCCCGCGAGCGGTTTCCCCACCCCAAATTCGCAAAGCCGTTTCCGCGCGTCGTTGTCGCTGGGTGAGGGAGGCCGTATCCCGGCCCCGCCCGGCTGCTTAAAGCGGGCATTGGCGCGCGGATAAAGCACTCCAGGCGATGCCTCAATGGCCCTGAACGGGTGCGGTCTGCGCCTGGGTCGTTGGAGGAACGTCGGGGCGGTTAGTACTCAGTGATAAGCGTAGCCCCTTACTGGTCAATAGCCCATAAAAAAGGGCGCCCCGCGGGGCGCCCTTCTCAACACAGTTGCCAGGAACTGTCTTAGTGGCCGTAGACACTCATCTGAGCATCAACTGCGATGTCGGTCATGTAGACATCGCCGATGGCCGGCTGATCACCCATGGTGATGTCGGTCAGGTCGAGGTCGCCGGAGAAGTCGTTGACGTTAACCGCCAGGACATCGCCTGTGACGTTCGAGTCGTTGGAGCTGCCAACACCAATGTCCACCTGAGCGTGGGCGAAAGAGGTGTCCGCAACGGTGTTGCCACTGCCGTCAACGATGACGAGGTTGTTGTTGCTGTCACCACGACGGTTGTGCAGTTCGAAGTCCAGGCTTGTGCCTACGAAATCAGCGTTCAGGGTGCCCTGAGCGTTGAAGTAGGCGTTCACGTCCATCATGTTCTCGCTTTCGTTGATCACGATGTCGACCGGGCCAAGCAGACCGCTCATGTCGAAGTCGGACACGAGAGTCGTACCGGCGGTGGAGGCGAGGTCGCCAACGGTGCCGGTGCTCTGGGCCAGGGAAACACTGTCAACGCTGACGCCGTAGTCGACCGGAACACCGGAGATGGAGCGCAGGCCGATGACCATGTCACCGTTTTCAATCGCGGTGAAGTCACCTTCGCCGGTTGCGCCATCCTGGTTCCAGGTGACGTTGGCTGCCTGGGCTGCGCCATTCAGGTAGTCGTTACCGATCGCACCGTTGGCTGTGTCGGCAATACCACCGGCACCCACTACGTCGATGGACATCTTCAGGTCGTCCAGTCGACCGGCTGTGCCGCCGGTGCCGTCAGCGTTAGCCGCACCGCCGATGGTCAGGTTGTCGATCGCCAGGAAGCCTTCGTCCTGGTAAGCGATCTCGCCAACGCTGACTTCGGCGTCGAGTTCGATGGTCACACCGGACTGGCCGGTCACTTCGCCCATCTGCTGGTCGTTCATCGGCTCCATTGCCTGAGTGGCGAAGGGAGCGGCCGCAACAGCTGTTGCGAGTGCAAGTTTATTCAGGCCTTTCATGTTGTTACTCCTTAATGACGATCTCATTCGAGAATTCATTCTTATTGTTGCGGCTGGCTTTGGCCGGAACCGCAAGTTTATTTTTCCAACATAGGCCACGGGTTTCTGAGAAGTAATCCGCATGAATGCTCTGAAGGCCGGTTCAGCAAATCAGGATGTGAACCTGTTAACATTGTCCAACAATGTTAAAATTGTAGTTGTTTGATGTTAAAGCGTTTTCAGGGAGGAGGGGGTGAGGTGTCGGCTGCCTTCCAGGGAAAAGCAGCCGGAACGATCAAAATCGGCTGGTGCTGTTACCGCTGGGGCACGTCAATGGAGAGGTCGAAGCCGCCCCCGGCTCTCGGGGTCAGCTGAACGGGGCCTTCGTTGATGCTGTGGGGCACATCAATCCGGTTCACACCGGGCAGATTGTTGCCGATGGTGAAGTTGAGGGTTTCCCCGTCAAACGCCAGGCCCAGCTGCTCGTTGTAATAGTTCCGCGAGAAGGCACCTTCCGGAATTTCCGGCACGCCAATCCCTGGAATTGAAGGCTGGGGCAGTGACAGGTCAATCTGCGGCTGCAGTCCGTCGAGCTGCTCGGTCCGTGAGGCCAGTGTGCGGCGTATGAATTCCTGACGGGCAAACCGCTGGGCCTCTTCCAGGCTCGCCATGCGGCGTTCCCGCATATCCATGATGGTCCGCGTTTCTTCCGCTTCAGTTCGGATTGGTTCCCCAGGGCGCACCAGCGCGCGGATGGCCCGGGCCCGGCTCTCCTCGATGCTGCGCGCCTGGCGATCATCCCGTGGTGAGACCACAATGGCGGAGTCACGTATGTAGGTGTCGACCATCTCATTCTGGGACAGGCTCCGCACGCCCTCGGCCAGCGCGCTGCCAGCAATCAGGCTCGCACCCAGTGCGGTCAGGGTCAGGATCGATCTGGAGGCCATGGTCGTCGCTCCGCTGATATGCCGATTGTTCACCAATCAGTATTTGGCGATTAACAGAGTATTGCAACAGCGATTAGTGCGTAACCGTGATCTTTCGTAAACAACCGTGACAGGGGTCAAATGCTCCGTTCGATCGTGAAAGCGCCATGGCGTCGCTGGGTGAACCGCCGGATTCCGCGGGCGGACGAATACCGCCCCGGGCGCCGGACTATTTTCGTGCTCCCCACACGCGAGGGTCTGATGTTCACCGGTGTGCTCGTCATTGCCCTGCTGACCGGCATCAATTACCAGAACAGTCTGATCTATCTCTTTACTTTCATACTGGGGGCTCTGTTTTACGGGACTATTTTCCAGACCTACCGGAATCTCGAACGCCTGCACCTGAGCCTCGTCAGGGCAGGGGAATGTGTTGCCGGGGACGATCTGCCAGTGACGGTCCGCGTCAGCGACGAGGACCGTCGTCCGCGTCAGGCGCTACGGCTGGTGGTCGGCACCGGTGAGCCGATCACATTCAGTCTTGATGCCGGGGAAGGACGGGCGGTCTCGTTGCCGGTCCCGAGCCGTGGCCGCGGGCCGGTCAAGCTGCCGGCCATTCGTCTGGAATCGGACTTTCCGTTCGGGCTCATCCGTGCCTGGACCTGGTTCCGGCCGGCATCGCACGGCCTGGCAACGCCGAGACCCATATCACCACCGCCTTTTGCCGCCATTCCGGATGCTGCTGGCAAGGAGGGCGAGGCGGCCATGACCGCCGCGCAGGGCGAATCCGACATCCGGCTACGGCCCTACCGCCTTGGGGATGCGCTCAAGCGGATCAGCTGGAAACGCTTCGCACGCAGCGGCCAGCTCGTGGTGATGGACTGGGATACCCCACCCGCTGATCCCCGATGGCTGGACTGGGCACAGTTCCCCGGCACGGAGACCGAGCTCAGGCTGAGCTATCTGGCCTGGCACGTGGCGCGCCTGAGCGCTGAGGGCCAGCCCTTCGGGTTAAGACTCCCCGGGGAGAGCATTGATCCGGATACGGGCGACCGGCATGAGCGTGATTGCCTGAACCGGCTGGGCCGTTTCGGATTCCAGGAGGCAGCGCCGTGAGCCGCCACCATCTGGATGCCTGGGTGGCCGCGTTCGGGCTTATCCTGCTGGCGCAGGTGCAACGGCTTCCCCTGTGGCTGTCCCTGGGAGCCGGTGGCGCTGNNAGGGGGCAGTTCACCGTCGATACGGCGGCCTCCTTCCTGGTGCTGACGGTTGCGCTCAAATGGCTGGAACTGGGGCGGCGTCGGGACCTGTTCATTCTGTTCTTCATCCAGTGCTACCTGGCGGTGGTGACGCTCCTGTTTCACCAGTCCATGCTATGGACCGGCGTCCTCCTGGCGAGCATCTTCCTCCTGTTCACTGGCCTCCAGATGGCCCTGGGAGGCGGTGTGCGGGGCATGGGGTGGGATGCGCTGAAACGCTCAGGCCTTGTGTTCGTGAAGATGCTGCCACTGGTCGTGGTGCTGTTTGTGTTCTTTCCCCGGATCGGGCCCCTGTGGTCGGTTCCCCTGGTTTCGGACCAGGGGACGACCGGCCTCAGTGACCGCATGTCGCCCGGTGACATCACGCGCCTTGTCCAGAATGATGACCCGGCATTTCGTGTGACCTTCGGTGGCGAGACGCCGGCGCCTGGTGAGCGGTACTGGCAGGCACTGGTGCTCGACCGGTTCGATGGTCGGGGCTGGCAGCGACGCAGGGCAGGAGACCCTGAGCGGGTATCCCGGGTGCCGGCGGATGCAGCGGCGGACCGCCTTGCCCGCGACGAATATGAGATCATGCTGGAACCCCATGGCCGCCGCTGGGGGTTCGCCCTGGCCGACTCGGTGCCCGCGTCCACCAACGTCACTCTCAACCACAACGGGATGGTGCGGTTCGAGCGCAGCGTTGACACCCGCCGACGCTATCGCATGAGACGCGGGGAAGAGCCTCGGGTCGAGCGGCTTTCGGACGCCGCGCGTCGTTTCTACACCCATCTCCCGGAAGACGGCAATGAGCGTACGCGGGATTGGGTCAGGGCGCGTCGTTCCAGAGCCGAAAGCCGGGAGGCCCTGATCCGCCAACTGATGCGGCATTTCAATCGGGAGCCCTTTCACTACACCCTGCAGCCCGATTCCCTGGGCAGGACGGACACGGTGGATACCCTGATGTTCGAGACCCGCGAGGGTTTCTGCGAGCACTACGCAAGCGCACTGGGGTTCATGCTGCGGGCGGCTGATATCCCAGCCCGGATTGTCACCGGTTATCTGGGGGGCGAGCCCGGTGTTGATAATGAATACCTGATCGTGCGCCAGTATGACGCCCATGCGTGGGTCCAGGCGTGGCTGCCCGGTCGGGGCTGGGTGCGGCTTGATCCCACATCCATGATCGCGCCTGAGCGTATCGAGCGTGGCCTGCGTGACGCCATGGGGGAGGAGAGTGGCTTCCTCGAGGACGACCCCTTTTCGATGACCCGCTACACGGATGTGGGATGGGTGAACTGGGTGCGGTTGCGGCTTGATGCGGCCAACTACTACTGGCAGCGGTGGGTGGTCGGTTACGAGGGGCGGACCCAGCTTTCCCTGTTGGGAAAGCTTTCCGGTGATATCGATCGTCGCATGCTGGGCGTGATCACGGCTGCATTGGTCGCTGTCCTGATCATGCTCGGGGTCGGGATCTCGCTGCTTCGCGCCCGGCGGCGCCACTTCCGCGATCCCTGGGTCCGCCTGTATGATCAGTGGTGCCGCTGGCTGGTAGCCCAGCGCACGGGCGCGTGCCGGAGTG
>JABAHQ010000333.1_pt2 | contig 13780 bp, 12 predicted proteins | sample 7062091 | NCBI WGS metagenome assembly JABAHQ01 (sample SAMN14534359, study PRJNA622989) | marine sediment metagenome | biome: marine biome [ENVO:00000428]; feature: marine pelagic biome [ENVO:01000023]; material: deep marine sediment [ENVO:00002113] | place: India: Gulf of Kutch | collected...
GGGGAATCAGCCACGGGCGGGGGCGCGTCGGGCGGCCAGTCGGAGCAGGGCGGCGACGGCGAATCCGCCGCCTCGGGGGAGGGGGATACGGGCTCCGGCGGTGAGGCCGGCGCGGATGGCGGCAGCGTTGCCGGGAGCGAGGGTGGTGGCACGGGCACCGGGCCGGGCGCCGCGGGCCAGGCGGGGTCTCGGGACGGTGGCGAGGCCGCCGACGCGGGAGTATCGACGGGTGGAGGTACCGGGGGCGGCACGCCCACCGACATTGCCGACGCCAGCGACGACGACGTGGTGGCTCGTCAGCTGCGCGAGGCGGCGGAGCGCGAAACCGATCCGGCGCTCAAGGAGCGGCTGTGGGAAGAGTACCGGCGATACAAGAGCGGCGCTCGCGCCAGCGGCGGGGAAGGCCGCTGAGCGGGCACGGGGCCACCGTCCTGCTGGCGGCGAGCGCCCTGCTGGTGGCGGGTTGCGGGAGCGTGCAGCCGCGACCCGACGGCGGCGAGCCCGTGCAGGCGGACATCGCACAGACCGAGATCCCCGAGCAACTGCTGCTCGATGTGGGCATCGGCGTGTTCGATCCGGGGGAGCTGAGCGAGGAGCAGACGGAAGAGGAGGGTGTGCATTCGGAGATTCGCGAGGCCGAGGGCCGGTTCATCGCGGTGCATCTGCGGCGCACCATGCAGCCCACCGGATACTGGGGCGCGGTCCGTGTCATCCCGACCGACACCGAAGCCGTCGACCTCTACGTACAGGGCGAGATCCTGCGCTCCGACGGCGAGGTGCTGGCCGTGCGGGTCTCCGCGCACGACGCCACGGGGCGGCAGTGGCTGGAGCGCGAGTACGAGGCGGCGGTGGAGCCCGACGCCTACCTGGACGGCGTCAAAGGCCGGCGCGATGCCTTCCAGGATCTCTATAACACCATCGCCAACGATCTGGTCGAGCGCAGGCGCGAGCTGGATGCCGACGAGGTCCTCGAGATCCGCCGTGTCGCCAAGCTGCGCTTCGCGAGCAGCGTGGCTCCTGATCCGTTTGCCGATTACCTTCAGTCCTCTGGGGACGGCGGACTGCAGGCGGTGCGTCTGCCGGCGGAGAACGATCCGATGATGGGCAGGGTCCTGCAGATCCGGCAGCGCGAGTACATGCTCATCGACACCCTGAGCGCGTACTACGACAACTTCTACGACGATATGTGGGGCTCCTACGAGGACTGGCGGGTGCACCGCATCAAGGAGCTCGAAAACCAGCGGGAGCTGGGGCGCAAGTCCCTGAACCGCACGCTGCTCGGTGCCGCCGCCATCGTCGGCGCCATCGCGCTGGAGGTGGCCGGTGTCGGTGGCAGCACCGCGGGTCTGCGCAATCTGATGATTCTGGGCGGCGCCGTGGCGCTCAAGAGCGGCTACGACCTCGGGCAACAGGCCAAGATTCACTCCGATGCCATTCGCGAGCTGGGTGAATCCTTCCAGGCGGATGTCACCCCCATGCTGGTGGAGGTCGAGGGGCAGACCATGAAGCTCACCGGCTCGGCGGAAGCCCAGTATCGGGAGTGGCGCAAGCTGCTGCAGCAGATCTATCTGACGGAGACGGGCTTGGTGGGGCTCGATCCGGACCAGCCCGACGATGACGAGGCGTCTGCGCCGCCGCCGGCGCAGCCGCCGCGTATCCAGCTCGAGCGCTAGACAGAAGGGGACAGATCTATTTTTCACCTGCCCGATATGCCACGTGAAACTATTCAACGAGAAATAGATCCGTCCCCTTTTGTGCGCAGATGATGTCGCGATCCCTGCTCGGATAGTCCGGATTGTCACATGCCGTCGTTCCCCCACAGTGGGCGCCACCAGTCCACCGAGCCGACGTCGAACGAGAGCGCGCGGGGTCGCGATCCTCGCACCCGCCCGAGTAAGCGCCGCGCCCTGTGGCGCACCGCGGTCCTGGCGGCGTTGGTGGTGCTGCTGGCGGCGCTGGCGTTCGTGGTCGTGGTGCTGCCGGATCTGGTCGCGCAGCGACAGGCGCGGGTTGCCTCGGACGGGTCCGAGGCGGCGCAGACCGCGCAACAGGCGCCGCCGGTCACCGCGGCGCCGGAGCCCGACACGTCCTCGGTGGCCCGCCGACGGGCGGGCGCCGTGCTCGGTGACGTGCTGAGAATGCAGACGGTGTTGCGCGAGGAGCGTGTCGAGATCTGGGCGTCCGAGGCGTTCGCGGCCGCGTCCCGCCGCGTGGCGGCCTCGGATACGGCGTTCGCGGACGGGCGCTTCGCCGACGCCCTGGACGGGTACTCCCGGGCGCTCGAGGCGTTGCGAGCGATCCACGAGAGCAGGGACGAGCGACTGCGCCGCGCGCTCGCAGCCGGTGCGGCGGCGATCGAGGCGGGCGACGGCGAGGCGGCGGCTCGTCAGTTCCGGGTCGCGCTCGCCGTCGACCCGGACGACGCGCGAGCGCAGGCGGGGCTCGAGCGCGCGCGGATCATCGTGGAGGTAGGCGCGTTGCTCGCCGAGGGACGGCGCCACGAGGCGAGCGGGGACGAACAGCGTGCGTTGGATGCCTACCGGCGGGCGCTTGAGCTCGACCCGCAAGCAGCCGAGGCGCGCACTGCGGCGGAGCGCATCAGCGCGCGGATCGACGCGAGAAGGTTCCGTGAGGCCATGTCCGCCGGGCTCGAGGCCCTGGCGGCGGGCCGCTTCGATGCAGCCCGCCAAGCGCTCGAGCGCGCCCGGGCGCTGAAGCCGGACTCGCCCGCCCTGGCCGATGCCATGGCACGGCTGGAGGAGGCCGCCACCCGCGCGCGCATACGCCGCCGGCTGGACGAGGCGCGCCGGCTCGAGCGCGAGGAACGATGGGGGGAGGCACTGGCGGCTTACGAGCAGGTGCTCGCCGTCGACGATTCGGTGCAATCCGCGCAGACAGGGGCGCGGCGCGCCGACGAGCTCGCGCGCTTGCACGCGCGGCTGGACCGATATCTGGACGATCCGTCCCGGCTCACCTCCGATCAGCCCTTGCAGGCGGCGATGCGCCTTCAGGATGCGGCGCGCGCCATGGAGAATCGCGGTGAGCGGCTGGAACGCAAGCTGGGCATGCTGGATGTGTTGATCGAGCGTGCGCTCACCCCGGTGCCCGTGACGTTCGTCTCCGACAACCGCACCGAGGTGCTGCTGTATCGCGTCGGCAACCTGGGGCGCTTCGAGCAACGCGAGTTGATGCTGCGCCCGGGGCGCTACACGGCCCTCGGGCGGCGCCCCGGCTACCGCGACGTGCGTCTCGAGTTCCGGCTGAACCCCGGCCAGGGCCCTGAGACGCTGGTGGTGCGCTGCGAGGAGCCGATATGAGCCCGCGGGTGCACGTCAGCGCGGCGGGTGAGACGCGCAGTCTCGGCCCCGAGGCGCTGCCGCTCTCGCTGGGGGGAGACGGCTGCACCCTTGCGCTGGAGGGGGTGCCCGCCGGTCGCAGCGCGGCGTACATCGACTGCGCCCAGGGGCACTACTTCGCCCAGGCCGCGGATCCCATGGTCGCGGTCGTGTACGGGGACCGATTGCTGAGCGGCTCCACGTGGCTGCGCGACGGCGACGTCCTCGGGATCGCGGGCACGCGGTTGGTGTGCCGGGTGGCGGACGGGGCGCTGCATCTCGACGTTCATCCCCCCGCGCCGGGCCGCGATCGGGTGGAGCCGCCGGCCTCGCCGCCTCCTGCATTCGGCGAAGGCGTCCCCGTGGCACCATCGTTGGGTCGCCGGCGCAGGCCGCCGCGGCGCGGGCTCACGGCGGCGGTGCTGGCGGTATTCGGCGTTCTGGTGCTCGCCGCCGTGTTCGTGTTCACGGCCGTGCCGGTGCGCGTCGCCATCGAGCCCGTGCCCGACGAGCTGCACATCCGCGGCACCCTTCCCGTGGTCAAAGTGGGTGAGCGCTACCTGATGTTTCCCGACGATTATCGATTGCTCGCCACTCGAGAGGGATACCGGGCGCTGGAGCGGACCTTTCGCGCGCAGCGCGAGGGGCCCAACCGTCTGACGTTCAGCATGCACAAGCTTCCGGGCGAGGTCAGCATCCGCACCGAGCCGCGTGACGGGGTGCGCGTGATGGTCGATGGCCGCTTCGTGGGCGTGACCCCGCTGGATCCGCTGGCCCTCGAGGCGGGCACCCGGCAGGTGGAGCTCCAGGCCGAGCGCTACCTGCCCGAGTCCAGATCCCTGGCGGTCGAGGGGATGGGCAGGGAACAGTCGCTCCAGGTGACGCTCACACCCGCATGGGCGCCGGTGACGCTGCGCTCCACGCCTTCGGGTGCGCAGGTTCGCGTCGATGGCGAACCTGTGGGAGCCACGCCGCTGACGCTCGACCTCATGCGGGGCGCGCACGTGGCGCAGCTCAGCGCGGCGCGCCACGATCCCGCCCGCCTCGAGTTCGAGGTCACGGCCAACGAGCCGCTCGAGCTGCCCGATGTTCGCCTCGTGCCCACGCCTGCGACGCTGGCGCTCGCGTCGACGCCGAAGGGCGCGACCGTGACGGTCAACGGCGAGTACCGGGGAACCACGCCGCTCGATCTCCAGCTCACACCCGATGAGCCGCACGAGCTGCTGGTTACGAGGCGTGGCCACGACTCCGTGCGGCGCGAGGTAACGCTCGGTCCCGCGGAGTCGGACGCGCTCGTCCTCGAGCTATCGCCACAGTACGGCACCGTGTTCCTCGCGGTGCAGCCGGCTGACGCGGAGCTCTACGTCGACGGCGAGCGCAAGGGATCCGCCACGCGGCGCCTGCGACTCACCGTGCGCCCGCACCGCCTCGAGTTCCGGCGCGAGGGATACCAGCCCCGCACGACCACGGTGACGCCGCGGGCGGGGCTGACCCAGTCGCTCCAGGTGACGCTGGATCGTGAAGGAACGCCGCCGAGGGCGACGGAAGAAGAGAGCCCCCGCACCGTGACCACAGGCGCGGGTCAGGTGCTGCAGCGCATCGATCCCGGGCGCTTCACCATGGGCGCATCGCGCCGCGAGCAAGGCCGGCGTGCCAACGAGAATCTGCGTACGGTGGCGTTGACGCGAGCGTTCTACCTGGGCGTCCATGAGGTGACCAACGCCGAGTTCCGGCGCTTTCGTCCGCAGCACACGTCGGGCACCTTCCAGGGTTTGATGCTGAACGATGAGCGCCAACCCGTGGTCAACGTGACATGGCAGGACGCGGCGGCTTACCTGAACTGGCTGAGCGAGAAGGACGGCCTGCCACCGGCCTACGAGCGCACCGCCGAGGGTCTCGTGCTCATCCGCCCGCCGACCCATGGGTATCGCTTGCCCACGGAGGCCGAATGGGAGTACGCGGCCCGCATGGCGGCGCGGGACGCGCCCTTGAAGTACCCTTGGAAAGGCGGCTATCCACCCGCCGACCCGAAGGCCCACGGCAATTACGCCGACCGTTCGGCGCGCGACGTCGTGCCGGCGACGCTACCCGATTACGACGACGGTCATCCGGTGAGCGCACCCGTGGGATCGTTCGCTCCCAACTCAGCGGGCATCCACGACCTCGGCGGCAACGTGGCAGAATGGACCAATGACGTCTACGCGCTTTATCCGAACGCCGGGCGCAGCGTGTTCACGGACCCGCTCGGCCCCGAGCAAGGCAAGCATTACACCGTGCGCGGCTCGAGCTGGCGGCACGCCGGTATCAGCGAGCTGCGCGCGAGCTACCGCGACTACACGTCGCAGGCACGACCCGATCTCGGCTTCCGCATCGCACGCTATGCCGACTGAACGCATTGAGTGCGTGGTGCCCGGTGGAGGCGGTCCCCGACCCGCTCGTGCACCACGGCCCGAACGGTGACGAACCGCAGCGAGAACTCTGTCCCCGGGGGCGCGGGTGTAGCGTTCACCGCCACGTGTGCGCCCCGGCCCGCGGTATGCGCGGCGGTGCTGGCCGCGTTGCTGGTCACGGCGGCCGGTGCGGCGCCCGCGCGGGCGCAGCCCGAGGCGACCGGCGAGCCGGAAGCCGCGTCCGCACCCCGTTCTCGGGAGCCCACTCGGGACCCGGCGCGCCCGGCGCTGCCGGAGGAGACGGCGGCTGACGAGGCTCCCCAGATCTTCGTCCCCAGCGAGGAGATCTCGGGGGACACCGTCGTGTCTTTCCCGGTCGACATCTGAGCACCGGCATACCGAGAATGCGCAAAGCCTTCCCCACCGAGTTCGTCTATCAGCTCTTCGCACTGATCGTGGCCGCGATCATCGTGCATGCCATCTACGTGGCCGTGATCCGGCCCAACGCCGACGCCTTCCTGCACGAGCAGCAAGCCCGCATCCAGGCAGACCCCGACTACCAGCCCGAACGCTCGCTCTCCGTGCTGGTCCGCGATTACGAGCAGGAGGCCTGTTTCATCCTCATGCTGTGGGCGTTCGCCATCATGGCCTACAAGGGTGTGGCCACGTATCGCGAGCGCCGGCTGCTGGACGATGATCTGCTCGGGATCGAGGATCTGCAGCGCATCCGAGCCGAGGATGCACATCAATTGTCGCGCGACCTGCAGTCGTTGCCGCGAAGACTTCAGGGCCACCTGCTGCCGCGAGCGCTGCTCTCAGGGTTGCACCGCTTCTCGGCCACGCGCAGCGTGCAGGACGTCTCCACCGCGACGCGCGAGGTGTGCGAGACGGAGGCAGAACGGCTCGAGTCGGAGCTCTCCATTGTCCGATATATCGCGTGGGCGATCCCTTCCATCGGCTTCATCGGCACCGTGCGTGGTATCGGGGATGCACTGGCCCAGGCGCACCAGGCGGTTGAAGGCAACATCACCGGTGTCACCCAGAGTCTGGGTGTCGCGTTCAACTCCACCTTCATCGCCCTGGTGATCAGCATCGTGGTGATGTTCTTCGTCCATCAGCTCCAGCTCCAGCAGGAGCGGCTGGTGCTGGAGACCGAGAGCTACTGTGACGATCACCTCGTTCGCCACCTGGCGGATTGAACCTGCCGCTTCCCGCGCCGATGGGTGCCCCCGCGGTGCGTCGTCTCGGTGCGGGAGCGAGTGCGCGAACGCGGCCAAGCGCACAACGGGTTCGCGGCCAAGGCCGCTCCTACGACGCTTCGATGAGCGCTGTCGGCGGTTACGGTTGCCGTTGCAGGCGGTTTTCGCTGTAGGAGCGAGCTTGCTCGCGAACCAACGTTCGGCGCCGGAGGTTCGCGGCCAAGGCCGCTCCTATTGTTGAAGGACGAGCGATGAGAAAGCGTCGCGGCGTCAATGTGTTCGGTCTGTCGTTCCTGGACGTGATGTTCTGCGGCTTCGGCTCGGTGATCCTGCTGGTGATGATCGTGAACTCCCAGGCGGTGGCCACGCGCGAGCGCGTGCACGAGGATCTGCGCGGCGAGGTGCGGCGCCTGGAGCGCGAGGTGCTGCAGGGCGAGCGCCGGGTCTTCGCGCTGCGCACGGCGCTCGAAGAGACGCGCTCCCAGCTCGAGGGCGCGCAGAGCAGCGCGCAGCGGCTCGATCGCGATATCGAGCGTGCCGCGAGCCGCGCCGAGGTGCTCACCGGTGAGCCGGATGCCGCCGCGCAGAGGATCGCCGCGCTCCAGCGCGAGATCCGGGCCCTGGAGGAAGACGTCGAGCGGCTGCGGCAGATACCGGAGCCCGAGCCCGACACCGGCGCGCAGGTGAGGCGCTTCGTGGGCGAGGGCGATCGGCAGTACCTCACCGGGCTCAAGATGGGCGGGGAGCGGGTGCTCATCCTGGTCGACGTGTCCGCCAGCATGCTCGAGCGCACCATCGTCAACGTCATCCGGGTTCGCAACATGGACGATGCGACGAAGCGCGCCGCGACCAAGTGGCGCCGCACGCTCGCCACCGTGGAGTGGTTGGTGAGCCAGCTCCCCGTCACCAGCCGCTTCCAGATCCACGCCTTCAACACCGAGGCCCGTGCCGTGGTGTCGGGGTCCGAAGGCGTGTGGCTGAAGGCGAGCGAACGCGCCGACGTAGAGCGCGCCGTCACGGCCCTGCGCGCCGTCGTCCCCGCCGGCGGCACCAGTCTGTATCACGCCTTCCGCAGCATCGGCACGCTGAAGCCGCGCCCCGACAACGTCATCCTGGTCACCGACGGGCTTCCCACCCAGGGCTCCGCGCGCCCCGCGTCCACCCGGGTCTCGGGCCAGGAGCGGTTGCAGCATTTCCGCAACGCCGTGGTCCAGCTCCCGGACGGGATCCCGGTGAACACCATTCTGCTGCCCATGGAGGGCGACCCCATGGCGCCGAGCGCTTTCTGGAAGCTGGCCGCCGCCACGCGCGGGTCCTTCATCGCGCCCGCTGAGGACTGGCCGTGAGACGCCGGCGCCGGCGCGGGGTGGAGGTGTTCAGCATGTCCTTTCTGGACGTGGCGGCTTGCGGCTTCGGTGCCATCATCTTGCTGTTCGTGATCTCCAAGTGGGCCGAGCCCGCCATCATCGAGGGGCTGCGCGCCGACGTCTCGGGTACGGTGACGGCGCTGGAGAGCGAGGCGCAGGACATCCGCGCCAGAGCCCGCGCGCTCGAGGGCGATCTCGAGGCCGAGCGGGCGCGCCTCGCCCGGGCGCGGGATCGCGAGCGCCGGCTGCGAGCGAGGCTCGCTTCCCTGCAAAGCGAGGTGCGCGCCGCGCAGCTCGACAAGCAGGCGCAATCCGTGATCGAGGAGCGCCTGGAGGTCGCTCGTCAGGAGCTCACCGAGGAGATGGAGCGTCTGCTCGGGCGCCGCTACCGGCGGCCGAAGAGCGACAGCGTGATCGGGGGCGTGCCGGTCGACAGCGAGTACATCATCTTCATCATCGACACCTCGGGCAGCATGTTCACCTACGCCTGGCCGCTGGTGCTGGAGAAGCTCGAGGAAACGCTGGAGATCTATCCCGATGTCAAGGGCATCCAGGTGATGAACGACATGGGTCAGTACATGTTCTCGCAGTACGCCGGTGAGTGGATCCCGGATACGCCGGCGCGGCGCCGGGCCATCATCGCGCGCTTGGGTAACTGGAATCCCTTCAGCAACAGCAGCCCCGTCGAGGGCATCACCCACGCCGTCCGCACCTTCTACGCGCCGGACAAGAAAATCAGCCTCTACGTGTTCGGGGATGAATTCAGTGAAGGATCCATCGAGCAGGTAGTGCGTACCGTGGACCGGCTCAACCGCGCCGACAGCGAGGGAGCGCGCCGGGTGCGGATTCACGCGGTGGGTTTTCCCGTGCAGTTCGCAGGGCTCGGCCCCTCCGAGATCACCGGTGTGCGTTTCGCCGCGCTCATGCGCCTGCTGAGCGAGAAGAACGGCGGCACGTTCGTGGGCCTCAACGCTTTCCGCCCCTGACAGTCGAATCCCGAATGTTTGCCTGCGGGAGCGCTTTGCAAGCGCGACGCTCGCGGATTGAAATCCGCCCCCACAGGCTTCGTTTGTTGCATCGGCGGGGATCGGGATGCGCTCACCCGTTCGCGGCCAACGGCCGCTCCCACGGCGCTCAGCCGGCGCCCAGCATCTCCGGCAGCCGCAGCGCAAGCGCCGGGAAGAGAAGCAGCGCTGCGATACGCGCCACGTCGGCCAGGATGAACGGCAGTATCCCGGCCACGATGCGCTGGAGGGGAAGGTCGGCGGAGGCCTGGATGACGAACAGGTTCATGCCGATGGGCGGGGTGATGAGGCCGACCTCGATGATAGTGACCAGCACGATGCCGAACCACACGGGATCGAACCCGAGCTCGATGATCACCGGAAACACGAACGGCACGGTCAGGAGCATCATCGACAGGCTGTCCATGAAGCAGCCGAGGAGAAGGTAGAACACGAGCAGCACCACGATGACCGCGAACGGCGCCCAGTCGAGCCGTCCCACCAGTTCGACCAGGTACTGGTGAACGACGTGTCCTTGCGCAACCTGGTGCCCGGCGAGCTCGCCAAGGGGTTCGGCTTCTTCCAGAGCAAGCCCGCCTCGGCCTTCTCGCCGGTGGCGGTGACGCCCGACGAGCTCGGCTCCGCGTGGGACGGGGCCAGGGTGCACCGGCCGCTGTCGGTGCATCTGAACGGCGCGCTCTTCGGCCAGCCCGGGGCGGGCGTCGACATGACCTTCGACTTCCCGCGGCTCGTCGCGCACGCGGCGAAGACCCGTCGCCTCGGCGCCGGCACCATCATCGGCTCCGGCACGGTATCCAACTACGACCGCAGCCGGGGATCCTGCTGCCTGGCGGAGCGCCGCATGCTGGAGACGCTGGAGAGCGGGCAGCCGACAACGCCCTTCATGCGTTTCGGAGACCGGGTGCGCATCGAGCTCTTCGACGACGCCGGCCGCAGCGTGTTCGGCGCCATCGAGCAGACGGTGCGCCAGTATGCGGGCCCGGACGCGGGGAGGGCCGTTCAGAAAACGGCGCGCACGCCCACCCGCGGCGTGACCCCCGGCGCCGGGAACCCGACCGCCTCCTCGTAGCGTTCGTCGAGCAGGTTGTCCACCGCAAAGGTGAGAGTGACGGACGGATCGGGGCGATACGAGAGTGCGGCGTCGAACCTGACGTACGGGTCGAGAGTCACGGCGCCGGTGGGGATCGACGAGTCGGGCACCCGCCCGACGTAGAGCCCGGTCAGGCTCGCGCTGAAACCCGATTCCGGCACCCATGTGACACCGAGACCACCCCGCCACTCGGGCCGATTGCGCAGCGGCTCGCTCGTCCCCTTGATATCCGCGTCCGCGTGAGTGAGGTGTCCCCGCGCCGAGACGCGCGAGGTCACCGCGCCGCTCAGAGCCAGCTCTACCCCTTCGATGCTCACCCGGGAGCGGTTGACCAGCGCGGGCGGCGGGCCCTCGTCCAGATCCACGAGATCGAAGAAGCGGCTCCGAAAATAGGTGGCCGCGAGGACCACCCGCTCTGCGGCGAACGTCTGGCGCAGCCCCACCTCGACGCTCTCGCTCGTCTCCGGACCGAGGTCCGGATTCCCCACCACGGGATTGCCCAGCGCGAAGAAGCTGGGCAGCTTGAATCCCTGGCTCCAGCTCGCCTTGAAGGTGATGCCGCTCCCCGGGAGGCGGTACACGATCCCGGCGCGCCCGCTCACCTCGTCGTCGAAGCCCTCGGGCAGGTCCAGCCGCACGCCTGCGTTCACGGAGAGGCCGAGCGGCGTGTCGATGCGCCCTTCCACGTAGGTCCCCACCACCGAGCGCGAGAGGTCGAACTCGCCCGGCACGGGGATCCCGCCCACCTCCACGACGCTGTCGCTCTCCCCGTCTTCGTGCTGGAAGTCGAGGCCGCCGGTGATCCGGAGCATGCGTGCCGGGGCGACGGTCGCCCCGAGTTCCAGGCCCGCGCGCCGGAAGCGGCTGTCCGTCGCGTTGGGCGGGATGCCGAAGGGATCTCGGACCCCCGGCGCGACGCCCGGCGAGGAGAAGTCCTCGTCGCGCGCAAGCAACGTCCCCGCGAGCCGGTATCCCAGCCGCTCGGTGATCTCGTGGGAGAGATCGAGACCCAGGGAGAACTCGCGGGTGTCGCGCTGGTCGACGTCGCGGCGCACCGCGAGGCTCGGCCCGCCGCTGTCATCGGGGAAGGTTTCGCTCTCTGCATCCAGGAATCGGGTCGCGAGCTGCACCGTCGCCGACGGCGTCACCGCGACATCCAACCTCGCTGTCAGATGATTCGCCTCGAAGGCGCTCCCTTGCGTACGGTCATCGTGGATCCGCGCGCCCGTCAGAGCCATGTAAGCGTCGCCGGCCGACCCGGTCAGTCCCAGGCCGAGGCGATGGAAATCGCCGCCGCCGATCTCCGGGGTCACGCTCAAACGCGGCGCGTCCGTCCCACGCCGCGTCACCACGTTGATGACCCCGGCCAGCGCGTCCCCGCCATGCACCGCCGACAAAGGGCCCCTGACCACCTCCACGCGCTCGATGGCGTCGACGCTCAAGGTCGAGATGTCGAAGGAGCCCCCGCGGCTGTTGGTGGGATCGTTGACCTTGACTCCGTCGATCAACACCGTGGTGAAGTTCGGATCGGCATTGCGCAGGTATAACGAGCTCACGCCCCCTCGACCCCCCGGCTGGTCCACATGCAGACCGGGCACCGAACGCAGAAGGTCAACGGGACTCGCGGGATTCGTACGCTCGATGTCCTCTCTGGTGATAACGGTCGCGGCCGCCGCCGTGCGCGCACCGGACACCGGGAGGCGCGACGCGGACACGACCACCGGCTCGACCACCGCGGCTTCTTCCCGAGCCGGCTCCGCCAGGGCCGAGAACACCGCCAGCAGCGCCGCCCAAGCGAGTCGGGGACGCGGTTGCACGCGGCGTCGCATCCCGAGCACATCGACGCCACGGATCGGACGCGGCGAGGTATGGGTCGCGTTATAAATGCTGCGCATGCAAAGGCTTCGGCCACCCGCACACAGAGCCGCAGAGCGAGTGGAGGGTGGTAATGAGGGGCCCGTCTCGTGCAGCATATGGCGTAATGTCCGCACCGCAACCACAACCCAAGGAGAATGCGCGATGCAGGAAGAACTCGCGACCAGGGAGCCACAACCTCTCATCCCCGCGCTCGGCGGCATCTACGATGCGTTGAGCCCCTACGCCTACCCGCTCATCCGGTTCGTCTGCGGCGCCGCGCTGATCCCCCACGGCTGGGGCAAGATCATCGGCGGCGGTGTGGGTGGCACCGCCAACTTCATGGGCTCCATCGGCATCGAGCCGGCGCTGTTCTTCGCGTGGTACATCGGCCTGCTCGAGCTGATCGGCGGCACGCTGCTCGCCGTCGGGTTTCTGACCCGGCTCTGGGCCATCCAGGTGTTGGGATTCATGGTCGTGGCCGCGTTCTACGTCCACTGGGGCAACGGCTACTACTGGACCAACGCGGGCTACGAGATGCCGCTGTTCTGGGGCATCGTCGCGCTGGCCATCTTGTTTCGCGGCGGCGGCCGGCTCTCCGTCGATCGCGCGATGGGCAAGGAATTGTAGGTAAACGTCTTCCGGGCCCGCCCCGTTCAGGGCGGGTCCGTTCGGGCTTCTCGGGGAGACCGCCGCGGCTGTGCGAAGCCGGTCTCTCGTCAGCTCAGGTGCCGGTGGAAGAAGGCCAACGTGCGCGCCCAGGCGAGCTTCGCGTCCTCCTCGTCGTAGCGCGCGCCGCTGGGATTCGCGAAGGCGTGGTCCGCCACGTACCAGTGGACGGTGAGCTCGGTCTTGCCGGCCTCGGCCATCGCCTTCTGGAACCCGCCCACCATCTCCGCATTGATGCGCTTGTCCAGCGTGCCGAAATGCCCGAGCACCGGACCGCGCAGTGACGTGAGCTCGGCGGCGGACTTGCGCACGTCGCCGTAGTAGATGACCGTGGCCTCCACCGGGGCGGCGATGGACGCGTTCAGGGACCAGCCCCCGCCGAAGCACCAGCCCACCGTCCCCACCCTGCCGTTGCCTTTCGGGTGATCGCGCAGCCGGTCGACCCATGCGGCCAGCGCCTGCGTGGCCTTTCTTGGGTCCATGGCGCTCATGTAGCGGCTGGCCTCCCCGGAGGTCGTCGCCACCTTGCCGTCGTAGAGATCCACCGCCAGGGCCAGGAAGCCCTGCTGCCCGAGCTCGTGCGCGACCGACTTGATCTGATCGTTGAGCCCCCACCACTCGTGAATGAGCACCACCGCCGGCGCCGGTGTGGTTTGCGGCGTGGCGAGGTACCCGGCCGCCTCGCCCATGCCGGTGGAGAGCGTCACGCGCTCCAGGCGTTCGCCCGCCGCCCGGGCGAGCATCGGATGGGCCAGCAGCGCCGCCAGCGGCAGGCTCGCCAGCCCTTGCAGGAAGGCGCGCCGTCTCTCCAGGGACACCGGCGGTGCGCGCCGCCGCGATCCGTTCCTGCC
>JABAHQ010001678.1_pt7 | contig 13780 bp, 11 predicted proteins | sample 7062091 | NCBI WGS metagenome assembly JABAHQ01 (sample SAMN14534359, study PRJNA622989) | marine sediment metagenome | biome: marine biome [ENVO:00000428]; feature: marine pelagic biome [ENVO:01000023]; material: deep marine sediment [ENVO:00002113] | place: India: Gulf of Kutch | collected...
ACTTTTATCGCCTTTGAAGGCTACGAAATTATTGCCCAGTCAGGCGAGGAGATAAAGGACCCGAAGCGCAATCTACCTAGAGCCACCTTTATCTCTATTGGCGTAGTGGTGATAATTTATATATTGGTGGCTTTTGTGGCCCTTGGCGCGATTGATGCGCCCGCAGGGCTACGGACCTATGAGTTTTTAGGCGAAAAAGGGGAAGTTGCCATTGTGGAGGCCGCCTCGCAAGTGTTACCGTTTGGCGCTCTAATCTTACTGGTGAGTGCTGTTGCCTCTACTATGTCAGCCTTGATTGCCACCACTTACTCTTCGTCGCGCGTATCCTTTGCTATGGGGCGAGACCATAATCTGCCCAGGGTATTTGGCAGGGTCCATCCTCTTCGGAATACGCCATATTGGGCAGTTATCATCTCTGGAATCCTGATCGGGGGGATAGCCTGGGCGTTGCCCATTGAAGACGTAGCGGCCGCGGCCGACCTGATGTTTCTGTTCTTGTTTATCCAGGTCAATATCTCTGCTATGCGCTTGCGGTTGCGTCGACCAGACCTTGACCGGGGCTTCATCACACCTTTCTTCCCGTTTATTCCTATTCTGGCTATTGTAGCCATGGCTGCCTTGGCCATCTTCCTTTACACGTTTAGCCCCCTTGGCTGGTATGTCGCCCTGGCCTGGATTGTAGTGGGGTTGTTATTTTATTGGGGCTATTTCACCAAAATCGAGACACTGGAAAAACCTAAGGAGATCTTACTGGAGGAGGTGTTGGTAAGCAAAGACTATTCGGTGTTAGTGCCAGTGGCAACCAAGAAACAGGCAGCTATTTTGGGACGTATTGGCGCTATTCTAGCCAAAGAACATGATGGCGAAGTGCTGGCGTTGTATGTCGCCCGTGTTCCACCTCAACTCGGTTTGTTGGAAGGCCGGCAGTTTCTAAAAACTGGGCGTCCGCCTCTCGAAACGGTTATTGAGGAAGCCCGAGGCTTAGATATAGCAGTTCATAGCATGATCCGCCTGGGGCGGGATGTGGCCAAATCGATCCGTAAAACGGTTGAGGAGAATGCTAGTGACCTGATTGTTCTGGGCTGGCCGGGCTATACCAACAGCGCCGGTCGTGCCTTTGGTAGTGTCATAGACGATATTGTGGATAACCCACCGGTCGACATCGCCTTGGTCCGCTATCGGGCCTATCGACCATTGAAGTCGATTCTGGTGCCGATCGCTGGCGGCCCTAACGGTCGACTGGCCCTTCGCCTGGCCACAACCATGGCTGCCCAATCTCAAGATGATCAGGTTCAGATAACTGCTCTCCGCGTCATCCGCCAAGACGCTGGCGAACGCGAACGGATTCGAGCCCAAAAAGAATTGGTTAAGACTGCGAGAGAGGTCAACGATAAACTTGATCTACAAATAATCCCGGGCAATGATGTGGTTAGGACAATTTTACAGACGGCCAGAGGATATGACTTGATTGTGATCGGGGCGACAAACGAGCCACTGTTTAAGAACCTGCTCGTCGGCAACATTCCAGAGCAAGTTGCCCGTCAGGCTGAGGTGACAACTATTATGGTCAAACGACGCCACGGACCTATTCGTTCCTTGCTGCGTGAAACTATTCTTTTGCCAACAACCGGTAATCGATTTTCGCGGAACAATAAATATAATACCCAGTCGGTGGAACAAGCAAAAAAAGAAACGGAAAAATATGAGTGATGATATGGAGGGCACATCATGTTTAATAGAACCCTTTATTTAGTTCAGCATGGTAAAGCTGAATCAAAAGATGTTGACCCAGAACGCCCGTTGTCGGACCGCGGCCGGCAGGAAACCCAACTAATCGCCAGGCTAGCCGCGAAACTGGATCTGGGTATACAGTCGATCTGTCATAGTGGCAAGAAGCGAGCCGAACAAACGGCGACAATCTTTGGTGAGACTCTGGCCATATCTGAAAACGTCATCGCCATCTCCGGTCTAAACCCGACAGACGACGTAAAGCAGATGGCCAATGCCCTGGCAAATGAAGAACGGTTGATTATGCTGGTTGGCCATTTGCCCTTTATGGCTCGTTTGGCAGGACTTTTGGTCAATAATGACCCAGAAAGTAGCCCGGTGGAATTTCACAATTCGGGGATTGTCTGCCTGGAATTTCGCTCAGACCGCTGGCAAGTAAGTTGGTATCTCATGCCCGGCTAAATATGAACTCAGCGATGAAACGACCGACCAAACCAGAGAAACCTACGATCTGCTAATTTCTGAAGAGCAAGAGGAAAAACAAGAAATCCAAGAGGAAGAGGCACCGGAAGATTTGGCCAGAGAAGAGGTTTTTGACACTCAGCAGGGTGAGGGACACACCTACAATCCCTATGTAGCGCAAGATCAGGGCTTAACTTATACTCCCCCTTCCGACCCGCCCACGCTCCCGAGCGATGATCCGCAAGGCGCAGAAGTTGCGGCCGGCTTTGCCCCAAGCATGGAAGATGCTAATCCTGATGCAGAGATTTTACCGTCCAGGGTAGATAATAAAGATCTCGATCTATTGGATGATATTAACCTGACCCTACGGACCAATAGCGAAACCGGGCATCTGGCTAATATCAAAGTCCAGGTGAAAGACGGTATTGTCACTTTGCTGGGAACTGTGCCCGCTGAGGAGGATATAGGGCGGGTCCATGCGATCGTTGCGGAATTAGACGGTGTCGATGAGGTACGAAATCATCTGGAAGTCAAAGTCTAAGATGTCGGAGGCAAACGGCATTAACTGGGGGACGGCTTTTAGTCCTAAGGAGATAAATACCCCATGGCAACTTCTTATTTAATGAAGAGCAAACACGAACCAGCAAAGATTATAGACCAGGCCCTAAAATTCTTCGGGCCGGCAGGTGAGGGATTGGACGTAAAGGAACAGCAGGAAAACCGCCTCTACTTTCAAGGGAGCGGCGGGTACATCTTAGTTCAAGCCTCTGAGACAGCACAAGGCTCGGAGGTGGAGTTAGAGACCCGGGAGTGGGATTACTCGGTCAAAAGGTTTATGGAACGGTATTCGTAGCCCCCTCAGCCCCCCCAACCCCCCAAAGGGGGGAGATGCGTTTGAGTAGAAAATCACGGTTGACCGAAAAGAACCAAAGTTCCCCCCTCTGGGGGGCTAGGGGGGCCAACCCTTTGAACAGTTACTGCCCTGTCCACTTCTTAAAAATAATTGATGCATTTTGTCCGCCGAAACCAAAAGCATTGGCCATGCCGTAAGTCACCTCGGCAGAGCGGGCTTCGTTGGGCACGTAGTCCAGATCACAAGCGGGATCCGGTTCGAGCAGGCCGATGGTCGGCGGGATGTGCCCCGTCTGTATAGCCTGAATCGCAACAATGGCCGAGAGCGCCCCGGCGGCGCCCAACATATGGCCGGTCATGCTCTTAATTGAGCTGACCGGAATGTCATACGCCGCCTCGCCGAAAACGAGCTTGATGGCTTTGGTCTCCGAAGCATCATTTAACGGCGTGCCGGTACCGTGAGCGCCAATATAACCAATTTGCGATCCCTTCAGCCTGGCATCCAGCAAGGCATTCTTCATGGCCCTGCTGGCCCCACGTCCATCGGGCGCCGGTGCGGCGATATGATGGGCATCGCTGGTCATAGCGTAGCCAACCACCTCGGCTAAAATCTTGGCTCCCCGGGCCTGGGCGTGCTCCAGAGACTCCAAAATAACAACTGCGCCGCCCTCACCAATAACGGTCCCATCACGGCTGGCGTCAAAGGGAGTGATAGCCCGGTGCGGGGTATCATTACGGCTTGATAAGGCCCCCAGGCGGCTAAAGCCAACCACAGCTACCGGGGTAATCGTGCTCTCGGTCGCCCCGGCCAACATCACGTCCACCTCCCCCCAGACGATGCGCCGCATGGCCTCGCCCATCGAGGTAATGCCTGTGGCGCAGGCGCTGACAGAGGAGTTGGTGGGACCTTGCAGATTTAGCTCAATGCCAATGAAACAGGCGGCCATATTAATCAGGGTGGCCGGGATCAGGGTGGGGTTGACGCTTTTGTGTCCCTTTTCTGCCAGCAGCACACTTTGCTCTTCAATCGTCGTCAAGCCTCCCAGGGCGCTGCTCACCTCCAGGCCGATGCGCGTTGAGTCCTCCTGGCTTAAATCGAGGTCTGCCTGGGCAATCGCCTGTTTGGCCGCGGCCATGGCGTATTGAATGAATGGCCCCAGACGGCGGGCATCTTTGCGGCTCATATAGGGACTGGGATCAAAGCCTTTGACCGCCGCGGCGATTTTGGTCGGCAAATCGGCCACATCAAAAGCTGTAATTCTCTCCACCCCACACACGCCGTTCATCATACTCTCCCAGGTGGAGGGCACATCATTACCGATTGGCGTGACCGCACCCATGCCGGTCACCACCACCCGCCTCCGGTTATTATTCCCGTTACCATTCATCTGTAGAATTTACCTCCTTCGTCAATAAGCCCTCACCCCCAACCCCTCGCCCTCTGGGAGAGGGTTAGGGTGAGGGGGATTTTCATCCTTCGCAGTGCGCCCTGGCTCGTGATGGCTCCGCTAAAGAAAACAGGTAGATTATACCAGCCTTTTGTCAGAAACAGAATTTTCGCTAACGCGCCTGTCCCTACCAAGGGTTTCACTGTTACCGGCCGCTGTTTGGCCGACTAATCGTTTTTTAAAACACTATTGAATAGCAAAAGATGCGATTTCAGGAAGCCGTAAGAAAGGTTATTGTAGGATAAGCTTTAGCTTGTCCCAGTGGGAGACAAACTAAAAGTTTATCTTACAAACAGCACTTAATACTAACAAGAAAGGGGCGCAACCTGTTATATATTGCGCCCCTATCTGCACAAATTTAAAGAGCCGCAGGCAGAGTTAGTTCACTTTGCGCCCATTCAAAGCCGAGCGCAAAACCTCGGCCGGGTGATAAGCCTGCCGGCCTGTGCCATGTTTAATCTGCTGGCGACAACTAACCCCGGCGGCGACCATAATCGTCTCCTCATCAGCCTCCCGGATCGCGGGCAGGAGTTTGCGTTCCGCCATAGCCAGGGAGATATCGTAGTGCTCGGCTTCATAGCCGAAAGCGCCGGCCATGCCACAACAGCCTGAGTCAACTTCAGTCACCCGGCAATCGCCTAACAAGCTGAGGGCCTTCTGGGCCGCGGCGGTGCCAATGAGGGCTTTTTGATGGCAGTGCCCGTGCAGCAAAATGTGCCTGGCTTGTGGCGTGAGCGAGAACGAGCTATTGGGGTCATCGGCCACAGAAGCCATAAATTCTTCAAAAGTGACCGCCATTTTGGCCACGAGTTTGGCCGCTTCATTATCGGGCAACAGTGTCAGATAATCGTCAATTAAGGCTGAGACACAGCTCGGCTCCAAGCCCACGATGGGGATATTCTGCCTGGCGTAAGGGGCCAACGTGGCCACCGTCGCAGCGGCCGCCGCGCGGGCCTGATCAACCAACCCTTTGGAAATCATCGGCCGCCCACAGCACCAGTGGCCCGGCAACATGACCTTGTAGCCGGCCGCTTCCAAGACCTCCGTCGCCGCGATAGCCACTTGGGGATAATTGTAAGTGTTAAAAGTATCGTTAAACAAAACGACCGGCTTTTCCTGACCCGTCGTGGGCGGCGGCGTTCGATCCTTAAACCAGCGGGTGAAGGACGTCCTGGCAAACTCAGGCAAAGTACGCCGTTGATCAATCCCCATCGCCTTCTCCAATATCCAGCGCAATGCCCTCGTCCTCAGCGCCCAATTCGCCAGGGGAGCCATAAAGCCGCTCCCTAAACGATTAGCCAGGGCAATATTAGCGAAGAAGCGAATGGGTGGGGGCACCGGTTTCGTTTCATAGTAGCGAGCCAAAAACTCAAACTTAATTTTGGCCATATCCACCGAAGAGGGACACTCCGCCTTGCAGCCTTTACACTCAATACATAAATCCATGGCCTCATACATGCGCTCGCTGGCCAACTCTTCGGCGGGCAAAGCGCCGGATAGGGCGGCTCGTAACAGGTTAGCCCGGCCCCGGGTCGAATGTTCTTCGTCCTGCGTGACCATGAAAGAAGGGCACATGGTCCCACTCATTTTGCGGCAAACCCCGGCCCCATTACACATCTCCACGGCCCGATGAAAGCCCAGGTCGGTGCTAAAATCGATATGTTCCTCCACCGGGATGACCGAATAGCTGGTCCCATAACGGAGATTCTCGGTCATCGGCCCCGCGTTGACAATATTGCCGGGGTTCAACAGGTGATTGGGGTCGAAGGTGGTCTTCACCCCTTGATAGGTCCGGTATAAATCAGGCCCGAAGAAATGCTCGTTCATCCAGCTTCTGGCGCGACCATCGCCGTGTTCGCTACTCCAGGCCCCCCCATAATTAGCGACCAGATCGGCCGCAGCCTGGCTGATGGCCTTCATTTTCCTGGCCCCTTCTGCCTCTTTCAGGTTGATCAGGGGACGCACATGCAAACAGCCCGCGCTGGCGTGGGCGTAAGAAGCCACTTGCACATCCATGCTGTGGCAAAAATCTTCTATCCGGGTGATATAATCGGCCAGATGTTCCACCGGCACGGCACAGTCTTCGATGAAGGGAATCGGCTTGTGGTCTCCCTTGATGCTCATGAGCAAACCCAGACTGACTTTGCGTACCCGCCAAACATTGCTCTGCTGGGCTGGGGTCTCCGCCCGCACACAAGCTGTACCGATGTTGCGCTGGGCCAGAAATTCTTCCAACTTGTCCAGTTTATCTTTAACCTCCGCCTCCGAACTACCCCTATACTCAGTAATCAGGATCGCGTTGGGTTGGCCTTCTAAGAAGGTCAGCATCCGTACAAAGGAGGGGTGCTGGCGGCACAGATTCAACCCCATATGATCCATCAACTCAATCGCCGACGGCTCCGTTTCCAAAAGTTGAGGCACCGCTTCCAAAGCGGCCCGCATTTTGTCAAAATGGACAATGCCTAAGCCGGGTCACTTTGGGCCGCTCGACCAGGTTCATCTTTAATTCAGTCACCGCAGCCAGAGTCCCTTCAGAACCACAGATGAGTTTGGCCAGGTTGAAATCATCGGTCTTGACCAGGCGATCGAGGTTATAGCCGCCGCAGCGCCGCCAGTGCCGGGGGGTCCCGTTCAAGATAGCGGCCTCATTCTCGGCCAGCAGGGCCATCATCTCGCCGTAGATCTGCCCCTCAAACCCTTCTTTCTGCCGCAAGTAGTCCAGTTCGGCTAACCCGACCGAACCGAAGGTTGCTTTTGAGCCATCGCTCAAGACTACCTCAGCGCCCAACACATGGTCCGCCGTCATACCGTAGAGAATAGAATGTGCCCCGGTAGAATTATTGCCCACAATTCCGGAGACGGTCGCCCGGTCACTACTGGCGGGATCAGGGCCAAATTGCAAGCCCATAGATCTTAGATGGACATTCAGTGTATCAAGCACGACGCCCGGCTGAACTCTGGCCCATTTTTCCTCTGTATTCACCTCCAAAACCTTGGTCAAATGGCGGCTGACATCGACGACTAACGCTTTATTCACGGCCTGGCCGGCCAAACTGCTTCCGGCGCCGCGCATCAACACCGGCACCTGGTGCCGGGCGGCCGCTTCAACGGCCACTTGAATCTCATCCGGGTGTTTGGGGAAGAAAACACCAAAGGGCTCAACGCGATAAATTGAAGCATCGGTGCTGTATAGGGTGCGACTGTAAGCATCCGTCTTAACCTCACCCCCCACCTGGCTTTGCAAATCTGCCCAAAACTCAGTTAATTTTTCAGTAGAAGTGTTGTCCATGATTTCCTCGTTATCATTGTTAGATTGTAATCGCCGGCCTGGATTTGCCGGATTTCAATAAGGCTGTTGTTACCCCTAACACCCTCTTGTGGAGACGGTTTTTATTATAGTTAAAGGCGATAACTCGTCAATACTTCGGGGATTAACTACCAGGTAAATTGCCCACACTGCGACGTCAATGGTATCATAGAGCCTCGCCGTTGCCGGTAAACCAACGGGGACAACCAACTTTGGAGAAGCATAGTATGAAGTTGCTGCATCTTAGCTGGCTCATTTTGGCCCTCGGTCTGATCGCTTGTAGCCTTATCCCGAGACCGGCCGTCGCCCCTGAAGCAGCTAACGGTGCACCAACGGTTAAGCATCCTTCTGCCGTCGCAGCAAAATCCCAGCCGCCAACCAACACCTCAACCGCTACCCGGCTCCCATCACCGGCCGCCAGGCCAACGGCCACCCCCCGGCCAACCCATACAGCCACCTCAACCCGCACCCCTCGGCCCAGCCCCACCCCGACGGCCACGCGCCACCCAACCTACACCCCTACATCTACTCCCACCCGCAATCCAACCCTCACACCAACTGTCTCATCGCTTGAGATTCAGCATACTATCACCGAGACGATAGCTGCCGATCTTCCGGCCGGTGGCCTGATAACCGGCGATTTGGTTAACCTACGAACCGGCCCAGGGCTAAACTATCAAATTGTTGGCTATGTGATCTTGAGCCAGACCGTCGAGATTGTGGGCCGCGATGAAACAGAGGCCTGGTGGCAAATTTGCTGTCCCCTTCACGACACTGAAACTGCCTGGATCAGCGCCGAATACGTTGAGACTGGCCCCACCGCTGAGCCAAGCGAAACAAAGGATCTTATCGAGGATATCCCCCCCCTGCCCCAGACCTCGTCTGAAGACCCGACCGCCATCATCACCGGCGATCTGGTCAACCTGCGCCGCGGTCCCGGCACCGGATACGAGATTGTGGGCCAGGTGACCCTCAGCCAAACCTTTCAGATTGTCGGTCGTAACGAGGTGGCCAGTTGGTGGCAGGTCTGCTGCCCCGTAGCCGACGATCAACCCGGTTGGATTATCGCCGAATTTACCAAGACCAACTTCCCCGGCGAGCAAGCCGTGGGGCTGATACCGCTGGCAGAATCTCCGTCCCCGGTCGGAACCCAGCCACCGGCCAACGTAGTTGCCTCGACTTCACCTGATCCATCAACTGTCGCAGCCCAGCCACGTAACATAACCTCATCTGCCAATACCCTGTCATCATCAACTGCCCCGGCCGACTTGCCGCCTCCTGGCAACTTCAGCCCCGTCGACGGCCTCAACCCACTGACCGGCCTGCCTCTTCCCGCTGGCCATCATAACCAACGCCCGGTCATCGTTTGCATTAATAATGATCCCGCCGCACGGCCCCAATTCGGCCTCGGCCAGGCCGATGTGTTGTATGAATATTTGATGGAAGAGTACAGCATCACCCGCTTTAGCGGCATCTTTTACGCCGAAGAGGTAACGCGCATCGGCCCGGTGCGCAGCGCGCGCTTGATCAATTACTATATGGGTTCCCTCTACGATGCCGGCCTCTTTTGTTCCGGGGCCAGCGATCAAGTTCGTTACCTTCTCAAACACCAGGCCCCTTTTCCTTATCTGGATGTTGATCTGGACGATCCCTCCAACGATCGTTATACGGTTAGCATTGGCAAGAACTACCGCACCCGGGTCAGAACCGACACCACCAGTTTTCGCAAGTGGTTGGTTGCCTGGGAGGAAGAAAGACCGGCCGCCGTTCGCGGTTTCACCTTTGGGCCGCCCCCGGCCGGCGGGGTTCCGGCGCAAACCATTACTATTCCCTATCCCACCGCTACCGGCAGCAATGTCACCTATCGCTACGACCCGGCCAGCAATCGCTACTTGCGCTATCAGGGTGATGCGCCCCACACCGACGGCAATACCGGGGTCCAGCTCGCCCTCGACAATGTGATTGTGCAATATATCCCTCACCGAGAGACCGACATCATCGAGGACACACTGGGCGGTATCAGTATTCGTATCAACCTCTTTGGCGCCAACAGAGCCATCCTCTTCCGCGATGGCCTGGCCTTCGAGGGCTCCTGGCAAAGCAGCAGCCGTGGCGACATGCCCCATTTCTTCGATCAGAATGGGGCCGAAATTCCGCTAAAGCCAGGTAAGATCTGGATCAGTGTCGTTCCGGCCAGTTTTGAAATTACCTTTTAGGCGCAATATACATTGGCTTCTAAAAATTTGCCTGATCAATGGTTTTCGCACTTACTATGGCAGCAGGAAACAACAATTTTCTCAAAGCCCGACATGCAGCTTACGCCACACCTGAAGATGTGATCTTTAGGCTGGTGCAACAAGCCACGGGACAGCAACCACAAAGCAGCCAAAAAATAGTCAGAGGCTATGACAATGAGGTCTATGCCGTTAAAACCCAACAAGGTCAGGCGTATATTGTTAGAATCAATAGACACGGCAAAACTGGATTTGATCAGGAAGCCTGGGCCTTAGAGAAATGTAGAGCTGCGGGCGTTCCCGTACCAGAAATTCCTTTAATTGATATGATCGAGGTCGAAGGACACAAAAACTCGGTCATGGTCCAACGCAAATTACCGGGGACAGCGCTGAGTGATAGACAAAAATCGCTCACTCAGCAAGAGCTACAAGCGGTGTTTCGCCAGGCCGGGGAAATATTAAGTAAAATTCATAGTATAAAGGTCAATGGCTTTTATAAGCGGCAGGCAGATGGTAGCTGGGATTTTGCCACCTGGCAAAAAGTGATGATATCCGCCTTGAAAGATAGGGCGGCGGAAAAAACTTTTATTTTGGCTTCTGGATTTAGCGAAATAGAATTTAATGTCATGCTGGGACTACTAAAAAAGTATAAAGATGAATTTGCCTGCGATCAACCTGTTTTATGTCATGGCGATTTTTTACCCGATCACATCTTCGTTGATGATCACCTGGTTATATCGGGTATCATAGACTTCGGTGAGTTTCAAGGCGGCCCGCCGATCCATGATTTTGCCCGTTTAAGTTTTGAGCATCCAGAAATCAATCTAGGCTGACTGAAGCCTGGTTATGCCGATAAAACGATATTCGAGCACAACTTCGGAACGAGATTGGCTTTGCATAAAATACCATTGCAGATGGGCTATTTAGCTCATTATGTCCAAAGCGGAAACACAGCAGCAGCAACGGTTACTGCTGCAGGATTGCGTACTACTTTAGACATAGCATCATGTATATGAACGAGCTACACTTCAACCCTCACCCTCTGGTCAAAAATCCTCATCTGCAAACTCTCATCGGTGCGGGCAGTCGGACGCGACCGGGAGGCATGGTTACAGTCGGCCAAAAGAAACTGTTAGAAGTTGAGGCGGACGGGAATAAGGTCCGGTTAAAGGGTGTCTATTCGCCCCAACCAGAGGAAAAACGCCAGGGGCTGGTCCTTTTGCTGCACGGTTGGTTGGGCAGCATTGAGGCAACCTATATGCTGGGTCGAGGAGAGTTTCTCTTTGCTCACGGCTATTCCATTTTCCGCCTCAATATGCGTGATCATGGCGGCACAGTTGCCCTGAATGAAGGTCTCTTCCACGGCTGCCGGTTAGAAGAAGTTTTCCAGGCGACCCGCCAGATCGCCGCTCTGGAGCCCGACAGCCCCTTCTTTGTGATCGGTTTTTCGATGGGGGGCAATTTTGCCTTGCGCGTTGCCTGGCGGCACAGCCAGGATCCGATCGCCAATTTGCGGCACGTCATTGCCCTTAGCCCGTCGGTTAACCCGGCCCAGGCTACGCGGGCCATTGACAACCGCCCGACCTACCTCCATTATTTCCGGCACAAATGGCGCACGAATCTCAAAGCCAAACAGGCTGCTTTCCCAGAGCTGTATGATTTCAGCCATATTCTACGGCTGAAAACATGCTGGGCCCTCGGGGAAGCCATGGTTGACGAATACAGTGACTTCCCTGACGTCGCTACTTACTACAACACTTACGCTTTCACCCCCGACAAACTACGTCCCATCAATATTCCCATCACTATCGTGACAGCCGCAGATGATCCGATAATCCCCGCCGCCGATTTTAAGGCCTTCGTCGGGGTTAACCGGCTCGCTTCAGTGATCATTCAGCCCTACGGCGGTCACCTCGGCTTCATTGATATTTTTCCCTTTCATTACTGGCTGAATGAAGCCATCTTGAAACTGCTCACTGGAAAACTTTAAACCAATTCGCCCCGCAGTACGGTAACTGCCTGTCCACCCAGAAGCACGCGATCACCCTTCAGGCGAACTCGCACTACCCCACCCCGAGGCGACGCCTGATAGGCGATAAAGTTATCTTTCTCAAGCCGTGTTTGCCAAAAAGGTCCCAGGCAGCAGTGGGCCGAGCCGGTGACAGGGTCTTCGTTGACGCCTGCCCTGGGGGCAAAGAAGCGGGAGACGAAATCATATTCCGGGGAGGTGGCCCGGCTGGTGACAATGACGCCCCGACAGGGAATGGCCGACAATAAAGTTAAATTGGGTTGTATGGTGCGGACCGTTTCCTCAGAGTCGACTTCTACCAAATAATCAAAGCGGTTTTTACCCACATATTGGGGCGTAACGCCCAGGGCTTCGGCCAGTTCAGGCAAAACTGGCGCCACCGTCTCGGGTTCAGCCGGGAAATCGAGTTCAATCCAGTTACCCTGGCGTTCTGCGGTGAGCAGACCACTCCGCGTATGAAATCGAGCCTGCGCCTCTGGCGGTAAGTGCCCCATCTCCCAGAGGACATGGGCGCTGGCCAGGGTAGCGTGACCGCACAAGTCAACTTCAGTGGCCGGGGTAAACCAGCGCAGGTCGAACCCATCCTCTTGTGGATGAAGAAAGGCCGTCTCCGATAGATTCATCTCTGTAGCGACATTCTGCATCCACGCATCGTTCCGAGGTTCAGCTAACAGGCAAACCGCCGCCGGGTTGCCGCTAAACGCTTTGTCTGTGAAAGCATCGACCTGGATAATTGTTTGAGTCATAATTTTCATCCGTTTTGCTCGTGTTGGAGCAGCCACGCTTTGCGCCACAACCCGCCCCCATAGCCGGTCAACCGGCCATCATGGCCCACCACCCGGTGGCAGGGCAGGATGATAGCAATTTTATTCTGCCCGTTCGCGTGGCCGACCGCCCGGTAAGCCTTTGGCCGGCCGATCTGTTGCGCCATTTGGGCGTAAGACCGCGTTTCGCCATAAGGAATCGTCTCCAGGGCTTGCCAAACTTCTTGCTGAAAAAGGGTGCCCGGCGGCGCTAAGTTGAGCGAAAAGATCTGACGCTCTCCCTTAAAATACTCCTCCAGTTGTTGGGCACAGACTCGCAAAATGGCCGGGACTTCGGCCGCTGGCCCCTCACCAGATCCGGGCGTTTCCACAAACTCGACGCTCAGGATGCTTTCTTCAGTGCCCACAATCTCCAGCCAGCCGATGTCAGAGTGGTAATAAGTTCGATAGGTGTTCATTATTTCTACCGTCTTTTAGATAGTACATTCGGCCAATTATGCTTAATTACATCTCTGCAACCAACGTATTGCGTAGTGCGTATTGCGTAAAAATAGACTTTTACCATTAAATTAATACGAAATACGCAATACGGAATAAATTAGAACTCATTGCCGGTGAATTAAGCATAATCGGTCATTCGCTATTTTCATGCCCTCATCCAATCTTACCGCAACAAACCATTGCTCGCCAAAATCGAGATGCAGCGTGGAAATCAGCGATTATTTTCAGACCTAAGACCAATACCATTCAAATAAGACTGTANNAACTACGTTATTTGAAAAGTATTGGACCTAAGACTGGATCGGCTAATCAAATTGTGTTATACTGGTACTGGGTGAGTTTGCTTGTCCGTCTTCACAGGCATTCGTGGTGGGATCCCTTTACGCTGCATATCGGCCATAACCCTATAGGAATGTGACCTAACTAACTTACCCATTTAGCCGCTTCGCTGTGAA
>JABAHQ010032286.1_pt1 | contig 13766 bp, 11 predicted proteins | sample 7062091 | NCBI WGS metagenome assembly JABAHQ01 (sample SAMN14534359, study PRJNA622989) | marine sediment metagenome | biome: marine biome [ENVO:00000428]; feature: marine pelagic biome [ENVO:01000023]; material: deep marine sediment [ENVO:00002113] | place: India: Gulf of Kutch | collected...
CCTGCACAGCGCCGAGGTCTACGACCGCGCCATCGACGTGCAGGTGCTGCGCCTGCGCCGCAAGATCGAGGCCGACCACGGCAAACCCACGCTGATCGTGACCGAGCGCGGGGCGGGGTACCGGTTCAATGCGGCGGTGGAGACGCTGTATTGAGCGCGCGGCTTTGGGCCGGGTGTGCGTCAAGTACCTGCAGCACGTGCGCTGCCCGTTGCGCAGCGGGATGGTGAGGCACTTCGTGCAGCCGGTATCCGCAAGCGGTGTACCAGCGCACGACCCTGTCGTGCACAGCGACGGCTTGCTCGAACGATTGGTCTCGCTCCGAGTCGGTGGTGTAGATGTCCTGCCATGGCGGAAGAACGAACACCAGCGGATGGAACGGATAGCGGTCCAGCAAGGCTTGCAGTTCGCTCGGCGGCAACGGGCTGGCTTCGTGGAGCATGCCAATGGCCTCAATGGCGCTGCGATCGAAGAAGACCCGGTGCGCTGCGCCGCAATGGCGTTGGTACTTCTCAAGGTCCCTATCGAGAATGGCGCGTGCGAACTCCAGTGGGGCCGGTCGTGGGCTCAACCCCCTGGCTAGCCGCTCGGCAATGATGGCGCGAGCGGATTCTTCGACGGTGGGTTGGCCGATGCCGGACAGGTGCTCAATCAGCGCCGTCTTGCCGGCACCCGGTCCGCCCGTGAGAACGATGCAGGGCATTCAGTTCGCGCTTCATTGCACCGCGTGCTGCAGCACCTCGGTGGCTCACTGATTGAGGCTCTTGCCTGCGGACCGGGCGGCCACCAATGCCCGCCCATGAACCTCGGGCGGCACGCGCCGCAGCTTGCCCGACGCCGGTTTCTCCGGGCTCAGGCCTTCCTTCTTGCAGTCATCGAGGTAGTCCTTGATGGCGTGCTCGAAGGCCTTGCGCAGACCGGACACGGTTTTTCCATGACAGCTGATGATGCTGCGGATGCCCAGGATGCGCCCCACGAAGAGGTTGTCTCGTTCGTCGTACTCGACGTGGGCCGTGTAGCCCTTATGGGTCATGGTGTTCATGGTGTCCCTCTTGCACGTGCCAGCAGCTCGCGGGCTTCTTCCACCTGATAGCGCTTGGCTTCCTTCCCGGGGTGTGGGCGATGGCGGCGCTACTGTTCGCCTTCAATCTATCAACCGCTACCTGCAGAAGCGCTTGGGGGTACCCTCCGGCCCTGCTCGTCCAGCACCATTTCCCCATCCGACTTGACGAAGGCCTTCTTCGGTGGCTCGGGCAGCAGGTCCAGCACCAGTTCCGAAGGCCGGCACAGCCGCGTGCCCTGGGGCGTGACCACGATGGGGCGGTTCATCAGGATGGGATGCGCTCCGATGAAGTCGAGCAGTTGCTCGTCGCTCCAGTGCGGCTGGTCCAGGCCCAGTTCGGCGTACGGCGTGCCGCGTTCGCGCAGGACCTCGCGCACGCTGAGGTTCATGGCGGACAGCAGGCCGCGCAGCTCGTCGCGCGAGGGCGGCGTTTTCAGGTACTCGATGACGCGCGGCTCGACGCCGCAGTGGCGCATCAGCGCCAGCACGTTGCGCGAGGTGCCGCAGGCGGGGTTGTGGTAGATGGTGTATTCGCTCATGGGGTCTGTCCTTCGGCGGCGGGTCGAGTGGAAGCGGTGCTGGTGTGGCTGGGCCGCCAGCGGTTGACCATCGCCACCAGCGTCAGCATCACCGGCACTTCCACCAGCACGCCCACCACCGTGGCCAGGGCCGCGCCGGAGTGCAGGCCGAACAGCGAAATGGCCACGGCCACGGCCAGCTCGAAGAAGTTGGAAGTGCCGATCAGGCAGGCCGGGCCGGCCACGTCGTGCGGCAGTTTCAGCCAGCGTGCGCCCCACCAGCCCAGGAAGAAGATGCCGTAGGTCTGGATCAGCAGCGGCACCGCGATCAGCGCGATGACCAGGGGCTGCGCGAGGATGGTGTCGGCCTGGAAGCCGAACAGCAGCACCACCGTGGCCAGCAGCCCGGCGATGGACCAGGGCTTGAGCCGCGCCACCAGCGCGGCCAGCGCCGCCGGCCCGCGGCGCAGCAGGCGCGCGCGGGTGAACACGCCCGCCGCCAGCGGCAGCACCACGTACAGCACGGTGGACAGCAGCAGCGTGGACCAGGGCACCGTCACGTCGGTCACGCCCAACAGGAAAGCCGCGATGGGCGCGAAGGCCACGACCATGATCAGGTCGTTCACCGAGACCTGAACCAGCGTGTAGTTCGGGTCGCCGCGCGCCAGCTGGCTCCAGACGAACACCATGGCCGTGCACGGCGCCACGCCGAGCAGGATCATGCCGGCGATGTACTCGCTGGCCGAGGCCGGGTCCACCCAGGGCGCGAACAGGTGCTGGAAGAACAGCACGCCCAGCGCGGCCATGGTGAAGGGCTTGACCAGCCAGTTGATGACCAGGGTGAGCGCCAGGCCCTGCGGGCGGCGGCGCACCTCATGCACCGCGCCCCAGTCCACCTGCACCATCATCGGGTAGATCATCACCCAGATGAGCGCGGCCACCACCAGGTTGACGTGAGCGACTTCCAGCGCCGCCACCTGCGCGAAGGCCGATGGCACGGCGCTGCCCAGCGCCACGCCGGCACCGATGGCCAGCGCCACCCACAGGCTGAGCCAGCGTTCGAACAGACCCATGGGGCTTCCTTTCAGCACGTGGTGCAGGGTTCGGGCGAGGTGAGCTCGCAGGGCTGGCCTTCGCAGCAGTGCTCGCTGAGGTAGGCCAGCAGGCCGTTCATTCGGGCGAAGTCCGCGCGGTAGATGAGGTGGCGGCCGTCGCGCTCCTGCGAGATGAGGCCGGCGCGGTGCAGCTCCTTCAGGTGGAAGGACAGCGTGGTCGCGCTCGCCTCGAGTTGCTCGGCGAGGCCGGTGGGCGTCAGGCCCCCGGGCCCGGCCTGCACCAGCGCGCGAAAGGCGCGCAGGCGCGTGGCCTGCGCCAGGGCGGCCAGGGCGGCAATGGCATCGGGTTCGTCCATGGTGGGCTCCGGGCTGTGTTCGATATTTCAACGAATATCAAATTATAGAAGTGTGAATGTGACGAACACAAGACAAGCCCTGCGCCCGGGCCGTCACGGTGCCGTCGTCCGAGCGTCATGCCTCCGTCGCGAGGCGTTCATAGCCTGTTCGCGTCGCCACCACCCCAGGGCAGGCCCATGACCCAGGTCGATCTCATCTACTTCAACGCCGGCGGCGGCCACCGCGCTTCCGCCCTGGCCCTGCAGGGCGTGCTGAACGAACTGCAGCTCCCGTGGAACGTTCGCCTGGTCAATCTGTTCGAGGTGATCGACCCCTCGCAGAACTTCCGCCGCCTCACCGGCAGCGCGCCGGAGGACTGGTACAACCGCCGCCTCGCGCGCGGCTGGACCCTGGGCATGTCGCAGGAGCTCAAACTGCTGCAGGCGCTCATCCGCCTGACGCACCCCACGCTGGTGCGCAAGCTGCACGCGCACTGGCGCGCCACCCGGCCCGACCTGGTGGTCTCGCTCATCCCCAACTTCAACCGCGCCCTCTACCAGAGCCTGGCGCAGGCACGCCCCGGCGTGCCCTACGCCACCGTGCTCACCGACCTGGCGGACCACCCGCCGCGCTTCTGGATCGAGCGCGGCCAGCCGCAGCACTTCATCTGCGGCACGCCGCGCGCGCGGGCGCAGGCCCTGGCGGCCGGCCACGCGCCTCAGCGCGTGCACAGCACCAGCGGCATGATCCTGCGGCCCGATTTCTACCGGCCGCCCGTGGCCGACCGCGCGGCCGAGCGCGCGCGCCTGGGACTGGACCCGCAGCAGCCCGCCGGCCTGGTGCTGTTCGGCGGCCACGGCTCGCGCGCCATGCTGGGCATCGCCCGGCGCCTGCCCGACGTGCCGCTCATCCTCATGTGCGGGCACAACCAGGCGCTGGCGCGCGCCCTGGCCCAGGTGCCCGCGCGCGCGCCACGCCACATCGTGGGCTTCACGTCCGACGTGCCGCGCTACATGGACCTGGCCGATTTCTTCATCGGCAAGCCGGGCCCCGGCAGCGTGAGCGAGGCCCTGCAGCGCGGCCTGCCGGTGGTGGTGTCCGACAACGCCTGGACCATGCCGCAGGAGCGCTACAACGCCACCTGGATCCGCGAGCGCGGCGTGGGCCTGGCCTACCGCAGCGCCACCGGCCTGGCGCCGGCCGTGGCCGAGCTGCTGGGCGACCTGCCGGCCTGGCGCGAGCGCGCGCGCGCACACCACAACCGCGCGCTGTACGAAGTGCCGCAGATCCTGGCGGGCATCCTGCGGGGGGCCACGCAAGGCTCGGGACAGCCACTGGCGGACGAGCTGGTGTGCTGAAAAAGTGTGCGTCGGTCTGACCGGCGGTCAGATCGGTGGAGTCGGCGTGGGGCGGAACGCACGCGGCCGGGGCTTTCCTGCGGGCGGGGTTTGTGCGTGCACTGACGCGGCGCTTACAGTTGCGTCTGTTTCACCTTACTGCCCCCGGAGATCCGATGCCCCGCCGCGTGATGATGGTCGACGACAGCGACAGCGACTTGCTGTTCACCCGGCTGGCGCTGCAGCGTTGCGGCGTGCCCTGCGAGGTGCTGGGCTTCGAGCGCGCCGAAGAGGCGCTGGCCCACCTGGCCGCCTCGCCCGACCATGGCGTGGACCTGATCCTGCTCGACATCAACATGCCGGTGATGGACGGCTTTGCCTTTCTGGAGGCCTTCGAGTCGCTGCCATTGGCGCACCGGGGCAGCGCCGTGGTGGCCATGCTGTCGTCCTCCGCCGACCCGGCCGACCGCACGCGGGCGGGCAGTTTCAGCAGTGTCAAGGGCTACCTGACCAAGCCGCTGGGCAAGGCCGAAGCCGCCGCCGTGCTCCAGGACGTGAGCTGACGGGTTCCTGCGCTGGTCGAAAAACCCCGGGCAATCCCTTCATTTCCCCGGCCGCGCGCCGACATCCCTCGTTAGCATGCCCTGCGTGCGCCGCCGCTGCGGTGCGCGTGGGTCAAACATCGCCGCTCAACGGGGCCTGAAGGCCCGAAGGACATCGGTTTTGGACAAGGTCGGTCAAGCGGCACCGCACCGCTGGTCTTGGGGACTGTGGTTCGTCGGCGTGCTGCTGTGCGCGGCGGCGGCCGCCGCCTGGACGCACGCCGAGCGCAGCGAACGCGCGCAGGAACGCCTGCAGGCCGAGGCGAGCCAGCTCAGCCAGCGGCTGCAGGAACGCCTGCGCCAGATCGAATACGGGCTGCGCGGCGCGCGCGGCGCCGTCATGGCCGCGGGCGGCGAGGCCATCACGCGCCAGGGCTTCGACGCCTACGTCTCCACGCGCGACCTGCCGCGCGAATTCCCCGGCGCGCACGGTTTCGGTTTCGTGCGCCGCGTCGCTGCGGCAGACAGGGACGCCTTCCTGGCGCGTGCACGCGCCGAAGGACCCCCGGATTTCCAGATGCGCACCCTGGAGCCGAACGCCGGTGAGGCCTATGTCANNGGCCGACAACGCCCACGCCGTGGGCCTGGACCTGGCCTCGGAGCCCCAGCGCCGCATCGCCGCTCAGGCCGCGGCGCGCGAAGGCCGCGCGCAACTGAGCGCACCGCTCACCCTGGTGCAGGCCAGCGGCCAGCCGGGCGGCGGCCTGCTGTTTCTGCTGCCCGTGTACCGGGGCGCCGACCCGGGCCCCGACGCCGAGCGGCGCTGGCAGGACACCATCGGCTGGGTCGTCGCGCCATTGATCGTCGAGGAACTGCTGGCCGACCTCGTGCCGGCACCGCGCGACATCGCGGTCACGCTCGGTGACGGCTCCCATGTGCTGTACGACGGGCGCGACCCATCCGGTGGCCCCGTGATCGCCGGCGTGGACGCCGCCCTGTCGGCCCATGGCCGCGACTGGACCCTGCGCCTGCAAGGGACGCGCGCCCTGTTCGACCGCCTTTCCGGGCCCACGCCGCTGGGGGCGGCGGCCATCGTCGGCGTGGTGGGCCTGGCGCTCGCGGGGCTGGTGATGCTGGCGCGGCGCTCGCGCCTGGCGGCGGCCTGGATCGCCGCGCCCGGGCGCGCCGCGCGCGCGCCACTGGGCCCGCTGGACTTCCTGCGCAGCCGATTGCTGCGCCGTGGCGCCCTGATCGGTGCCGTGCTGGCGGCCGTCAGCCTGGCGGTGAGCTACCACGCCGACTTCAACCAGGCGATGGAGCAGTCGCAGCATCAGTTGGAGGCGGCCGCCAAAGGCTTCGCCGACAGCACGCAGTCGCAGCGCGGCTTCCGCCGCAAGGCGGTGCAGTTCCTGGGTAGCACGCCGCCCGTGCACGGCCTGGTGCGGGCCCTGGAAAACGGCGGCGTCGATCCCGAGGACGGCTCCACCCAGGCGCAATGGACCACGCGCCTGCAGCAGACCTTCGCCGGCTACCTTGGCACCACCACCGACGTGTTCCGGGTCAGCCTGCTCGTGACGGGGCCCCAAGCGCGCGAGCTGGTGCGCGTGGAGCGCAACGGCCTGAACGTGGAATCGGTGCCGCCCGAGCGACTGGCGTCCACGCTCGACCCGGCCGAACTCGGCGACACGCGCTGGGCCGCGCCGGGCCTGGTCTTCGTGCACGACATGGTCCTGCAGCGCGAGAACGGTGTGGTGGTGACGCCGCGCCGCGCGGTGGCGCGCTACGCCACGCCGGTGTTCGACTCGCAGGGCCAGCTCTTCGGGCTCGTGGTGGTGCACGTCGATCTCGAGCGCGCGGTGGTGCAGTTCCCCACGCGCTCGCCGCCGGGCGCCTTCTTCATCCTCACCAACGCCGCGGGCGACTACCTGCGCCACCCGCAGCGCGAGCGCGAATACGGCTTCGACATCGGCCAGCGCCAGCGCTGGCAGGACGAGTACCTGCCCGTCGACCCCTACCGCGCCGGCGGGCCGCCGCGCTGGCAGGGGCCGCAAGGCCTGACCCTGGTGGGTCAGTCGGAACTGCGCGGCAACCCCGACACCGACGTCGGCCTGCTGCGCTTTCTCGTCGTCATGCCGCAAGACCACGTGGCCGCGCTCGCCCGTGCGGCGGTGCTGCGGCAATTGCCGCTGGTGCTGCTGGCGCTGCTGATCGGCCTGGCCCTCATCTACCTCTACTGGGTCAATGGCAGCCGGCGCGACGAGGTGCGGCGCCAGCGGCTGCGCCTGGCGGCCATCGTCGAGCAGACGCGCGACGCCATCATCGGCCTGGATCCGGAAGGCCGGGTGACCTCGTGGAACCGGGGCGCGCAGGCGCTCTTCGGCTACAGCGCCGACGAAGCCGCCGGCCACACCATCGAAACGCTGCTGGTGCCCTCCGACGACGAGGGCGCGCAGGTGCTGGCCCAGGGCGAGGAGGGCGCTGGCGAAACCCCGCGCATGGAACGCTGGCTGCGCACGCGCAGCGGCCAGCGCGTGGAGGTGTCCATCACGCTCTCGCCCATCCTCGACGCGGGCGGCGAACCGGTGGGCACCGCGGCCATCGTGCGCGACATCACCGACGAGCGTGCGGCGCAGCGCGAGGTGGTGGAGCTCAACACCAGCCTGGAGCAGCTCGTGCGCGAGCGCACCGCCAGCCTGTCGCGCGAGCGCGAGCGCCTGCAGAACATCCTGCGCGGCACCAACGCCGGCACCTGGGAATGGAACATCCAGACCGGTGAGCGCCTGTACAACGCGCGCTACGCCGAGATGCTCGGCCTCACGCTCGACGAGCTCACCGCCATGGGACCGGGTGCCTGGGAGTCGCTGCTGCACCCCGACGACACAGAGCGCTCGCGCGACACGCTGCGCCGCCACTTCCTGGGCGACATGGCGCAGTACGAATGCGAGTTGCGCATGCGCCATCGCGGCGGGCACTGGGTGTGGATCCTCGACCGCGGGCGCGTGAACAGCTGGACGGAGGAGGGCGAGCCGCTGTGGATGTACGGCACGCACCGCGACATCACCGCCGCCAAGGAGTCTCAGCAGCGCCTGGCCGCCAGCGAGGCGCTGCTCAACCGCACGGGCCGCGTGGCCGGCGTGGGCGGCTGGCAGTTCGACACCACCGACGGCACCGTGGTGTGGACGCCGCAGATGTACGCCATCCACGAGGTCGGCATCGAGTTCGCGCTCGACCCGGTCACGCCGCTGAGCTTCTACGAGGGCGACGCCAAGCGCGAGCTGCGCGAGGCGCTGCGTGCCGCACGCAAGCGCGCCGAGCCCTTCGACATCGAACTGCCGTTCCGCTCGGCCAAGGGCCGCGAACTGCGCGTGCGCGTGGTCGGCGAGCCGGTGCAGGACTTCGACGGCAAGGTGCTGCAGATCGTCGGCGCCATGCAGGACGTCACCGACCGCCACCTCATGCAGGCCGAGCTGATGCGCGTGAACGCGCTGCAGCACAGCATCCTGGAGAACATGCCCTGCGCCATCAGCGCCTTCGACGCCGAGCTGCGCCTGGTGGCCTGGAACAGCCAGTTCGTGCAACTGCTCGAACTGGACGCGCTGTTCGCGCGCGGCGTGCCCGGCTTCGAGGACATCGTGCGCTTCAACGCGCGCCGCGGCGAGTACGGCGACATCGACGTGGAGCCCACCATCGAGCGCATGCTGGTGAACGCCCGCAGCCCCATGCCACACCGCTTCGAGCGCGTGCGCCCCGACGGCACGCCGCTGGAGATCCGCGGCACGCCCATGCCCGGCGGCGGCTTCGTCACCACCTACATGGACATGACCGAGCGCAAGCGCGCCGAGCAAAGCGTGGCGCGCAGCGAGACCCTGCTGCGCGGCGCCATCGACTCCGTGGACGAAGCCTTCGTGCTTTACACCCCGGACGATCGCCTGCTGTTGTGCAATGAGAAGTACCGCCGCCTGTTTGCGCACGTGGCCGATCTGCTCACGCCCGGCACACCGTTCGAAACCATCATCCGCACGAGCTTCCAGCGCGGGCAGATCCTGGACACCGGCGCGGACGTCGAGGGCTGGGTCGCGCAGCGCCTGGCCCAGCACCGCGCGGGCAACAGCGTCTTCATCCAGCGCCTGCGCAGCGGGCGCGTGGTGCGCATGATCGAGAACCGCATGCCCGACGGCCACATCGCCGGCTTCTGCATCGACATCACCGACCTGGTTCACGCCACCGAGGCCGCCGAGGCCGCGTCCCGCGCCAAGGGCGAGTTCCTGGCCAACATGAGCCACGAGANNTGGCCAACATGAGCCACGAGATCCGCACGCCGCTGCACGCCGTCATCGGACTGTCGCACCTGCTGGGCGACACGCCGCTCACGGTGCGCCAGCAGCAACTGCTGTCGAAGTCGCAGATGGCCAGCCAGTCGCTGCTGGGCATCGTCAACGACGTGCTCGACCTGGCCAAGATCGAGGCCGGCGCCTTCACCCTGGAGGACGCGCCCTTCGAGCCCGCCGTGCTCCTGGCCGAGCTGGACGCCGTGTTCCGCCAGCAAGCCGAGGCCAAGCGGCTCGCGCTCAGCGTGAGCGCCGGGCCCGAGCTGCCGCGCCAGGTGCGCGGCGACGCGCTGCGCCTGCGCCAGGTGTTCACCAACCTGCTGGGCAACGCGTTGAAGTTCACCGCCCAGGGCGCGGTCGACGTCAGCTTGAACCTGCTCACGCGCGATGGCGACACCGTGCGCCTGCGCGGCGAGGTGCGCGACAGCGGCGAGGGCATCGCGCCCGAGGTGCAGGCGCGCCTGTTCACGCCGTTCTCGCAGGCCGACGCCTCCACCTCGCGCCGCCACGGTGGCACCGGCCTGGGCCTGTCCATCGTGCGCCACCTGGTCGAGATGATGGGTGGGCGCATCGGCGTGGAAAGCGCGCCCGGCGAAGGCAGCCTGTTCTGGTTCGAGGTGAACCTGCGCGAGGCCGCCGCACCCGACACCCTGACGGCGCCCAGCGGTGCGCTGGAGGTTCTGGTCATCGACGACGTGCCCACCGAGCGCCAGGCGCTGGTGGACATGGCGCGCGCCTTCGGCTGGCGCACCGAGTCCTGTGAGTCCGGCGAGGCCATGCTCGCCTGGATCGAGCAGCGCCTGTCCGCCGGCCAGCCGCTGCCCGACGCGATGCTGGTCGACTGGCAACTGCCCGGCATGAACGGCCTGCAGTCACTGGCCGCGCTGGCCGAACGCCACGGCCTGTTGCGCATGCCCGCCGCGCTGATGGTCTCGGCCAGCGACCGCGAACGCGTCGCGCGCGAAGACCACCTGCGCCTGGCCGACGACATCCTCACCAAGCCGGTCAACGCCTCGGTGCTGTTCAACGCCGTCAACCAGGGCGTGGTGGCGCGCCACGGTCACAGCCGGCGCGTGCTGGACGCGCAGCGCCAGACCGCGCCCGCGTCGGCGCGGCGCCTGGCGGGCACGCGTGTGCTGGTGGTGGACGACAGCGAGATCAACCAGGAGATCGCGCAGCACATGCTGCAGCGCGAGGGCGCGCACGTCTTCCTGGCCAGCAACGGCCGCGAGGCCCTGGCCCTGCTGCGCGACGGCCCGCACTTCGACGTGGTGCTCATGGACGTGCAGATGCCCGAAATGGACGGCCTGCAAGCCACGCGAGAGCTGCGCGCCGACGAGGCCCTGTGCCACCTGCCGGTGGTGGCCCTGACGGCCGGCGCACTGGCCGAGGAGCGGCGCCGCGCGCTGGACGCCGGCATGGACCACTTCCTCACCAAGCCGATCGACCCGGACCAGTTGCTCGACGTCACGGTGCAGGCGCTGGCCCGCCGCGGCGTGGCCACGGCCCCCGCGCCCTTGATGGACGAGCTGCCCGCCGCACCGGCCGACGACTGGCCAGAGATCGACGGCATCGACGCCGCGCAGGCGCGCCGCCGCCTGGGCGGTGACGTGGCGCTGCTGCGCCGCAGCCTGCGCCGCCTGTTCGACGAATTCGCCCCGCTGGCCGAGGAAACGCTGCCCGCCTCGCTGGAGCCCGCCGCGCGCCAGCAACTGGCCGCGCGCGTGCACAAGCTGCGCGGCGCCGCCGGCCTGATCGACGCCGTGGTCCTGCACCGCCAGTCGGGCGTGGTGGAGAACGGCCTGCGCGACGGGCAATCGGTCCAGACCCTGCAGACGCCCTGGCGCGAACTGCAGGCCAGCCTGCGCCGCCTGCAACTGGCCGCGACGGGCTGGCTGGCCCAGGCCAGCGGCGGCACGGGCGCCGACAGCAGCGAGCCACCCGCCGACGACGAGGCGCTGCGCCGCCTGCACGAGCTGCTGGCGCGCCACGACCTCGACGCCCTGAGCCTGTTCGACACCCACGGTGCCGCGCTGCGCCGCCGCCTGGGCGAAGCGCGCGCCAGCGAACTGGAAAACCACATTGGCGCGCTCGACTTCGCGGCCGCCGCCGGGCTGCTGCAGCGGGAGCTCACCCCATGACGGGCCATGACCTGATCGACGCCGTGCTGCCCGACATCCTGATCGTCGACGACGACCCGGGCATGGTGCAGGTGCTGGCCAAGGCGCTGCGGCCCCTGGGCCGGCTGCGCTTTGCCATGCACGGCCAGGACGCGCTGGAGCGCATCGCCAGTGCCGTGCCCGACATCGTGCTGCTGGACGCGCAGATGCCCGGCCTCTCCGGCTTCGACGTGCTCGACGCCATCAAGGCCAACCCCGACCTGGCCGACCTGCCGGTGATCATGGTCACCAGCCACGCCGAGGCCGATTTCGAACAGGCCGGCCTGGAACGCGGCGCGGCCGACTTCATCGCCAAGCCCATCCACCCGCCGGTGGTTCAGGCGCGCGTGCGCACCCAGCTTCGGCTGAAGCAGGCCAACGACCAGCTCAAGCAGATGTCGGCCACCGACCGCCAGAACCTCGCCGTGGCGCAGGAGGACCTGAGCGACAGCCACGCCCGCCTGCAGCGCACCGCCGACGAGTTGCGCCTGGCCAACGACAGCCTGGTGCAGTTCGTGCGCATCGCCTCGCACGACCTGCGCGAGCCGCTCAACACCATCGCCCAGTTCGTGGGCCTGATCGACGAGGACCACGGCGCGCAACTGCCGCCGGAGGCGCAGCGCTACATGCGCCTGGTGCTGCGCGCCAGCGCGCGCATGCGCACCCTGCTCGATGACGTCGTGCGTTACGCGCGGCTGCAGGCCGGCGAGACCGACGAACCCACGCCGGTGCCGCTGGACCGCGTGATGGCCGAACTGCGCGACGCGCTGGCCGCGCGCATCCACGAGACCGGGGCCGAGCTGCGCATCGACCCGCTGCCGGTGGTGCGGGGCCAGGCCAGCCTGCTCTCGCTGCTGTTCCAGAACCTGCTCACCAACGCGCTGAAGTTCGTGCCGCGCAACCGCACGCCCCAGGTGCGCGTGAGCGCCTGTGTGCAGGACNNCGGCATCGGCATCGCGCCCGAGCACGTGAGCCGCCTGTTCCAGCCCTTCCAGCGCCTGAACCTCAAGAGCGAGTACGAAGGCACCGGCCTGGGCCTGGCGGTGGCGCGCCAGATCGCCGAAGCACACGGCGGCACGATCGGCGTGCGCTCGAACCCGGAGCAGGGCGTGGTGTTCGAGGTGACGCTGCCGCTGGATGGCTGATGGCTGTTTCGGAAAGTGAGCCATTCGGCCGACAATCCGCGCACACACGGAACCGGGGCATGAACGAACAGGGTGGTCGACTTGCAGGAACCTGGCCGGCGCGCTGGTGGCGCGCCGGTTGCTTCGTGCTGCTCATGGCGCTACTGGGTTGCGCCGAGGTGCCGCAACCACCGCTGGCCGTGGGCATGAGCGCCTGGGTCGGCTTCGATCCCCTCGTCCTCGCGCGCGACCGGCGCCTGGTGGCGCCCAGCCAGGTGAAGGTCGTGGAGCTGGCTTCGGGTACCGAGGTCCAGCGCGCGCTCAACAACGGCCTGCTCGACGCGGCGGCGGTCTCGCTGGACGAGACCCTGCGCCTCGTGGACGCCGGTCTTGACCTGCGCATCGTGGCCCTGCTGGCCGCCTCGCACGGCGCCGACGTGGTGGTGGCGCGGCCCGACATCCGCTCGCCGCGGGACCTGCGCGGCGAATTCGTGGCGGTGGAGGACAGCTCGGGCGGCGCGTTCATGTTGCAACGCCTGCTGGGCAAGACGGGGCTGACGCGTGCCGACATCCGCGTGGTGAACCTGGAGGTCGGTGGCCACCTCGACGCCTTGCGCGATGGCCGTGTGGCCGCAGCGGTGAGCTACGCGCCCGTCTCCGCGCCCCTCATCGCCGCGGGTTTCCAGCCCATCTTCAGCAGCCGTGGCATACCGGGCGAGGTGGTCGACGTGCTGGTGGTGCGCACCGCGGTGCTGCGCGAACGGCCCGAGGCGGTGGACGAGTTGCTGCGGACCTGGGACGCCGGCCTCCAGGCCTTGCGCACCGACACCTCGCAAGCGGCTTCCACGCTCGCGCGCGGCACCGAGTTGAGCACCATCGATTACGTGGGCGTGTTCAAGGACGTGGAATTCGTGGGCCTGCAGACCTCGTTGCGCCAGCTCACCGGGCCCTCGGTCGAGCTCGAGGCCAAGGCGCGCGCCGTCGGTGGCGCGCTCATGGAAGCCGGCCTGTTGCGGCGCATGCCCCTTCTGGTGGAGCTGGTGGAGACCTCGGCCCTCAAGCGCGTCGTGCTCGGCGCGCCGGGGCATTCATGATCGGGCCGGCCGGCCGCTGGATGCCCCCGGGCCGCTGGCTCGTGCCGCTGCTGCTGGCGCTGTTCGCGCTGTTGACGGCGGGCACCAAGTACGTCATGGGCGTGCGTCAGCTCGACGCCGAAGTGACGCAGGCCGAGACGCGCCGCCTGCGCGAGCGCCTCACCGTCGAGCAGAGCCGCCTGAACCTGCAGGCCGATCCGTCCAGCCTGTCC